>Ga0180217_1000894_pt1 | contig 38451 bp, 33 predicted proteins | sample eDN3rd37CBELigOP_FD_128521 | JGI IMG/M metagenome (GOLD analysis project Ga0180217, IMG submission 128521) | Enriched Organic Plus compost microbial communities from Emeryville, California, USA - eDNA 3rd pass 37_C BE-Lig OP (version 2) (version 2) ...
GCGGCGCAGGGTTGTGATCGACACGCCCAGCGCTGACGCCGCGACCCCGATGCTAACCAATCTCTCCATAATGGATAGTTTAGCATAGTTTTGCGCAGATACTGTTCAAGCTGTTAAAGCCCTTTGCGACTGTCGCCAGAGGCATCAACCAATCTTCGGCAACCTGGATTGCGTATTCGAGTTTCAGTTCCGTGATCTGTCCTTGACCAAGCAGGGTCTCGGCACAGTTTTGCATGCGCACGGGCTCAGGCACATTCCCAGCCAACCCAGAAATACTCAATTCATACGATGCTTGATCGATCAACCATTCAATGATCACAGCAATCTCCCTTTCGTATCGGTTTTTCCGCTACTGGCGACCTTTGCTTCGTATGTCTCACATTAACAAAGTCCCAACCTGTTTTGGGCGACAAGCATCTTCAACCATTAAGAGCAACTTGCACTCTTTGCCGCATTGCCTGAAGCTAGATGCATTCAACACCGAATGGGCAAGCGATAGACCCATCCCAAAACCGACACAACCCAAATACTGAGGAGACATCGTGACAGAACGACAAAAACCTGGAGCATCCTCCCATGGCTATGAGCGAGTCGCAGACGCACTGGTTGAAGCTGGTGTCGAATGCATTTTCGGGGTACTGGGAGACGACACAGGTCCCCTGATTCATGCAACAAGCCAAAGAGGGATACGCTATATCTTTGCACGCCATGAGAACCAGGCTGTTTCAATGGCAGATGGCTATTCCCGGGCAACAGGACGCACTGGCGTGGCGACTGTCACCACAGGGCCAGGCCTTTCCAATGCGATCACGGCCATCCACAGTGCACACCGGGGAAACTCTCGCATTTGTGTGCTCGTCGGTGCTGGCAATGTCGAGGAAAACGACCTTGACCCAGATGTGGTCCGATCCATCGGCCCGGCCAGCTGGCTCAAGTTCTTTCCACAGACAGCCGTTCTCAAGCAGATCGGAGTCTGTTCTGTAAAGCCGACCAGTGCCGGCACGGCTTGGCGTGAAACCCGAAAAGCCATGGATCTTGCAGCATCACGCACTGTTGTGCTGGTATTGCCTCGCAATGCGCTTGACGATGCGGTTGTCGAAGAAGCCAAAGATTACATGCCAGAAAACCATCAATCTTCTGCACCAGATGCCGGACAGGTTTCTTCTCTGGCCGATTTGCTACAGGAATCATGGGCCATCAACCGGCCCGTGATCCTTGCAGGGCGAGGTGCTGTCAATGCCAATGCGGGCGCATCCCTGGCCAGGCTCGGTGAATTGACCGGCGCCTTGCTGGCGACCAGTCTGCCAGCCAATGGCATGTTCTACGGCAACCCTTTCAACATCGGGATCTGCGGCACCTACGCAACATCTCTGGCCTCGGAATTTATTACCCAAGCAGACTGCGTATTGGCCTTTGGTGCTGGCCTGAACGCTTTGACCACGTACAAAAACTCCCTCTTTCCCAAGGCCATGGTTGTTCAGGTCGACCTTGATCCGAACGCCTTTGGCAAGTTCGTCGACATTGAAATGGGCATTCACGGCGATTGCAAGGATGTTGCCGACATGCTCATTGCAGAGCTTGAAAAAAGATCACATAAAGCCGAAGGGTTTCGCACTGCCCAAGTACGCGATGCCATTGCCGGCTTCTCTGCGAGCGCAGGCATCAAGGACAAGAGCACAGAACAATTGATTGACCCAAGAACCTTGATGATCGAACTGGACAGGATCCTGCCCGGCAACCGGATCCTGTGCGCAGATGGGGGCCAGCAGTCACGCTTTTCCATCCGCTATATCCATGTCGAAAAGGCACGCAATTTCATGCAGGCCAGCGAGGCCGGTTCCATTGGGCTCGGCATGGGGCTGGCCATTGGCACAGCCGTTGCCCGCCCGGGTGAACTGGTCGTGGCGTCGATCGGTGATGCCAGCATGATGATGGCACTCGGTGACCTTGAGACCGCAGTCAGGCTCAAGCTTCCCATCCTGGTTCTGGTCGTCAACGACGAGGCACTGGGTTCAGAAGTCAACTTCCTGCTTGAACAAGGATTGCCGACCGAAGTGGCGTTGACGCAATCCCCGTCATTTGCCGCCATTGCACAATCCATGGGAGCGCATGCCGCTACGGTTCGAAACATACAAGACCTGAAAGTCATCGAACCCTGGTTGAAAAATCCTGATGTGCCACTGGTCCTTGATTGCCGCATCAACCCTGACATTCGGGCACATTTTCTTTAAAAGACAGCAACTCTACGCATTTTTCATCAGAGCAAAGGCTTGCGCCTGCAGGCGCAAGCCTTCTTCACCAACCATCTGCAGCTCATCTACGATTTCAATGGGTTACAGGTAGTGCAAAAAACCAACTACGTCTTTGGTCAGTGCAGTCGTGACGATATAGGCAAGCAAGGCCACCGACAAAACCATCGCCAAGGCTTTGGCTTGCCTCTTACTCCCCTTCATCACGACAGTTCCGCAAATGATGTAGGCCACCACCGCCAGCAGCTTGGCAGCGAACCACGGCGTATTGAAAGGACTGATGGACAACATGTACGCAAGGGTTACACCGATCCCCAGCAATAAAACGTCGACCAGGTGAGTGACCGCCCTGAACAAGGGAGCCGGCTTTTTTGAACGGTAGATCGAAGCACCAGCTCTGGCAATGAACAAAACGACACTTACGATCGCCAGCGTGACATGGAAGTGCTTGAGGGCAAGGTAGGACATGAGGCCACTTTCAGACAGTTATATGTTGCCTAACAGTGTATAGCTCAAAAAATCGCCAGGAACCCACGGTACCCGGCGATTCAACCCATAACTCCATGCTGAGAAAGTGCTGGTTTTTTGTATTTTTAGAGTTGATCCGCTCTTGCCGTGCGGACCATCAATCAAATACCACAACGGCTTTGCGGCACTGCTGGTTGTCGAAAAGCCTATAGGCTTCATCGACCTGCTCCAGGCGCCACCTATGCGAGAACACTTTGGCCACATCGATCTTGTTCTGGGCCACGTATTCTGCGCACATCGCCAGATCTGCCTTGGAAAATGTCCAGAGGCCCTTCAAATTCAATTGCTTCCTGACCAGGTGGTCGGTGACGTTGATATTCAGATTGCCACCCATGCCGACAAAAGCGACTGTTCCCCACTTGGACGCACAGCGCACAGCGTCATAGGCTCCGCCATCCGATCCCGAGGTCTCGACCACGTATGACACACCACTTCCAGAAGTCAGTTCATTGACCGCTTCCAACGTATCGACCTCGCTGGAATTGATTGTGTGCGTAGCACCAAAATCAAGTGAGTCCTTGAGCCGCTCGTTATTGATATCCACAACGATCACCGTGCCGCCCTGAGCCGCAGCAAACTGCGTCACCGCCAGGCCTACTGGGCCTTGACCTACCACCAGGACAGTCGAGCCCCCCATGAATCCGACTCGCCTGAGCGCATTCCAAGCCGTGCCAGTACCGCACGAAATCGTGGCTCCAGCCTCGAAACTCAACTCATCGGGCAGGCGGATCAATGTGCTTTCGGGAACTTTGAGATATTTCGCGTGACCACCATGCGCAGTCAGACCATAGCTTGCCTCACGATCCGAACACATCTGGGTCCAGCCCGTCATGCAATCATGGCAGCACCCACAGCCCTTGTAATGGTGCACCATCACCCTGGAACCGATGGCAGCAACCGGGCTGCGAACAGCGCTACCAACCGCAACAACTACACCGCAAGGTTCATGTCCCGCTATGATTGGGCCGGGAGGCAGTTTGCCTTTAAAGGTTCCTCGGTAGTTTTTAAGGTCGCTTCCACAAATTCCCGACGCCTTCATTTCAATGATGACATCGTTCTCTGATGGAGTTGGATCCTCAAACTCCAACAACTCAACCGTTTTTTTTCCTGAAAAAACTGCTCCGAGCATTATGGTTCTCCTCCTACAGAAGAAATGATGCTATCAGTCGGAGCCAGTCATGAATTTCTTTATTGATTGAGTCTATACCTAATTCGCATAGGAGTTTCCCATATGCTCAAGCTCAGGCAGTTAGAATTTTTCCGGGCGGTCATGCTTTACGGCTCAATCAATCGCGCAGCCCATTACTTGTGCGTCAGCCAACCGGTCGTCAGCAGAACGATTGCCCAGCTTGAACAAAGCATTGGTCTGGAACTTTTTGACCGGAAATCCTCGCACCTGGTCCCCACCAAATACGCATACATCATTCATCGTTATTGTGATGACATCTTTTTAAAGACCAACCAACTCGACCATGTCATCAAGGCCATCAAGTCACAGCAAGCGCAAAGCCTGAAATTCTGTGCTTCACCCGCGCTCAGCAACTCCTTCATTCCCAAGATCTTGTCAAAGTTCGACAAAAGCATACGGGTTCATTTTGAATCTGCCCTGTTAGCCGACATTGCTGCCAATGTCGAATCTGGCCTGTTTCAATTCGGCCTGACCATCTGGCCGATACTTTCAGAGAAGTTGGAATGCAAACCTCTCACAAACAGCGACTTCATTTTTCTGTGCCACAAATCCAATCCCCTGCACAAGCTTCATACCATCCGGTTTGAAGACTTTTCGGACCAAGAATTCATTTTTACAAACCGCTCCATGCCAGTTGGCGAATATATCGAACGAAAACTCTCAGAACTCAATGTTCATTGTGAAAGTTACCTGGAAGTTGATCGCTCTGAAGTGGTTTGCTCACTGATCAATGCCGGCCGGGGAGTCACCATCATCAATCGCCATGGATTTGACCCGGAAATGTGGAGAAATGTCAGGGCCGTGAAATTGGCACAGCCTATCTACACACACATTTACCTGGTGCAACCCCGCTCAACCATCATCAGCAAAGAAGCACAGCAACTCATTGATCTTCTGGTTGCTGAAAACACCGATTTTGAAAACCTCGAAGTCCGAGGAGACACTTGAATCGGCCATGTCATGGCTATTCCAGAACTTACCCGTACAAATACTTATAGCTAAATGACATAGGTCCGAACATTTTTGCATCCTGCCAGAGATCTTCAAGTCTACGATTCCCTCATGACTGGCTACTTATATCTACCAGCATTCTGGTAAGAATCCCATACTAATTGAAGGACTTTCAATGAGCGTACGCCCTTTACTGTTCACACCGCTGCAAATCAGAGATGTCACAGTGCGCAACAGGATCGCAATCTCACCGATGGCAATGTACTGTGCAGAGAACGGCTTTCCGACAAGTTTTCACTTGCACCACTACGCCAGGTTTGCCATGGGCGGTGCGGGTATCGTCTTTATCGAGCAGTCGTCAGTGACGCGCGTTGGCCGTATCACCAACGGCTGCCTTGGAATCTGGTCTGACGAGCATGCGGCAGCACTGGAACCCGTGACACAGTTCATCAAGTCGCAAGGCAGTGTACCGGCCATCCAGATTGCACACGGTGGCAGAAAATCCAGTACCCAGCGCGCTTGGGAAGGTAATGGTCCATTGACAGCTGAGAACCTGGCCAATGGCGATGAAACATGGACACCCGTCGGACCATCAGATGTGCCGTTCGCAGAAGGATGGCTTCAACCCCGGGCCCTGAGTGTCAGTGAGATCCATGAACTCACCCAGCAATTCGCCGATGCTGCCCGAAGGGCTGTCAAGGCTGGATTCGAAATCATTGAAATTCACATGGCCCATGGTTACTTGCTCCAGAGCTTCCTGACCCCGCTGGCCAACAAACGCACGGATCAGTACGGTGGCATCCTGGAAAACCGCATGCGCTTTCCGTTGGAAGTTGCAGCAGCAGTGCGCGCAGCGATCCCGCAAGGAACACCTCTTTTTGCCAGGATCTCCGCGGTTGACTGGATTGATGGCGGATGGGAAATGCAAGACAGCGTCGTACTCTCTCGTGAACTTAAAAAACTTGGTGTCGATGTGGTTGACTGCTCTTCGGGTGGCAACCTTCTGGCTGGCGCGACCAATGCCAACTTGAAACGCGAACCAGGCTATCAGGCAGGGTTCGCCAAGCAGATCAAGGAAGAAACCGGCGTCATGACCCAAGCAGTCGGCCTGATCCGTACCCCGAAATTCGCCAACTCGCTGCTTGAAAACGGCTATGCCGATCTCATCGCCATTGGACGCCAAGCGCTTTACAACCCCAGCTGGCCACACCACGCCGGCGAAGAATTGGGTGTCAACACCGAGTTCCAGGACTGGCCGCACCAGTATGCCTGGTGGCTTAAGAAATGGAAGTCAGGCCTTATCTCTAAAGGCGAAGTTCTCAACAACAAGTGGGACGATTGACGATAGGTGTGAAATCCTCCATCTCTAAGCTCCACCTTTAAGTTGCTAGCCATTTGCAATACCTCGGGGACTCTCTGCTAAGGTGAGTCCCCGCTTCGGTCTCAGGATTGGATCAAGAACGCCATCAACTCATTGAAACCCCGGTCTACGCTATCTGACCCATCATTGCATTGCGCACTTCCAGCAAATGTTCACGCACGGCCTTGCTGGCTGCCTCAGCATCCCTAGTTTTCAAGGCTTCGACGATAGCGCGATGCTGTTGCCGGTAACGCGCCAGTCGTTCTGGTGTAAGGCTTCGCAACTTTAATGACTCCCACTCTGGCTGTTTGCGCACCCCATTCACTGCCTCATAAATATCAATCAGCAGATTGTTATGAGCAGCAGCTAGAATGGCCTGGTGCAACATCCCATCCCAATACTCGAATTCAAGTACGGAAGCTGCCTTTTCACTCTCCTCAAGGCAATGCACAATCTGCTGCAAGTCACGCCCCGAAGCCCGTGTCGCAGCAAGCTCTATGAATTGCGGCTCAATCATCAAGCGAAGCTCCATAACCTCGGCAGGGCTGGCGCCATGAATACGCTGCAATAGAGATTCCGCAACAAGAGCTACTGATGCAGGCGCAGCGCAAACAAATGTACCGCGCCCCACATGCCGGGTGATCAAACCTTCTTGCTCCAGTGATTGCAGCACTTTGCGCAATGTGTTCCTGGCAATTCCAAATTGAGCCACCAACTCACGCTCCGCTGGCAAACGGTAACCAACTGGCCAGGTGCCATCCTCAATGCGCTTTCTCAAATGCTGCATCAATGAGGCACTCCCATGTTGCGCATTAAGACGTACTCCATGACTTTTCAACGCTTTCACCATGCCCAAAGTCCCACACAATTACAGAATTGAACCAATATTAATCCAATGTATCAATTGGTTGTTAAAAATTTCATAACACAACCAAATTTGATTGTGATATGGTTCAAAAACAACCAATATTGGTTCAATTTATATTTAATTGGTTCACAATTGGATTAAAAATGAAACTACTTTCTTTCCGTGACAGCTCAGGACAAACACGTGTTGGCCAACTTGTTGATGCCAACACCGTTCAACCTTTGGCTACACCTGAGGGTCAACCGCTGACAGACTTGCTTGAGCTTATTCGCAGCGCAACGCCTTGCGCAATGCTCAAGCCTTATGGCAACACCCTGACACTTGCCTCGGTGAAACTCCTCGCCCCCATTCCAAAACCAGCACGCAATATTTTCTGTGTCGGCAAAAACTACACCAATCATGCTCAGGAATTCACCAAAAGCGGATTCGATGCTGGCCAGACTGCTGCGGATGCTATTCCAACAGACCCGATTGTCTTTTCAAAGACACCCGAAACCGTGATCGCCCATGGCGAAACCATTTGGGATGCCGACGGCGTTAGTGATGCACTCGACTACGAAGGAGAACTGGCGATCATTATTGGCAAAGCTGGCCGTGGCATCTCGAAGCAAGACGCTTTAGGGCATGTCTGGGGTTACACCATCATGAATGATGTCACTGCCCGAGACTGGCAAAAACGTCATAAACAATGGCACATGGGCAAGTCATTTGATACGTTTGGACCTATGGGTCCGGTAGCTGTCACTGCCGACGAAATCGATGGCAGCAACCTTGATCTCAAAACCTGGGTCAATGGCGAACTGCGCCAGAATGCAAACACAAAAGACCTGATCTTCGATATCCCCACTCTGATCGAAACCATTTCCAAGGGCATTACGCTGCTACCCGGCGACATTATCGCTACCGGCACGCCAGAAGGTGTCGGCATTGGCTTTACGCCCCCTCGTTTTCTTAAGCGAGGTGATGTTGTCGCCGTTGAAATCTCAGGTATCGGCAAGCTGGAAAACAATATTGGGGAGGTATGAAGATGAGCACAATCCAAATCAACAACCTATGGATCGAAGATTCTGGCGACAACCACAGCGAAACAGTGTTGTGCATCCATGGCCTTGGCGGCAGCTCCAACTTCTGGACACCCGTCATGTCTTCATTTGGTAATCGTCGTGTCATCCGACCCGACTTGGCTGGTGCAGGCAGGACTACCTATGTCCCATCGAAATTGAGCATCGAAGAACATGTGGAATCACTCGTCACAATCCTTGATGCCTTGAAGATCGACACTGCCCATATCGTTGCACACTCCATGGGAACCATCATCGCCCAACACCTTGCAGTCAACCACACAGCCCGTGTGCGCTCGCTGGCATTGTTCGGCCCACTTGCAGCTCCCCCAGACCCTGCTCGTGAAGCTATCAGTAAGCGTGCAGCACTTGCTCGCAGTGGTGTCGCAGCATTGCAAGACATCGCCGATGCAATCGTTGCCGCCGCTACCAGCGCACAAACTAAAGCTGAAAATCCTGTGACCCTGGCGCTGGTGCGAGAGTCCATCATGCGTCAAACACCAGAAGGTTATGCCCTGAACTGCGAAGCCTTGGCCAATGCTCAAGCCGCACAAATCGAGGCACTGAACATCCCTGTGCTGCTTGTAACTGGCGACGAAGACGGCGTTGGCACACCTGCTGGCACACAGGCTCTGGCAGCTCGCCTTAAGAACGCCCGAACCCATGTACTCACAGGATGCGGTCATTGGACAACTTATGAAAAACCGTCCGAATGCCAGCGACTCCTTGCTGAGTTCTATGCCTGATGAGTGCTTAAGGTTTACCCACAATATAGAAACAAGAGGAGACAAAAAATGACCAAAATCGCAATTAGCAATGTTCGGATATTCGATGGCACTGGCTCCGACCCATTTGAAGGCACAGTCCTGATTGAAAACAACCGGATCAAGATGGTTGCCCAGTCACACGAAACCTTAGACCTGACCGATGCCAAAGTAATTGATGGTAACGGTGCGTTCCTGATGCCCGGCATGACCGAGGGGCATACCCACTTCTCATGGAACGACCAACCCAGCCTGTCAGCTATTCAATTCATGCCACCAGAAGAACACATCCTCTGGAGCATCCGCGTGGCCAAACGCTATCTAGAAATGGGCTGGACCAGTGCCCTTGGAGCTGCAACTGCCAAACCCCGCCTAGATGTGGTCACTCGCAATGCCATTGCAGCCGGAGAGTTTCCTGGACCCAGGTACCTGGCTGGAAGCCAGGAAATCACAACACCAGGAGGACTGGGAGATAACACTTTGCCGCACCTAACAGACCCGGCCATGAATTTCGGTGCCGTCTGCAACGGCCCGGAAGATATGCGAAGGATTGTCAGGTATTTTGTCAAGCTTGGCGTTGATCACCTCAAAATCAACCTGTCGGGCGAGTACATTGCCGGAATACCCGCTGAGGCAAACCCCTTCTCAGAGGAAGAGATTGCCATGCTAGCATCAGAGGCTCGTATCGCTGGCAAACGGGTTGCTGCGCATGCACGCTCAAAAGAATCAGTCAAAGCCTGTGTTCGCCATGGTTTCGAACTGGTGTTTCACGCAAGTTATGCCGATGAAGAAGCACTGGACATGCTGGAAGCTAATAAGGACAAGCATTTCGTCGTTCCAGGCTTAGGTTGGCTGGTAAACACGCTGTACAACGCATCCGATTACGGAATCACCGAAGCCATCGCGACCGACATGGGCTACAAGCGCGAACTGGAAGCTGCAGCAGAGAGCTTGAGCAAGATGCACAAGCGCGGTATTCGTGTCCTTCCCGGAGGTGACTATGGATTCGCATGGATGCCCCACGGAACCAATGCTCGAGACCTGCAGTACTTGGTGGACTACGTTGGCATGACACCCAAAGAAGCGCTAGTCGCAGCTACAAAACACGGTGGGGAACTCATGATGAGACCTCATGAGCTCGGTCTGATCAAGTCAGGATATCTGGCAGACATCTTGCTGATCAATGGCAACCCCATTGAAGACCTGAGCCTGCTGCTTGATCCGGACAAAATCCTGATGGTGATGAAGGATGGAGAAATTTTCAAGCAGCCTCGCTCGCTCCAAGAGGCGTGTGTTGTCCTCCAATAAAGCCCTAGGGTTTAACTGAGTTCAACCTGGTTAATCAATTCGAACCAGGCTGAACTCAAAAAGGCACAATTCATCCATGATGGCCTGCGCTTGTAAAACGCAGCAATACTAACGTCCAGTCCGCGGGACACTGATACCGCCAAACTCTGCTCCTCACGTTTGAGCGATTCAATGATCGGCCATCTGTAAATCTAGAGTTCTTCGTGTTGGAGAACTCATCGACAAGAAAATCCTACTTTTTGCACTATCTCTGTTACGGGATTGATTACCATTCAGCGCTACCAACACTGTTGAAAACTTCTGCCCAAATTTTGATGTGCAGATCAACGCTGAGTGATCCCCTTGTTAACGACTGCACAAGTCATGAACAAGTGTGCTGCAAGATGACAAGTAGGTTAGGAGGGTGTCAGTATTGGTGCTTTAAGGCGACATCAGGATCTTTGCCAAAACATGGTTAATGTAGTAGTTGCTACGGCCAATTTTCTGTTTTTGCAAGAAACCAGTCTCGGTGAGATGATCCAGATACTTGGTCGCTGTCATCCGTGAAACATTCAAGTCCTGCTGCAGGAACTCGATCTTGGTGTATGGATGCCGGAATAAGCTGTTTATAAGATCTTGACTGTAGAACTTGTGCTGATCTCGGATACGGTGTTTGTAATCGAACAGCGCTTCCCGAATTGCAATCACTGTCTTTATCGTTTGCTGCGCCGTTTCCTCCACAGCCTCCAGCATGTAAAGTACCCAATCCTCCCAGAGATCGTGATCCCGAACTGCCTGAAGCAAGCGATAGTAATCAGATTTTGTGCGCACGATGTGCCGACTCAGATAAAGTACGGGAATATCAAGCAATCCCTCTTTCACCAAATACAGCACGTTCAAGATACGGCCAGTGCGCCCATTGCCATCGTAAAACAGGTGAATGCTCTCGAACTGGTGATGAATTAACGCCATTTTGATGAGGGGATCCAGAGAAAGCACCCTGTCATCATTAATAACCAGCTCCAACTCCTTCATCAGTTCCACAATGACAGCAGGCTCTTGCGGTGGCATATACACTACACGGCCTTGGCCGTCCTTCAAGACTGTTCCTGGTAATTTCCGAAAACCCGCGTGGTTACGCTCAAGCTCCTTCTGAATCGTAATCAGGTGATTGGCTGTGATAAGCCCGGTCTCTTGAACCAGCCGAAATCCCTTATACAAAGCCTGCCGATAGCGCAACACTTCCTTGCTCGCAACAGACATCTGACTCTCGGGCGCCAGATCATCTTTGAAGAGCTCATCGTGCGTGGTTACGATGTTCTCAATCTCGGAGCTATCCTTTGCCTCTTGCAAGGCCAACGTGTTGATGAGAATTTCTTGGTTTGGTATAGCTGCAGCAATCCCCTTGAGCTCAGCCAACTTTCTACTGGCACTGGCTAGTTTCTTCAAGATGGCTGGAGTATCAAAGCGCTCCGGCTTCAAGGTAGCAAGGTTACGCATGGTTCACATGTATAAGATTTTGAGTTTTCTATACACATCATGCCTGACATGTATAGAAAAATGCAAATTTTATGCACGTTTCCTCTTGACATGTTAAATGTGCATAGAAACGGGCTACTTCTAGGCGCGAACATGCATCTACCATGGTGCGAGAATCATTCCCAGCGGATCTAAAAGCAGAGTGCAAATCCAAGTTACCGGTCTACGCGGCCTACCAAATAGCGCAGGTGCCTGCTGTTTCCACCATTCTCCTGCAATGATCCCAAAGGTATAGAAGCTTTACTACTGTTTAATCTTGGGCCTTTCCCTGTTGCTTTGGGTTAGAGCTTTCTATGCCAACAGAAAGACCAACAAACTTGTCGGGTTTGAATAGATATCTTCCATGGCAATCCTGGAAACAAAAAACCCCGTAGCTTATTGGCTCTACGGGGTTTTGGATTTACGTGGACTACCTTGGTTTATTCTTGGCGGACAGAGGGGGATTCGAACCCCCGATACGCTATTCACGTATACACGCTTTCCAGGCGTGCGCCTTCAACCACTCGGCCACCTGTCCTGACTTGTCTTTAGTGCAGCAACAAACTGGTCACTGCTGCAAGGGCATGAGTGTAACAGACTCTGAGCCTCTTGTGGTCTTAACCAGTGATCTGGGAAGTTGCCTGCAACATCCTGTGGACATAGCGGGCGATGGTATCGACCTCGATATTGACCTTCTTTTCTGGCTTGAGTTCATCCAAGGTAGTGTTGCTCACCGTATGGGGGATCAGGTTGATAAAAATCCGGGTCATATCACCATGATCCTCGACACGGTTCACAGTCAGGCTGACGCCATTGACTGCAACAGAACCTTTGTAGGCCATGTAGACACCCAGGTCCTTGGACACATCAATGGCCAGCAGCCAGGACTCACCAACGGGTTCAAAGCGGTCAACAGTACCCAGTCCATCGACATGGCCAGAAACAATATGCCCACCCAACGGATCTCCGACACAAAGCGCTTTTTCCAGGTTCACACGCCCTGGCTCAGAAAGCCCAACCGTACGGTTCAGGCTCTCTCTGGAAACATCAACTGTGAAATGTCCATCCTGCATCGTGACTACAGTCATGCAGGCACCTTGCACTGCAATCGAATCACCGATCTTGACATCAGACAGATCCAAGCTGCCCGCGTCAATGGTCAGTCTGACGCCAGCATCAGAACGGCCCACATCAAGAAGAGGCTCAACCTTAACAATTCGCCCGACCGCAGCGACGATTCCAGTAAACATTACAACTCCAACCAGTTTGTTCATTGCCATTGCAAATTGGATTGACCAATCTGCCTGTCCATATCCTGCCAGCGTGACAGTTTTCTGAGCCTGATGCGCAGATCTTGCCCTACTGCACTGCAATCCACAAAGGCCAAATCCTGGGCCTGCAGTTGCTGAACTGCGGGTATCTGCAAGAGCGGTGCGCCATTACCAAGCAACATGGGCGCCACATACAGCAGCAGTTCATCCACCAAACCGGCTTGCCAAAGTGCACCATTTAACCTTGCCCCAGCTTCCACATGAACCTCGTTCATGCCTTGGCTTGCCAGCCAATGCATCATGGCATGCAGGTCGACCCTTCCCTCTGCATCAGGCAGGCACACTACCTGCGCGCCTTGATCCTCAAACCTCTTGATAGCATCCTGATCTTTCGAAGCCGTAAACAAAATCAGCCCGCCGGTCTCGAGCAGTTTGGCGTTAAGCGGCATTTCAAGCCTGGTATCCACAACAGCACGCCGTGGCTGCCTTGGTGTGGAGACTTCCCTTACATTCAGAAGCGGATCATCCGCTTTTACCGTTCCAATGCCAGTCAACACCACACAACTCCGGGCCCTCCAGTGATGGCCATCAGACCTGGCCTGCGCTCCGGTAATCCATTTCGAAATACCATTTGATGTTGCTGTAAAGCCATCGACTGACCCGGCAATCTTGGCCCACACATAAGGCATGCCATACAGCATGCGCGATACAAACCCCGGGTTGATCTCAAGCGCTTCATGGCTACCGACACCTACAGTGACATCAATGCCAGCCTCTCGCAATGCAGCGACACCACGCCCTGCCACAGCCGGGTTTGGATCCACCTGGGCAATGACGACACGTGCAGGCCTGGCCTGGATTACCGCGTTGACGCAAGGAGGCGTGCGCCCCCAGTGGCTGCATGGCTCCAAAGTGACATAGACTGTCGCCCCCTGCGCATCCAGTCCCTTGGACTGCAGTTGCCTGAGTGCCATGACTTCGGCATGGGCCTGCCCTGCAAGTTGCGTGGCGCCTTCTGCCAAGAGCACTCCGTCGCGGACGATGACGCAACCCACTCTGGGGTTGGGTGAAGGCACGTACAGCACAGAAGCAGCCAGGCTGAGTGCACGCTGCATCCAGACCTGATCGTTGTCCGGAAGGACATTTCCTCCAGCTGGCATACACACCCTTTCCGACTTTATTTTGTGTTTGTATTCAGAGGCTTTGCCATCTGCATTTCTTTGATGGCCTGGACAAACTCGCCGATGTCCTCAAAGCTCTTGTAGACCGATGCAAACCTGACATAAGCCACTTTGTCGAGCTTGTTCAACTCTTCCATGACCAGCGAGCCGATCATCTCGGTTGTAACCTCACGCTGACCGCTTGTCAGCAGACGTTCTTCAATGTGAGAGACCACTTCATCGATCTGGTCCATGCTGACCGGGCGCTTGCGCAAGGCAAGCCTCAGGCTTGCCTTCAGCTTGGCAGCGTCATACTCATGACGGCTGCCATTGCGCTTGACCACTGTTGGCATCGCGATTTCTGCCCGCTCAAACGTCGTGAAACGCTTGTCGCATTTCTCACAACGCCTTCGCCTGCGAATGAACTCCCCGTCTTCACCAACTCTGGAGTCGACTACAGACGTCTCAGGATGGCGGCAGAATGGGCACCTCATCGCTTGCCAGACTCACTTACTTGTAAACAGGGAAAGCCTCTGTCAATGTGCGGACTTTTTCGCGCACACGTGCAAGGTTTTCTTCGCTGTTTGGATTCTCGAGCACATCAGCAATCAGGTGTGCAGTCGTCACCGACTCTTCCACACCAAAGCCACGGGTTGTCATGGCGGGCGTTCCCAGGCGGATACCGCTGGTCACAAATGGCTTCTCAGGGTCGTTCGGGATGGCATTCTTGTTGACCGTGATGTGAGCTTTGCCCAAAGCCAGTTCGGCATCCTTACCGGTAATGCCCTTGGAACGCAGATCGACCAGCATGACGTGGCTTTCAGTGCGTCCCGAAACGATCCTCAAGCCACGCGAAACCAGGGTCTCAGCCATTGCCTGGGCGTTCTTGAGAACCTGGGCAGCATACTGCTTGAATTCTGGCTGGAGCGCTTCGTGAAATGACACTGCCTTGGCTGCGATCACATGCATCAACGGCCCCCCCTGAATACCAGGGAAAATTGCTGAGTTGATGATTTTCTCGTGCTCAGCCTTCATCATGATGACGCCACCACGTGGGCCACGCAATGACTTGTGGGTCGTTGATGTCACAAAGTCAGCATAGGGTACCGGGTTGGGATAGACGCCACCCGCAATCAAGCCAGCATAGTGTGCCGCATCAACCATCAGGTAGGCACCGTTCTCATGGGCTATACGAGCCAGGCGCTCAAAGTCCATGCGCAATGAATATGCCGATGCACCAGCAACGATCAGCTTGGGCTTCTCGGTGCGAGCCAGTTCCTCGACACGGGCGTAATCCAGTTCTTCATTGGCATCCAGACCGTATTGCAGGAAGCGATAGAGCTTGCCGGATGCATTGACGCTGGCACCGTGGGTCAGGTGACCGCCTTCGGCCAGGCTCATGCCCAGGACTGTGTCACCAGGCTTGAGCACCGCCAGGTAGACTGCCTGGTTGGCTTGCGAGCCAGAATTGGGCTGCACGTTGGCAGCCTCGGCACCAAACAGTTTCTTGAGACGGTCGATAGCCAGTTGCTCAACGATGTCGACGTATTCACAACCACCGTAGTAACGCTTGCCTGGATAACCCTCGGCATATTTGTTGGTGAGCTGAGAGCCTTGGGCTTGCATGACTGCCGGACTGGTGTAGTTTTCCGAAGCAATCAGCTCAATGTGTTGTTCCTGGCGATTGTTTTCTTGCTGAATCGCGGCCCAGATTTCTGGATCAACACGATCAAGGGTCAAATTACGGTCGAACATGGGATTTCCTGGCAAGTTTTCAAAACGGATGCGGGCTGCACCATGCACCTGATTGCACAAAAGAACATGCCGTCGTTGTGATAGTTTTTTTGTACAAACATGCTAGGTTGTCGATTGTAGCGCCTGTTGGCTCCAAAACAGACGCTACAGATGGTTTGGCGCGCCCAAAAGGCTAAACAATTTTTACGATCAGGATGCCGGGGCCAGCGCAGGATTCAGCGTATAGAGCCCAGTGATGCTGGCCTGAGCAAGAATGTGTGACTGCATGGCCTGTTTGACCTGCGCGGCCGTAAATGGACCATCCACATCAAGCTTCGGCACGTCCAGTGCATAAACGGTAAAGACGTAACGGTGCACACGTTCGTCGTTCCACGGTGGGCAAGGACCATCGTAGCCAAAATAGTCGCCTGACATGTCCCGGTCGCTTGCAAACCAGCTGGTGTAGTCATTGATTCCTTGACGAGCCTCACTCTGGGTCACCGGGCCGCCCTTGCCTCGCGGCGTCACGCCGTTGCTGAACTCACCCTCCTTGATCTCGGTGCGCCCTGCATCCAGATCAACAAGCACCCAATGGATAAAGTCAGCACGCTCCAGATCTGCAGCCACAACTCTGCCTTCCTGGTTGACATCATCAGCGCGGGTGGGCGCATCAGGGTCATGGCAGATCACCACAAAAGACTTGGTGTTTGCAGGAGCACCCTCCCATTTCAAATGGGGGTTGATGTTGTCCGCCAGGGCAATGTGCTTCTCCGGATCAATTTTCCCGAACGCATAGCGGTCAGACATGAACGACTGATCAACAAACGACGAACTCGAGACTTTCATGTACATCCTCCTCAATCAACGGGTGACCGGGTTTGATGCTACCGCATGAAAGGGACTAGGTCTAATTTCAGCCCCTCTCCATGACGTATGACAGTAGCGACTAGCCGATCGTTACCCTTGCAAACTTAAGCTTGCCAACCTGCAACACATAAGTGCCAGGACCCAGGGTAAGTGCCTTGTCCGAGACTTTTTGGCCATCAACCCTGACGCCACCCTGCTCAACGTTGCGCTGTGCCTCCGATCCGGAACTGACCAACCCTGCGGCGCGCAAGGCTTTCAGGATACCGATCGGTGCTTCAGCAATCTTGACCTCGGGAATATCCTCAGGAATGGCGCCTGCCTTGAACCGTGCTTCAAAATTGGCCAATGCCTGATCGGCAAGACTCTGGCTATGGAACCTTGCCACGATTTCCTTGGCCAACTCCACTTTCACATCGCGTGGGTTGCGTCCTTGGGCAACTGCCTGCTTCAGCCCTTCGATTTCCTGCATGGGCCTGAATGACAGAAGCTCAAAATAACGCCACATCAATTCATCGGAAATTGACATAAGTTTGCCAAACATCTGGTCTGGCGACTCACTGATGCCAATGTAGTTGCCCTTGCTCTTGGACATCTTCTCAACACCGTCCGTTCCCTCAAGCAAAGGCATGGTCAATATGCACTGTGGCTCCTGACCATACTCGCGCTGCAATTCGCGGCCAACGAGCAGGTTGAACTTCTGGTCCGTACCACCGAGTTCCAGGTCAGCCTTCAAGGCCACCGAATCGTAGCCCTGCATCAATGGATACAGAAACTCATGGATTGAAATGGAGATGCCTTGACGGAACCTTTTGGTGAAATCCTCGCGCTCAAGCATGCGCGCAACGTTGTACTTGGATGCCAGCTGGATCATTCCACGCGCACCAAGCTGATCACACCATTCTGAGTTGTAACGGATCTCGGTACGCTCAGGATCAAGCACCATGCTTGCCTGGGCGTAATACGTCTTGGCGTTTTCTTCGACCTGCTCACGAGTCAGCGGCGGGCGGGTCGTATTGCGGCCCGAGGGGTCACCGATCATGCTGGTGAAGTCACCGATCAGAAAAATGACCTTATGCCCCAGGTCCTGCAACTGGCGCAGCTTGTTCAGAACAACCGTATGCCCGAGGTGAATGTCGGGTGCGGTCGGATCCAGACCCAGCTTGATGCGCAGTTGCTCGCCAGTGGCCTCACTGCGGGCCAGTTTCTGTTCAAACTCTTCCTCTACCAACAACTCGTCGCAGCCGCGCTTCACAATGCGCATGCTTTCGATGACTCGGTCAGTCACCGGATATTTTTTTTGTGTCATGAGTGAATTGTCCCTGCTTGTTTGACCGCAATCAGGGATTACACCAATACCCTGTTGTCGATCTTCAAGAAACTAGGCTACCATTATGACACTTTTGCGCCAGTCTTCCGAAGCTCGCCCGCTGCGGAGTCTTTTTCTTTTCTGCAACTCCCCAACTTGAGATCTACCGATGCAACAAATCAAGGCTAATCAACGTCGCAATGGTAATGGTGCACGGCTGATAGCCAGTGTGTTGCTTGGTGGAGCCCTGGTTGCCGCTGGTGCGGTTGCCATGGTACAGCCGTCAAGTGAGGTCCCGGACATCAAGACTGTCGTCTCCGATGTCATGCAGATCCCCCTGACCCCCCTGCTGAACGAACCAAAAGACGCCACGAACGACGTTGAACGCCATGCTTACATCAACGAAACCAGGATTGAATCTGGAGACAATCTGAGTTCAATCCTTTCAAGACTGGGCATACAAGATCCCGAGCTCATCCAGTTCATCATTGTCAACAAATCAGCGCGTTCTGCATACCGCCTGATCCCAGGACGCACTTTTCAGGCCGCGATTGACGAAGATGGCAAGATGCTCTGGACGAGATACTTTCATACACCAAGCACTACCGACAACGGCGAACATGTCTCCCAGTTCCTGGAAATCATCAGGACTGACGATGGCCGGTTCGAGGCACGCGAAGTCGCAGAGCAGACCAATTCGCAAACCCATGTTGGCTTTGGTGTCATTGAATCCTCGCTCTTTGCCGCAACCGATGAGGCCGGCATCCCGGACGGTATTACCATCCAGATGGCCGAGGTGCTGGGCGGAAAGATTGATTTCATGCGCGACTTGCGCAAGGGCGACACATTCCGTGTCGTTTACGAGACACGCTATCACCAGGGCCGTCCTACCGGCGTAGGTCGTGTCCTTGCAGTTGAGTTTATCAACGCCGGCGTCAAGTCTGAAGCCTACTGGTTCCAGACTGAAAAGGGTTCTGGCAACTATTTCGATAGCGAAGGGAAAAGTCTGAAGGCCGGTTTTTTGCGCAACGCAATCCCCTTCACCCGGATCAGTTCCACCTTTGGCATGCGCAAGCACCCTATCCACAACAGCTGGCGTGGTCACAAAGGTGTGGACTTTGCTGCACCAAGTGGAACCCCGATCCAGGCTACTGCAGATGGCGTGGTGGAATTCATTGGTAAGCAAGGTGGCTACGGCAACACCATCATCTTGCGCCACCGCAACAACATCACCACACTTTACGCACACCAGAGCAGATTTGCTGCCGGGCTCAAGCGTGGTGATCGTGTATCCCAAGGACAGATCATCGGCTACGTTGGCTCAACGGGATGGTCCACCGGCCCGCACCTGCACTACGAGTTCAGGGTCAACAACACACCAGTAGACCCTCTGGGAGTCAAGCTGCCTGAAGCACAGGCCCTGGACAAAACGCAACTCAAGCAATTTGCCGAAGCCATCGCACCTTTGCGCAACCAACTTGAACGCATGGCCACGTTGCAACAGGAGAACCCCAATATCCTGAAGTTCGCTTCTCGCTGACCACGCGCCCTGTATTGCGCCTGCCTGGATCCATTGTTGTGTGAACAGCCAAACAGACCTTTATATCGGACTGATGTCAGGCACCAGCCTTGACGGCATTGATGGGGTGCTTGCGACCATTGACTCAGGTGGCAGTCCCTCGGTTCTGGAGCGATCCCATATTCCTTACCCTCCGCAGCTGCGAAAGCAGTTGTTGGAACTGCACCATGCCGGCAGGGACGAGCTTCATACGGCAGCGCTTCTGTCCAACGAAATGGCAAGACTGGCCTCGCAGGTCGTCAGGCAACTGCTTCAGCGGTCCAGCAAAACGCCCAGGGAAATTGCAGCCATCGGTTCACATGGGCAGACCATCCGGCATCGTCCTGAGCTTGGATATACGCTGCAGCTCAATGCTCCGGCGCTTCTTGCGGAGCTGACCGGTATTGGCGTAGTGGCAGATTTCAGAAGCCGAGACATTGCAGCCGGAGGCCAAGGAGCACCACTGGTACCGGCGTTTCATGCTCAACTGTTCAAGCACCACATGCCATGCGTCATCCTCAACCTGGGTGGCATTGCCAATGTCACCATCCTCAGTCCTGAACAAGTTCCCGTAGGCTTTGATACCGGTCCCGCCAACATGCTGATGGATGCCTGGTGTGAGATGCACACCGGCAAAGCGTTTGATGAAAATGGTGACTGGGGTGCATCGGGTCAGCCGAATCAGCGACTGCTTGAGCAGCTTATTGCTGCTGAACCATGGTTCTCACAACCTGCCCCCAAATCCACCGGGCGAGACATGTTCAACCTTCAGTGGCTGTTATCGCAATTGGAGACGTTTGCTGCAGCATTGAAACCTGAGGATGTCCAGGCCACGCTGCAACATCTGACAGCCAAGACCGTCCTGGATGCCCTGGCTGCAGCAGGGATCCGGAAACCTGTCATCTATGTTTGTGGCGGAGGAGCGAAAAATCGTCGCCTGCTGGAAATTCTGGTCGAACTGGGTGCAACAACCGCCGTACCGACCGATACACTAGGCGTGCCGGCCATGGATGTTGAAGCCACTGCTTTTGCGTGGCTTGCGTGGGCATTCGTCCATGGCAAGCCTGGAAATCTTCCCCAGGTTACAGGAGCATCAGGGCCGAGGGTGCTGGGTGCATACTGGCCCGCATGACGCAAGCACAGGAGCCATTCTGATCCTGTGCCGTGTTCCTTCGGATATACGTATGTTGCCGCGGGCTGTGATCGCCCGCAAATCTCAGACTGAAAAAGAAGAGCCACAGCCACATGTGGTGGTGGCGTTCGGATTACGGATCACAAACTGAGCCCCTTCAAGATCTTCCTTGTAGTCGATCTCCGCACCTACCAGGTACTGAAAGCTCATTGGGTCAATCAGCAACTGCACACCATTCTTTTCAAATGTCGTGTCGTCTTCGTTCACATCCTCGTCGAATGTAAAGCCATACTGGAACCCGGAACATCCACCCCCCTGCACGAAGACGCGCAGTTTAAGGTTGGGATTTCCCTCGTCAATCAGGAGATCGCGAACCTTCTCTGCCGCCGCGTCCGTGAAGATGAGGGCCGGAGGAGGGGATTGCAGATCGACTGTTTCACTGATATTGCTCATGAAGTACTCCTGATATCGAATAACACCCAAATTCAGGGCGTGTAATTGAGCAGAGCTATCTTAACCCGGATCATTTTCGTGATCAGTATTATCCCTGATCACATTCTGGATATCCGCCCAGCCCTCACTTGTCGCACACAAAAACTAAAAAAGGTTTAGAATTTTCGATTTTGAACCTACGATGAAATCATTCTGGCAACGAAAACCGCTCCCGGCCACCAACCTGGGGGGCTCGTCCGAAAGCCTGCAAAGGACCATCACCCTTCCCGCACTGTTGCTCATGGGCGTGGGTAGCACGCTTGGTACCGGCATTTTCTTTGTCCTGACTGAATCCGCCCCGATTGCCGGACCTGCGGTGATCGTTTCCTTCATCCTTGCCGCCTTTGCAGCCGGTCTAACCGCACTTTGCTATGCCGAGGTTGCAAGCGCCATCCCCGTCACAGGATCTTCATACACCTTTACATACATCACCATGGGACAGGGGCTTGCAATGTTTGTCGGTGCCTGCCTGATCCTGGAGTGGGGAGTTGCTGCAGCAGCAGTCGCAGTCGGTTGGAGCAACTACCTGAACGAAGCACTTCGCCTGACCTTACATATTGAGATTCCCGAAAGCCTCAGAGGTTCCCGACTGCAGTTGACTCATCCTGGCCAGGTCACCCACTACGGCAACATTCCTGCCATGGCCATGATCTGGCTATGCGCGATCCTGCTATTGCGCGGATCCAGCCAGTCAACCTGGATCAATGCCTTCCTGACCCTGTGCAAGATCATCATCCTGTCGCTTTTTGTCGCCATGGTGATTCCTGCCTTTGACTCCAGCAACCTGCTGCCTTTTGCGCCACATGGCTTCTCAGGGATGAGTCAGGCAGCTGCGATTGTCTTTTTCAGTTTTGTCGGACTGGATTCAGTGGTCAATGCCAATGAAGAGGCCATCAATCCAGACCGCAATATCCCACGGGCGATCATGGGTGCACTTGCTGTCGTGACAATCATCTACCTGCTGGTTGCAGTCACCAGCCTGGGTGCTCAGCGCTCAGAGCTTTTTGCCGGGCAATCTGCCGGCCTGGCAGAAGTCCTGCAAAAGGTCTCATCTTCACAGTTGAATGCCATTATTCTGACGGTTGGGGCTGTCATCTCAATCATGAGCGTTACGCTGATGGCGCTTTATGGCCAGGCAAGGATCTGCTATGCCATGTCCCGTGATGGCATATTGCCCTCCAGGCTTGCAAGGCTGCACCCTCGCAACGGTACACCAAGCGCGGCAACCATCGCCGCAGCACTGCTGGTAACACCATTGGCAGGATTTGTCCCGAGCAGCCTGCTCTGGGGAATGGTCAGCATCGGCACACTGATGGCATTCATTGCGGTGGCTTTTGCGTTGATACTGCTCAGGCAAAGATACCCGGAACTCAACCGCAACGGATTCAAGGTGCCTCTCTACCCCCTGACTCCGATATTGAGTATTGCCTGCTGCATCTACCTGATAGCCAGCCTTGGTAGCGAGGTACACCTCGCCTTTGCAGCTTGGATCTGCCTTGCTATGTGCTGCTACTTTGCAGCAACCTGGCTCAAGTCCCACCTGGACAGCCAAGACGGGACCACAGTTACCAGGTGAAAAATCTCATCTCCAGTGGACACAATCCGCTTACGGCAGGATGGCCACTTGTGACAGGCCTGTTGTCTCTTCCAGACCGAACATCAGGTTCATGTTCTGGATAGCCTGGCCTGAAGCCCCTTTGACGAGGTTGTCCTGCACCACCAAGATGATCAAGCGGTCTGACGTTGCGGGTTTGTGCAATGCAATGCGCAGCATGTTGGAGGCACGCACCGACCGGGTATCAGGCAAGCTGCCTGCAGGTAGGACATCGACAAAATTTGACGACTTGTAAAAGTTCTCATAGAGCGCCTGGACATCCATGTTGCGCCCTTGCTCATTCAGCCGCACGTACAGTGTGCTGAACATGCCCCTGACCATCGGCACCAGATGAGGAACAAAGGTCAAGTTCACGGGCTGACCCGCAATGCGTTGCAGTTGCTCGGTTACTTCTGGGTGATGCCTGTGCCCTGAAACACCGTAAGCCTTGAAGCTGTCACTGACCTCAGAAAAAAGAATGCCAAGCTCTGCCTTGCGTCCAGCACCTGTCACACCAGACTTGGAGTCCGAAATGATGTCCGACAAGTCTATCAGTGCAGGCTTGAGCAAGGGTGCCAAGCCAAGAATGACAGTGGTAGGGTAGCAACCCGGGTTACCAACCACCCTGGCTTGACGGATGGAATCACGGTAGACCTCAGAAAGACCGTACACGGACTCCTCCAGCACATCTGGGCAGGAATGTGGCATCTTGTACCACTTCTCGAACATGGCCAGGTCACGCAAACGAAAGTCTGCTGCCAGGTCGATGATCTTGACACCGGCCTCCAGAAGCTCTTTGGCCTGGTTCATGGCCACACCATGGGGAGTGGCAAAGAAAACCACATCGCACTCTTTCAACGGGGCTTCGGCGGGTGTTTTGAATACCAGATCCAGATGCCCCCTCAGGTTTGGGAACATGTCAGCCACGTGTGTACCAGCATCCCCACGTGATGTGATCGTCACAATCTCAACATTGGGATGCTGGGCCAGCATGCGCAGCAGCTCCACCCCTGTATATCCTGTTCCGCCTACGATACCAACCTTGATGACTGGCTTTGCTGACTTGTTCATTTATTCCACCGATGCCCACAAAGGAAAACAAAATTTTGCGCAACGCACGTAACCACATTCTAGCCGGGGATGCCACTTGCTTGCACACTTTCGAAGTGCCTTGGACTTCATCCGTTTTATCCAACCGAAACACTGATTCGATTGATCCAGACAATTACCGACAACAAAAAAGCCACCCGAAGGTGGCCATTTTGCTGCAAAGCAGATCCAGTGCAGATTAACGCTTGCTGAACTGCTTGCGACGGCGTGCTTTGTGCAGACCGACTTTCTTACGTTCAACTTCACGAGCATCGCGGGTCACGAAACCAGCTTGTGACAGTGCGGGCTTGAGCGTTGCATCGTAATCGATCAAGGCACGGGTAATGCCGTGGCGAACAGCACCAGCCTGGCCGCTCTCACCACCACCGTGGACGTTGATCTTGATGTCAAACGATTCCAGGTGTCCGGTCAGCACCAGCGGCTGGCGCACGATCATGCGGCCAGTTTCACGTGCAAAATATTCGTCAACAGGCTTGCCGTTCACAACGATATTGCCTGTACCCTTCTTGAGAAACACGCGAGCCACCGAGGTTTTGCGGCGTCCGGTTCCATAGTTCCAGTTACCAATCATCTTCGGCGTCCTTAAATGTCAAGCGGCTTGGGCTGTTGGGCACTATGCGGGTGCTCAGCACCAGCGTAGATCTTGAGTTTCTTGATCATTGCGTATCCCAGGGGACCACGGGGCAGCATGCCCTTGACGGCTTTCTGGAGTGCGCGACCAGGATGACGCTCCTGCATCTTGGCGAATGTCGTTTCCTTGATACCGCCAGGATAGGTACTGTGGCTGTAGTACTTCTTGTCTTCAGCCTTATTACCGGTCACCACGATTTCAGCAGCGTTGATGATGACAATGTAGTCGCCCGTGTCAACGTGGGGGGTAAATTCTGGCTTGTGCTTGCCGCGCAGGCGCCGTGCGACTTCGCTGGCCACACGTCCGAGAACTTTGCCCTTGGCGTCAATCACGAACCAGTCACGCTTGACTTCTTGCGGCTTTGCCACGAAGGTTTTCATGATTGGATCCTAAATTTGTAAGACTCAAAAACAGCGACATCATTGCCGCTGCATCACCGTTACCCATCCATCCAAGAGTTCAAGACGTTGTACCCCGTCCGTAACTCTTCGTGCCCGACAAGGCTTTAAAACCAAAGCATCGTCAAGAAATTTTTGGGTAATCCAGGATTCTACTATAGATTTCAACTCCATAGCAAAAAATGGTGGCTATCAGGTCCCAGCCAGCGCCATCTGTCCGATCAGGATAGATCCCGAAGTCTTGCTGCCACGAGTCAGCTCATCGCTTCCGACCGCGACAATGTTGCGAAGCATGTCCTTCAGGTTCCCTGCAATCGTGATTTCCTGGACTGGATACTGGATCTCTCCGTTTTCTACCCAGTAACCAAATGCTCCCCGGGAGTAGTCTCCAGTCACATAGTTCACACCTTGACCAATAAGCTCCGTCACGAGCAAACCGGTGCCCATTTCCTTCAGCAACCAATTTAGATCATGCTCTGGCTGTGTATTGGTCGAACGCAAGTGAAGGTTATGGGACCCTCCCGCATGACCGGTGGTCTTCATCCCAAGCTTCCTGGCGGTGTAGGTGGACAGGAAGTAGTTGTTCAACACCCCGTTGCTGACCACCTGACGCATCTGCGTCCTGACCCCTTCGTCATCGAAACCTGAACTGCCCATGGCACCAGGGATGAAAGGGTTCTCATCAACCATGATGTGGTCAGCCATCACTTGAGTCCCGAGCGAATCCAGCAGGAACGACGCCTTGCGGTACAGTGCAGCCCCACTTGCTGCCTGCGTCAATGCGCCCAAAAGGCCAAGCGCAAGCGGCGCCTCGAAAACAACAGGAACCTGCCGTGTCGACAACCGCCTTGCCCCCAGACGGGAAAGCGCTCTTTCGGCCGCATAGCGGCCGACCGTTGCTGCCTCAGGAAATTTACCAGCATCCCTAGCACTCACATACCAGTAATCCCGCTGCATGTTCTCGCCGCGTCCAGCAATAGGGGCCACGGAAAGCCCGTGCCTCGTATAGCTATAGCCATCCAGAAAGCCCCTGGTATTGCCAAGCACAAAAAGACCTTCGTGCGTATCCACACTGGCACCCTCGGAATTGGTGATTTTGGTGCTTAGCTTGCGTGCTGCATCCTCAGCGCTCAAAGCCATTTCGACCGCCTCATCAACGCTAATCAGCCAAGGGTGATACAGTGAAAGATCAACGCAGGGTTCAAGCATCAGTGCGTCTTCATCCGGCAATCCGGCAGCAGGATCCTCGGCGGTATAGCGAGCAATATGCCAGGCAGCCTCGACAGTCTGCCTGAGCGCCTCGGCCGAAAAATCCGATGTGGACGCAGAGCCACGGCGCTGCCCGGCAAACACGGTCACGGCAAGACTACCTCCCCGGGTCTGCTCGACTGTTTCAAGAGACCCAAGGCGAACTGAAACCGACAAACCCTGTCCTTCTGATATCTCGGCAGCTGCGTCAGTAGCACCCAATGATTTCGCATAGTCCAGCGCCTGTGTGACCAGGTCCTCAAACATCGCGCGACGCGCACGGATGGGCAAAGGCTGCATGTTCTCAGTTTCCCCGAAAGTGATTGGTTCAAAGATTTGTATGATAGCGAAGTCAGCACACCAGTCCAGGCAAAAGACATCATGATTGAAGAACAATTTCAAGAACCCGGCGATGGCGATGACCACTACGATCGTCCGAGCAAGTCCCAGATCAAGCGTGAAATGCTTGCACTGCAGGACTTGGGCAAGCGTCTGGTTCAAACTCCTGCAGAACGCCTCAAGCGCCTTAACCTTGACGAAAAGCTCATGGAGGCGATCTTGCTGGCTCAGCGCACGACCAGCCGCGAAGGCAGGCGCCGGCAGATCCATTATGTCGGCAAGCTCATGCGCGATGCGCCTGCCAAGGGAATCGAAGCCCAGCTTGATGCCTGGGAAAAAGGCTCGGCTGAAAACACAGCCCTCATGCACAGGCTAGAGCGCGACCGTGACCGCCTGATCGCAAGTGATGAGTACCTGACTGAATGGCTTGCCATGCACCCTGGAGTCGACATACAGGCCATTCGCGCACTGATCCGTGCAGCGCGCCAGGAAGCCAGGCACAATGAGCAACTCAATGAGAATCAGGCGCCACAGCGCAAACACTACAGGGCGCTGTTCCAGGCCGTCAAAGCGGCGTACGAAAGCAGTGCCACTGACAACCTTTCAGAGTGAGGCAAAAAACATGCTTCAAAACATCGAGATTGAAACCGGCACCAACCCGACACACAGCATCATCTGGATGCACGGTCTGGGCGCCGACGGCAATGACTTTGTCCCTCTTGTGCCTGAGCTTGCAATATCGAACAAGGTTGCGATCCGGTTCGTTTTTCCACATGCCCCCGTGCAACCTGTCACCATCAACGGTGGCATGGCCATGCGCGCATGGTACGACATCCTGGTCCCATCCCTGGTCCGCCAGGAAGACGAAGCAGGCATCCTCAAGTCCGAACAGGCCATTACCGCACTGATCGAGCGTGAAATTTCCCGCGGCATCCCCAGTGAAAACATCGTGCTGGCAGGCTTTTCCCAAGGCTGCGCCATGACACTGCACACAGGACTACGCCTGAAACATCGTCTGGCCGGGTTGGTCGGCCTATCAGGCTACCTGCCTCTGGCACAGTCAGCCCCTCAGCACTGGCAGGATGCCAACCGCAAAACCCCGATTTTTCTTGCGCACGGATCAGTAGATCCGGTGGTCACCATTGACCGCGGAATCGCCACGCGTGACCTGCTTGTGGCCAATGGCTTTGACGTGCGCTGGCACACCTACATGATGCCCCACAGTGTCTGCCCGCAAGAAGTCGATGACATCAATGCATTCCTGGAGTCTGTACTTACGCTCCGGGCGTGACCACATTGACCCGGTTCGCGGCAAGCACAGACCTTAACGGCGTGTTTGCCGTGCATCGGTTCAATGCAACTGCAACCATACTCGGCGCATGGTCGTGTCTTCGGGATCCGGGTCGTTTCTCATTCCCATGCGCCCTGTCATCAATGCCAGCATCGGCTTGTTGGCTGAAAGCACCAGTCCTTCGACATATTTCAGTCCTTGATGACGTGCAGCATCAATGAGCCTGGTCATGAGTATTGTCCCAAGGCCAAGCCCCTGCCAGTCATCAGCCACAACCAAGGCATACTCAGCCCCTTGCCCATCAGGATTGCGCAGGTAATGGGCAAGCCCAGTAATCGCCTCACGGGCGACGCCACTTTCGTCAACCGACATCACGGTGGCCACCAGCGCAAACTCCCTGTGGTAGTCAAGCTGGGTGTATCTCGCCAGCATCGCCGGGGTCAGTTCCTTCATCATCGAGACAAAGCGCATGTACCGTGCATGCTCTGACAGTCCCCGGACAAAAGCCTGCAATGCCAGCGCATCATCCGGCCTGATCGGCCTGACAGTAACCTTCGCACCATTCTTGAGACTGACCGTCTCGACCCACTGCCGCGGGTAGGGATGAATGGCCATGTGGTCATAGCCTCTTGCTGCGGGCAATACGCCAGACCAGCCATCCCTGAGACTGATCTGCACGTCTGCAACCTGGAGAACACCCTCCTGGACAATCAGCGGGTCGACAAGGATGGATGAGATTTCCGGACACTCTGATACCAGGTCTGACAGCAACTCCAGCACCAGCAAGAGTTTTGCCAGTGCAGTGCCTGACATCTGGCTACTGAGCAACCTGTTCCAGATGGTGCTCCTTTGCACCATGCGTTTAGCCAGCAAATGGTTAAGTGGTGCAAGCTCAACACCATCAAGTCCAGAGGAAAACCTGCCCAGGGTGCCCCCCGCACCAAATGACACGACCGGCCCAAAGATCGAATCAGAAAACACACGGATCGCACAAGGAACCCCGGCAACAGTATCCGGATCCTGCCCCTCATCCAGCCATTGCAGCGGCACATCGAATTCCGCCATGACTTCCTGGGCAAGCTCCCTGCCAAGCCCCCGGCATCCATCACCAAGAGCCTTCTGCAACCGTGCTCTGACCGATTTCACATTCGGTAGCCTATGTCCCGGTACAGCAGGCTGTATTTGCAGCAAAAGCTGCTGCGCATAGTGATAGCTTGCATGGATGCCAAAGGCGTTGGCCGTAGACTCTGGTGTACGGAATGCAGACACTCCTGCATCGTCAAGCATGCGTCTAAGTGGGCGCATGCCAGCGTCACCCATCAGACAGGTCAGTACTGGTTTGGTTGCAACAGGGGCAAGCCTGGCAAGCTCCCGAACCACCCCCATGAAGTTTGAACGCGGATCAGGTGCCAAAACAACAATCACACCGTCAACGCTTTCATCCTGCACCAGGGCATTGATGACATTGTTTACCAGATTGACGCTAAGCCGCTGATGGGTCACCACGGGGTTATCCACGGATGAGCTTGGTGCCATGTGCCTGGTCAGCAATTCCTGAGTCGAACGCGACAGCACCGCTTTTTCAATAGGACCGTTTTCGACCGCCATGTCCATGACCAGTTGCGCCGGCCCTTCCCCATTGGAAAATACAGCAACCCTGCGCCCTTTCGGCCGGCTTCTGTAGCTGAAAACCTTCAGTGCGGAAAACAGCTGGATGAAGTACTTCACACGCACAGCACCAGCACGGCGCAGTGCGGCATCAAAAGCTGCCTCGGCCTCCGGACTGGCACCACTGGTCCCTGACCGAAGGACAACAACCGGCTTGACCCGTGCCGCCGAGCGCAAGGCGCTCATGAACTCCCTGCCGTTGCATACGGTCTCGATGTAGATCGCGATGCTGTCCGTTGACGGGTCGCCGGCCAGATAGTCAAGCACGTCAGCCAAGCGCGTATCCATCTCGTCACCCAGTGCCAACGCCGCAGAAAACCCGACATGCACATCATCGGCCCAATCCAGAACCGCGGCCATCAAGGAGCGTGACTGCGCAACCAACGCCACCCTGCCCGGCTTGGCCAGCAATGGGTGCTGGCTCAGGTTCAGTGCGCGGTGTGGCCGCTGCACACCGAATGCAAATGGCCCAAGCAGAGCACACCCATTCTGCTTGGCCCACTCAGCACACAGAATCCGTGTCTTCTGCGGTTCAGGATCCTCGACTTCATGAGACAGGATGATCAGCGCCCTTGGTCTGACATCCTCGATAAGCTTCAGGACTTGTGGCAATGAACCAGGCGGCATGCATGCCAGGACCATGTCGACACGCCCATCGGTCTTGGCCGATTCCGCCACATTGACTGCCTCAGGCAAAGTCTCTGACGGGCACAGCACCAGAGTCAACCTGTCCTTCAGGCTGTCAGGTACATGATCGAGTAACGGCACGTGCTGGTCGGTCACCACCAGCACACTTCGTGGCTGAAACAATGGATCCAATTGATGCCTTAGCATGGACATGTCCGGTATCAATACCCTATATGCATGCGACAAGATCTAAAATGGAAACAAACCCGCAGAGCAAAGCGCATTGTTCCCATACCCTGCGCTCCCTTGCCCATCGATCAGCGCCAACAAAATGCTGCCGATCAGACATTGAATCACAAACCATTTGAAGCATAAACCATGACCACCCAGACTACTCGCCGAGTGCGAACAAGATTTGCGCCTTCTCCCACTGGTTTTTTACATCTGGGAGGTGCACGCACAGCCCTGTTCTCATGGGCCTATGCAAAACACTACGGTGGAGACTTCATTCTCCGCATTGAGGATACCGACCTGGAGCGCTCGACACCAGAGGCAGTTCAGGCAATCCTCGATGGCATGCAATGGCTCGGTCTGACACCTGACGAAGGCCCGTTCTATCAAATGCAGCACATGGATCGCTATCGTGAGGTGATCGCGCAGTTGCTCGAAAGCGGACATGCCTACTACTGCTACAGCTCACCTGAAGAAGTTGAGGCCATGCGCGAGGCAGCACGTGCCAAAGGTCTTAAACCCCGTTATGACGGCACCTGGAGACCTGAGCCTGGCAAAACCCTGCCTCCTATCCCTGAGGGACGCAAGCCTGTGGTTCGCTTCAAGAACCCGACCGACGGTGTCACAGCCTGGGATGACATGGTCAAAGGTCCAATCGCCATTGCCAACAGCGAGCTCGATGACCTGGTCATCGCCCGACCTGACGGTACCCCCACATACAATTTCTGTGTCGTGGTCGACGACTGGGACATGGGCATCACACATGTCATCCGTGGCGATGACCACGTCAACAACACGCCCCGCCAGATCAACATCCTGAAGGCGCTTGGAGCACAAATCCCGGTCTACGGCCATGTCCCGATGATTCTCGGACCGGATGGCGACAAGCTTTCCAAACGCCATGGTGCTGTCAGCGTCATGGAATACCAGAAGCAAGGTTATCTTGCTGATGCCATGATCAACTACCTGGCAAGGCTGGGATGGAGCCATGGCGACGATGAAATCTTCAGCCGTGAACAACTGGTTTCATGGTTCGATGGGTCCAGCCTGTCGCGTTCAGCCTCGCAATGGGATCCCAAGAAGTTGAACTGGGTCAACGCCCATTACCTGAAGCAAGCAGACATCGCCTGGCTGGCCCAGGAGATCGAGCCTCGTATTCGTGAGCTTGGTGGCGATCCGCAGCGCGTTGACCTGAAGCAGGCTGTCGAACTGCTCAGGGAACGCAGCGAAACCCTGGTCGACCTGGCGCAAGCCTGCATGCTGTTTTGCGGTGATCCGCAAACACCTGACCAACAAACTGTCGAGAAACATTTCACTCCGGAGTCGCGTGCAGCACTGGCAGAGTTTGCACAGAAAGCTGCCAGCTGTGACTGGAACCGCGCAGCCATCAGTGCCTTGATCAAAGAAGTGCTGGCCAGCCACAAGCTGAAAATGCCTCAGCTTGCCATTCCAATCAGGATCGCCGTGCTTGGAACTCCCCAGACACCGGCTATTGACGCCGTTCTCGAACTGATTGGCAAGGAAACTGTTCTGCAGCGCCTGCAACAGCAAATCTAATCAGTCTAGAACCTTCCAGGGGGGGACGCCATCAGGGTTTGTACCCCTCTTCTTTATCATAAAAAAGAGACTTGCGGGGATCTTCAGTGGACACTAGAATTTGTGTATCCCAGGCAGGAAGAACACTACATATGGTGTCTGCGCAGTGATTCTTCTGAGCCGACAACAAGACAGAACCCCAGCTCAGGGGGCATCACAGAACAGGAGCTACCATGCAAGTTGCAACCCCAACACCAAGTCCCTCTGGCACGCGTTCAGTCAACCTGAACGAACAGACCTCGTCAAACAACTCGCCTTGGTCCCAATACCACATCATCCGTCGCAACGGCGCTGTCGTAGCCTTTGAGCCCAGCAAGATTGCCATTGCCATGACCAAGGCGTTTCTGGCCGTAAACGGTGGCCAGGGCGCAGCCTCGGCACGTATCCGCGAATTGGTCGATCAACTGACAACTCAAGTTGTCAATTCACTGGTACGTAGCCGCCCCAATGGCGGCACGTTCCACATTGAAGACGTGCAGGATGCCGTTGAACTGGCTCTGATGCGATCTGGCGAGCACGATGTCGCCCGTGCCTATGTGCTCTACCGTGAGCGCCGTGCCCAGGAGCGTGCTGCTGCAAACCAGCAGGCTGCACCGCAGGTCACCCAAACCATTCACGTCACCGACCGTGGCGAACGTAAGCCACTGGATCTTGCCTATCTTCAGTCGGTAATCACCAATGCATGCCGTGATCTGGGTGACGTTGTTGACACCCAGCAGATCATGAAGGACACCCTGAAGAACCTGTATGACGGTGTCCCGGTTGAAGAAGTACACAAATCAGCCATCCTGTCAGCGCGTGCCCTGGTCGAAAAAGACCCTGCATACGCAAAAGTCACCGCACGCCTGCTTTTGCACAGCATCCGCAAGGAAGTCCTTGGCCGCGAAGTCGACCAGGACGAGATGCAGCAGGAGTATGCCAACTACTTCCCCAAATTCATCAAGCTCGGCGTTGAAGCAGGTCTACTCAACCCTGAGCTTGCCCGCTATGACCTTGGCCGCCTGGCGCAAGCCCTGGACAACAAGCGCGACCTTCAGTTCGATTACCTCGGGCTGCAAACCCTTTACGACCGCTACTTCCTACACATCAAAGGCAGGAGGATTGAACTGCCCCAGGTGTTTTTCATGCGCGTGGCCATGGGCCTGGCGCTCAACGAAGTCGACCGTGAGGCCCGTACCATCGAGTTCTACGAACTGCTGTCATCGTTTGACTTCATGAGCTCGACGCCGACGCTGTTCAACTCAGGCACCATCCATTCACAGCTTTCGTCGTGCTACCTGACCACAGTGTCTGACGATCTGGAAGGCATTTACGAAGCCATCAAGGAAAACGCACTGCTGGCCAAGTATGCCGGTGGCCTGGGCAATGACTGGACCCCTGTACGCGCCATGCGCAGCCACATCAAAGGCACAAACGGCGAAAGCCAGGGCGTGGTTCCATTTCTGAAAGTCGTCAACGACACCGCCGTGGCCGTCAACCAAGGTGGCAAGCGCAAGGGCGCTGTCTGCTGCTATCTGGAAACATGGCACCTGGACATCGAAGAGTTCCTTGAGTTGCGCAAGAACACGGGCGACGAAAGGCGTCGTACACACGACATGAACACAGCCAACTGGATTCCAGACCTCTTCATGAAGCGTGTCATGGAAGACGGTGAATGGACGCTGTTCTCGCCTTCGGACTGCCCTGACTTGCACGACAAGGTTGGCAAGGCGTTCGAAGAAGCCTATGTCGCCTATGAAGAAAAAGCTGCACGTGGTGAACTGACCCTCTTCAAGAAGATCCCTGCCGTCTCGCTCTGGCGCCGGATGCTGTCGATGCTGTTCGAAACCGGCCACCCATGGATTACCTTCAAGGATCCATGCAACATCCGCTCGCCACAGCAGCACGTCGGCGTGGTACACAGCTCGAACCTGTGCACTGAAATCACGCTCAACACCAGCGACTCAGAAATCGCCGTCTGCAACCTGGGCTCAGTGAACCTGGTCGCCCATCTGAAGCAAAACGCAGACAGCTCCTATGAGCTCGATCACGACAAACTGCAAAGGACCATCAACACGGCCATGCGCATGCTCGACAATGTGATCGACATCAACTACTACGCCGTACGCAAGGCTCGCAACTCCAACCTGCGCCACCGCCCAGTCGGCCTTGGCATCATGGGATTCCAGGACTGCTTGCATATCATGCGCGTCCCCTACGCCAGCCAAGAGGCTGTCGAGTTTGCCGACCGCTCCATGGAGGCAGTCTGCTACTACGCCTACAGTGCATCAAGCGACCTGGCCCTAGAGCGCGGGACCTACGCAACTTATCAAGGCTCACTCTGGTCTAAAGGAATACTGCCCAAAGACTCCATCGCGCTCTTGCGCGAGCAACGCGGTGATTACGTGGAAACGGACGACTCCAGCACCATGGACTGGGATGCCTTGCGTGAAAAAATCCTGCGCCAGGGCATGCGTAACTCGAACTGCATCGCCATTGCGCCGACAGCCACGATCTCGAACATCATCGGCGTCTCGGCTTGCATCGAGCCTACGTACCAGAACCTGTACGTCAAGTCCAACCTCTCAGGCGAGTTTACGATTGTCAACCAGCATCTGGTGCGCGACCTGAAAAAACTCGGTCTGTGGGATGAGGTCATGGTTGCCGACCTCAAGTACTTTGACGGTAGTCTCTCTCGCATCGACCGCATTCCAGCAGAACTGCGTGAGCTTTATGCAACAGCATTCGAAATTGATCCGAGATGGATTGTCGAATGCGCAGCAAGGCGCCAGAAGTGGATCGACCAGTCTCAGTCGCTGAACATCTACATGGCTGGCGCATCAGGTAAAAAGCTGGATGAAATCTACAAGCTCGCCTGGATCCGCGGACTTAAAACCACCTACTATCTGCGTACACTGGGAGCAACCAGCGCAGAAAAATCCACAGGACGTGGTGGCGAGCTCAACGCGGTCAAGGCTGGCATCGCACCCGCAGCCACCGTCGCACAAGGCGCTGGCAATCTGCCTGAACCTGAAGTCGTAGGCGCCGTTTGCACCATGCGCCCGGGCGATCCAGGCTTTGAAGAATGCGAAGCCTGCCAATAAAAAAGTTGAAGATGTAAAGTCTAGAAGAGGATTGATATGTTGAACTGGGATGATGAAATCACGCCGACGCCACAGCGTACGGCTCCTGCTGCCGGTCCTACGGACCTTGGACTCAGGAGGGCCACTGGTGTTTTCGGTGATGACGCACTCCCAACGCCAGGACTGAAGGAGCCCCCTGTGAGTGCGCAGGGGACCAGCGGGCGCGTCAATATTGCCGACAAACGCATTATCAACGGCAAGACTGACGTGAACCAGCTTGTTCCTTTCAAGTACAAATGGGCCTGGGAAAAGTACCTTGCAACCTGCGCCAACCACTGGATGCCACAGGAAATCAACATGGCGCGCGACATCGCACTGTGGAAAAACCCCAATGGTCTGACGGAAGACGAGCGCAGGATCGTCAAACGCAATCTTGGCTTCTTTGTGACGGCGGATTCCCTGGCGGCCAACAACATCGTGCTGGGGACATACCGGCACATCACCGCTCCGGAGTGCCGTCAGTTCCTGCTGCGCCAGGCGTTTGAGGAGGCCATCCATACGCACGCATACCAGTACATCGTGGAAAGCCTTGACCTGGACGAGGGCGAGATTTTCAATGCCTACAACGAAATCCCCTCGATCCGTGCCAAGGACGAGTTCCTGATTCCATTCATCAACGTGATTGCTGATCCCAACTTCAAGACCGGCACCACCGAGAATGACCAGAAACTCCTGAAATCCCTGATCGTGTTTGCGTGCCTGATGGAAGGCCTGTTCTTCTATGTCGGCTTTACGCAAATCCTGGCCCTGGGACGCCAGAATAAGATGACTGGCGCAGCCGAGCAGTACATGTACATCCTGCGGGATGAATCCATGCACTGCAACTTTGGCATTGACCTGATCAACACCATCAAGCTGGAAAACCCGCACCTGTGGACAGCAGAGTTCCGTGAAGAAATCCGCGACCTCTTCAATCAGGCTGTTGCGCTTGAATACGCTTACGCCGAGGACACCATGCCTCGCGGCGTTCTGGGCTTGAACGCACCCATGTTCAAGTCCTACCTTCGGTTCATTGCCAACAGACGCTGCCAACAGATCGGTATCGAGCCATTGTTCGGCCAGGAGGAAAACCCATTCCCCTGGATGGCTGAAATGATCGACCTGAAAAAAGAAAGGAATTTCTTTGAGACGCGGGTCATCGAATACCAGACTGGCGGTGCATTGAGCTGGGAGTAGTTCCCCTTTTGCAAAGCAACTCCTTTGCGAAGGGCTATCGGACACAATCCGAAAAAAGACAGGGCAGATGACATCTGCTCTGTCTTTCTGATGCAAATATCTGGCTTGCCCCGTTGTGCCAGTGCAGAAGTTGCGCTATCTTCGGAAACATTTGGTTTACAGGCATTCTTCACTCTTTAGTGACCTTGTAAATTCAAAGACGGTTTTTTGATCGGTACCCATTTCTTTTTGGTTTATTGGTCGGCCGCCAGCATCGTTTCATGAGCTGTGTAGGTTTTGTGTTTTGAGCCCTGTGCATAAAAGGAGTAAAACCATGGCAACAGCCAAGAAAGCTGCAGTCAAGAAGGCCGCAGCTAAGAAAGTAGCCGCAAAAAGTGTAGAAAAGGAGACCGTCGCCGCAAAGGCTCCAGCTGCCAAGAAAGCAGCCACGGTCAAAACTGCAGCAGCAAAGAAAAGCGTTGCCAAAAAAGCAGCTACCAAGGCAGTAGCCAAGAAGGCAGCCGCCAAGAAAACCACAACCGCTGCTAAACCAGCCGCCAAAAAAGCGGCCCCAGCCAAAACAGCAGCCAAGAAGACAGCCACCAAAGCTGCTGCCAAGAAAACTGCCGTAAAAACTGTTGCTGCCAAGAAGACTGCTACAGCCACCAAAGCCGCAACAAAAGTGGCAGCCAAAGCGACCAGCAAACCTGCCGTCAAGAAAACAGCCAAGAAGGCCGTTGTGCGCAAGCCAGCTGCCAAGAAGGCCACCAAGACAGTTGCAAAAGCCGCAAAGACCGTACAGAACCCTGTTGCTTCCTGGCCATTCCCAACCGGCAACAGGCCTTGACCGGCAATAGATCACGACTGCTGTTGCCAGATTGCCTGACCATCCTGGGTTCCCCTGCAATGCAGCGGGAACCTGGGGCTTTTTACCCCTTTAATCGACCACACGATCGTCCTTCTACAGAGAGGTATCATTGGCTGGATACAGTTTGGTTCCAAAGGTTCCGCAACATTTGCGCGAAGGTCAATTGGCACAATCCGCTACGCTCATGCGACAATCGAACCTGTCAAATTGACCATTGAAGCAACTTGAACTTATGCCTGGCGATATTCTGCGTTTTCTGATCGAAGTCAGTTTTACGATACTGGGAGCGGCCTTTCTGGCTAGGTTCTGGCTACACGCCATACGTTTCCACCCGTTCAACCCCTATTCCCAGCTGATTTTCCGAGTTACGGAATGGCTATGCCGCCCATTGCGTAGCATCCTTCCTTCCGGACGAGGCTTTGACTCCGCCAGCTTGGCTGGGGCCTACCTCGTAGCTTTTGTCTACCTGATCCTAATGTGGACAGTATCCACACTGACCCTGCCACCACTATCACTGATTGCACCAGCCCTTGGTGCGGCCATCTTTACGACCTTACGCTGGATGCTTAACCTTGTCATCTGGCTGACACTGATCCAAGCCATCCTGTCATGGGTCAATCCACTGGCTCCGATCATGCCTGTACTCAGGACGTTGACTGCACCTCTGCTTGAACCCATTCGCAGGATACTGCCAAATTTTGGTGCGATCGACCTGTCGCCCCTGGTGTTGCTGATCTTGGCACAGATTGCCATGATGATGCTCAACCATATCAGCTACAGCATTTTTGGTGTCTGACCAAGTGCTCGACATGCTCGGTCGTTCAGCGTGGGCAAAGATAACGAGGGCGGCGACCTTTGGGGGGATGTTCCACCAGCAGGTGAACGTGATCGTCCTCGCCATTTATTTCTTCGACCTGACGTTGCAGAAGGATCGGTACGAAAGAGACAAAAAGAAGCTGGACTACGCCGGGCTGTGCAAGCTGTTGACCGAGTAACGCAAGAGCAACGAATCGAGATGGCTGGCCAATGCGCCTGTGAAGTAAGCAACGCAACCATGTCCCCAGCAACAGGCGCCGAGCTAAGCTTCTCTCTGTAGCGCGAAGCCAGAATGAACGTCGTAGGAAACTCCAGTCTGCAGATCAGGAGAGGATGTCTAACCGTTCTGTCATACCTACTCAAACCTGCCTAAACAGGCTCAAAGCTGACTTCCTGCTTCGTAGAGGCCGGTTTCACCGCGCTCTTGCGAGTGCGGCCAGAGCCTTCCTCTCCACAGGCTGA
>Ga0180217_1000895_pt1 | contig 38422 bp, 29 predicted proteins | sample eDN3rd37CBELigOP_FD_128521 | JGI IMG/M metagenome (GOLD analysis project Ga0180217, IMG submission 128521) | Enriched Organic Plus compost microbial communities from Emeryville, California, USA - eDNA 3rd pass 37_C BE-Lig OP (version 2) (version 2) ...
CACCAGGGCGAATACCAGAAAATTCAATGTGAATTTCCTCTTCTGTAAATCCTGAAAGTCTGATCAGGTTACGTGCTAAATCAACTATTTTTACAGGCTCACCCATATCAAGTACAAACACTTCTCCACCGCGGGCTAATGTTCCAGCTTGTAATACAAGTCTTGATGCTTCAGGTATCGTCATAAAGTATCTTGTCATATCCGGATGGGTAACCGTAACTGGTCCACCCGCTGCAATCTGTGCTTTAAATCTTGGAACAACACTTCCACGTGAACCAAGGACGTTACCAAATCTTACTGCAGCAAATGTTGTATTGCTACGTGTTGCTAAGTTCTGAATTATCATTTCGGCAATCCGTTTTGTTGAGCCCATTACATTTGGTGGGTTTACTGCTTTATCTGTTGACACTAAAACAAAGTTGGATACTCCGTATTCATCGGCTGCGTCAGCTACATTTTTGGTACCGAATACATTGTTTTTTACTGCTTCTCGTGGGTTATATTCCATTAAAGGAACATGTTTATGTGCAGCTGCGTGATAAATAACATCAGGTAAATGTGAACCTATCACTTCAAAAATACGTTCTCTATCTTGAACGTCTGCAATAATTGGGATAATACTAGTCTCTTTATTTTCAGCATTTTCTACTAATTCCATATGAATAGTATAGATTGAGTTTTCACCATGCCCTAATAAGAGAATTTTCTTTGGTTTAAATTTCATCACTTGGCGACAGATTTCAGACCCAATGGATCCACCTGCACCAGTTACTAAAATGGTCTTGTTCGTTAGTTTTTTCGAGATTGCCACCATGTCTAGTTTGACTTCATCCCGTCCGAGTAAGTCTTCAATTTTGACATCCTGCATATCGTTGACAGATACCTTCCCTGTCATGACATCTTCGACTTTTGGCATAATTTTTACTGTTGCTTTTGTTTTTGAACATACTTCATAAAGTTCATGCACACCAAACTTACCTAAAGACGGTATTGCTAAAATAATTTCCTCTATATTTTTTTCCTCTACTAGTCTAGGAATATCTTCAGAAGTTCCACAAACCTTCACACCCATTAATGTTAAATTTTGCTTTGTTGGATCATCATCCACGAAAGCTACTGGGTTGTATTCCGGCGTAGGGTTACTTTTTATGCTTTTGACAAGGATGGTTCCTGCTTGTCCAGCTCCTACGATTAACACACTTTTCAAATCTCCATGTGCTCTAAGAGACGTTCGATCATGGAATATTCTTAGAACAAATCGAGATCCACCAATCATCACAATATGGAGCAACCATGTAATGGCCATTAGGCGGACGTACATATCCCCACCTACGATCAATTGAACGACACTCGCTGTAAGAATAGAAATCGTGACAGAATAGAAGATGATTAATAATTCTCTTACGGAGGCTACACTCCAAATTCGATCATATAAATGGAAAAAGTGTGCTGCGATATGATGGCTTATTAAAAGAGTAATCGAAGTTAGTAGGACTAGTTGATTTGAAAAAATATTCAGTGAAGGGTGGAGTAACCAATAGCAAAAAAAGATGGCCGATAAAACAATGACCGAGTCTAATAGAAAGAAGGCCGTATAACGTTGTTTGTAATTCATATTTTTACCTCTTTTCACCTATTATCATCCTATTTTTCTTTTCAATATGATAATACTAATCTAATAGTAACAACCTAAATGTTATTATAACATCAAACTATGAAAAGGAAAGTGTAAATAGTATCAATACTACTAATTATTGACATCTTTTTACCTATACCTGGTAATTATTAAGGAGTATTATACACCTTCATACTACACAGCTCGACATTTTTATGCTTTTTATACTAAATTCCACCATTTCCTTTTTTTCAACTTTTCTGGTTCTAATATCATGAATGGTTCGTTGGTAATAATCTTTTTGTTATTCTGCAATAATATATCCACTAAATCTAATTCTTTCTTTTTTTCTAAAAAAGTTAATCCTTCCTCAAAATGAAACAGCCTTGTTGTTAAATTATGGACATCGGACCCATAGGTATGAACTAGATTCGCACGCACTAAATCGAGAGAGAGTTTTTGAACAGACTTTCCAAAGTGACCAGCTAAACTCCCAGCTGTAATTTGAGCCATTGCACCTTCCCGTATTAACCTTTCTAATCGCTCAGGGTTTTCCGCAATCCCTTTATTTCTCTCCGGGTGGGCAATGATTGGAGTAATCCCCTCAATCGCTAGCGCATGGATGATGTTTTTCGTGTAATTTGGCACATGACTGGATGGTAGCTCTAATAATAAGTAATTTGAATGAGCTAATTTATGAATCTGTCCTTCTTGTATAAGGGAAATGAGTTTTTCATTCAAACGTACTTCATGTCCAGAATGAATAGTCAGAGGAATATTGCGGCTTATTAGTTCTTGTTGTAATATTCGGATTTGGTCACTCACAATTTCGAATGGTACATCGTATTGAGGATGTTGACTATGTGAAGTTGATATAATATCGGTAATCCCTTCTTTCACAGCCTGTTGCAACATTTCAATTGATTCTTCTAATGATTTAGGGCCATCATCCATATTCCACAGAATATGGCTATGCATGTCAATCATACTGTCCCCTCCGTTTCTTTGTCTGAAGTAAAGAGAGTAAAGGACACAATGTGTCTTTTACTCTCCATCTGTACCATAGTAATGGTAATAATAATGATTCTTTTCAATGTTAAAGTTGTTTAAAATAACACCTATCGTATTGGCTTTTGCAGCATCTAAAAGTTCTTTTGCCTTAACCGCACTTTCTTTTTCAGATTTACCTGTATTGATGACTAAAACAGTTGAGTCCACTTTGTTTGATACAATTTGTGCATCTGCCACAGAAAGAATAGGTGGGGTATCAAACACGATTAAATCAAATTGTTCTAATAACTGACTCGTTAGTGCTTCCATATTTTTTGATCCTAATAGCTCTGCAGGATTTGGTGGAATTGGTCCACTCGGCAGTATATATAAATTCTCTATTTCAGAACTTTGAACGGCATCCTTTACTTCACATTGTTTTGTCAATACACTGGATAGTCCATGCGCATTTCTAACCTTAAACGTATAGTGAGATGTAGGCTTACGCATATCTGCATCGACTAGAAGCACTTTTTTTCCTTCCTGGGAAAAAACTGTTGCAATATTCGATGCAGTTGTTGATTTCCCTTCTCCTGGTGAAGCGGATGTCACTAATAGTGTTCTTAATTGGTCCGGCATCGAAAAATTGATATTCGTCCGAATGGTACGATATTGTTCTGCATTTATGGATTTTGGGTGCGTTGCTACTACAATTTTTCGCGCCATGGAACTTGACTTTTTATTCTTTTTCTTAAACATTTCACTACCCCCTATTTTTTTCTGGAAGTTTTGAATTTCCCATTGGATTATCGTCAGGGATAGGACTTACAAGACCGATGATTGGTAGATGTAACAACTCTTCTACATCATGTTCTGTTTTAATCGTTGTATCTAAATATTCAAGAAGGAAAGCTAGTCCTACTCCAATCATTAACCCCACAACTGCTCCAATTACGATGTTTAACATTTTATTTGGCTTTACAGGGGAAGGGTTTTCAGCAAGAACAGCCGGAGAAAGGATTTTCACATTGTCTACACTCATTAGAACCGGAATTTCCTGTTCAAAAACTTCTGCTATTGTGTTAGCAATTTCCACTGCCTCACCAGGATTTTCGTCCTGGACACTAATATTGACTACTTGTGAATCACTCTCACTTGCTACTGTAATTTTATCGGTTAACTGAGCAGGCGTTAAATCTAAATCTAAAGTTTCAATCACTTTTGATAAAATTGCCGGACTTTTAATAATGACATTGTATGTATTAATTAACTGTAAGTTAGTTTGTATATCCTGTGATTGAAGTGACTGTTGTTCTGGTGATTGTTTGTTTACTAAAATTTGTGTTGATGACTGGTATACCGGTGTCAGTACAAAGAAACTAATAACACCAGCAATCAATGCAGCAATCACAGTAATGCTCACAATATGTACTAATCGTTTCCGAATTATCTTCGCTATATCTTGTAGGCTAATTGTTTCTTCCACTGGTTCGTCTCCTCTTCGTTTTACAACATCAGTTTTATTATCCGATTTGTATTATATCCTATTTACAGAGAAATTAGTTATAAAAATTGATTATTGGTAATTTTTAGGTGTAAAATTAGCATATGAAAAACTTACTCTATCTCTTGTTAATAGTATTATTAGGTTTCTTATTTTTTTCTTCTAGTCAAACCTATGAAGAACAATCACTCATTGAGAGCTTAAAGCAATGGCTACCAAGTAAACCGCTTGAAAACTCGCTTGCACTTCTTCAGATTCCTTATGGACACCACTTCGTCTCCATAGAAGAACGTGGTTATTATAATTTTGTTGAATTTCTAATAAGAAAGGGTGCGCATTTTGTTCTGTTTGGGATCGTAGGGCTTACATGTTTTCTACTAATAAATAAGTTAATACTATTTGTCCGTATCCCATTTGCTCTACTTATCACACTAATTTGCGCTTGCCTTGACGAGTACCATCAATCCATCACAGGTGGTCGAACACCCACATTCCTGGATGTACTGCTAGATGTGTCTGGTGCCTGCTTTTTTATACTAACATTTGTTACGATCCATTGGACTCTGAGTAAAGTGAAAAAAGTAAAAACACATTCATCTTATTAATGGAAAGCGAAATCATTCGCTTTCCATATTTTTTATAAAGACCCTTTTACCTGACTTAAGAGACTATTACGACGTTCTTCTTTCATCGCTTCGTAATCATTTCTAAAACTTTGCGCATGGGATTTGTCATACCCATTTGAAACAAAATCATTTTCGATAAGTGTCATTAAACTATTGAATGCTGCATCTGTACTTGCTTCCAGACTGTTGGCAGCCCCCATATATTTGTTATAGAAATAACCAATGCTAATGCTTTCTCCATTTGCTTTTTTCTGTGAGTACTCAGCTTTAGCATTCGAAACAAGTCCGTTTATTCGACCATTTGCTTGTGACTGTAAAGCTTGTAATGTTGGTGTATACTTCGCTTTGATTGACTTCACTGTTGGCTTTTCGGCAACTTGACTAGTTGGAGTTGTGGACGAATCAGGTTGAGTTGATCCTGAGTTATTCACTGTTGAATTGGATGGATTTCCTTGAATTTCATTCGATTGACTAGTTTGAGCGGATTGACCAGACTGTTCAGATTGACCTTTTTGTTGAGATTGACCTAATTGCGTTAGATTAGAATCAGTTGATGTAGAGCTACCATTAGTATTTAAAACCAGCTGACCAGAACTCTTATCTACGATATTCCCTTCGTCATCGATTGAAATTTCTGTACCATCAGGTAATTGAATTACATAATCTTCCTCTACGATGTCATCCACCTTTTCATCGGCAACATCATACGATTTGAACTTAAACTCATATAGTGCATACCCGCCACCGATTACGACAAGAAGAACGACTACAAGTAATGCAGATAGCCACCATTTTTTCTTACTTTTACTTTTTCGTTTACGCTTATATTTCTTCTCTTCCATAAGGAACCTCATTTCCTACAATAGTAGAACTTGGTAAGATTGCTTCTTCATTGAAATTCCCCAGAACACCCGTGTTCTGGGGAATAACAGTTTTAAGTTATAATTTTAACTATTGTTGTAATGTAACTGTATATTCTAATGTACTTTGATCATCAAAAGTAATTTTAATTACTCCTGATTTTGCAAAGTTACCTGCAAAGTAACCAGCAACTGTTAAGTTACTAGCTACAGCTTCTGTAAGACCAGTAATATTTGATAACGTATCAGCAACTGTATTCGTGTTTAATACTGCTGATAATTGATCAAAATAGTTTGTTGAAGTGATGTTAACAGTATTTAACTTAACATTGCCCACATAAACAGAATCAATGTTATCGATACTAGTTGAATTTAAACCTAAGATAATAGGCGCAACTTGATTTAAAACAGAATTTTTTAACGTTGTGCGATCAACGCTATTCTTAATAGTTGCTAAGTATGTCCCTGATTGAGAATCTTTAAAATCTACAATTGTAGCTTGACCTGATGATTCAACTGTAGATGATGAATTCTTATTAGAAGGTTCTTTAACAACCACTGGTTCAAGATAAGTTGCGTATGTTGATGTAATTCCAGTAACTAATGCATTCACTAATGTAGTTGCATCAGTTTTAGCATCAAGCGCTTTGTTAGTAGTTGAAACACCACCACCGCCGCTTCCAGGAGCAGGTGTTGTCGGATCAACTGGTGTTTCATTTCCACTTTCATCTACTTCAACGATTGTTGTAATCGCATCTTTTACTTGATCGTAGTTTGTGATGACAGTTTTAATGTCTACACCTTTTGGTAAAACTAGTTTATCAATTTTAGATGTAGCATCTAAAGTTAATTTTGTATTTGGTGTTGCTTCAATTTCTTTTGCTTGTACACCTGTTAACTTAACTGTTACGTCAGCATCAATGACTAACTTATCAGCAACTACGTTTTTCACTTCCACGTTGTTTCCGTTCACAGTAAGTTCTGAGATTGAATAGCCATCAGCATTGAATGTTGCGTTCCCAGCAACGATTGTTAGGCTTGCGATACCAACGATTTTTTTAGTTGTTGTTTCAGTTGCTGCTACTGTATTAGTAGAAGCTACTGCTGCAGTTTGTCCAGCAAATTTGAAGTCTACTTTCGCACCTTTTAATGCTGCTGCGTTTGAAGCGTTAAATACTTTTGCTAAGTCACCTTCGATTGCATAAGTACCTTTGTTTGTAGTTAATTGACCATCTTTAATGCTAACTACTTTTTCTGGTGCAGCAATTTCACCTTTAACTACGAAAGTAGCGAATTGACCACGAGTAACTGCTGCAGTTGGACTAAATGTTGTAGCCGTTGTACCTGCAGTCACATTATTTGTAAATAATGCTGAGATATAGTCTTTGTATTCGTGATTATTTGGTACATCTTTAAATGGTAATGTTGTAGTACCTGCTTTTAACTCAAATGCGTGTGTAAGAATAACAGCCATTTGACCACGTGTTAACGTTTTATTCATACCGTAAGTTCCATCAGTGAATCCTTTGATGTATCCTGCATTTGCTAAAGCTGCGATTGCACCATAGTATGGGTGTGATTTCGGTACGTCTTTGAATTTTGGATCTGTTACATTTTTAGTATCTAATCCAAGTACATTTGCAAGAATTAATGCTGCATGAGCACGAGTTAACGCTTGTCCAGGTTTAAACGTTTGGTCCTCATAACCTTTAATATATCCACGTTCTACTAAATTCATAATAGTATTATAGTGTGAATTGTTTGTATCTACATCTTTAAATTTAGTTGTTGCTGCTTCTGTCGCTGTTGGCGCTACAGCCACCACAGCTCCTGCTGCCATTGCTGTTGCAAGTGCTGCATTAAATAGTTTCTTTTTGTTTTTCAAAATAGTTCCTCCCTTTTCCAACCTACATAATATATGTATAATACTACCACATATATTAAAATAAGATTAAATGAATATGTAATTCTTTTCATTCATTTCGCTAGATTTCACATAGTTCTCACAATATAGTAGAAATTACACTTACGAGTTTTCATTTCAACTAATCATTTCACCTCCCTATCTTACACTAAAACTATACCTAAGTACCACAAAATATTAAAATTTTATCGGGATTTTATAATATTCTCAGCGATTTTTTTCATATAAAATAGGAATTTTTACATGCTTTGGATTCTTTAGTAATATTAAACGGCTTTGACAATTGTCAAAGCCGATTTTTTTACTAATTTAATATTTCGTTAAGACTCCCTCAATGTCACCCACTGGTAGAGGCTTTCCATAATAGTATCCTTGTGCTTCATCACAATGGAGATTAAATAAGAAGTCCGCCTGTTCTTTTGTTTCGACCCCTTCAGCAATCACCTTTAAGTTAAGTGAGTGTGCAAGATGAATAATCGCACTAATAATCTTCACATCATTTTGTTCGATTAAGATATCGTCGATAAAGGAGCGATCAATCTTCAAGCGATGAATCTGGAAGTTTTTTAAATAGTTAAGGGAGCTATACCCTTTCCCAAAATCATCCATTGCGATTTGCACACCGATTTGATTCAGTTCCTTCATCATTTCCGTGGCATTTTTGACATCCATCGCCATCGATTCGGTAATTTCTAATTCTAAATATTGCGGGTCAATATCCGACTCAGTTAACCTTTTCTTTACTTTCTCAACAATGGTATGGCTTAAGAAATCTTGCGGCGATAAATTGATAGAAATTTTGATAGGTCGGTAGCCTTGTTCTTTCCAATCTTTTAGTTGGTGACAAGCTTTCTGTAATACATAATCTCCAATCAAGGTAGCAATGCCCAATTCTTCTGCTAACGGGATAAACTCATCTGGACTAATGAGCCCAAACGTTGGATGGTTCCAACGAAGTAATGCTTCTAACCCGATAATTTCCTGCGTACAAAGACTAACCTGTGGCTGATAATACAGTTCCAGATGTTTTTGTTCGATTGCGTTTCTTAGTTCTTGCTCAAAAGTAAATTTCTTGAAATAGCTATGTTCCATATTGGCGTCATAGATCACAAAAGTGTTCTTCCCCATTTCTTTCGCACGGTACATTGCGGTATCTGCTCTTTGGAACAACGGAATGGGTTGATTTCCTTCATTTTGGTAAATCGCCACTCCAATACTTGTACTCATATGAAATTCATAACTTTCAATGGTAAAACTACTATGGAAGAGGTCTATGATCCCTTCTGCCAGGATCCTTACCTCTTCTTCGTTCTTAAAATCTTTGAATACGATGGTAAATTCATCGCCACCCATACGGAATAGAGTGGCATTGTCTGGTAAAAATTCCTTTAACCGTTTACCCACCTCTATTAGTAGCCAGTCCCCTTTTTCATGACCTAATGTGTCATTGATAAATTTAAAACGATCCAAATCTAACAAAAAGATGGCTAGTGACCCATCTTTAAATATTAGATTAGCTAAATTTTCAACTAAGGTTTGTTGGAAACTTCTACGATTGGCAAGACCTGTTAACTCATCATGAAAGGCTAAATAGTTATATCTTTCTTTGACCTGATAACGGTTGGTCACATCTTTCATATGACCGAAAGCGCCAATGACCTGGTCATACTCGTTTCGAATCGGGATGCCATCTAACAAGGCAACTGTATTTTGCCCTGTCGTATCATTGGTAATCCACACTTCTACATCTGTAATATCATTTCCTTCTCGAATTTCATTCAAATAGGAGCCTAATTGTGTAGAGTTATTAATGGAGATTTCCTTCTCCCAACCTGTCATGGTCTGTGCAATGGTATTAATCTCCGTAATTTTCCCTGACTTATCCAGTTCAATGATTCCATTTTTGGAGGATTCGATAATCACCTGATTTAATATATTAAGACGTTTATTGAAATCTTTTAACTGGATCTCCCTCTCAATTGAATTGACAACTGAGTTTAACATCGATAAAAGAAGCGGACTTTGATAATCAACTAATGTCGCGATGGAGATGGTCCCTTTTTTTTCTCCATTTGCATCAAATTGGAAGGGAACAGAATAACAAGCGATTGTATGAAGATAAGGTTGGTAATGATGCGAACCAACAACCTGTATGGGTTCGTTTAAGCTTAAGGACAAGGCAATCGAATTTGTTCCTACCACTTCTTCGATAAACTTAGCGCCTGGCCGTATACCCATGCACTCTATGACACGCTTAATGCTTGCCTCTCCTTTTACCTCTAATAAAGTACATTCATCGTCTGTCACTAAGAGGACAAAAGGGATTCCCTCAACGAGTTGAAATAATTGATGTACCAAAGCGTCATATACATCAAATAACTTTTTATAGTCAATCAAAGCCTCGTTCAGCTGTTCCTCTATAATATTTTGCTGTTGTGGAATCGCATAACGGTCCATTCCGCGCAGCTCACATCTATTTTGAGAATCTATTATATAATTTGGTACATTTTCTGGATGCAATCTCACGAAGACGTACTCCCTTCAAAACACTCTTTCAATGCGAAGAACTTTTTGGATTTTATTAACCAATAGTATAGCATAAACTACCTTTTTTCATAAAAAATTACAACAACTAAGAAGTACGTTTGCTTAGAAAGGAAATTTGAAGTAAAACGATTGCGGACCGGGAGTGAATGCAACCATTATCTAATTGTCGCTTTTCCCAAATCGCTTGAGTACTCCCTCCATAAAAAGCTCCACAAATTGTTTACTCTCTTCTTGTAAATTGAAGTCATCACCGAAGGCAATCCAATCATATAAGCTTCCGCGCATACATCGCGTGATATACATAGCCAAGTTCTTAGGGCTACTCTCTTCCACTAATTCCCCTCGCTCAATCGAATGTCGAATAAACCTGATCAAAATTTTGTACAAACTACGTTCCGTATTTGCAAAATAATGACTTTCACTTTCCAATAGTCCACTTGCATAAACGGTTCTCATTAAATCTTTTCCCAGTTCATGCTCTAAATAATTCATTTGCCCATAAAATAAACGTAAAATTTTTTCCTTAAGAGGCGCCTCCTCTTCAATTGTCTGCACATAGTCATCGTAAAACTGATCGATTTCTTTAAATTTTTCTAAAAAGATGCCGTATTTTGAATGGAAATGACCATAAAATGCTCCTTTAGAGCTGTTACTTTTTTGTACGATTTCATCTACCGTCACTGCGTCAAAACCCTTTTTCTGAAATAATTCCATGGCGGTTTTAAAAATCCGCTGTTTTGTTTTTTCTGCCTGTAGTTGGCGACTTCCTCTCTTCATAACGTCCCCCACCTCTATTTCTCGACAATAATTTAGCTTATTCTACAAGTAATCAGAATTATCAGAATAATATTGACATTCATATTCTACGTGATTATTATTTAGACTATAGTCTATGAAGTTAGGTTTTTGCAAATTGAAAACGTTTACTTAAGGGAGGGGAAGATGTTGGACATTATCGGCAATCGAACACTTCGTTCACTTTTTGAGGAGAAATTGAGACTTCACCCAAACAAAACTTTTGTTGTTTTTGAAGATGCAAAAGGAATCCAAACGACGAAAACCTATCGTGAGTTCTATGACGGGGTTCTTAAGCTAAGTAATGCCCTACTGGATTTGAATATCAAAAAGGGCGACCACGTCACCTTACATCTACCAAATAATATCGAATTCTTAACCACATGGTTTGCTTTAGCACATATCGGAGCCATTATGGTCCCTACCAATATCCTTTCAAGTGCAGATGAGATGCAATACATTATTCAGCATTCAGAATCTGTTTTATTGATAACCGAAGAAGAGCATGTTGGAAATTTCCAAGGAATACTCAAGGAGCTACCTACCATTCAAAACATTATCTTAACTCGGTTTGAACATCACTCTACTACCTTATTAAATTTCGATCATCTCATCGCACAAGCTTCAACAGATACAAGTCGCTTTCCAACGGTTTACACTGAAGACGTTGTCGGTATGCTTTACACTTCAGGCACAACTTCAAAGCCAAAAGGTGTTCAGGTTACAAATGCCAATTACATTTACACCGGCGAACTCATGTCAAAGTCTATTCATGTTACAGAGGATGATCGAATGTTCATCGTCCTTCCGCTTTTCCATGGCAATGCCCAATATTATTCCACAATGTCCGCACTCATCGCAGGTGCAAGTATCGCGTTAACAGAGAAATTTAGTGCATCTCGTTACTTTAAACAAGCAAAATCATTAGGTGCCACAGTTGGCTCCCTATTTGCAGCACCAATTCGAATGATTCTAGCAAAGGATTATGATGAATCGGATCAGGAAAATCCAATTCGCTTAGTCATGTACGCCCAGTCCATTGCAGAGCACCAAGTAAAAGAGTTTGAAGAAAAGTTCAATCTGAAACTACTGCAACTATATGGTATGACGGAAACTGTAGGGATCCCTCTGATGAATCCTTTAAACGGCGTTCGAAAAAATCTAAGTATCGGTCGACCAACTATCGGTTATGAAGTTAAGCTGATCGATGAAAATGGCGAGGAAGTCCCACAAGGCGCTGTTGGCCAAATTGCCGTAAAAGGCGTACCAGGCCGCACAATTATGAAGCAATATTTTAAAAATGAAGAAGCAACAAAGCAAACCATACAAAATGGCTGGCTACTCACAGGAGATAATGCGCGTATTGGAGAGGATGGCTATTTCTATTTCGTGGACCGTGTGAAAGACATGATTAAACGTTCCGGGGAAAATGTTGCCGCGCAAGAAGTTGAAAGCGCTTTAACACAGCATCTTGCCGTTTACGAAAGTGCGGTTATTGGGGTACCGGATGATATGCGAGATGAAGCGATTAAAGCCTTTGTTATTTTGAATAATGATATGCAGGTAAGCGAAGAAGAACTGATAGATTTTTGTAAAGCTCGATTAGCCAAGTTTAAAGTACCCGATTCGATCGAGTTTGTAGAAGACTTTCCTCGGACACCCGTTGGAAAGATACAAAAGCATATTTTAAGAAATTCCGTTTCCATTAAATAAACCAGAAAGAGGTGCAGTATGAAAAAAGCGAAAATTTTATTAGCGAGTTTAGTAGGTTCAGTGATTGAATGGTATGACTTTTACTTATACGGAACTGCAACAGGTTTAGTTTTCTCTACCCTCTTTTTCCCAAACCATGATCCGGCTGTGTCCATTTTAATCGCTTTCGCTACATTTGGCGCTGGTTATGCCGCTCGACCAATCGGAAGTATTATTTTTGGCCATATGGGCGATCGCATTGGACGGAAAGCTTCCTTAATGCTGACCCTCATCGGGATGGGTGGAAGTTCGTTTTTAATCGGATTGTTGCCAACCTATGCGGCAGTCGGGATTGCTGCACCTGCACTTCTTGTTTTATTACGGTTACTTCAAGGGATTGCCCTCGGTGGAGAATGGGGAGGCGCTGTTCTGTTAGCTACAGAGTCCGCTACGAAAGGTGTTCGTGGATTTTTCGGCTCAGTGCCACAGTTAGGTGTACCGATTGGGTTAGTATTAGGAACATTCAGTTTTACTCTAATTAGTGCGCTAACAACAGAAGCTCAATTTATGGCTTGGGGCTGGCGTCTACCATTCTTATTTAGTATCGTGCTCATCGTCATTGCGATTTGGATTCGAAGCGGGATTGAAGAAACACCAGAATTCCAGAGAAAGAAAGAGCAAGGCGAGCTCGCGAAAATTCCAGTTGTTGATGTTTTCAAACACAACACGAAGGATATTTTCCGTTTAATTGGCTTAAAACTTGGCGATGGCTTCTTCAATGTATTTTTAATGTCCTTCATCTTAGTCTACTCGACTACGTATTTAGATTACACACGCGATACGGCACTTTTAGCTTTAACGCTAAGCTGTGCAACGATGATTGTGACGATTCCGTTATTTGGCTATCTATCTGATTTTATCGGCCGTAAAATTATTTATACTGGTGGACTTATTGCAATGATTGTTTTAGCAATTCCTTATTTTATGGCCATTCCCGCAAGTACAGGATTGTTCTTTACAATGCAGATCATTATGCTTGGCGTTCTATGGGGTGCCATCTTTGCTACACAAGGGACATTGTTCTCCGAGCTCTTCCCTGCCCACGTTCGCTACACGGGATTATCCCTTGGTTATCAGATTGCCGCTGCGATTGTAGGGTTTGGTCCAATGATCTGGACTGCCATGGGCTCCAACCTAGGTGCATCGCCATTTGCCTTCGGTGGCTTTATGGTCGTGAGCCTCGTAATTTCCTTAGTGCTTATTCTATTCGCACCGGATACACGGGTGGTTACTCGCTATGAAGACGACTTAGGGGAGGTATCACCTACGAGTTTGAATAATGCCTCTGAAGAAGAAAAAGTTGTGAAGGTATAAAGAACTTAATCTGTAATGCTAAAAAACCTCTTTTGACAGTTTGTTGTCAAAAGAGGTTTTTTCTGTTGAGGTTACTCATATGAAGACTATTTAAGAGAAGTATCTAATTCTTCTGAGGCAGAGAAGGTTGTAATGGTATTAAAAACTTAGCCCTGGATGCTAAAAAACCCCTTCTGACAGTTTGTTGTCAAAAGAGGTTTGTTTTCTATTTTGCGTATTCAACCGCGCGTGTTTCACGAATTACTGTTACTTTAATATGTCCCGGGTAATCGAGTTCTTCTTCAATTCGTTTGCGAATGTCTCGTGCTAAACGATGTGAAGCTAGATCATCAACTTTCTCCGGTTGAACGATAATACGGATTTCACGACCTGCTTGAATTGCGAATGATTTTTCTACTCCGTCATAGCTTTCTGAAATCTCTTCCAGTTTTTCTAGACGACGAATGTAGTTTTCAAGTGTTTCACTACGTGCACCTGGTCTTGCTGCTGATAGGGCATCTGCTGCTGCCACGATTACTGAAATGACTGATGTCGCTTCCGTGTCACCATGGTGAGAAGCAATACTGTTAATAACTACAGGATGCTCTTTGTATTTAGTTGCTAGCTCGACACCAATTTCTACGTGGCTACCTTCCACTTCATGGTCAATTGCTTTCCCAATATCATGGAGTAACCCTGCACGTTTTGCTAATGTCACATCTTCGCCTAGCTCTGCAGCTAAAAGTCCTGCTAGATGCGCTACTTCGATTGAGTGTTTTAGTACGTTTTGTCCATAGCTTGTACGATACTTCATACGGCCAAGAATCTTCATTAAATCTGGGTGTAAGTTGTGAATACCTACTTCAAACGTTGTTTGTTCCCCAGTTTCACGAATTTGCTCATCCATTTCACGACGTGATTTTTCCACCATCTCTTCGATACGAGCTGGGTGAATTCGTCCATCTTGTACTAATTTTTCAAGTGCAAGACGAGCCGTTTCACGACGAATCGGATCGAATCCAGAAAGGATTACTGCTTCTGGCGTATCATCAATAATTAAATCTATACCTGTTAGTGTTTCTAGTGTTCGAATATTACGACCTTCACGACCGATGATGCGGCCTTTCATTTCGTCATTCGGTAAATTTACCACCGATACTGTTGTTTCGGCAACATGATCTGCTGCAAAACGTTGTAGTGCTAGTGATAAGATTTCTCGAGCTTTTTTATCAGATTCTTCTTTTGCACGTGTTTCTGCTTCTTTCGTCATTACCGCGATATCCGTAGAAAGTTCGTTTTCTACTTCTTTTAAGATAATACCTTTCGCTTCTTCACGAGTAAGGGCAGCAATACGCTCAAGCTCTGAAGTTTGTTCGCGTACTAGTTCTTCCACTTTACTTTCCATCTGTTCAATATGCTGTTGTCTCTCAGTTAGAGCCTCTTCTTTTCGCTCTAAGCCTGATTCTCTCTTATTCAGAGCATCATCCTTGCGATCAAGATTTTCTTCTCTTTGCAATAACCGGTTTTCTTGTTTCTGAAGCTCTGCCCGGCGTTCACGGATGTCTTTTTCTGCTTCAGTTCGAATTTTGTGAGTTTCATCTTTTGCTTCAAGTAGTGCTTCTTTTTTAAGCGCTTCCGCTTCTCGCTTAGCTTCATCAATGATAAGCTCAGCTGAATTTTTCGCACCATTCACTTTTGATTCGTTCACTTTTTTCATATAGAAATAGATAACAGCGCCACCGACGATGAGTCCAAGCAAAGCGGAGATAATGTATTCCATCATTCGAACACCTCCTCTTGCTATATTCGTGTCATTTTCAGTCGGCCCATACATTGACTAAAGTTTTTCAATATACCAATATGATTGATAATCTATTGTTAGCAAAAACTTACTCTTTCAACATACTGCCTATTTCATTTCAAAATTTAGAAATTATACAATTTTAATTGTATAGGTCTAACCTAGCAATGTCAAGGATTCCCACGAGATGCATCCAAATAATGTAAGCGCATTTACTAGTCTCACATATGCAGATAAGTCTTTCGGATTAGTCTTCTAAAGATTGCGAGAGTCTAATTATTTATTCTTGTATATAAAATACTTATTTCATAAAGTATTTCTAATTATTATTATCAAAATAAATACTTATTATTCAATTTTGGGAATTCTCTGCGTATAGAATTGATGCGATGGGGAAAAATGTTGGACGGGATTTGTTTGTGAGTTTGAAGGAATTGTTATTTGTTCGACATGCATGCACTCTCTTCTTCTCAATACAATCGTATAAACATCCAAACCGTAACGCACGCTAATTCTTCATAAAACAATGAAAAACCCCGCTCCAATCAGAGCAGGGTTTGAGATTCTTATTCTTCGTCTAGTAATAATGCTAATTCTTCGTCGACTTCCTCTTCTTCATGAGCGCCGATTGTGTAAGAGTTCGCTGTCATGCCGTAAGATTCACGAATTTGGTTTGAAACTTTTTCGCGGATGTCTGGGTTTGCTTTTAGGAAGGCTTTCGCATTTTCTCTACCTTGTCCAATACGTTCACCATCATAAGAGTACCATGAACCGCTTTTTTGGATAATGTCTAACTCTGCACCAAGGTCCACGATTTCTCCTTCTTTTGAAATCCCTTCCCCGTACATGATATCCACTTCTGCTGTACGGAATGGTGGAGCCACTTTGTTTTTCACGACTTTAATTTTTGTTTTGTTCCCGATCATTTCAGTGCCTTGTTTAATTGTTTCTGCGCGACGTACTTCAAGACGAATAGAAGCGTAGAATTTAAGGGCACGTCCACCTGTAGTTGTTTCAGGGTTACCGAACATTACACCAATTTTTTCACGTACTTGGTTGATGAAGATAGCTAGAGTGTTAGATTTGTTAATAATACCTGAAAGTTTACGTAAGGCTTGAGACATTAAACGAGCTTGTAGACCCATGTGAGAGTCACCCATTTCGCCTTCGATTTCTGCTTTTGGTACTAGGGCAGCAACTGAGTCAATAACGATGATGTCAATGGCACCACTACGTACTAATGCTTCAGCGATTTCTAATGCTTGCTCACCAGTGTCTGGTTGAGAAAGTAATAACTCATCAATATTAACGCCTAATTTTTGTGCATATACAGGATCTAATGCATGCTCCGCATCGATAAATGCAGCTTGTCCACCGTTTGCTTGGATTTCAGCAATCGCATGTAGAGCCACAGTTGTTTTACCTGATGATTCTGGACCATAGATTTCAATGATACGACCTCTTGGATAGCCGCCTACACCTAATGCTGCATCAAGTGCAAGTGAACCACTTGAAGATGTCTCCATTTGACGATCTGATTGTTCCCCAAGCTTCATAATAGAGCCTTTACCGAATTGCTTTTCAATTTGCTTTAACGCCATATCTAACGCAGCTTTACGATCATTACTCAAAATATTTTCCTCCTTAATATATCTTACTAGTATATTTAAATTCGCCTTGGCTTAAAGTGCATCCAGATTGAATTTTAAGTTTCTAAACGAGAGTTTACAGCTGTGACACTCATCCAGTGGCAAAACTTCTAATCTACAAGAACTGAATGAATTAGTGTCGTTTTCTTATGTCTCTACTATACTTCTTTTTGAGACAACTTTCAAGAAAAAAGCGAACATATTTTCGTTTTTTGGGCAAAATAAAAATTTGAGCTAGTTTTATAGCTCAAATTCTACATTTCAAGTAGTATACACAAATTGCAAATACTACTCTACTATATTATATCTTTTCGTAGCCTTTCTCAACTAACAAACGCATTAAATAGCTACATGCAAATTTTACCGTACGGAGACGATTCGTATTGCGCATTCCTTGTAACTGAAGCTTATGAGTAATCGGACTTGCATCTCCTATGCTAAAGCCTAGCCAGATGGTGCCTGCTGGTTGTCCATCATGAGGTGCCGGTCCTGCCGCTCCTGTTAGACCGATTCCGATATCCGTACCAAACTTTTCACGAACTTTTGAAGCCATTGCACCTGCACATTCACTGCTTACAATGCCGTATTCATCTAACAAGGATTTTTCGACACCAAGTTGTTTGACTTTGGCTTGTTCTGTGTAGGTTACCATTCCACCAATTAAAGTGCTGCTCACCCCTGGGACTTCGGCAAGTTCAGATTGGAATAATCCAGCTGTTAAGCTTTCAGCCGCTGAAATTGTTAAATTATGATGTACCAGCATTTCAACTAGTTTCGATGCTAAGGAATCATCATTATTGCCATAGTGAAACTCCCCGACGATTGCTAAAATTTCAGCTTCCTTTGCTCGAATAAGTTGCCAAGCTTCCTTCTCATTTTGCGCTTTTGCAGTGATACGGAGTGTTACTTCTCCATCACTTGCGAGTGGCGCAACAGTTGGATTTGTTTGGCTATCTAATATATGTTGTACTTGCACTTCTAATTCTGCTTCTCCAATGCCATAAAAACGTAAGACATGGGATTGAATCACACCGCCGTCATTTAAACGCGCTGCAAGTTTTGGTTTTGCTTCAAATTGGAACATGGGCTCCAGCTCTTTTGGTGGTCCAGGAAGTAATATGTATGTACGCCCATTTTTCTCTAGAAGCATTCCTGGGGCCATTCCGTGATGATTTGCTAGTACGTTACTGCCTTCTAAAATCAATGCTTGCTTACGATTATTTTCTGTCATGCCGCGACCACGTGCTGCAAAAAATTCTTCAATGTATTTTAATGCGACATCGTCAATAACAAGAGGCAAACCTAAGTGCTTTGCAATGGTTTCCTTAGTTAAATCATCCTTTGTTGGACCAAGGCCCCCAGAAAAGATGATCAAGTCAGCACGGGATTCTGCAATGTCAATCGCACTTTTTAAGCGATCTGCATTGTCCCCCACTACCGTATGATAAAAAACATTAATACCTAGCTCTGATAATTGTGTAGAGATGAACTTTGCGTTGGTATTGGCAATTTGTCCAAGTAACAGCTCCGAACCAACCGCAATGATTTCAGCATTCATGTACGTACCCCCTTATTTAGAGTTAACAAAAACACGACGATTTAAATAGAAATATTCCCATCCAGACCATACTGTGAAGATTAATGCAACATAAAGTGCAATCATATCAAATGGTATGTTGATGTAAGCAAAAATAGTATTGTGAAGAAGTAGTGATGAAATCGCTACAATTTGTGCCCAAGTTTTAATTTTACCTAACTGACTGGCAGCAACAATTTCCCCTTCACCGGCTAATATCGCACGTAAGCCTGTTACCGCAAACTCACGGCTTAAAATAATAATGATAATCCAAGATGGGGCCATCCCAAGCTCCACTAAGATAATAAATGCAGCTGCTACTAATAATTTATCTGCTAATGGATCGAGGAACTTTCCTAAGTTTGTAACGAGATTGTATTTACGAGCATAGTACCCGTCTACCCAGTCCGTACAAGAAGCGATGATAAAGACTAATGCCGCTAAAAAGTGATTTACTGGCATTTCAGCACCTAAGAACGTCATTGATCCTAAACCAAAGTCAAATAGTATTACAATCACAAAGATTGGTATTAAAAATATTCTTGAGACTGTAATCTTATTCGGTATATTCATTTGCTAACACCTTTCATTCACAAAACTGATGGGCTATTTCCCACCGAGCTTTTTCGATTATTATAATTTCTAGTATAGTATTTCCCGTGAAAGGGGAAAAATAGCCATCTAAATCCAGACTGTTGACAAACGCTTTCATCCTGCGTTACTTGTCTCGCTCGTCCGCTCATGAAGCCAACTTCTATTCGCGTCTTCGCTCGCCTGCGTGCCTTGGATGAAAAGCGTTTTCAAGACAGTCTGGGTGTATTGTTTCTTTTTTAATAAATACTTGAAAATACGTGTAGACAAAGTCGAAATACGACTTTGTCTAACTAAATGATGGCTATTCTGCTTGTAATTTAATGATGATATTTTGAGTTGTAATTGTTTGTGCATATTGTAGTTGTTCATCATTGATAAAGACTTTTGCATTATTTGCATTTCCTAGACGAATGCGTGCATAGGCGTTTGATGTCGCATCAAAATCTACTTTTTCTCCTGCATTGTATACACGGTCATCTATTTGTTCGCTTCCTGCTTCATTACGAATACCAACCCATGTTTGGCCTTCTACTTCCACTCGAATGTTCATTGTATCCGTACCTGTTATTGTATACGTAGTTGTTGCGCCATCGACAGTACCTGCAGAAATCGTTTGTGTTGTAGTTGGTTCTTCTTCAACAGCTTCTTCTTCCTCTGCGTTTTCGTCTGTAGCTGCATCTGTATCTTCTGCTGGCTCTTTCGTTTCATCCGCAGCAGGTTCTTTTGTTGATGGTACTTCTTCGTATTCAAGAGGTGCATCCTCTTTCACTGTTTCACCATCATCCGTTGTCACTTTTTGTTGGTATAGGAACCAAATGGCAACAATAATAACAATGATAAATAAACCAACGATAATTTTCGGCATCGTTTCTAGTAAACGGTTAGTGGAGCGTGTACTTAACTTACGACGTGTTGGACTTTGAGTAATCGACTGTGCTACTTCTTCTTTTGGCTGATTAGGAATTTCTTTTTTAAACTCATTTAGAACTTCTTCAGCATCCAGTCCAACAGCATCCGCGTATTGTTTAATAAAAGCCCGAACATAAAATGTCCCAGGCATGATTGAATAGTTTCCTTCTTCAATCGCAACTAGATATCGTTTTTGTATTTTTGTAATTTCTTGAAGATCATCCAAACTATATCCTTTAGATAACCTCGCTTCTTTAAGGCGAGTTCCGAGTTCAGTCAACCATAACACCTACTTTTTTTAATCATTTCAACTCGGGGATCTTGGTCCACGATTTTAATATGGATGTAAAGCAATTCCTTCTAAAATGTGTGACTTTTCCAGGAGCATAGGACCACAATCATACATGCGGGTCTTTAAGGGTTGCAAATACAATAGTATACCATCAAAACCTGTGGCAAGCTAGTATTTTGGGGGATTTTCATCTGGTTTCAGTTAGAAATTAAATCCTCCTCCAAAACCACCAAAAAAGTCGTTTTGGGACATCATTTCATTCTTTTCAATGAGTTCGTACGTAATGACTTCATCTGGATGATGACGTAGCTCAATAATATAGTCAAAGTCCTCAATTTTATATTCCGAATTTTGTACAAAAATGTCCGGATGCTCGACTACTTTGATTGCAGGAACACGCATCATTTCACGAACAAGCTGCTGATGTCGCTCATCTGTGGATCTTCGAGTTACTGCTCCATCAAGAATAAAAATATTATTCTGATTGAACTCATCTCCCATCAGTGAGTGACGAATCGTTTGTTTGATCATAGTTGATGATAAAAATAGCCATTTTTTGTTTGCACAAACACTAGCAGCTACAACGGATTCGGTTTTACCAACTCGTGGCATTCCTCGGATTCCGATGAGTTTATGTCCTTCTTTTTTAAATAATTCTGCCATAAAGTCAACTAGTATTCCGAGTTCATCTCTTACAAAACGGAATGTATTTTTTTCATCTGCATCTCGCTCAATATAATGACCATGACGTACAGCAAGACGATCACGTACTTTTGGTACACGAAACTTTGTTACATTGATGTTTTCCATTGTTGAAACAATTGATATAAAACGTTGAATGGATTCATCATTCTCGGTTTTTAATAGCATTCCCCGTCGCGCTTCATCTACTCCATTAATTGAAACAATGTTTACTCTTAACATCCCAAGTAGTGATGCAATATCACCTAATAAACCCGGACGATTCACTTGGATTTCATATTCAAAGTACCATTCGCCCATAAAAAACGTCCCCCTAGTAACGAAACGAAAATTTTTTCTATAAGTTTCATCATAGCGGATTTTATATGTATTGAAAAGTTAGAAACAGCCGTTTTTCTTCCAATTTATTAAATTTTATCATCTACCGGGAAAAAAGGAACATAGAGTAGGTGGTTTATGTCAAACTCTGTTGAAAACACCAGTCTCTTTCATTAATTTTAAGTGTTTTATACCTTAGATGAATTACAAAAAGAAAAGGAGGACGAGCCTCCTTCTAGAAGTTAGAAGAAATGATGAAACTATTGAAGAAATGTTCTATGATATAGTTTTTAATGAAAGTAAGTAGCTTTTACAAGAAACTAGTCTTGTATAAAGCTACTTTATAAGCCAAAACGGCATTCATAATGGAAACTACTGCATGCGGTGGCTTTGAACTAGCTTAATGATACAGTTCGCAAGCGCGTGCTTTTCTTCGCCATCTGCAACTGCCCAAATGTCTGCAAGTACGCGTTCTTGTTCGTTTTTAGGATCTACATTTTTAGCCAAATAGTCACCAATTTGAACTGCTGATTTTTCAATCATTTTTTTAGACATACCTTTTTCTTGTGCTTCTGTGACTTGTTCACCTAAAAATGATGTCCAACGTTCCCAGTTTTCTAATAGCGCCATGTTTTCTCTCCTCCTTTACACAATTTATTATGTGCAGGTTCGAAGATTATATGTACCATCCACCATTAATTCTGATAATTTGTCCTGTAATATAATTTGCTTGTCCACTTACATAAAAACTCACAAGGTTTGCAACGTCCTCTACTGTTCCTGCTCTAGCTAAAGGTATTTCTTCATATAATGCTTGTTTCTCTTCTTCGTTTAAATGCCCATTCATGGAAGTGTCAATCAACCCAGGAGCTATGGCATTTACTAATATATGATTGTAGGCAACCTCTTTGGCATAGGATTTCACAAAAGCGTGCTGTGCCCCTTTTACAGCGCTATAGGCTGATTCAAACGCAGCTCCAGCTTCTCCCCAAATTGATCCGATAAATAACACATTGCTTTTATCATTTTTCCGAAGCTTAGAAGAAAGGAGTGCAAGGAGTCTCATTGGATTTTGTACATGTACTTTCCAAAGTTTATCCATCTCTTCTACCGGCGTATCTTCGATGAGTCCATAATAGCTATGCCCTCCAGCAAATACGATTGCTTGCAAGGAGTAGATTTGCGGAGCTAAAAGATCTGCTCCTTCTTGACTTGCAAAATCAGCCTGAACGGTTAAGAACTCCTGCTCGGGAAATGCTTGGGTAAATTCTTTTACTAATTGCTCCACTTTGGAACGACCTTGGTTAAAATGCAAATAGAGCGACCAACCATCAGATGCTAGTCGCTTCGCTATTGCATTTCCTATCGCACCAGAAGCACCTACTACAAGTGCGAATTTCTTCATTTACTCTGCACGCTCACTTGAAGGTAACACTTTAAATACCGTTTGTTGAGGTTCACCTTGAATTGTTTTCAATGCTTCTACAACATCTTGAAGTGTTAATTTTTCAATGACAGGAACCGCATCAAACAGGTTCATTTCATTGAATTCGTAACGTGTAAATTGGTTCGCGATGAATTCCATTGAGTTTAGCGCTCTTAAATAGAAGCCAATTTTTTTACGTTTTACACGCTCTACACTGTCGGAAGTCAAAAGATTTTCAGCGTTATTAATCACTTCTTTAATTTTTTGTGCTAATTGATCTGGATTACTTGAATCAGATCCGATTAAAGCAAAGCCGTAACCTTTTTCTAAAGAGAAGTCATAAGCAAATGATTCATCGATTAAGCCATTCTCATAAACATCTGTATAGAAATCAGAGGCTCTTCCGTATAAGCATTCTAAAGCGATTTGAACAGAAAGCTCATGCTTAAGCATTGCTTCTCCACTTAGGTCCGTTTCTTTCGCTTTTAACCCCACATAAACTTTCGGCTTTTGCACATCCATTTTAAGTTCACGTTCTTTAACGGCTACATCAGTTGGTTCTTTTTCAAATTGACGCTCAATTGGTGTTGGTTCAGGGAATTCTTTTTTGTTTTGATTGTCCTCGATAAACGACATCATTTCCGTTGGGTCAATGGCACCTACAACAAACAATAGCATGTTCGATGGGTGATAGAACGTGTTATAGCATGTGTATAAGTGATCTGCTGTAATTTTGTCAATTGACTCGATAGTTCCAGCAATATCAATTTTCACGGGATGATTATGATACATGTTCTCGATGGCACCGAAATACAAGCGCCAGTCCGCTTGGTCATCATACATCGTAATTTCTTGCCCAATGATGCCTTTTTCCTTATTCACCGTTTTTTCTGTGAAATAAGGTTCTTGAACGAAATTCAGTAGTGTTTCCGTACTTTTGTAAATATTGTCTGTTGCAGAGAATAAATACGCTGTACGTGTGAATGAAGTGAAGGCATTGGCAGATGCACCAGACTCACTAAATTGTTGGAAGACGTCTCCATCTTCTTTTTCGAACATTTTGTGCTCTAAGAAATGGGCAATCCCATCAGGAACTGTAATTGCTTCTGATTCCCCTATTGGGACAAAGGTACGGTCAATGGAGCCATATTTCGTCGTGAAAGTAACAAAGGTTTTCGAAAAGCCCTTCTTCGGTAAAATATAGACATCTAATCCATTTGGTAATTTTTTGTAATATAATGTTTCATCTAACTGTTTAAATTCAATCGTTTTCATGACGATTTAGGCCTCCTTCCCACATAGGAAATAAATTGCTTCTAATTCGATTTGAGAAGCCATTTTTTGTACGTCCTCTTTTGTTACATTATTCCAACGTTCCTTCCAAGTATCCACTGAGAACGTTTCGCCAAGGTCTTTATATTGGTCATAGATTTCAATTTGTCCACGAGCTAAATCAAGCGTTTCTTTCAGTTGGTTGACTAACATCGCTTTTGTTTGTGTTAGCTCAAGCTCTGTGATTTCGCCATTTTTCATCGCTTCTAATTGTTCTTTAATAACATCCGTTGCTTTCTTCTCATTAGAAGGCTCAATCCCTGATACAACATAGACTAAACCGTATTGGGAATGATAAGAACTTGATGCGTAGTAAGCTAAACTTTCTTTTTCACGAACATTCATGAACAGTTTCGAGTGTGCATATCCACCGAAAATTCCATTGAAAATTTGCATTTTCGCATAGTCTTCATCACCAAAACGCACTGGTGTACTAAAGCCAATATGCAGTTTCCCTTGTTTCATGTCTTGTTGTTCTTTTGTATATTCTTTTTCAGGTTTTGATTCGTTTGTATCTTTAGTAATTTGTTTAGGAGTACGGTCTTTAAATGGAAGTGCTTCTGTCAGTTTCTTTTGCACCGCTTCCACATCAATATCTCCGACTACATAGATATCCACTCTATCTTCATTAATCATGGATTGATATGTTTTTGTTAAAGATTCTGGTGTGATTTCCTTCACTGTTTCAAGTGTCCCATTAGCTGAAATTGAAGCTGGGTGATTCGGACGTAAAATTTGTGTTAAACGGTATTGGGCATAACGTGTTTTGTCATCAAAAATGGATTGGATTCGTTGAATAACCATTTCTTTTTCACGTTCAACGATGGACGGAACAAATGTCCCATTTTCAAAGTTTGGCTCAAAAATCGCTGTATTAATGAGGTCTAACACTTCATTGAATACTTTATTTTTTTGCAAATATTGATCATTTACGGTTTCAACATTTAATAGAAGTGTATGTTCACTTCCTTTTTTCGACGCATCGAAATAAAGCACTGTGCCGAATAAATCATCTAAATAACTTCTGAATTCGGCGGATTTTTTAAATTTGCCGTTACTGTGCTGTAGAACATTAGATAGAACTGCTCGCTCTGCAGCCATTTTTTGGTCTAATGGGGCTCTGAATTTTATAGAAAAACTCACAGTTTTAAATTGAGTGGTTTGACGAATATGCAGATTTACACCTTCTGCTAACTGTGTCGATAAAAACAAAAAAATTCCTCCGATCGTCATCAGTGGGCTATTCCACACTGACAGTTATTCAACTCTAGGTTTATGGTCCCAATCCTCAAGTGGGACTATTAAAAAAGGTGATATTACTACTATACATGTAGAATTGGTGATTATGCAAAAATAATCCAATTTGTTTTCATGCTTCTTCAATCATTTATTAATTTTACCCTTGTAGAGGAGTTTGATTCATGAAAGTGAGGGTTGATTTGAATTTTGGGAGATAGATGTGAGTTTTTTTAAGTTGTGCAAGCTTGAGTTATGTGATGAATTGTTGTTATGTGGGTGGATTATTAGAAAGGTACATTTTTTATTGAACAGAGGCAAAGATTTTTGTTAGAAGTTGCGATTTTGGATTTTTGTGATGGGGTTATATTGAATTGGCTAGATTATTTGCAAAAGTGGCTAGATTCTTAAAAGAAGTCACTTCCTTTATTTAAAGTAGCCAACTTTTTATTAAATGTTGCGATTTTGCATTGTTGAGAGGTGATTTTTTAAAGTGGCTAGAATATTTGCAGAAGTGGCTAGATTATTAAAAGAAGTCACTTTCTTTATTTAAAGTAGCTAACTTTTTATTAAAAGTTGCGATTTTGCATTGTTGAGAGGCGATTATTTTGAAGTGGCTAGTATTTTTGCAAAAGTGGCTGGATTAATTCGAAAACTGGCTAGATTTTTCATGAAAGTGGCTAGTATTCGACAAATATTGACTAGATTATTAAAAGAAGTCACTTCCCTTTATTTAAAGTAGCCAACTTTTTATTAAATGTTGCGATTTTGCACTGTTGAGAGGCGATTTTTCTAAAGTGGCTAGTATTTTTGCAAAAGTGGCTAGATTAATTCGAAAACTGGCTAGATTTTTCATGAAAATGGCTAGTATTCGACATAAACTGGCTAGATTATCAAAAAAAGCGGCTAGATTCACCCGCCCCCTCTCAATACAAAACAAAAAAACGCCTCCCCTAACAATAGAGAAGGCGTTACTTATATGTTATTATCCTACATTAAACGGTTGGTAGCGTTTGTTAGATAGAAATAATGATTAACGTTTACCTTTAATGTAAGGTACACCACTTGCTTTTGGTGCGTGGGCTTTTCCGATGAATCCTGCTAATGCTAGGATTGTTAAGACGTAAGGTAAGATTAGTAATACTAAGTCTGGTACGTCTTGTACGTATGGAATTGAGCCACCGACTACACTTAGTGCTTGAGCGAAACCGAAGAATAATGCTGCGCCCAGTGCACCTAGTGGATGCCATTTACCGAAGATCATTGCGGCAATGGCCATGAACCCTTGACCACTGATTGTAGAGGCACCGAAGTTACCAGCGATGGATTGTGCGTAAATCGCACCACCGATACCACCAAGGGCTCCAGAAATCATAACGGCTACATAACGCATTTTCGTTACGTTAACACCCATTGTATCTGCGGCCATTGGGTGTTCCCCTACTGCACGCAAACGTAATCCGAATGGTGTTTTATAAATGACAAACCATGCTAGCACCGCAACAATGATTGCTAGGATAGATGTTGCATAAACGTCCACGAAGAACATTCTCCCAATAACAGGGATATCACCTAACACTGGAATATCAAAACGAGAGAAACGTTCTGTAATTGAATCTGTTTGTCCTTTATCGTAAACCATTTTGACAGTAAATACCGCAATGGCTAACCCTAACATATTTAATGCCACACCAGAAACGGTTTGGTCAGCTCGTAATGAAACGGCTGCCACCGCTAAGATTAGCGATAAAATAATACCGAAGACCATTGCAATTAGTAACCCTACCCAAGGTGTTGCATCTCCTAATTGATCTGCAAAGGCTAAGTTGAACATAATACTACTTGCTGCACCGACAATCATAATCCCTTCAAGACCAATGTTTACAACCCCTGATCTCTCAGTGAATACACCACCGATTGCTGTTAAAATTAAAGGCGCTGCATAGAAGATGGCAGAAGGAATAATAAAATATAGCACTTCTAAAAAGCTCATGTTATTTTTCCTCCTTTCTCTTTTTACCAAATTGGTTTAGCGCCACTCGGATAATATAGCCTGAAGCTACGAAGAAGATAATTAGCGCAATAACAATCGAAACGATTTCGGTTGGAACACCTGCTTCACTTGGCATATTTAATCCACCATTTTTTAAAGCTCCAAATAAAATGGCACCTAATAGTACACCAAATGGTTGGTTTGCCCCTAATAAGGCAACGGCGATTCCGTCAAATCCAATACCTGTAGAGGCATGTAGTTTTGACATATTTTCAAATGTTCCTAATGCTTCCATCGCACCACCAAGTCCTGCGAAAGCCCCAGAAATAACCATGGCTAAAATGATATTTTTGTTTACGTTCATTCCTGCATATTCGGATGCGTTTTTGTTAAATCCAACTGCTTTTAATTCATAACCAAGTGTTGTTTTTTGTAAAATGAACCACATCACGATTACCGCTAGTAGGGCAATGATGAATCCCCAGTGTAAACGCGAATAATCTGTCATTGTTTCTAAGAAATCTGAGCGTAAAGAAGCTGATTCATGAATCTTTTCTGTACGTTCTTCTCCACCTGAAATTACACCAATTAATGCATTCGCTACATGCAATGCTATGTAGTTCATCATAATTGTTACGATTACTTCGTGTACTTGTAACTTCGCTTTTAATAGACCAGGGATAAATGCCCATAATGCACCTGCTACTGCAGCAGCAAGTAACGCTAATGGCACATGAAGCACTGCTGGTAGTTCGAAAGCTTGTCCAACCCACGCAGCTGCCAGCCAACCCATGATTAACTGACCTTCAACCCCAATGTTGAATAATCCTGTACGGAATGCGAATGCTACAGCTAACCCCGAAAATACATACGGTGTTATTTGGCGAATTGTTTCACCAAGTGTATAAGTATCCATAAAGATACCGTTCCAAAGTGCCACGTATCCATCGATTGGGTTAAAACCACTCACAGCCATTACAATAGCCCCAATGATTAAACCTAAAAGAATTGAGATAAGTGGAACGAGTATATTGACTAATCGTTTACTCATTTTTGGCCACCTACCTTATTTTTATCTTGTAGCGATTGTCCAGCCATTAGTAATCCTAGTTCTTGTTCATTAGTTTCCTGAGGATTTACAGTATCAATGATATACCCATCATAAATAACAGCAATCTGGTCAGAAACATTCATAACCTCATCTAACTCAAAGGAAATTAATAGAACGGCTTTTCCTTTATCGCGTTGCTCGATCAAACGTTTATGAATAAATTCAATTGCCCCAACATCTAATCCACGCGTTGGTAATGCTGCAATTAGTAAATCTGGATCACGTTCCACTTCACGTCCGATAATGGCTTTTTGTTGGTTCCCCCCTGAAAGAGAGCGAGCTAAGGACATTTCACCTTCACCAGAACGAACATCGTATTGTTGAATGATTGTGCGAGCCATTTCATTGACCTTCTTATAATCAATGACACCATTTTTGGAAATTGGTTTTTTATAGTATGTTTGTAATGCGATATTGTGCCCAATAGGGAAATCTAAAACAAGTCCGTGTTTATGACGGTCTTGAGGAATATGTCCTATGCCAGATTCCGTAATTTTTCTAGGTTTTAGTCCAGTAATATTTTTTCCATTTAACTTAATGTGACCGCTTTTTACTTTACGAAGTCCTGTAATCGCTTCGATTAGCTCGGATTGACCGTTCCCATCGATCCCAGCAATCCCGACAATTTCACCTGCTCGTACTGTCAGGTTTAAGTTTTTAACCTTTTCAATTCCTCGGTTATCTGTAACTGACAGTGAATCAATCTCAAGAACTACTTCTTTTGGATTAGAAGCAATCTTTTCAGTTTTAAACACAACTTGACGACCTACCATTAGCTCAGCAAGTTCTGTTGGATTCGTTTCTGCAGTAATAACAGTACCAATTCCTTGTCCTTTACGAATAACTGTTACGCGGTCAGATACTTCCATAATTTCATTTAGCTTATGTGTAATTAAAATGATGGATTTACCTTCTTCAATCAAACGCTTCATGATTTGCATCAATTCTGTAATTTCTTGTGGTGTTAAGGAAGCAGTTGGTTCATCGAAAATGATGATGTCAGCTCCACGGTATAGCGTTTTAATAATTTCTACACGTTGTTGCATCCCAACAGAGATATCTTCAATTTTTGCATATGGATCAACATTTAAGCCGTAAGTTTCAGATAGTTCTTGTACTTTCTTTGCTGCATCTTTAATGTTGATTGAACCAGCTTTCGTCGGTTCACTACCAAGAATAATGTTTTCTGTCACCGTGAAATTTTCAACTAACATAAAGTGTTGATGGACCATCCCAATACCAAGTTTATTGGCAACATTCGGGTCAGTGATTTTTACGTCCTTCCCACGAACACGGATTTTTCCATCTTCAGGTTGGTATAACCCGAAGAGTACATTCATCAACGTCGATTTCCCTGCACCATTTTCACCAAGTAGTGCATGAATTTCGCCTTTTTTAAGTTGAAGGGTGATATTATCATTGGCTACAAAATCCCCAAATTGCTTACGGATTCCAAGCATTTCAATTACATATTCCAATGTGTTCACTCCCTTATGGACTTATATTATTGGGTAACATAGATTACAAACAATTTAAGCGATAATCTAATGTTTATTTCATACCGATTTTCATCCACTAGATTCATATCAGTATAAAGGTTACGAGTGTCGTATATAAATTAACACAAGAAAGGTTTTAATTTAAGATGATAATTTTATGTAAATATTGCTAAATTCAAACCTTTCGTCTGTTAACCCACGTGTGACTTGATTTTCCATAAAAAACGCTTTCATAAATTCCTTTATTCTGAAAATTCACACTAAGAAAATATTGTTTCTCATACTATGAATTTACCAATTTATGTGGAGATCTTTCTTTAACACAGGATTTATCTAATTTTTTGACATATAAGAAAATCAAACCATTTCTAAGTTTGCAGAAAATTTACACTAATACCTACTTACAAAACATGAAGACTAGCAAAGCTAGCCTTCATGTTTAAATCAGATGATTATTTTTCTGGTTGTTCTGGTACTTTAACTTCACCATTGATGATTTTTTGTTTGTAATCTTCAACAGTTTTTAAAGTTTCTTCAGAGATTGCACCACGAGAATCAGCTAAATCTACACCGCCATCAGATAAACCATAAGTGATTGTTTCGCCACCAGGGAATTTACCGTCTTTCGCAAGTTTAGCAACTTCTTGAGCTGCAACGTCAACGCGTTTTAATACTGATGTTAAGATAATGTTTGTTGAATCGTCTACTTTACCTTCGTCATATTGGTCACGGTCAACACCGATTGCCCATACGTCAGCATTTGGATCTTTTTGTTTACGTTCTTTTGCTTCTGTGAATAAACCGTTACCAACACCACCAGCTGCGTGGAAGATAATGTCTACACCAGAGTCATACATTCTTTTTGCAATTTGTTGACCTTTTGCAGCATCGCTGAAGCTTTCTGCATATTCTACGTCAACTTTGATATCAGGGTTAACTGCTGCTACACCTGCTTCGAAACCAGCTTGGAATCCACCGATAATTTCACCAGTCATACCACCAAGGAAACCAACTTTCCCTGTTTTAGTTTCTAAAGCTGCTGCTACACCAGCAAGGTAAGATGCTTCGTTTGCACGGAACATAATTGAAGCTACGTTTTCTTTGTCTGCTACTACTTCATCGATAATAGCGATTTTTGCATCTGGTTTTTGGTCAGCAACTTCTGCTACTGCGTTGTGTAATGCAAAGCCTACTGCAAATACTAAGTCGAAATCACGACGAATTAAGCTATTTAAGTTTGTAACATATTCAGATTCAGCTGTAGATTGTAGGTAATCGAAACCACCATCACCTTTTTTAAGGCCATTTTCTTCACCGAAAGCTTGGATACCTTCCCAAGTAGATTGGTTGAATGATTTGTCATCAACCCCACCTGTATCAGTAACCATAGCTACTGAAAAGTCTGAAGTTTCTTCTGTTTTCGCACCTGAATCTGATGTTGTTGATTCTTCTTTTTCATCTCCGCCACATGCTGCTAAGATTGTCCCAGCCGCAAAGATTGAAGCAAGAGCTAAACCAAATTTACGTTTTTTCATTTTATTACCCCCCATAGTTTAGTAATTAGCAGGAATTTTTTCTAAGAAATGTTCTACACCCGTTTTCGAATTACATGGAAGCTGAATTTATCAGCTCTGAAGTAGTTCTTAGAATAAAGAACAACTTGATCATTATCATCATAATGAACTTGCTTTAATATAAGCAATGCTGTTTCTCGACCGCAATTCAAAATTGGTGATACTTGTTCATGATAGCCTATTGGATCTATGTAAGTGACTGCATAAGCAACATGAATATCACCAGCTTGTTCAAGCGACGTGAAAATAGATACTTCCTTGTTTTGAACAAAATGAGCTGGAAGATGTTTCGCTAGTACCTTATCAATACAATAAACAACTGGCTCCCCATCAGCAGTTCTAACCCGTTCAATCGTTAATACTTGGTCATCCTTGTCACATTGAAAGCGTTCAATTTCATCATCTGTTGGAGTACTTTCAGCTGCATTCATAAAGATTGTCCCTGGTGTCATTCCAGCATTTTCAATCATGGAGGAGATACTTGATAATTGCTCAATTCCTGAAGTAAACACAGGTTTTGGATTAACAAACGTCCCTACACCATGACGCCTGATGATGATATTCTCTTCTTCCAATAGTCGAAGCGCCTCACGAAGAGTAGCACGACTTATCCCCAGTTTTTTTGATAACTCGAATTCAGAAGGTAATTTCTCGTTCTCACGATAAATCCCTTTCTCGATATCCGCTTTTAAATGATCAATTACCTGGAGATACAAATGACGATGATCTGCTTTTATTGACAATTCTATCACCACCATACAATACAAGATCAGACATCTGATGTTGAACATTCCTACTAATCGATTCATAATATACCATTTTTCTCGAATAATGAAAATAGTAAAAATAAATTCTGTTGTGTAATAGCTCACATAAAGCAGGTAATTTCTTACAAGGTGATGTTACTTACAACATTTTCCATTAATCCGAGTTGGTTTTTTCTAGAAGTACTTGTCTTGGACGACTTCCATCTGGTGGTCCGACGACACCTCGAACTTCCATCTGATCCACAATACGAGCAGCTCTAGAATAGCCTATTCTAAAGCGTCTTTGGAGCATAGAGACAGAAGCTGTTTGCATTTCAACTACAAGCTGAACAGCGTCATCATATAAATCATCTGTTTCTTCCTCAAAAGATTTTTCTGGTTCGTCCGTCGGAATCATGGTTTCATCGTATTGTGCTTTTTGTTGTTCTATAACAAAGTCTACAACTTCTTCTACCTCTTCATCTGATAGGAATGACCCTTGAACACGTATTGGTTTGGATGAGCCAGCTGGTAGGAATAACATATCCCCTCTTCCAAGTAATCTTTCAGCACCGCCCATATCTAATATTGTGCGCGAATCAATTGCAGATGATACCGCAAAAGCAATACGAGATGGAATGTTTGCTTTAATGACACCTGTTATAACATCTACAGAAGGTCGTTGTGTTGCGATAATCAAGTGAATTCCAGCTGCACGAGCCATTTGCGCTAATCGAGTAATCGAATCCTCTACATCATGTGAGGCAACCATCATTAAGTCGGCTAACTCATCGATAATTACGACAATATAAGGTAACTTTGGCTGTTTTTCTTGCGTTTCTCTATTATGTCTTTCGATATGTTCGTTATACCCTTTAATATTTCTCGTTCCCGTATGGGAGAATAGATCATATCTACGTTCCATTTCAGATACAACTTTTTGCAATGCTTGAGACGCTTTTCGAGCATCTGTTACAACCGGTGCAAGTAAATGTGGAATTCCATTATAGACATTTAACTCAACCATTTTCGGGTCAATTAACATCATTTTTACTTCATGTGGCGCAGCCCGCATTAAAATGGAGACGATAATTCCGTTAATACAAACAGATTTCCCACTACCTGTTGAACCAGCTACGAGTAAGTGAGGCATTTTATTTAATTCAGATAAAATGGCTTGTCCTGTAATATCCCGTCCAAAACCAATGAGCAATTTAGAATCAGGCTTATTATTTTCTTTTGCTTCAAGTACCTCACGTAAAGTAACCATTGCTACTTCACTATTTGGTACTTCAATCCCAATCGCAGATTTCCCTGGAATTGGTGCTTCCATACGGATATCCTTCGCCGCAAGCGCTAAAGCTAAGTCGTCTTGCAAGCTGACGATTTTACTTACTTTAACTCCCACATCTGGCATGACTTCGTATTTTGTTACGGCAGGTCCCAAATGCACTTGCATAACTTTTGCTTTTACACCAAAACTTAGGAAAGTTTGCTCGAGTTTTTTGGCGTTACCTTGGATAACTGAATATTCCCCGCTTTGGTCATAAGTAGGGGGTAATTTTAACAATTTCATGGAAGGCAGTCGATAATCAACATTTTCAACATTTGTTTCCACTGCTTTTTGAATGACTTCATCGATATTGGATTTATCCTCTACAACCGGCTCTTCCTCTTTTATCGAGATTTGCACTGGTTCGGGCTGTTTAGGTTGAATATGTTGGGTGAATGCCGAAATAATGGGTTCTTCACTATCGTCTTCATCATCCTCAAAATCATCTACTACTGGCTCAGGGATAGGTTTTCTCTTTTTTCGAGTACGAGTAGGTTCTACGGTAGTAGCTGCAATTTCTTCAGAAATCGGTTCATCCTTTACCCGGGAGCGTTTTGGTTTTTTCTCATCTTTGACAACTGGTTTCGCTCTTCGTTTTCTTCGTGGAAACTTCTTTTTCCATTTCGGCGCATTTTCCACCAACGCAGGGACTAATGCTTTCCCCGTGATTAAAATCATTCCGATAAAGAAGAGAAACCATGCAGCGATTTTGGCACCAGCTGAGTCAAATAAAATATGAAACATACTAAATAGTAATGCCCCAATCATCCCACCACCTAGGGCTGTACTGTGATTTTTAATGCCATCTGTTTCCATTAATAATCGCCATGTTTCACGGATTACGGAATTCGATAATAATTTGTTGCTATTATATAATTCTTCAAATAGAACACTATGACTAAAAATAGCTAAACTACACACTATTAAAATAGACCCTTGAACAATCCGGTCTGTAAATCCAATGCCCTCTCTTTGAATCATTAGTAAGACGGCAATCAATACCGCAAAAAACGGCACGACAATAAAAAGGTTTCCAAATAAAAACATAGACACCATCTGTATTGTTCGGCCAACTACACCATATTCAAAAAATACGATAATCGCCAAACCAATTAAGAGTAAGCCGATTATTTCATAAGCTAATGGGTGTAAACCTTTTTTGGCTTTCGTTTTTTTAACTGCCATCCAATTCACCTCATTTTTTATATAAGCCTTGTGGAAGCAGTACCCCCAGTTCCTTTAAAGTGGGTATCTACTTTAAATTTTAATCCCAATGAAGATAAAAAGGATTTCCTTGACCAGTAATGGTTAAGAAAATCCTTTTGTTGTGACAGCTCCTCTTCATATGGAGAAAAGAACTTATTTTATTGTCTACAACGCACCTTAACTTGCGCTTAGTATTCCATTATTATTGGGATAATCATTGGGCGGCGCTTTGTTTTTTGGAATAAATAAGCATTTAGTGTATCACGGATTTCTTGTTTAATGTTTGTCCATTCAAATGTATCTTTATTCACATACTTTTCAATAACAGTTCGTGCAAGTTCAGTGGCTTCAAGGATTAACTCCTCTGACTCACGCACATAAACAAATCCGCGCGATAAAATTTCAGGGCCCGATGCAATTCTTTTTTGAGCGCGATTTAATGTAACGACAACAATGAAAATTCCATCTTGAGATAATAATTTTCGATCTCGTAAAACGATGTTTCCAACGTCACCTACACCAATTCCGTCAATTAAGACATTACCCGCTTGTACACGGCCACTCATTCTCATTTTACCGTTTTTGTACTCAACGATATCCCCTTTGTCGGCGATAAAGATTTGAGATTTTTTCATTCCTATTTGTTGGGCAAGCTTCGAATGGGCAATTAACATTCTGTACTCACCTTGGATCGGGATAAAGTATTTTGGTTTCATTAAATTCAGCATCATTTTTAAATCTTCTTGACTACCATGGCCGGAAACGTGTATTTTCTTATCCGCAGCTAAAACATTTGCTCCTGCTTTCGCAAGGTTGTTCATCGCTGTACCCATTTGTACTTCCATACCTGGTGAAGGCGTAAATGTGATTAACACTGTATCTGTGTCTTTAATACGAATATCTCGATGTTGTTTACGAACAATTTTATCAATCGCTTCTAACGGTTCACCTTGATTACTAGTCACTAGAATGATAAGTTCTTCATCCGCATGTTTTTGAATCGTATTGACCGGAATTAAAGTATCCTCATCCACTGTTAGGTAGCCTAATTTCAACCCGATATCAATGACTTTTTCTAGGCTTTTCCCAACAACCGCCACTTTTCTTCCCGATTCATGCGCATGATTGAATACTTGTTGAATGCGAATAAAATTCGAAGCATATACTGCCACAATAATTCGTGCAGGTGCAGCATGGAAGTACTTCGCTAGTTTTTCTTCGATTACGACTTCACTTGTTGTATGTCCAGGTCGTTCGGCTTCCGTTGATTCAGAAAGTAAAATAAATACTCCTTCTTCACCAATTTGAGCCATCTTAGCGATATCTGGTTTAAATTTACCTTGCGCTGACTGATCAAATTTAAATTCTCCCGTGTGGACAATCGCCCCTTCAGATGTATGGAATACAATCCCCAACGCATCCGGAATGCTATGTGTCGTATGGAAGAATGTTACATATGTCGAGTTAAAGTTCATACGGCTTTTATTTGTTACTTCAAAAAACTTCACTGGTTGTGAAACATTTAAATCCTTTAAATGCTCTTTTGCCAATGCCACTGTTAATTTTGAACCATATACTGGCGCTTTAATCTTTTGTAGCACATAGGCAATGGAACCAATTGCATCTTCATGTCCGTGTGTTAGGAAGATCCCTTTCACACGTTCTTTGTTCTCTTCTAAATATGTAATATCAGGGATGACGATATCAATTCCAAGCATTTCATCTTCTGGGAACATTAATCCACTGTCTACAATGAAAAGTTCGTCATCGATTTCAATTACATACATCGATTTTCCGATTTCTCCAACTCCGCCAAGAGGGATTACTCGGATTACTTCGTTTTTAGTTTTTGTCACTTGATTTCCTCCTATAATATCCCGAACGCAACCACTTATACCTCATTATACGGTGTCGGTGCATGAAGCACAAATAAAAAAGCGAATTTTTTACAAAGTATGGTTGTTCCGGGTGGAGATGGGAGTTGTTGGGGGGATTGGGGATGGGGTTTTTTGAGATTGGATGATGGGTGAAGGGAGTGGGGTGTTGTTGATGTTGGTGAAGTGGGGTTGGGGTGTGTTAGGGGGTCGGCTTTGGGATGCAGGTGTTTGCGAGTTGGGATGGGGTGTGTTGTTGGGCCTTTGGATGTGGTGGTTTATGATCTAGGAGTTCCGCGTTCCGCTACGTTTGTTTCGTGGTTGGAACACAAATGTTTTTTAAATGTACAAAAACGCTTGTTTAAGAGATTTAAAACATTTCCAAATAGCATTTACTCCCCGATGATGTTTCGTGGTAGAGAAAGTTCTCTTCTACCCTTTCAGGATCTGCCACACTTGTTTCGTCGTAGAGATAGCTTTTCTTCTACCTTTCCAGACGCTCTGACACTCGTTTCGGCGTAGAAACGGCTTCTCTTCTACCTTTCCGAACTCTCCGACGCTTGTTTCGGCGTAGAAAAGCTTTCTCTGCTACCTTTCCGAACTCTCCGTCATTCTTTTCGTCGTAGAGACGGCTTCTCTTCTACCTTACCAGACTCGCCTACACTCGTTTCGTCGTTGAAACGGCTTCTCTTCTACCTTAATAGGCTCCTCATCTCTTGTTTCGTCGTAGAGACACCTTCTCTTCTACCTTACCAGACTCGCCTACACTCGTTTCGTCGTTGAAACGGCTTCTCTTCTACCTTACCGAACTCTCCGACGCTTGTTTCGTCGTTGAAACAGCTTCTCTTCTACCTTTCTAGGCTCCCCGACTCTTGTTTCGTTGTAGAAACAGCTTCTCTTCTACTTTACCAGGCTCTCCGACACTCGTTTCGTCGTTGAAACGACCTCTCTTCTACCTTTCCAGGCTCCCTGGCGCTCGTTTCGGCGTAGAGACGGCTTCTCTTCTACCTTTCCAGGCTCCTCGACTCTTGTTTCGGCGTAGAGATGGCCTCTCTTCTACCTTTCCGCGCTCTCCGTCATTCGTTTCGGCGTAGAAACGGCTTCTCTTCTACCTTTCTAGGCTCCCCGACTCTTGTTTCGGCGTAGAAACAGCTTCTCTTCTACCTTTCTAGGCTCCCCGACTCTTGTTTCGGCGTAGAGATAGCTTCTCTTCTACCTTACCTATAAATGTCCGTATCAAAATGTACATTTTTGCTTGTCTAAGCATGTACACTTTCGCTTAAATTGTGCTTCTCTATACATGTGCATGAATAATTACAACTTGACATGGAGACCTCTACTCGCA
>Ga0180217_1000899_pt1 | contig 38341 bp, 37 predicted proteins | sample eDN3rd37CBELigOP_FD_128521 | JGI IMG/M metagenome (GOLD analysis project Ga0180217, IMG submission 128521) | Enriched Organic Plus compost microbial communities from Emeryville, California, USA - eDNA 3rd pass 37_C BE-Lig OP (version 2) (version 2) ...
GCCGCTCCCCGCGATTCGCGGGTTCCGCGGAAATCGCCCGGATGGACGCATAGCTCAGTTGGTAGAGCAGCTGACTCTTAATCAGCGGGTCCTAGGTTCGAGCCCTAGTGCGTCCACCACCTTTTCCTTTTAAACTCAGCGTATTAAGAGAAGCTTGAACTAGCTCAATAGCGGGTCGGAGCCTAGCAATGAAAATTAGGCTCCGTATAGGCTCCACCTCTTTTCAAGGGCGGATCAGACAGATCCGAGAGGGTCCGCACCGCAAATGCACCTAATGACCGAAGCGCTGACCGAGCAGACGACGTGGCCCCCGCAGGGCCCGTCATGCGATGATGATCGCCACTTCTGATGTCCAGACTAGCTCTATCCCTTCCCGCTCATCTTTCTCGTCGCAGTCTGATCCGGGTCGCAGGATGGCATGGCGATGTTGCCCGTAGGCCGTATGTGTCGGGGCGCTACCTCGGCGGCTTCGCCTTCTTCGGCTTCAAAGTGCTCGTCGGATAGCCAAAAGCAAAAAAGAAATGCGATACGCGGATCGTGCCGTGGGTGGGAGCAAGGGCTGGCTCGCGCTCATGCTCTGTATCAAAGTCTGCGGCGGGGAATAACGACGACGGCCGCGCGTACGGCTCGCCGGCAGCGGTCGGACGCAGGCGCAGCGTGGTTGCTAGTACGGTGTCGCCAAGCGCCTTGCGGATTGGCGGCACGATCTCCTCTTCCGGGTCCAGCAACACACCGACCATCGCTGCCACAGCCTGTCGGCGGCTATAGATTCCAGTGACGAAGCGACCGAGACCCTGATCGCGAAGATAATGATCGCGGTGACGCTTTTGGCGTCCGAGCCGCTTAAACTCGAACACGAGCTTCATGGCCTGAACCTCGTTGTTCCAGCCATAGACGATGTCCGTCCTGCGCTCCTCGATCATTTCCCCGGTCAGGGGGTCAATATCGCCAATGATGTCTTCGGCCGCCCACATGCCGAGGAGGCCATGCTCCCGCGCAACGTGGTTCTCGACGTAGACCTTCAAACGCTTCGTTAGTGCGTCTTCTTTGGTCTTGGGATTGAAGTCTGGTCGCGGCCGCGCCGCCAGCTGGGCCCACCCCTGGCGCAACGCTTCGACGGCGTCGGTCGCCGGTTGCAACGGGAAGGCCGAGAGCCAATCGGCAAGCGCCGTCACGCAGGCACCGCCAGCTTGCCAGAAGTAGCGTGGGATTGGACGGTGCGCACGATATGTTCGGCGTCGCGCAACGCTTGGCGGAAAGTCCAACTGCGCTGGGTGAGCGGCCGGACGATATAGAGGCCGCCGTCGACCCAGAGGTGTGCATCCGGTACTAGGGTGAGATAATCCCCCGACGGGATAGTGCGCAGACCGGCTCTTCTAAGTTCGGCAAGGGTCTCGACCACAAGTTCGTCGTTGACGCTAGTCCGGGCTGCTGGCGCCGCGCTGGATTTGTCGGTGTAGCTGACCTTGACGATGCCAGACGGCCCAGCGCGCACGGGATCGCTGGCGACGACATCGACCTCGAAGCGGCCACGACCGCCTGTCCGATCCCGCCAGTTCGTCAACGCTTCCGCGAGCGCGCTGGCATAAATACCGAGATCGTCGTTGTCAGCGGTCCGCTGGGCGGGAGTGTCGAGGCTCTTGAAACTCCGGGGCCGGATCGACGGCATTAGGACTTCGACTGTCTCAATAATGAGAGTCTGTTCCTCGGCCGTTAGACCGAAATACGCAAAGACCGCTTTGTCGAGCGCGCCCCGAATGGAATCGTAGTAGGTAAGCTGCTGCAATTCCGGTTGCTCGGCGAGAGTCTCAACCTGTGTGGCCACCTTCTCCAGGGCAGCAGTAGCCGCCGCTGGGTCGGGAGCATCATCCGGCGTGAAAAATGGGAAGGTTTCAACATCGGCCAAGTGGATGCCGTTGCGTTCGCAGAGCATCTTCCAACCCCGCATCATCAGGAAATAGCGGGCGAGCGTGGACCGGAGATAGACCGCCGCGAACTTCAGGAGTTGAGCATCGTCTTGGCCACCAGCGATCACGCCAATGCTGTGGGTGAAGGTCGCCGGGCCGTCATAATAAACAGCGCGGACGTTCTGCTGCTCGCGCGAGAATCCGTCAGGAAAGAGCACCCGCGGACCGTCGAATACGGCGAGCACGGCATCGTTGAGGCCGACTACGGTGTCCTTGTCAGAAGGCCACGGCCGAAGCAGCTCGGGATCGAGCACCGGCACACCGGCGCTGAGCGCGCCAATCGGGATGTGTCGCATGCGGCGAAGCGGCCCGGCATCAACCGCAACTCGGCTCTTGTCTTCGAGGTGGATACCTTTGCGGTAGGTCCAGCGCCGTCCGGCACGGGGGCCTCTCCAGAAGTCGGCAAAGGTGCCGCGAAGACTGAGGCGGGTCCAGATGGCCAGGTCGTTGGCATCGCCCCACATCATAGTGACGAGGAGTTGCGGGTCTTCAGCGACCGAACGGGTCTGGAGCGCGTGGCGGTCGGCCGATTGCATGGTGAGGCGCCCGAGGGCGAGACTGAGATCCGCCTTCGGAACCAAGTAATCGAATGTCTCGCGGAATGGGATGGCCTTCGGAACGGTTGGGCTCCGGCGCTCTCCAAGGAACACGTGGCAGGTATTCTCGGCGGTTGGGAAAAGAAGACCCTGAAGGTCGCCGAAATTAATTATGCGTGTCGGCCTGTAGGCGTGCAGCAAGTAGGAGACGAAGGCCTCGCTTGATGCGCCGAGCAACTGGCCAATCGGCAGGATCAGGCAGGCCCGTCCGCCCTCTTCGAGGAAGTCGAGCGCGCGCAGCGCATAGGCGCCAGCAATCTGCCGACGGGCAAATGGTGCTCCGGCACGCTCAGACCAATCGTCGGCCGAGGTGTGCGCCTCGCCTTCGGGCTCGGCCCAGGGCGGGTTCGAGATGACCAAGGAAAAGCGACGGCCGATAAAGGCATGCGTCTCCTCGAAAAAATCGGCGCGATCTCGCCCGTGGGCGAGATTATGATCTTTCAGAGGCGGCAGCTTGGTACCGTCGCGCTCCTGCGCCTCCAGAATGTCGGCTGGATCAAGACCCTCAAGCAGCGAAAGATAAAGGCTAAAGGCGGTGACGCGACAAGCCATGAAGTTGATGTCGCCGCCGAAGATACTGCGCGTCAGGAGATCGCCACGCTCCGCGAAGCCGAGCTGCCGGCCCTCCCGCGCTTCCGAAAGCGCGATCAGGCGCCGATAGGCTGTCGTAAGCAGAATCCCCGACCCACACGCACCGTCGAATATGGTCTCGGCGAGCGGATCGGGCGATGCCAGCAACGCTTGATCCACGGCTAACATCGCGAGATTGCGTGGCGTGTAGTAGGCGCCCTCCTTCGCCTGCTCTTCTGGCGTCAGGAACTTCTCGTAGAGGCCTGAGAGCAGCTCGACCGGGATGTAGCTGAAATCATAGTTCCAAAATTCGCCTTGGCCCGTGCGCATGTCAGTCCGGCGGAGGAATTGGTCTAGGAGCGAAAAGCCCTCCTTCGAGAGCGCCGTCCAGGGATCGTGCCGATCGTCCCCAAGAAAGTCGCCGTTGAAATCGCACCGCAGACGATCGATCAGCTTAGCTATTCCCATTCGATCGCGTTGCGCCACGAGATCGTGGAGCTGGGCAACCTCGCGGCGCGTGCGATAGGTTTCGCCCACGATCTCCCGATGCTCGAGATAGGAAATGAACAACACCTGCCCCATGAGCAGCTCAGCAAGCCGCCGGCGCGCGTGCACTTCATCGATCCCATTAAGCCCTTCTTGGGTGAGCTTGGCGACTGCCGTCGACAGATTCGACAGCAGCTTGCGATCAACGCGAGCCTTGACGTCGAACCATTTCGGCATGCGGCGCGACAGGTTTGCCGTCGCTACGTCGAGGGCTGAGAATGGACCGTCAGGTCGCGCTTCATCAAGACGCAGGCGCTCGCCCGCATTCTTGAGCTTGCGCGCTGGAAGGGCCGTGGCCTCTTCGCCCCGCAGCTCGATCACGACAGTCGCGAGATTCTGGTTCCAGATGCGTTTGCGCGTCTCGTCCAGATCGGCGTCGGAGAGCGGAGCTCCGTCCTCTGCAACAAAGACGACGGTCGGCACCCCTTCCACATCGAAGACCGCTTGCGCACGGACCGCCCCATCTGGCTTCAGAAGCGTCTTGATCTCGAGAGCATATGGATGGGTATCGGGGACGTTTTCGCCACGCAGATGCAGGACATCGGGCTCGGCCGAATAGCCCAGCCTTTCAAACCATTCCTGGACCGTTGCTGCGGTCACAACGCTTCCTCTCGATGCCCGTACATTCGGAACATATCATGAACACGGCCCATCCGAAATGGCCAATAGGTGATCGTACCTTGCTGGACGACGGCAATGCTCATGAGACCTGCCGCTCGGCGACCGCTTGCCGGACGCCTTTCTCTGCACCGTGTTTGCCGTGGACGATAGGCAAGGAGAAGAGGTCAAGCTGCCGTTCTTCGCTGGCGTCTGGCAACGCGAAGCCGTCGCGCAGAACGAGCAGATGGGGATCCAAGGTAATGAGCAGGGTGTCTCTTTCGGAAGCCGGCGCATCATTGTCGAGAAATGACCAAGTCCCGTCGGGACCAAGCGCGAGCCGCTTACCCCACAGCGCTATGAACGATTGTGATCGCAGTTGACGGCGCAAATTGGCGAATGACGCCTTGTGCGCCTGCAGTTCCAAGCTGAATTGATCGCGCAGCAGAACGGCCACCCGCAGCACGAGAATGGTCTGCCAACTGAATTTAGCTGGCGAGCCTTTGCGCTTCGGACGCTGATCCGCCGGCACTAACGCGCGTCGGCTGGTCCACTCACGGAGCTTGTCCGTCGAGAGCCCCGTGAGTTGCGAGGCGACAGGAGTTGGTACGAAGCGCAGATGCCACCCTCCAGAGATCGGGTATGATACCCGATCTATCGGCAAGAACGGGTATCATACCCGATCTAGGCGGTAAACAGACGAGTGCGGCTATCCATTGCTACTGCTACCTGCATTCGCCAATTTCGGGGAGGGCCTGGAAACGAGCGTGTCTGATGCAAGTGGGACTGGCGCCAAGCCGCCGAGCAGTGTGCACTGCATTTGTTCTAAGAGCCGGAGACTGGCTGACCCGAGTCGTGGCTCCTTCGCGCAGATGACTCATGCTAGCTTAGGATTAGGTCTACCTGCCGCGCCGCCGTTGGATGAAGTCGCGCAGCGAGTCGGTGGGAATCAGCGTCGAGCGACCCACTTTGATCGTTTCGATCTCACCCGCGTTTATGAACTGGTAGATGGTCGAGCGGCCAATTCCAATGAGGCGGGCTGCTTGAGGGATCCGAACCGCGAGAGGTACGGACGGCTCCATGGTCGTACTCCCCAGGCGACGGTCGCTGTTGCTCATCCAGGCCTCCTAGGGATCGCGATGCTTCGGCGGCGACTGATGATTCAGCGCCTTGCGAGCCTTCTGGAACGTTCTGTCCGCCTCCAGAAAACTTGTGAGCATCGCAGGAACGAGCGCAGTGATCGGCTCTCGTTCGCCGTAAGTGCCCGCATAGACGGCAGCATACTCGTCCAGCGCCTTCGACAGCTCAGGCGGCACGCTGATCGTGAGTTTTACGGGTGTTCTGTCGGGCAGCTTGCGAAGCTTGAGATCGGCCATGGTCACCGCCTCGCCACGCGCCAAGGGCGCAGCACCAGGTCCTTGTGAAGCACGACCCGCAAGGGCCAGCCGGGCCGCACCGTAATGGTGGGTTGGACGTCGAGGTTCTTGCGGACGATCTGATCGCCGGCACGCGACGCGCTTTCCTGGGTGGATTCGCGGACTGCTTCGACGAGATCGCTCTCGCCGTCGAAGCTGAGTTCGGTGCCGACGCCCAGCAAGGTCGACAGCGCCACACCCTTGAGCAATTGCCAGGTATGCAGGTCGACCTTGTCGGCGAGTCCGGCATGACCGGCCGTGTCCGTCGCCGGCACATTGTCGATGCGGATCGATGAGCCATCCGGTAGAATGATCCGCTGCCAGACAACGAGCGCGCGTCTTTGCCCGAACGCTACCACGCTGTCGTAACTGCCGATCAGCCGCGAACCTTGCGGAATGAGCAGGATGCGCCCGGTCACGCTGTCAAAGACATGCTCGATCACCTGCGCCGTCACCAGGCCCGGCAGGTCCGAGTTCAGTCCGGTGATCAGGCTGGCGGCGATGACCGTCCCCGCGCTCAGCGTGTACGGCGAGATCGGCGGCGCCAACGCGTGTGGGTTGATGTCGTCCGCTTGACCCAATCCGGTGAGGAAGTCGGTCTGCGACGGCTTCCTGAGAGGGTCGGGATCAGGATCGAGCGAAACGGACGAAACAGCCTCGTTTTCTTGAATGGCTGGCGCCGAGGCTGGTTCGGGCGATGCCGGCGTCGTGCGATTGCCGCCGACCTGCGCCATGAGGCCGGACTCGCGAGCCGCCTTGCGCTCTGCGGCCACTCGCTGCCGTTCGGCCTCCGCGGCCTGCGCCGCCTGATCGCCAGCGGCCGAAGGCGCAGCATCGATAGCGCGCTGGTGTTCGAGTATCGGCCCGCCGAGATCGCCGGGAAGCGGCGGACCAAGCTTCGGCGCGTCGCCGTAGCTCGACGGCAGAGCATCGAGCGCATCGGTCGCCGGCCTGTTGCTGGGTTCGGCAAGTTCCTGCGCGTCGGTCACCTGCTGAAACACCTGGGGCTTGAGCGCTACCCAGGTCACCGCCATCAGGCTCACCGAACCCAGAGCGGCGATACCGATGATGACGCCTCGCCGGAACCGGATCGCGGACTCCGGCTTCGTACGGATGGCCAAGGTCTCCGGATCGAGCTTGGCTGGAGCAGCCGCAGGTTCGTGCCGTCCGGCGGGTTGTTGGTCAACGCGCGGAGAAGTCGCGGTCGCGGGTTCGCCGATCGTGTCGTTGCTCATGACCGACCGCCCTTCTCCGCCCTCGCGCCCTCTGCGATGCGCTCGATGCGGACGATCTTCTGCTTTTTCGTGCCCAACCGAAGCTCGGCGGCATCGAAGATACGATCGACGACGTAGAAGCGGCCGCGCATCCGATAGTTGATCAGTCCCGGCTCACCCGACGGGCCGATCACGAACAGCGGCGGTGCCTCTCCCACCGAGATGCTGGCCGGAAATTCGATGAATGTCTGCCGTCCGTCATCGAAGGCGCGCAGCGGACGCCATGCGGGCCGGTCGCCGCTGATCGCATAGTTGAAGTGAAGGCGCTCCAAGGTCAGCCCCTCGGCGACGGGCTCCGCCGCTTCCGCCCGTTCGGCGGCGCGCTGGAGCGCAAGGAGCTGGTCGGCCGGGTAGGTCCAGGACACGGCCGTCATCGCGGTTTTCGATGTGGCTGTCAGCTGGAGATGATAGCTCCGGCGATCGGTCGTGATGACGAGGTTGGTGGAGAGCCCCGCCGAGAACGGCTTGACGAGGACATGGGTGCGCTTGTCAGGCCCGCTGCCGCTGGTGGTGTCGCCGATAACCCAGCGCACGGTGTCCCCGCTCGCCACCGCAATCAGGCCTTCGCCGGGCTGGAGCGCGATGTCGGTGACAGCGCCCGGTGCCGCGTAGAGCTGATAGATCGCACCTTCGCTGAACGGATAGACCTGAACCGCATTCACAAAACCCTGCGACTTCGGCTCGACCGTTGCTGCACGGTTGGCATCCGCGACCTGCGAAACCGGCTGCCGCGCCCGCTCGGGGGATGCGGACCGGGCATTGGCGGCCGTGAGGCTCATGGCGATCACCAATGGGACGAGAGCAAGCTTCATGGCTGATTCTCCTGTGCAGGCTTTGCGGTGAGGCCGGGATCAAGCGGCGATCCGAGCGGCATGGATGTCGGCACTGCTCCAGCGGTCGGCGTCGCCGGTTGAGCAGGTGCAACGGGAGACGGCGCGTCGAGCTCGCGGCTCCAGTCGATCGCGTCGACATAGATGCCGAGCGGGTTCTTCCGGAGCGCATCGGCGTCGGCCGGCGGCTTCGTCACGATGGTGAGGATCGCCGTCCAGCGCGTGGTTCCCGCCTGCACGCCGCGTTCGTACGCGGTCTCCGTCCATTTGACCTGGAATGACCGATCGGACGCGCGCACGACGCTTGTCACTTGCACCGACACCGTTCGCTCCCCGAGATCGGCGAACGGGCTGGCGGCACGGGCATAGTCATCGAGGAACCGGCTGCCGCGCCGGGTCGTGAAGTCATAGGCCTGGAGCCAGTCGCGGCGCATCAGCACCGGATCGAGCGAGACGCTCCGGACATTGCTGATGAACCGCGCGAGGTGCCATGCAATCTGGGGATCGCTCGGCCGATAGCCTGCTTCCGCCTCGCTGACCGCACGCGCCTCGCCGAGCCGGTCGACTTCGACTACATAGGGCGTGACCCGGCTCTGCATCGATTGCCAGACCAGACCGCCCGCGAGCCCGAAGGCGAGGCTGAGACAGCCAAACGCCATCAGCCGCCAATTCTTCGCCTGGACACGAGCCGAGCCGATCCGCTCATCCCATAGCTGGCCGGCGCGCTGGTACGGCGTCTCCGGCTCGGGGGTTCGTCCATAGCGCTGGACGGCGCGTTTGAAGATCATCAGTCGTCCCTTTCTTGCAGGTCGGGAGTTGCGGACGCGCCGCCCCGGTCGCCCTCCCGGAGGGCTTGCACAGCGACGTGCCGGCGATGGCGGGCGGTCTGCTCGGAGCGCAGGGCCTGTGCCCAAGCGGGCGCCCCGCCCTCTGCACCGGCCGGTACGCTGGCGCTGGATCCGGTGCGATTGAGCGCGTTCCACGCCGCTGCGCGCCCGCTCGACGCGGCTGCGCCTATGCCAAGCGCGCCCGACATGCGCTCGCGCGCAGCATTGCCGGCGGCGCGGGCGACACCGCCAAGGCCGGCAGCGACCGACGGAGAGGCGGCGGTTTCCTTGCCCAGCGCGTAAGCCGTCGACGCCGTCGATCCCATCGACGTGCCGGCGCGGATCGCGCCAAGCGCGCCGCCGCCGACCGCGCGCGCTGCGCCCATCGCCGCCCCGCCCCCGAGCATCGCCACGCCGGCAGCACCCACTGCCGTGCCGAGTGCGGCACCGGCACCGAGTTGCGGTCCACCTGCGACCAGTCCGGAGGCAATGCCGGGACCGAAGATGCCGAGCCCGAAAATAGCCAGGCTGGCGAGCACCAGGCTCATGGCCTGCCCGATGTCCGGCTCCTGGCCCCGGAGAGCGGCGGTGAATTCGGCGAAGAAGTTCGAGCCGATCCCGACGATCACCGCGAGCACCATGACCTTGATGCCCGACGAGACGACATTGCCGAGCACGCGTTCGGCGAGGAAGCTGGTGCGGTTCCACAGCGCGAACGGCACAAGAATGAAACCGGCCAGCGAGGTCAGCTTGAACTCGATGATCGTAACGAACATCTGAACGGCGAGGATGAAAAAGGCGAGGATCACGATCGCCCAGGCGAACAGCAGCACCGCGATCGTGAGGAAATTGTCGAAGAAGCTCGTGAACCCCATCATATCCGAGGCTTGCTCGAGCAACGGCCAGGCGGCCGAGAATCCGGTGCCGGCAAGGCGTCCGGGCTTGAGCAGATCGTCCGCGCCGAGTGCGCCGCCGCCGGCCGTCAGACCGGCCTGGGCGAACGACTTGAAGATGATGTCGGCAAGCGTCGGGAAGCTGTTCAGGATGAACGCGAATGCACCGATGTAGAGGATCTTCCGGAGGAAGCGGCCGAGAACGTTGTCCTCCCCGCCGAGCGCCCAGAACAGGCCGGCCAGCGTGATGTCGATGCCGATCAGCGTGACCGTCAGGAAGCGGACATCGCCGCCCAGCAGTCCGAATCCGCTGTCGATGTAGCGGATGAAGGCCTGCATGAAGCTGTCGATGACACTGAGATCGTTCACGTTGCGATGTCCTGATCAGAAGGGATGCCGCGGGGCGCATGCGGGGGACGTCACGCGCCCCGCGGCGGCGGCGGGAGGCGAAACCGCCGCCAAGCCAGCCAGGCGCTACTGGGGAGTGTAGGCCGAGCCGGAGCCGAGGAACTTCTTGGTCGCCGCGCGGGCGTCGGCTTCGGCCTGCGCGCGCCGCGCGGCCTCCATCGCTTCGGCGCGAAATTGCGCGGCCATCAGGTTCTGGATCTGGAACTGCTGCTTGGCGCTCAGAGCGAGCAGCTGGTTCGTCGCCTGTTGCGCCTGAAGCGAGCCCTCCGCACCCTGACTCGTGCCGATCAACTCGGAAAGCGTGCGTGTGTCGGCGGCCACATTCTCGACGACCTGCGCCTGCACGCCCATCGTCTGGCGGTACGCCGCCATCGCCGTGTCGAGCCTGGACCTGGCGTTTACGACCTGCTGGTTCGCGGTAAGCGCCCGGTCGAAGTCGGCCGGGAACAGCCGCCGGAACTGGTCCTCTAGGTCATCGACGCGGAAGCCGATTCCCTGCGCTTCCCCCATCAGCCGGTCGATCTGCTGGAGCTTCTGCGTGATCTGCTGAAGCTGCGGGAAATCGATCCGGCTCAGGTTCCGCGCCTGGTTGGCGAGCATCTGCGCTTCGTTCTGAAGCGAGCGGATCTGGTTATTGATCTGCTGGAGCGTGCGCGCGGCGGTAAGCAGATTCTGGCTATAGTTGCTGGGATCGAACACGGTGAATTGCGCCGCGGCGGGCGTGCTCGGCACGGTCACCCCCACGACGAGCGATACGGCCCCGCCGAGCGCGAGGGCGGACGCGGTCAAACATTTGCGAAACGAAACAGGCATCGGGCTACTCCTTGGCTTGAGGATCGGGAAAATCGGCGAGCAGCTCGGCAGCCCATTCCAGACCGGCGCCGCTCAGCCAGCGGGCGGCAAAATCACAGGTGCCGTGCTCAGCAAGAATTGTGTCGATGCGCGCCTGGGCGGCAGGATCGGAAGCGCCGCACAGCGCCAGTGCGACGCGGCCCAGCCCCAGTTCGAACAGCCGGTTGCCGCGCGCGGATTGCAGGTAATAGTGCCGCTTCGGCGTCGCGCGACTGATCAGCTCGATCTGCCGCGCGTTGAGACCGAAGCGCTCATAGGCGTCGCGGGATTGCGGCTCGATCGCCCGGTCGTTGGGCAGCAGAATGCGCTGCGGACAGCTTTCGATGATCGCCGGCGCAATGCTGCTCGCCGCGATATCCGCCAGGCTCTGCGTCGCGAACAGCACCGCGACGTTCCTCTTCCTCAGCACCTTGAGCCATTCGCGAATACGCGCGGCGAACAGAGGATGATCGAGGAAGATCCAGGCCTCGTCGAGAATGAGCAGCGTAGGCCGCCCGTCGAACCGCTCCTCCAGCCGGTGGAAGAGATAGGTCAGCACGGGCGCGACCACCCCGCCCTGCCCCATCAGCGCCTCGGTCTCGAAGCATTGGACGTCGGCGAACGCCAGGTTCTGTTCGGCGGCATCGAGCAGCCGACCGTAGGGGCCGTCGAGCGTATACGCGCCGAGCGCCGTGCGCAGGGCGTTCGACTGGAGCAGCAGCGTCAGCCCGGTCAACGTGCGCTCCTCGGCCGGGGCCGACGCCAGGTTGGCGAGCGCCGACCAGATCGCATCCTTGATCTCGGGGATGACCGCGACCTTCTCGTGCGTGAGCAGTGCCGCGATCCATTCCGCCGCCCAGCTCCGCTCGGCCAGCTCGTCGATTGCCCGCAAGGGCTGGAACGCGAGACAATCGCCGCCATCGGCGCCGAGGCCGAGCGCATGGTGGGCCCCGCCCATCGCCAGCACCGCGGCGCGCGCCGAGAAACCTTTGTCGAAAATGTAGACCTGGGATTGCGAATAGCGGCGGAACTGGAGCGCGATCAGCGCCAGCAGCACCGATTTGCCGGCGCCCGTCGGACCGACCACCAGCATGTGCCCAACGTCATCGACATGGGTCGAGAGCCGGAACGGCGTCGATCCCGCGGTGCTGGCATGAAGCAACGGCGGACCGCCCAGATGGGCGTTGCGACGCGGGCCGGCCCAGACGCTCGACAGCGGCATCAGATGGGCGAGGTTGAGCGTGTGGACGAGCGGCTGGCGGACGTTGGCATATGTGTGGCCGGGCAGCGACGACAGCCAAGCTTCGACCGCGTTGACGCCCTCGCGGATCGTCGTGAAGCCAAGGCCGTTGACGATGCGCTCGATGGCACGGACCTTGTCCTCGACCTTGGCGCGGTCGGCATCGGCCACCGTTACGGTCATCGTCAGATAGCCGAACGCGACGTCGTCACGGCCCAGCGCCTGAAGCGCCAGATCGGTGTCGATCACCTTGTTGTCGGCGTCACTGTCGAGGAGCTGCGCGGGCTGATTGTACAGCACCTCGCGCAGCAGCGCGGTGATCGACTTTCTCTTATTGAACCACTGCCGCCGCAGCTTGGTCAGGACCTTCGTCGCATCCGCCTTGTCGAGCGCAACGAACCGGGTCGCCCAGCGATAGGCGAAGCCCTGGTGATTGAGCACGTCGAGAATGCCGGGCCTGCTCAGGCTGGGGAAGCCGAGCACGGTCAGTGTGCGGAGGTGGTGATCGCCGAGCTTCGGTTCGAGACCGCCGATCAAGGGCGTATCGGGGAGCAGCGCGTCGAGGTAGATCGGCGTTTCGGGCGGCGCGACGGGGTGCCGCCGAGTGGAAATCGTCCCGTGAAGGTAGGTCAGCGTCTCGCCGTCGTCGAGCGCCCGGACCTCCGGCATGAAGCCTGCGAGCAGGTCGAGCGCGCGGTCGGTTTCAGCGATGAATCGTTCCAGCGCGCCGCGCCAGTCGCGGCCTTTCTCGCCTTCCGGCCGTGCGACGAGCTTCCGGCCGGCCATATCGGTGCTGTCGGCAGGCGGCAGCCAGACCAGCGTCAGGTGATACCGGCTCTCGAAATGCTCTCCCGCAGCCATGAAGGCCGCGCGGCGCTCGCAGTCCACAAGCCAGGATGCCGCATCGGGAAAAGCGCTGTCGGGATAGCCCGCGGCTTCGCGTCGTTCGGCCTCGAAGAACAGCGCCCAGCCGCTACCGAAGCGCCGCAGCACGTTGTTGGCGCGCGCGCAGGCGGAGACCAACTCGGCTTCGGTGGCGGATTCGAGATCGGGTCCGCGGAACGCCAGCGTCCGCTGAAAGCTCCCGTCCTTGTTGAGGACGACGCCGGGCGCCACCAGCGCCGCCCAGGGAAGATGATCGGCGAGCCGCTCGGCACGGTCGCGATATTCGCGGAGGTTCAACACGCGAGATAGCCTTTCTGGCGAAGGTGGCGGAGGAGCACGGGCGCGAAGTCCGGATCGCGGCGCGCGGCGAACACCGCGATGCTGTGGCCGACCAGCCAGAGCACGACCCCGGCGAGCCATTGCTGAAGTCCGAGCCCTACCGCCGCGGCGATCGTGCCGTTGACGATGGCAATCCCGCGTGGCGCGCCGCCGAGCAGGATCGGCGAGCCGAGACTGCCGTGGATCGGCACTTCGAACCCGGAAACATGACCGCTGTCGATGCGCGCGCCGCCGCTCATGCGATCAGCGCCCCGCCGCCGAAGCTGAAGAAGGAAAGAAAGAAGCTCGACGCGGCGAAGGCGATCGAGAGCCCGAAGATGATCTGGATGAGCCTGCGGAACCCGCCTGCGGTTTCGCCGAACGCAAGCGTCAGTCCGGTCAGAATAATGATGATCACGGCTATGATCTTGGCGACCGGCCCCTGCACCGATTCCAGCACCTGCTGGAGCGGCTGCTCCCACGGCATGCCGGACCCGGCGGCCTGCGCGCTCGTGGCGATCGTGAGCGCTATTGCGAGCGCGGTGAAGGCCACCGCGCCCCAGCGCCGGTCAGGGTGTAGAGACAGGTGCATAATCGTTCTCCTTGGACTCGATGGATGGTGTGAGATCGAAGAGCGCGTAGCCGCCGTCCGGATCGACGCCGGCGACGCGCGCGATCGTCTCGATCCGGCGATCGAGGCCGCGGCCGGCGATGAACACGATCAGGTCGACTGCCTCGGCGATCAGGCGGCGCGGCACGGTGACCACCGCCTCCTGCACGAGCTGTTCGAGGCGATAGAGCGCGGATGCGGCGCTGTTGGCGTGGATCGTGGCGATCCCGCCCGGGTGACCGGTGTTCCAGGCTTTGAGCATGTCGAGCGCTTCGGGCCCGCGAACCTCGCCGACGACGATGCGGTCGGGACGGAGGCGGAGGGTCGAGCGGACGAGATCGGTCATGCTGACCGCGCCGGCCCGGGTGCGCAGCGCCACGGTGTCCGCCGCGGGGCTCTGGAGCTCGCGGGTATCCTCGATCAGGATCAGCCGCTCGTCGAGATGCGCCATCTCGGCGAGCAGGGCATTGGCGAGCGTGGTCTTGCCCGAACTGGTGCCGCCGGCAATCAGGATATTCTTCCGCTCGACCACAGCGAGGCTGAGCACTTGGGCCGCCTCGGCCGCCATTACGCCTTCGCGCACATAGTCCATGAGCGTGTAGAGGCGGGTAGCGGGCTTGCGGATCGAGAAGCAGGGCGCGGTCGCGACCGGCGACAGCAATCCCTCGAACCGTTCGCCGGCGCGGCCTTCCGCGTGCGGCGGCAACTCGGCCGACACGATCGGCTTCTCGCCATGAATTTCGGCGCGCGCGTGGCTTGCGACCAGCCGGACGATCCGCTCGACCTGGGCCTCATCCAGTCTGACGCCGGTGTCGACCCGCCCCTCACCCAGGATATCGACGCGGAGCGCACCGTCGGGATTGACCATGATCTCGACGACGCGGTCATCGGTCATTGCGGCGGCGATCGCCGGCCCCATCGCGGTGCGCAGCATCGAGCGGCGGCGCTCGGCGGAGAGCGTGCCGGTCATCGGTCGCGCTCCCGATCCGTGTCGATCGTGCGGCGGCCGGTGGCGACCTGGCGGCCGACCTGGGCGACGAACGCCTCGAAGCGCTTGGCAGCGACCGCTCGACCGGCCGTATCGTTCTCGGCAAGCGGTGCGTGGATGGCGAGCTCATAGCGGACGAACAGCGCCAGCGTCTCAAGCAGCACGTGATCGTTGCGTTCGATACGCGCCAGCGCGGCCGTCATCCGATCGAGCCTGATGCCGAACCGGTCCTCCAGCTCGGACCTGCCCCGGCGGTTGAGCCAGGCGGTCAGTGCGTCGGCAAGGATCGCCGACTTGGAGGCTCCGGGTCGCGCCCCGAGCGCCTCGAGCCGCTCGCTAAGCGGCCTGGGCAGGAAGAGCTGATGGCGGACTTTGTCGCGCATGATCAGAAGCCCGGCAGCAGGTCTTGGGAGGGCGCCAGACCGGCATCGACGCCGTAGGCGGCGCGGGCCGGATCGAGCACGCGCGCCCCGTCCATCGCCCGCTTGTCGCCGGCGGGATCGGACTCGTCCTCGCCAAGCCCGAGGGGATCGGTAGTGACCGGCTCGGGCGCGACGGGCTTGTCGGCCTCGTCTCCGGGATTCCGCGCCTGCTCGAGACCCCCGGCGCCCTCGCTGTCGGCTTCGTCCTCACGGGCGGCGAGGCGCAGATCGGTGCCGCGGACGATCCCCTGCCAGTCGTCCGCCCGCGCTGCGGGGCGATCGGCATACCCATCGTCGGCCAGAGCCGGCGGCGGCAGCACGCGCGCGGTGAACGTGCGGTCCTGGTAGTAGCGCAGCTTGCTCGCCCGGATCGGCGGGGTTCCGGCGACGAGCACCAGCTCGTCCGACGGCGGGAGCTGCATCACCTCGCCGGGCGTCAGCAGCGCCCGGGCCGTCTCCTGCCGGCTGACCATGACGTGCGCCAGCCATGGGGCGAGCCGGTGCCCGGCGTAGTTGCGCATCGCGCGCTGCTCGGTAGCGGTGCCGAGCGCGTCGGAGATACGCTTTGCCGTGCGCTCGTCGTTAGTCGCGAACGCGATCCGGACATGGCAGTTGTCGAGGATCGAATTGTGCTCGCCATAGGCCTTCTCGATCTGGTTGAGACTTTGGGCGATGAGGAAGGCGCGCACGCCGTAGCCGGCGAGAAAGGCGAGGCTCGTCTCGAAGAAATCGAGCCGCCCCAGCGCCGGGAACTCGTCGAGCATCATCAGCAGCTTTCGGCGGCCAGCGTTGTTCTCGGCATGGAGGTGTTCGGTCAGACGCCGTCCGATCTGATTGAGCACCAAGCGGACGAGCGGCTTGGTGCGGCTGATGTCGGATGGCGGCACGACCAGGTAAAGCGAGACCGGCGCCTCGGTCTCGACGAGGTCCGCAATACGCCAGTCGGAGCGTGAGGTGACCTTGGCCACGACCGGGTCGCGGTACAGGCCGAGGAACGACATCGCGGTCGACAGCACGCCCGAGCGCTCGTTGGCGGACTTGTTCAGCACTTCTCTCGCCGCGGACGCGACGACCGGATGGACCCTCGGCGCCTCGTCAGTGCCGAGATGGTTGGTGGTCATCATCCGCTTGAGCGTCTCGGTGAACGGCCGCTGCGGATCGGACAGGAACGTGGCGACGCGCGCGAGCGTCTTCTCCTCCTCGGCATAGAGGATGTGAAGGATCGCGCCGACCAGCAGCGAGTGGCTGGTCTTCTCCCAATGATTGCGGCGTTCGAGCGCGCCCTCGGGATCGACGAGAATGTCTGCGATATTCTGGACGTCGCGCACTTCGTCGGCGCCGCGGCGAACCTCGAGCAGCGGATTGTAACGGGCCGATCGCGCGTCGGTCGGATTGAACAGCAGGCAATGCGAGAAGCGCGCGCGCCAGCCGGCGGTCAGCTGCCAGTTCTCGCCCTTGATGTCGTGGATGACCGCCGAGCCGGTCCAGCCGAGTAGCGTCGGCACGACCAGCCCGACGCCCTTGCCGCTCCGCGTCGGCGCGAAGGCCATGACATGCTCGGGACCGTCGTGGCGCAGATATCTGGGACCGATGCGGCCGAGGAACACGCCGGCATCCTTGAACAGGCTTGCACGGCGGATTTCAGCGGCGGTTGCCCAGCGCGCTGAGCCGTAGGTGGTGACGAAGCGCCTTTGCCGTGCGCGCCAGAGCGACCCCGCGATCGCCGCACCGCAGCCGACGAAGCCACTTGCTCCCGCAATCGCACCTGCCCGGTCGAAGACTTCAGGGGCATAGGCTTCGAAGTGGAACCACCAGCCGAACAGCGCCCAGGGGCGATAGACGGGCCGGCCGAAGGCCATGAACCAGGGATTTCCCAACTCGGCTTGGTACGCGAGTTGAGCTGCAGTCCACTGCGTTGCGGTCCAAATGCCCGCGATCACGATCGCGAACACGACAAGGATCTGGCCGATGAGAAGTTTGGTCGGGGTCATGCGGGCCTCCGCCCGCACCAGGTTCAGGTTGTGCGGGCTCGGTCGCTATCTTCTGCGATCGGCCGCTGCTCGATCAGGGCCCGTCTGGTGCCGTCAGCAGCCTGTCTGGGGCATTTCGGACCCGCGATGGCTTTCGCAGCGGCCGACGACGGCGAACTTCGCCCGGCCGGCGGAGGTAATTGACTCCGTGTTCCGCGTTTGTTCTACATTGCCTCATGCGAATCGACGAAGACACCCTCTCGCACCATCTGGAGGTGGCGTTGACCGGTGCCGCCCCCGCGCTGCTCGATGGCCTCACCCATCCCGACCGCTATCGACGCAGCACCGCCGCGGCCGATGTCGCACGGCATCTTGCCGAACGCCTGCGCTGCTTCGACATCCGTTGCGCGGACACCCCTACGCGCACGACGAGCCATCCGTCGCTCTTCCCCGACGATCTCGGTCCGATCGGCTGACCGGTCCGATCCACCGGACCCGTCAGGCGTTCTTTGGCCAGGAAAGCTGATTCTTGGGCAGTCGTCCGCTGGGATCGTAGACGATCACTTGGTGCGGGAGATCGGGCCCCCAGCGCCAGAGGACGAGATTGTGGTTCGCGTCCGTCGCACCGGGCACGAAGCTTGGAACGAGGAGGCCGCAATAGCCTTCGCTCCGGAGCCGCTCGGCGACCAGCCAGGACGGCGCGTCGCGCCGTTCGCTCTGGAACGCGAGCCAGCCGCAGGCGAGCTCGTCCCATGTGACGCCGTGCCTCTCGCGGCCGGCGGCGTCGCGCAGATCCGCAACCTCGGCGCAATCGATGTCGTATTCGCACATCGTCAGCGGCAGCAGGCGATGGCTGAACCCCTGCGTGCACTCTCCGACCGCGGTCATGATGTCGAGCGACAGATAGAGTGTTGCTTCGCCTTTGCGGTTGAACCGGCCTCCGGTCAGCTCCGCGCCTTCCCCGGAGAGCGGCGTGAACGACCATGCGGGATCATGGCCGCGATAGCAGCGGCCGACGAACCTCAAGCAAAGCCACCGAGCGCCAGATGATCGAGATAGTCACGCACCGCCGCCGCCTTGCCCGATTTGACCAGCGCCTCGGGCGTGCGGCCATTGAGCGCGGGAATCGGCTGCGAACGATACCAGGCCATCGCCTGCGCTTCCCCGCCGGCCCAGTCGCGGATGCGACTGATGATTTCGAGGATTTCGGTCATTCGGGTTTGCGTCCGTGGGGACATGCGGCGTTCCGCCTTCGAGACCGTCGAGGCCCCGAGGCCGGCGGTCTCCGCGAGTTGCCCCTTGGTCATGCGGAAGGCATCGGCGACTCGCTCGACATCGACGATTCCCCGCTTGTCCATAAAGGCGCTGACGAAGCCCGCGGGCGCTTTCCGGGGCTTGGCCGCCGCTGATTGTGCTTTCGTCATGTCCAGAACTCCGACCGAGTATGGGTCATAATATGAGACATGGCTCGACCGGATTCAAGATCGATGACGGCCGATCGAGGGAAAATCGCATTCGGCCGCCGGCGGTAGCTCAGCAGTGTCGGCCGTCAGGCTTCAAAGTAGCTCGCCACGAGCGCGAAGATGACGAATCCGACCGCCGTCGCAAAGGTTGCGCTCTTGGTGTCGCATACGGCCTCATGAGCTTCGCCGATGATTTCCTCGGATGCGGCGATGAGGAGCAGGCCTGCCGTGAAAGCAAGCGCCGTGAGCTGCATCGTTTCCGCGGCGTCACGGAGGACGAAGTAGGAGATGAGCGCACCGGCCAGCACGGGAACCAGGAACGATGCCGATAGAAGCAGCCGCCTCGACCGCGGAACGCCTTTGTCCTTGAAGTTGGCGATCGTCGCGAACCCTTCGGGAATGTCAGCCGTCACCTGTCCCAGAGCGAGGATCAGCGCCAGGCCGAAGGAGATCGAAGAGCCGACGCCGATCAGCAGGCCGTCGCTGAACAGGTCGACGGCCACGGCGGCATAGATCATCCACGCGCCGCCCTTCGCCGCCCCGGCCGTGCTGAGCGTGTCGGCAGCCTCCTGAGGCTTCTCGCTCGTCCACCTCGCGATGAGGGAATCGAGAAGCAGGTAGAAGCCTGCTCCGAGAAGAAAGCCGGCGCCGACAAGCCACGGCGGCGCTCCGCCAAAGGACCGCGGCGCCAGCTCGATGGCGATCACGCCGAAGATGATCCCGGCTGCGAGGTGAAGTGCGATCGACAGCGTCTTGCGTGTCGTCCGCGTGAACTCGGCCGCCAGCCCGCCCAGGAAGTTTCCTGCGGCGGGGAATAGCGCCAGAAGTAGAACATTGAAGAGTTCGGTCATCCCGAACGAACGTCGCCGTACAGCCACGGTTTCGAATGGCGAACGATTTGATGTCGCCATACCGTCCGGAAGCATCGTCTTCCGGCCGAGTACGCCTTGCCCTCGCGCACTGGGAGGAAGCCGGGACAGGCTTGGCGCCGTGCGTGCCTGGCCTGTCCCGGTGCGCGATCATTCGATGGCTGGCCACTCGCGGCGCTCCTGGCGCGTCAGATTGCGGCGGATGCGGTCCCACCACCTCTCGCGCCAGTTGCGTTCGTCCAGGTGCCGGTGCAGCACGAGCCGCGCGATCGCGGGAAGCACGAACAGGGTCAGAGCCGTCGCGGTGATCAGTCCGCCGATCACCACCGTGGCGAGCGGCCGCTGGACCTCCGCCCCGGTGCCTTGCGCCAGCGCCATCGGCACGAAGCCCAGCGATGCGACCAGAGCCGTCATCAGCACGGGCCGCAATCGCGCCAGCGCGCCGTCGGCGATTGCCTCTTCCAGCGGGAGCCCGCTCGCCAGGCGTTGCCTGATGGCGGTCATCATTACGAGGCCGTTCAGTACCGCAACGCCGGACAGGGCGATGAACCCAACCGCCGCAGAAATCGAGAACGGCATCCCGCGCAGGGCGAGCGCGAACACGCCCCCGGCAAGCGCCATCGGGATCGCGCTGAAGACCGCCAGGGCCGGCACCCAACCGCCAAGCGCCGCATAGAGCAGCAGGAGAATCAGCGCGAAGCATGCAGGCACCACGATCGCCAGGCGCTCCTGCGCCGCTTGCAGGTTCTCGTACTGGCCGCCCCATTCGATGAACGCGCCCGGCGGCAAAGTGACTTGCTCTGCTACTGCTCCGCGCGCGTCATCGACGAAGGAGCCGAGATCGCGTTCGCGCACATTGGCTGAGACGATCACCAGCCTTCGTCCGCGCTCGCGGCGAACCTCAGCCAGGCCGTCGACCACTTCGAACGACGCGAGCGAGCGCAGCGGAACGGTTGCGCCGCCGGGCAGGCGAATAGGCAATGCGCCTATCCGGTCGAAGTCGCTGCGCGCCTCGTCTCCGAGGCGAACGACGACGTCGAAGCGCCGGTCGCCTTCGAACACCAGCCCGGCGGGCCGGCCGCCGAGGGCGATGGCGACGCTCTGCGCAACTTCGTCGACGTCGAGTCCGTAACGGGCGATCGCCGTCCGATCGAAGGCGATGTCCAGTGTCGGAAAGCCGGTGACCTGCTGCATCCGCACGTCCGCCGCGCCATCGATGCCGCGCAGCACATCCGTCACCTCGTCCGCCGTGGCGGCAAGCTGCGTCAGATCGTCTCCATAGATCTTCACCGCCACGTCGCTGCGCGTGCCGGCGATGAGCTCGTTAAAGCGCATCTCGATCGGCTGGGTGAACTCGTAATTGTTGCCCACCAGATCATCGAGAGCTTCGTCGATCTCGCCAATCAGGTCTTCCTTGGTCTTGGACGGATCCGGCCATTCCTCGCGTGGCTTCAACATGACGAAGCCATCGGAAATGTTCGGCGGCATGGGATCGCTTGCGACCTCTGCCGTGCCCGTCTTGGAAAAGATCAGCGCCACCTCCGGCAGCTGCTCGATCCGGTCCTCGATGCGTGCCTGCATCTCGACCGAGCGCTCGATCGGCGTGGAAGGAATGCGGATCGCCTGGACCAGCAGGTCCTGCTCGTCGAGCTGCGGGGTGAACTCGCTGCCGAGGAAGGAGAACACGAAAGCAGCCAGCGCGAAGATGCCGACGCCTGCACCGATCACCGGCCACGGCCGGGCAATCGCCTTGCGCACCGCAGGTGCGTAACGTTCCTTCGCCGCCCGGACGGGGCGGACTTCCTTCTCGGCGATCTTCTTGTTGAGCAGAACCGCCACCATCGCCGGAACGAAGGTGAGCGAGAGGACGAACGCCGAGGCCAGCGCGAGCATCACCGTGATCGCCATCGGCGAGAAGGTCTTGCCTTCCACCCCGGTGAAGGTGAGCAGCGGGGCATAGACGAGAAGGATGATCGCTTGGCCGTAAACGGTCGGCCTGATCATCTCCTGCGCAGCCAACCGGGTCTCGGTCAGCCGCTCGCCGAGACTAAGCAGCCGGCCTTCTTTGTGCTGGCGCGCGGCAAGGCGGGCGACCGAGTTCTCGACGATGATCACCGCGCCATCGACGATCAGGCCAAAATCGAGCGCGCCGAGGCTCATCAGATTGCCCGAGACGCCCAGCCGATTCATGCCGATCGCCGCCATCAGCATCGAGATCGGGATCACCAGCGCCGCGATCAGCGCCGCGCGGATGTTGCCGAGCAGGAAGAACAGCACGGCGATGACCAGCAGCGCGCCCTCGACGAGATTGGTTTCGACCGTCTCGATCGTGGCGTCGACCAGGCTCGAGCGATTGTAGACGACCCGCGCCTGAACACCCTCGGGCAGCGAGGCCCGTACTTCCTCCAGGCGTTCGGCCGCTGCCGCCGCCACCGTACGGCTGTTCTCGCCGCTGCGCATCAGCACGGTGCCGATCACCGCCTCCTCGCCGTTCAGCGAGGCAGCGCCGGTGCGCAGATCGCCGCCGATCTCGACGTTCGCGACATCGCCGATCCGGACAGGGACGCCGCCGCGCGTGGCGATCACCGCCCGCTCGATGTCCGGAATGCCGCCGAGCCGGGCATCGACCCTCACGAGCAGAGCCTCGCCCGCCCGGTCGACGAAGTTCGCGCCCTCCGCAAGGTTGGCCCGCTCGAGTGCTGCAATTAATTCGTCGAAGGAGACACCATAGCCGGAGAGGCGCGCCGGATCGGGTTCCACCAGGTATTGCTTCTCGTAGCCGCCGATCGAATCCACGCCGGCCACGCCATCGATGTTGCGCATCAGCGGCGCGACGACCCAGTCCTGCACGCTGCGCAGATAGGCCGCGCGCGCCATGGGGGTCGCCAGGCGCTCGCCGCGCTCGGTGACGAAGCTGCCGTCTTCCTGCCAGCCCATGGCGCCGCCGGTCGGCGCGCCTTCGCCATCCGGATGCTCATACTCGACGGTGTACATCAGCACTTCGCCGAGGCCGGTCGAGATCGGGCCCATCGACGGCTCGGCGCCCTCCGGCAACCCCGTGCCTATGGTGATCAGCCGTTCGCTCACCTGCTGGCGGGCGAAATAGATATCGGTCCCTTCCTCGAAGATCGCCGTCACCTGGCCGAAGCCGTTGCGCGAGATCGAGCGGGTCATCTCCAGCCCCTCGATTCCGGCAAGGCCGGTCTCGATCGGATAGGTCACCTGCGTCTCTACCTGCACTGGCGAGAGGGCGGGCGCGACCGTATTGATCTGCACCTGGGTATTGGTGATGTCCGGCACGGCGTCGATCGGCAGGCGAACCAGATTGACCGCCCCCCAGACCGCCGCGATCGCCGTGAGCGCGATGATCGCCCAGCGAAACCGCACGGCGATGTCGAGGACCACACCGATCGGCCCCTCGCGCGTCTCGAAGCCCTCCGGCGTCTGAGCATCAGTGGCCATGTTCGGCGCCCTCCTTCTCGAGTTCGGCCTTGAGGAGGAAGGCGTTGTCGGTCGCTATCGGGGTTCCCGGCTCGAGCCCGGACAGGATCGTGACGCGGCCGGCCGAGCGCTCGCCGATGCTGACCGGCTGCACCTGGAACCCTCCGTCTACCCGGCGGAAGACAACATCGCGCCCGTCCACCACCTGGACCGCATCTTCGGGCACGGAAATGCGGTTCGGGTCGACCGCACCTGACGGCTTGATACGCGCCTCGAGAAAGGCCCCGGGTTGCAGGCCCGGCACGGCACCTGCCAGGGAAACCACCGCCGTTGCGGCGCGGTTCTCGGCATCGACCGATGGCGTCAGGGACCGCACGCGGCCGCCGATCTCACGCCCGTCGGACAAGACCAGCGTGGCTTCGTCGCCGGGGCCGATTTGCGCAACGTCCGAGGCAGGAACCGCGACTTCGACCTGCAGAGCAGCCGAATTGACCACGTGATAGAGTTCCTCACCGGCGCTGACGAACGAGCCCAGCACAACGGGAGCCTCGGTGATCCGGCCGGAGATCGGACTGGTGACCGCAAGCGATCGCCCGTCGCGGCTCACTCCCGCAGCGGCGACCGCCGCCCGGGCCCGCTCCAGTTCGGACCGGGCAACCGCCAGATTGGCGGCGGCGGCTTCAAGGTCCTGCCGCGCGGTGACATTCTCGTCGAACAGCTGCTTCTCGCGCTCGTAGGCGGCGGACAGCTCGGTGACGCGCGCGCGCGCTGCGCTCAGTTGCGCAGCGAGGCTTGCCGCCTCCGCGCTCTCGATCCGAGCGACGGCTTCGCCCTGCCGGACGTAATCGCCCAACGTTTTCGCGACGCTGCGTACCACGCCGGAAGCGCGGGCATCGATCACGGCGCTCCCGGTCGGTCGGGCCGCTACCGTGGCGGGAAAGACCAGTTCCACGGCCGAACCGGGAGCGACTTCGGCAACGGCGATTTCCGAAGCTCGCAGCTGATCGGGGGTTATCGCGACGAAGCCTTCGCGCTGGTTCTCCTCTTCCGCATGTTCGTCCGTGTGCTCTTGCTCCGCCCCGCCCGGCCAAAGCGTCAGCCACAGCACCAGCGCGAGAACCACAGCGCCGCCGAGCAGCGCCCATTTCTTCGGTGTCATCGTGAAATCCTTCATTGCGCCGCCAGCCTGATCAGCTGCGCGGCCGCTCTGCCCTGCATTTCGCGTGCGTCGATCAGCGCCCGGCGGATGCCGTCGCGCGCCTCGGCGGCAGCAAGCACCTCGATCAGCGGAAACCGGCCATTGCGATAGCCGATCTCCGCCAGGCGCAGCGCTTCCTCCGCTTGCGGAAGAGACTCGTCGGCGAGAGTCTGCGCCTTCGCTTCGGCGGAAAGATAGTCGGCGCGGGCTTGCGCAACCGCCTGGCGATAGTCGGCAAGTGCCACCGCCTCGCGTGCCGTGGCGGCACGCGCGCGCGCCTGCGCTGCCGCGATGTTGCCCTGGTTGCGGTTCCAGAACGGCAACGGCACCGAGACACCGACGACCAAAGCCTGGTCGTTGCTTTCCTCGAACCGCTTCACGCCGGCCGAGACGGTCGGATCGGGAATGCGCAGCGTTCGCTCGCGAGCGACCGCTGCCTCGGCAGCCTCGCGCTCGGCCGAGGCCAGCTTCGCCTGCAGGCCTTCGTACGCGGCCAGCAGCTCGTGGGGAGGCCGGATTTCCGGAAAGCTGGCGGGCACCATGGGCGGAGCATCCTGACCCCAGAGCGAAGCCAGTCCGAAGCGGGCGGCAAGGGCCTCGGCCTGGGCCGCCTTCAGCTCGGCTTCGGTTTCCGCCAGCTCCGCTCTCGCGCGCATCGCGCGCAGCGGCGGCTCGCGCCCGGTCTCGACCAGGACGCCGGCGATCCGCGCCAGTTCCCGATTGCGTTCGAGGATGTCCTGGTAGAGCTCCACCCGGGCCTGCGCGGCGACGGCCGCGACGTAGCGCTGGCGGACCATGAAGCCGAGTTCCGCAAGCGCGAGATCACCGCGCAGCTGGGCGACGGTCAGCTCCGCCCGGGCGGCCTCGACGCGGGCCCGCCTTTTGCCTCCGAGCTCCAGCGGCAGGCCTGCCGCCATGGTATACTCGGTGGCCTGCAAACCGGAGAACGCGCCGGTGCCGGCGACATTCTCGACCTCGAGCGAGACTTCCGGATTGGGCCGCAGGCCGGCCTGGCCGACCAGCGCCTCGGCAGCCGCGACGTCCTGCTGCGGGGCGACCACTCTGGGGTTGGCCATTTCGGCCTGCTCGACACCCAGCGCGCCGCTTCGCCGGAGCGCTTCCTCGAGGGTCAGCGACTCGGTGCCTTGCGCACCTGCCCACGCGGGCCAAGAGAACAGGGCAAGCCCGGCAATGGGGGCACGCCACCTTTTTGGGAGTTTCATCGTCCATCCCGTCGATCATCTGAACATCATGCGGAGCGCCGCGGGGTCGCGGCGCATACCGGTTCAGGCGCGAGGGGGACGCTTTGGGGTATCGCTGACTACGGGGTCGAGCCAGGGCACGGACGAATGCGCCGGCGAGACGGCCGCGAACGGGACTGCCGCCGCATCGTCATTCGACAGCACCACCTGCCCGCAATGATGGCAATGCCCATGCACGCAGACGTCCTGCGGCGCCGGTTCCCTGTCGGATCCGTTGCCATCGTGCTCGCCGTCGACGGCGGCCGATGCCGCAGCCTCCGCGAAGCCGAATTCCGGCTCGCACGCGGCGGCGTCGAGCGTCCCTCCAAGCAGAAGTGCCAGAAGGAACAGCAGCGCGGCCAGTGGCCGGAATCGTACAAGAGGCAGGCGGGCCAGCATTTTCCCGCGGGGCACTAGCAACTTTCCGGTTGCGAGTCACCAACCGCTTCAAGCGCCACCGTCGTGAAGCCATTGCACGGCTGACCGTCCGTCCTTCATTCCTTCCCGCGAGGGCTCGGAGGGCCGCCATATGCGCCTTCACGAAATCTCGGGTCCCCCGCGCCCGCGGCCGAAGCGCCAGCTGATCCCGTCTGTCCGCACGATGCCGCCCACCTCCTTGCCGACCCGCTTCTCCAGCACCGGCCGCCACGGCACGAGCGTGAATTCGCGGGACTTCTCGACCAGCGCGAACCGCCCGCTGGCAAGATCGACGCGGCGGCTTAGGACACCCTCGATGGCGTCGCCGCTGCGGCTCTCGGTGAAGTGTTTGCCGAGCTCGTCCGACAGCGCGCGCGCGATGCGGAGCAGCTCGCGGCGCTGGAGCGCGGCAAGCGTGTTCGCGCGCAGCCGGACTTGCTCGCCGTCGGCAAGCTGCTGTTCGACAAGCCACTGGCGGCGAACGGCGAGCGCAGCGCGCACCTCGCGGCCGAACCCGGCATCGCGCACGGGCAGCGGCCGTTCGGAGGCGAGCTCGCGATCGAGCCAGGTCGCCGCATCCGCCCGGCCGAGCTGATCGAGCGGCAGCGGCGAGAGCGTCTCGACCTCGACCGGCCGATCGCGAAGCCGGCGCTGCTCGAATGCGGCGGCGCGTTCGACGTGATCGTCGGCGACCAGCCAGGTGCCGTCGGGCTCGCGCTCCAATCCGGCGCGCGCGCGGCGCATCGCCTCGAGCCGGCGCACATGCGCTTCGGCGAAGGCCTGCGTCGCGGAAGGGTCGTGGCGCAGATGCAGATCCACCGAATAACGACCGCCGCTGGCGGCGGCGATCTCGGCGACGGTGCGGTCGACCTCCCGCGCCTCCGCGCGGCGCGCCGCGATGCGCACGATCGATCCTTCGGGCGTCGGCCCGATGGCATCGCTGCGACCGATATCGACGTAGTGGACGCGGCCGTCGATGCCGTCGACCAGCAGATAATGCCGGTCGCGATGCTCGTCGGCGAGGCCGCGATGGATCACCCGTCCGGTGACCGGCTGCATGTCGGGCCCGGCGATCACTGGGTCGGCGCGGAGGCGATCGAGCCGGCGGCGCGTCAGCTCGCGCTGCATGGTGCGGATGATGTCTCCGCGCTCGCCGATCCGGCGCAGCGTTTCTTCCAGGCCGTCCGCAAGCTTGTAGCGCCCGCCGCCGATGTCATCCGCCAGTCCCATCGCGGCGAGCTTGCGCAGGCGCCCCGCCGCCAGCGATTGCTGGAACGGATCGCGCGCCGCGGACGTGACGACGCGGCCCTCATCCATCCGGCGGAGCAGCCGCCGGTCGATCGCGGTCAGCCGTTCCTGGTCGACGTCGTGGCGCAGCCGCTCCTCGATCTCCCGGTCCGTGCGCGGGCCGAGGTCGAGCGTCGCCAGCTCGGCCGCGCGCTCGCGGAAGCCATGGGCGATGTACTCGCGCGCGATGATCAGGTTCCGACCCCGCTCGTCGACGCCGCGCAGCATGATGTGGGTGTGCGGGCGCTCGGTGTTGAAATGGTCGACCGCGACCCAGTCGAGACTGGTGCCGAGATCCTCCTCGACCTGCGCCATCAGCCGGCGGACATAGGGCTTGAGGTCGGGATATTCGGCGCCGTCCTCGGCCGAGACGATGAAGCGGAACTGGTGGCGGTCCCCGTCGCAGCGGCCGAGAAAGGCCTTGCCGTCGGCCCGGTCGCGCTCGGCCGAATAGAGTTCGCCCGGCGCGCCGTCGCGGGTCACGCCGTCGCGCTGGATATAGCGCAGGTGCGCGCGCGCCGTCTTGAGCCCCTTGGGACCGAGCCGTACGAGCCGGGTCTTGACGATCGCCCGCCGGGCGCGGAACCCCGCGAAGCGGTCGCGGCTCGAGAGCAGCCGGGCGATGCTCGCCCCGCGCCCGATCCGGCTGCCGTCGAAGCGGCGGCTGCGCACGCCGGTCGTGGCCCCCGCGAGGCGCGCGGCGACGACGACGCGCCCGACGTATCGGACGGCGCGCTTGCCGCCCTTGCCGCGCTTGCGGCCGAGCTTGGGTTCGAATTCGTCATCCTTCATGACGCGCCGCCCGCTGCGAAGGAGAGAGTCTCGCGAATGGCGCGTGGAAACGGCGGATTTGCGCTGTTTCCGTGCACCCTGTCTCGCGCCGCGGCACTCCTGTCTCGCGAAAAAACGATGTGCAGACAATCGCTTGGCAATGTCCGCGAGACATTGCCTTTATCTTGTTTTCCCTGCCTTTCCTCCCCGCCCTCCCCCCGGCTCGAAGAACAAGCCAGGACGCGATGCCTCGTCGGCACCGCGCCCCGGCCGGAAATCAGGCGCCAGTCATGCATCCGCGAACGCCTTTTGTGCGCTCTCTTCGCCGTCAAATTCGCGGTGGCCAAGCATTGCGTGAGCCCTGCCGTCGCCATCGACGATCATCGTCGCAACGAACCATTTGCCGTCCAGCCGTCCGAGGATTCTCACCCGATCGAGCGCGACATCCTCTTCATCGTCCGCGTTCTCGTAGGCGCCGATCCAGCGCTCCCGAAGCCTCGCATCCCAGCGGAAATCGGCCTCTTCGGCTGCGAGAAAGTGCTGCGCCAGAGCCGCGCCCGCGCCGCGGCCGAACTCGCTTTCGAGGCCCGAAACCAGCGCTGCGGTGACGCGATCGGACGCGTCCGAGATGGATTGAACCGTGGTCATGATGATCTCCTTTTTCTTCGTCCTCAGATCGAGGACGCGTCCGGGGAGACGGGCGGCGGGACGGCTGTCAGGGCCGCCGGAGCGCCAGCGCAGGCGCCGCGCAAGCGGCGGCGGAGGAACCGATTTTGTCGCGCCGAGACGAACAGAAGCGCGCGCGAAGCGCGCTCCATTTGCGCGGCAAAATTGGCGGGGCCGCCGGCCTTGAGAGCCGTCCCGCCGCCCGTCACAATGGGCAAACCCGAGACGAGCCCCTTTCCCCGCCCGCTTCACGGCACGGCCTTGCGGACCGCGAACAGCGACGAAACCTGCCGCTCCGCTGGCGCCGCGTCAGGCGCATCGCGGCGAAGCGCGAACAGCGGCTCGGCAACGGGAGCTTGCGGTGGCGGCGAGGCGCTCGCCGATGCGCCGCCGACCACGGCGAGATAGGCCAGGGTCTCGGCCGGCAACGGCTGTCTGCCCGCCAGGTAGGCGGCGTAGCGCGCCGGCCCCGCATTATAGGCGGCGAACAGACCGGGATAGCCGAAGCGCTCGTACATCAGGCGGAGATAGAAAGTGCCGGCAAGGATGTTGTCGCGCGGATCGTCGGGATTGCTGCCGAGGCCGAGCCGCGCGCGCATCTCGGCCCAGGTCCCCGGCATCAGCTGCATCAGCCCGATCGCGCCGGCGCGGCTGCGGATCGGGCGTCCGCGCAGCGTCGTGCGGCCGCCGCTTTCGGCTTCGATGACGCGCTCGATCCACTCGGCGGGGATGCCAAAGCGGACCGAGGCTTCGGCGACGAGCGGACGCCAGCGATCGACCGGACCGGCCTGCGCCGGCGTCGCCGTCAGGAGGGCGAGGATGGCGGCGATGCGGATCAGCGTGGCCATAGCAGCCGCGCTTTGCCGACGACATCGCTGCCCTCGGTCACACCGAAATAGCGCCCGTCGAACGATGCCGAACTCGTCACCATGAGCAGGAGCCGCTCCTGTCCGCGCAGCTGCACGCAGCCGGTCCACCACGGCATCGGCCGGCCCTCGCCGTCGGCCGCGAGCCGGTCGGCGACCTTGCGGCCGTTGACGAAAATGCCCCGCCCGCGCGCGCAGACCTCGTCTCCGGCGGCTGCGGCGACGCGCTTCACCAGCGGCACGTTGGCGGGGAGATAGCGCCGCTGCGCCGCGAGCGCGCGGTAGCGTCCGGGCAGCCGGGCGATGACCATGTCACCGGCCTCCGACAGCGCGCCGGGCGTCACCCAATAGAGCCCGACCGGCGCACTGGCGCTGGCGTTCCACACCAGACGCGGCGCGGGCGGCGCGGCGAGAGTGGCGCCGAGCAGGCCGATGCCGAGGCCCAGCGCGGCGGCCCGCCGGGCGAGGCAGCGGCGCTGCGTGCGGCGGGCGCGGAGCGCCTCGGCCCAGGCGGGCAGCGGGATGCCGGACGCGCGTCCTTTCCGCCTGCTCACGGGCGGATCCCGCGCGCCGAACGCGCGGCGCTCCACGCGTCGAGGTCGTCGATATGGTACTGGATGAAGCGGCTGTGGCGGCGGAAGACCGGCCCCTCGCCGCGCACCCGCAGGCGCTTGAGCAGCCGGCTCGATATCTTGAGGTAGGCCGCCGCCTGTTCGGTGTTGAGGAACGGCGAGCCGCGCTTGGCGCGCTTCGCCCGCTCCACCGTGTCGCCGTCGTCCACGTGTTTCGGCCCTCGTGCGCTGAACCGGCGACCGGTTGTCGCCGCGGTCACCGGACATGCCGTGCGCGGCACCGCGCGGGGAGGGTCGGAAATCGCCTCACGCGATTCCGACCCCCCTCCCCTCGAAAGCCGGAAAACTCCCGCGCGGCCTGCGCGCGGGAGCCACCGGGCTCAGTCGGCCGGGTTCCAGATGATCGCGAAGGCGTCATCGTCGTCCTGGCCGGCGGCGCGGCCGAGGTTGGCGTAGAGCCGGCGCGGGCCGAACTCGGGCGCGGCGAGCGACAGCGAGACATAGTCCTTGCCGCTCATTTCGCTGCGCCGGACCCAGCCGGCGCCGAGTTCGACGCCGCCCGCCATCACGCGGTAGTCGGGCTGTGCATCGCTGGTCTTGCGGGAGTTGGGAACGATGTCGATCTCGGTGCGGATCGAGAGCGTCTTGAGCTGACCCTTGAAGCCGTTTGCTTCGCGGGTGACATGACCGATTGCAGGCATTGTTCGTCTCCTTCTGATCGCATCCGCGACCCATTCGCGGGCGATGGGCGGACCCAAGGGACGGGCCCAGCGGCCAAGCGAACCGCCAGGCCGAAGCGTCAGCGGAGGACCGGAGCCGAAGGCTTATTTGAGAGCGAAGCGTGCGCGAGGAGCCCGTGGCACACGGGCGGGGAAATAAGCCGAACGGCGATGGTTTCGCGCGCGCCGCGACCGGCCCAGGTCATCGCCCGAGGAGCCGCGAACGGTTGCGGATGCAAACCAGGAGACGATTTGGCAGCGCGGAAAGAATCCGTCCGCGAAGCGGCGGGGGAAGGTCATGACCGCATGGACGGGAGCTCCCGTGCGCGGTCGCGACTTCGGCCAGTGAGCCCGTCGCAACAGAGCGCTGGATCGTCAGGCAGGCAGCGGCTCGGTGCCGCGATCCAGCAAGGCAATGTAGTCCGAGTACGCGTAGACTCGCCCTCGCTGGCGCCCCGTCGTCTCGCGCACGATGCGGATTTCGACCAGATTCTCGAGCGCGGCGGCGGCGGTCGGGAACGAGATGCCGAGACGGTCGGATGCCGTCTGAATGGTGACGATCGGGCGCGCCTGCATCAGCTCGTGGACCCGCAGGGCGGAAGGCGCAGCGCGCCCGAGGCGCCCGATCGCCTGCCGATGCGCGTCGAACATGGCGATCAGCTCCCGGGCCGTCGCGGCCGCCTGTTCGGCGGTTTCGGCGACGCCGGTCAGGAAGAACTCCATCCATGTCTCCCAGGTTCCCGCCTGCCTGACCTCCTGAAGCAGCCGGTAATAGTCGTCGCGCCGCGCCTTCAGGAACAGGCTGAGATAGAGGATCGGCTGTTGCAGAATGCCCGCTTCGCAAAGGATCAGGGTGATGAGCAGGCGGCCGAGCCGTCCGTTGCCGTCGAGAAAGGGATGGATCGTCTCGAACTGAACATGGGCCAGGCCCGCCCGGATGAGCGGCGGAAGCGCGGCGTCCTCGTGATGGAGAAAGCGTTCAAGGGCGTCCAGGCATTCGCCGAGCCGGTCCGGCGGCGGCGGCACGAACAGCGCGTTGCCGGGCCGCGTCCCTCCGATCCAGTTCTGGGTGCGGCGAAACTCCCCCGGCTGCTTCGTCGTGCCGCGTCCGGATTTGAGGATGATGGCATGCATCTCGCGGATCAGCCGCAGCGAAAGCGGGAATCCGCTGCGAAGGCGCGCGACGCCGTGCTCGATGGCCGCCACATAGTTCGATACCTCGGTCACGTCGTCGAGCGCGGCCATCGGCGCCGCGTCGTTCTCGAACAGCAGCAGGTCGGACAGGGAGGACTGCGTGCCTTCGATCTGGGAGGAAAGCAGGGCTTCCTTGCGAATATACATATAGAGAAACAGCGGCGTTGATGGGAGGATCGTGGTCACGCCGTCGAGACGGCCGACCGCTGCCATCGCGCGCTCGTAGACGTGCATGAACTGCCCCAGGTCGAGCGGCGGAACCGGCGGCAGGGGCGCCGGCACATAGGCGCGCACGCGTTCGCCGCCTGCACTCGTCTCGACAAGGGTGCCGAGCCTTTGATTGCCGTCTTCCGCCATCGCGCGATCCTTTAACCGGCTGCCGTTGCTATTAAACTATAATACGCCATTCTTGAATAAGAAACCTCACCAATTAAGGTTTGCCCGCCGGACGCCCGTGGCTGGGAGACATGCTCGCTCCCGGAAAAGGTGCCGCTGGCTCCTTAAAAGCAGCGCCGGGCGATCGATGAGACGCGAGCTTGTCGCGACCGATTGTCTTTGTTTGCGACCTATCCGCCGGCGAGCAAAGGCGAAGCCCGCATTTTCGCTATCGGGATGAGCGCCTAGCCGCGCGCCGCGCGCGGCCGGATTTCTGGGGGTTCCGAAGAAAAGGGGAGCGGCCAACGCCGCTCCCCCTGATGGTCACGCCGCCAGCGGCGCCGGTTCGGCCATGGCGTCGGGGTCCGGCGGTGCCGGGACCGCTGCGGGCGCGGTCGGGTCCGGCTCGCCGCCGCCGGGCCGTTCGATCTCGCGCGCGGCCTCCGCCCTGGCATGGGCCGCGACCGTGCCGACGCCGCCCCGCTCGGTGTAGGCGGCGGGCGGAAACGCCATCCAGCGCGGCACCCAGCCTTCGACCTTGGGCCGCCCGTTGGTCCCGTCGAGGCAGTCGCGGACGATGCGCTTCATCGTCTTGGCCTTCTCGCCGGCATTGCCGGCAGCGACGGGTTCGCCCGCCACGTCGGCGACGATCCGGGTCAGCACTTCCTTGTCGCGGAGCAGCGTGAAGAACGCTTCGTCGGCCTGCCAGTAGCGCGCCATGTCGACGCCGATGTGCGATCCGGCCGCCTCGACGGCGGCGCTGCCGGCGGCCAGCGTCTCGCCCATGACGACGGCGACGATCTCCATGACGGCGTCGTCGGGCAGGCCGAGCAGCCGATGGAACAGGCCCGCCACGCCGTAGTCGTCGCCATTGCCGCCGGTGACGGTGGGTTCTTCCGCCGAGAAGCCGAGAAGCTCCAGCACCGCGCGCCGCGCGCGGTCGAAATCGGCCTCGCCCTTGCTCACCTCGACGCTCTCGCGCACCTCGTCGTTCCGGGTGATCTGCGGCTCTGGCGTGACCCGCCACAGGTGCGAGCCGCCGATGGCGTGGGCGACCATCAGGCGCAGCGCGACGCCCGGAAAGCCGGTCAGCGCGGCACGCACGGCGGCGTGGCGGTGCAGGTCGATATAGGTCTGCATCGTGCTGGTGACCTCGCCCCGCGCGGGCTTGGCCTGCGGCTCGCCGCCGTCCGCCTTGGCGAGCCGCCGGGCCTCCTTGCGGCTGATATAGCCTTCGTGGGCGATCACCTCGCCGCTCGCGCGCACGTCGAGATAGACGCGTCCGCCCTTGCGCTTGCCCGCCTTCTCATATTCCCAGCTCGCGAAATGCTCGCATGGCGGGACGACGACCGCGTCGGGCCAGCCCTGCTCGACATAGGCGGCGCGCTTCGCCTCGACGGCTTCGTTCTGCGCGGTCCAGAACGCGTCGGCGTCGGCGAAATAGCGGTCCTCGCCGAACAGGTCGGCGACGGTCGCAAGCCCGCTCGCCTCGACGTCGAACAGCGCGTGCGCGACGGGGATCGACTGCCCGCCGAACAGCCAAGCCTTCAGCTGGTAGCCGGTCGGCAGATAGGCATCCTCGTCGTCGGCGAGCGCCAGCCACGCCCGCTGCTGGCTCTTGCTGGCAAGGGTCAGATGGCGCACGGTGGCGGCGTCGATCTGCTCCTTGCGGTAGAGGTCGCGGATGCGCGGGAGCAGGTTGCCGAGCGCGAGCACGCGGCGCACGGCGAGGTCGGGCAGGCCGAAAGTCGCGGCGATCTCCTCGATCTTCCGGCCTTGCTTGACCAGCTTGGTGAAGGTCTCCCATTGGGTGACCTCGTCGGGGGCGAGCCGCGCGATGTTCTCGATCAGCGAGGCCTCGATGGCGGCGGCATCGTCGCCTTCGTCGAGGATCGCGCACGGCATCATCGACTCCTGGGGCTCGGCGCCGTTCTCCGCCGCGCGGCGTTCGTCGGCGACGATCTTGGCGGCGTGGAAGCGGCGGCTTCCGGCGACGATCTCGAACAGGTCGGGGCCGCCGTTCGGCCGCACGATGATCGGCTGGAGGACGCCGCGCGAGCGGACGGTGGGCAGGATGTCCGACACGTCGGGCGGCTTCCTGCCGTGGCGCATGTTGGCCTTGCTGACGGACAGCTTGTCGAGCGGGATAAAATCGAGTTTCATCGGTCTTGCTCCTTGTGAGCGCCGGTCCGTCGATCTTGGTTGGTGGGCGGACCGGCTTGGTTTGGCGGCGAACGGCCGCCGCGTCAGGCGCCGCCCGCATCGGGCGGCGGAAGCCGGTCTAGGCGGCGCGCGCGCTGCGGCGCGCGCAGGACGATTTTGGGTCGCTCGGCGGCATCGGCGCGCAGCGCGAAGCGATGCTCGAATGTCAGGAGGATCATGCCGCCGCCCTCCCCTCGCCGGCCTCGGCATGGGCGGCTTGATGCCGCGCGAGCAGCCAGTCGGCGGCCTTGCTGGCGGCACTCGCGGCGCGGAAGATCGCCCGGTTGTCGTCGCGCAGCACGTCGAGCCACGAAGCCAAGTAATCGGCGTGGCGTACGGTCGGGACGATGCCGAGCGCGGCGCACAGGAACGCCGATCCCATCTCGGCGACGAGTTCCTCGCGCGCATAGTCCTTGCTGCCGAACGCGGTGGTCAGCTTGCGGCCGAGCCGCGAGGGGTGGCCGGTCGCGTGGGTCAGCTCGTGGAGCGCGGTGCGGTAGTAGTTGATCTGCTGGAAGAACGCGGGTTGCGGCGGCACCTGCACGAAATCGTGCGCCGGGGCGTAGAACGCCCGGTCGCCGCCGACGCGGAAATCGACACCGCTCGCGGCGATCACTTCCTCGGCGATGGGCACGACCTCGCGCTCGGGTAGCGGCGCGGGCTCGGTCGCGCGGGCGCTCAACGCTTGCGGACGCAGGCCCTCGCATTGGGCGATGTTGAACACGGTGAAGCGCTTGAGGAACGGGACCGCGCGGGCGTCCTCGCCGGTTTCGGCGGCGCGCGCCTTTTCGGCTTCGGGCACGAACCGGTCGGCATAGACCACGGTGGTGCCGCGCTCGCCCTTGCGCACCGCGCCGCCCGCCGCGATGGCCTGCCGGAAGGTCAGCCAGCTCTGCGACGGGAAGGCGTGCTCGATCACCGCGCCCCACAGGATCAGGACATTGACGCCCGAATAGCGGCGCCCGGTGAGCGCGTTGCGCGGCAGCGCGGGGCCGACGGCGCCGGGCGCGCTCCACGGCTGCACCCAAGGGACGCGCCCCGCTTCAAGCTCGGCGACGATCCGGTCGGTCACCTCGTCGTAGAGGCTGGCGCGGGCCGTTTCGCGAGCGGCGCAGGCCGCGCGCCTCCGGCGCTTGCCGCGCGCGCGGGCGGTTGCGGGAACGGGCATCGGTCACCTCCTGCACCGCCCCAAAAAACCACATGGCCTCCCCGGAAAGCGGGGGTGGGCGGCACCCGAGCGACCGGAGAGGCGCGCCAAGAGCGGCGGCGGCACCCAAGTCCGGGGTCCCCATCGCGCCGGCGCGATGGGGTGGCGCAGGGCCGGAACGCCAGTGGAGGAGCCGGCCGCAGGCCGGCTTGCCGCCGTCGCGGGCGCGCCTAGCAGGGAGCGCCGCCCACCCGCGCTTGACCGGGAGGCCGCAAGCAGCGCCGCCGCGCGCAAGCGCGGCGACCGCTATGCCGCGCCGGGCGCAGCCCGGCCGGCCGCGCCAGCCGATCGTCACCGGGAGGCCGAGACCCGCCCGGGGCGGGGCTCGGTGGCGAGGGCCTGCCCGAGCCATAGAGCGCGGTCGCGCCGAGGGCGCAGCCCCGGCGCGAGGCGCCGTCAGCGAACGACCAAACCCGCAAAAGCTGGCTCTGACGGCGTGGTCGCCGGTGTCGCCATAGGCGTCCGGCGCTCAGGATCCGCGGCGGCTCCGACGCAGGAGCATACGATAGCCGCCTTGGGCCATGGCCGCGGCATCGCGGACGAGCCGCCGGACCCGCGAGCGCAGCGAATCCGACCGCCCTTTCCAGTCCCGCGCGACATGGCCGGCGCCGAACAGGGCCTCGCCGATCTCGCGCTGGCTGGCGCCGGCGGCGAGCGCGTCGTGGACGCGCAGCAGCAGGATCGCGCGCTCGACGTAGGGATCGCGCGGGAACAGGGTCGCGGTGAAGCGGCGATGCCGGGCGAGATCGAGAAAGCGCCGCAGCGGCAGCAGCCGGGTCCGCGCGCTGGCGAGACCTTTCAGCCGATAGAGGAAGAGAGCCCGTCCGCCGCGCGCGAGACTTCCCGCTTCGACATCGAGGCGGATACGGCGCCAGCCGTCCGAGAGGACCGCATGCTCGCCGCCGTCGCGATCCGCGACGACGGTCAGCCAGGGTGCGAGATCGTCGAGGACGATGTGGTCGGGATCGGCGCGATCGGCCGGAACGACCGCGACGTCGAGCGTGCCCGGATCGAAATCGGCATGCCAGATGATCCGGGCCTCAGGGGCAGCGAGGTCCGGACGCTCGGCGAAAGTGAAGGCCCCAGCGGATCGGATCGCAATGTCCGTCCGATCGGCCCGTACCGCGCGTGGCCGTGCTCGCGCGTATGTGCCAGGAGACGTAATCGGGATCGCGGCGGAGCCATTCCCACATCACGCCGGCGCGGTCGATGCCGGCGAGCCGCGCATAGGACGAGGCGTCGCGCCAGTCGCGGGGCGACCCGCCCGGCGCGCCGCCGGTCACGGACCGCCCCGCATGGCGGTGATGCGGCGAGACGGACCGGCCGTCGATGCGAGAGCGCCGCGAGCAGCGGACGATGACCATGGGGCCGCTTCGCTTCGCCATGGCAAACGGCTGTGATATGCCGTTTTGGCCAACCGAGTCGCCGGACGACAGCGTGAGGAACCGCCGCCCGGCCGACACACAGGGGAAAGGGCGATCGCGGGATCCACGGGGGCTTGAGACGCCGCCTGCGATCGGCACGCGACCCGATGGATTTTCATCTGACGGCGGTGCAGCTCATCCGCATCGTCGAGGGGGTCCGCAGCGTCGACGATCTGACAGCCGCGATGGCGGTCGTCGCGGCGCACCTGGGTTTCCAGCATTTCGCGCTCACGCACCATGTCGACGTGCTGGCGGCGGGCGCCGGCGCCATCCGCATCCACAACTACCCGGCGCGCTGGGCCGACTATTACGACCGGCAGGCGCTCGGCGTCTCCGATCCCGTCCACCGCGCAAGCCATGTTACGAGCGTCGGGTTCTGCTGGTCGCGCATGCCCAGGATGATTCCGCTCACCGCCGAGGACCGCCGCGTGCTCGCGCTCGGCCGCGAGCAGGGGATCGGCGACGGCTTCACCGTGCCGGCCCATGTTCCGGGCGAAGCCCGGGGTTCGTGCTCGTTCGCCAACGAGGCCGGCCGGCCGATGCCCGAAAAGATGCTGCCGATGGCGCAGCTCGCCGGCGCCTTCGCCTTCGAGGCCGCGCGGCGGCTGTGGTCCACCCGCGGGCATCTGCCGACCCCGCCGCCGGCGGCGCTGACCGACCGGCAGCGCGACTGCGTGCTGTGGGCTGCGCGCGGCAAGGGCGACTGGGAGATCGGCCAAATCCTGGGCATCAGCGAGGAGACGGTCGCCAAGCATATCAGGCTGGCATGCGAGCGTTACGGTGTGCACAAGCGGACATCACTGCTGATCCGGACGCTGTTCGACGGAACGATCACCTTCGGCGATATCGCCGGGCGCTGATATACCCCTTTTCCGGTATAGCGCCCTGCCCGCCTCCTCGCCGATCCTTGGCCGGTGTCACGGTCAAGGAGGCGACGACCATGCTTCAAGTGCTTCAGTTCGGCGCGGGTCCGATTCCCGACGGCGTGCTTCGCGCGATGTTCGCCGCGCGCAAGGCGGTCTTCGTAGATCTTCTCAAATGGGACGTGCCGGTTCTCGGCGGTGCCTATGAGATCGACCAGTTCGACGACGAACATGCGGCCTATCTCGTTCTTGCGGGGTAACCGTGGCGTGAAGGCCGCCTTGTTGGGATAGACGTCGCCGCCCATTGAGGGCTGGGATGACGGACGATGGCGAGCAGCAGGGAGCGAGTAATCATACGAGCGGTCGTATGAGCACTCGC
>Ga0180217_1000900_pt1 | contig 38247 bp, 50 predicted proteins | sample eDN3rd37CBELigOP_FD_128521 | JGI IMG/M metagenome (GOLD analysis project Ga0180217, IMG submission 128521) | Enriched Organic Plus compost microbial communities from Emeryville, California, USA - eDNA 3rd pass 37_C BE-Lig OP (version 2) (version 2) ...
AACAGTTTTTCAACGTCTGACAGCTTGTAATAAATCTTATTGCCTACCTGTGAGAATGAAATACGTCCCTCGTCCCGCCACGTTTGGGCTGTACGTTTACTAATTTTCATCAGTTGTAAAAACTCCTGATTGTCTAAAAACGTGTCCTTTTTGGGTTCGTTCTTTGCATTAAGGCGTTGGGTAATTTCGTCCAACCTTGCTACCAATTCTGTGTATTGGTCTTTTGATAAAATAATTGCTTCCATTTTCTTTAAATTTTAAGATTATGGAAGCAAAGGACAGCAACATAAAAAAGTCATTATGTCCGTACTTGGTCTTTCGGGACAAAGTTTTTTTACAACAACTTATCAATATCTATCCACTTGTTTGGTTTTACGATGGTGTTAATTTTAATCTTAAAATTTGCTTTTGATAGTTTTATATGCTTATTTTGTAAAATAATTACGAATTTAATCATTGAAACTATGATTCAAGAATTCTCAGTTCAAAATTATCTTTCATTTAGAGATAAACAGAAAATAGATTTTCTGGCAACATCAGAAAGAAAATTAAAAGAAGAATTGACATATGAAGTTAAACCTGGGACAAGGATACTAAGGATGGCATTAATTTATGGTGCCAATGCTTCGGGAAAATCAAATTTGCTGAATGCTATTCAAGCTTTATGGCTTTTAATGTATTCTCCTTTAGAAAAGGAAGATGATGAGATTCCATTTTACAATCCGTTTCAACTTCAGAAAGATAAGCCCGTTTTTTTCGAGATAATTTTTTGGATAAAAACTACTAAATATCAATATACTATTGAATATACAGAATATGAAATATTGTATGAAAAATTAATGTACACTACTGATGCTGGTGTTCTATCTTTACTATATGAACGAAAAGTTGGTGAAGAAATTAAATTTGGTGGAACTGTTGATATTAAAGCCAAACAGAAAAAAGATTTTAACCGAGAAACTTTAAAGAATCATACAGTTATTTCAACGTTAAATAAAAAGAACATTGAAGCTCCGCAAGAATTGACCAACTTGTATAATTGGATAAAGTTAAAAGTACACGAGTTAGGAATACATAATAATGCTTTAGAAATAGCTGAACAAGCTTTAAAAGATAGTAGTTTAAAATCAATGATTTTGGATTTATTATGCCGTGCAGACTTTAATATAACTGATTTTAAAATCATCGAAAACAAAATATCCGATAAATTAAGAGAGGAAATAATTCGTGATGATTCTATTAGTGATGATTGGAAAAAAAAGCTGTTAGCGCCTCGTAAAGAACTGTTTTTTGTTCACCAAACTGGAAAAGAAAGCTTTGAATTAGGATTTGGATTAGAGTCAGCAGGAACAAGGGTCTATTTTCGGCTTGCAAGGATCTTGTTTGAACTTGGAATGGGAGGATCTATAATTATGGAAGATGAGATAGAAGATAGCTTACATTATGATTTGTTGATTCATTATCTCCAAATGTTTTTACAGACATCGAATGATTCACAACTAATATTTACTACTCACAATCAGCTACTCTTGGATGAAAGTTGGATGCTAAGAAGGGATATGATATGGTTGGTAGAAAAAGGCAGAGATACTGCATCTTCAAATTTAGTTAGAGTTTCTGAGTTAGGAATACATCAAAACCTTTCTTTACTAAACGCATACCGGATTGGAAAAATGGGAGCTAAACCTAATCTGGGGTCAACAATTTTAGGAAGTTTCTAATATGAAAAAAGCAATTGCAGTAATCGGAGAGGGAATTACTGAAAAGTATTATATCGAATCCTTAAGAGGGTTATCCAGTTTTCAAATAAAACCTAACTCTCTTGATAGAAAAGCCTCGAGTTTGGCTAAACTAGAAGAAAGTATCCAAGTATCTATTAGAGAAGGATATGACGAAGTCTATTGCTTGATAGATATGGATGGTAAATCTGATGGTATAACAAAAACAAAATACCTAACATTAAAACAAAAATATCACAATAAAACTCACGGAAAAGCAAGTAAAGGAATACAATGTAAAGTAGTATTTATTGAATCTGAAAGATGCACAGAAATTTGGTTTTTATATCATTTTCTAAAAAACTCAACCACTAAAAAATACAACTCTTATAAAGAGCTTGAAAACGCACTTCATAAATACATACCAGATTATGATAAATCAGAAAAATATTTTAAATCTATAAAAAAAGGATTACACAATCTACTTATCTCAAAAGGGAATATAGAATTTGCTTTAAAAAATTCGGAAGATTCTGTACTGAGCAAAGAAAAAGACAATCGGAATTATACATTTAGTGAAATTCATTTATTTCTCAAAAATATAGGTATAGTATAGTGAAAATTCTTAAAAGTGTTTTATAAAAAAGAAGAGATTGTTCAAAGTAGACAATCTCTTCTTAGCAGCAGACCGAGGAATCGAACCTCAACCAATCCCCAGGTTTCATAAAGGTTGGACTTTTACAAGAAATTTCAGTTTGGACAAGTCTGCTGGATGGGGTAGTCTGCCCACCAAAAAGAAATATCAAGTTTATAATAATTGAGAAAATTACCGTGAAGGTAAATCCTTCTTTGATTTTATTGAATAGCTTACTCATACGTTTTATTTTTTTATTTAAATAGTCACACACAAGGCCAACAATAACTTCTTGTATTAAGGTTTTAATCCAACTCTCTATTACACCAAGATTTTAAAGAACTTTTAGATTCGGTATTATCGAAATAGTGTTTTTTAAACAAAAAAAATAGTATTCAAATATAGCTATTTTTAGTTTGATAGTTCTACCAATTAATAATTTATGCTTCTTCCGCCTTCAGCTGTCTGGCATAAAATTCCTTTTTCTATGAAGTCTTTTCTTGTATTTCTTGCCTATGGCAGACACACAAATTATTCCCTGCAAAAATGCGGATAATAAATTATTAATCTCTGCGTCATTCTATTTTACAAAACGTATTATTCTTTTTTACAACAACTTATCTATGTCTATTCTTTTGTGGGGTTTGGGGCGTTTATCTGACTTTGACGGTGTGAGCATTGTTTTTACTGTTTCGGGACTTAATTCCCTGCCGTCCTTATCTGTGAATGAATTTACAATAACTGCAACAAAATCATTTATATTTCCGTCAATGATAGGTTTTCCATTTACAAATAATTCCCTGTGCAGTTGGTAAAATATATCTACCAACTGATTGATATTGCTGTTTATTTTGAGCTTGTTGAATGGCATACCGTTTTTATTCTTGTTCATTTGCTCAACAGAAAATTCATTTGTTAAACGGTTTAAATGCTGTATCTGGTCTATTTCTTTCTGACATTGGTTTGAGTAGTCGGGTAGTTTGGGATTTATAAAGTCTATGCTTGCCTGTTCGTAATCAAATTTTTCTTTCGTCAGGAACATTATCTTGTCTGTATAATCTTTCAACTCTTCAACTTTTTGTTTTGTTTCCTTAAATGAGAAGTATCTTTTTTCACACTCTGCATTGACATATTGCATTGGAATTTTAGCCAAGGTGTGTTTATATCCAGTAAATTCAATTTCCTTTCTTTTGCTTTCAATAATGGTGTAACACTTTATCATTCGACCTCTATTGGTAGAACTGACAAACAGTTCTTCATTTTCGGCAATCAGTTTTTCAAACTTATTGAGCCATTTTATAGGGTCTGCTACATAGTTACAATGGTGGGCAAAGAAGTCCGGAAGCTGCGCATAAGGTAATCTGAATAATTTATTGATAAGCTCTTGACAGTAAGCATTGTTATCCACCACATCTTCCTGCAGCATATCAAACAAAGCATTCTCGGACTGCTCTTTCGGAACGGTCGTTTGTTCTGTAAATTGAACAACTTGCTTTATTTGATAACGTTTTGACATCATTCAATCAAGTTCAATGTTGGATATTAATTCTATCATTCATATTTCCCGGAAATGACATCACTAAAAACCGCAATTCTTCGGAAGTTTCATTAATTATTTTGTGTATTTGCGTTGCTGAAATTTTAATTCCTTCATTTTTGGACAAAGAAATTTTTTCACTCTCCAATAAGAATGAAGCCTTACCATCAAGAATATAAAAGAACTGCTCCGTTTCGTTATGAAAATGAAGTTGTTCTTCTGTATGCGGTGGCATTATTTCTTCTTTTATAATAACGTTTTCAGATTGTATATAAGTCCACGCTTCACATTTATTACCCCACTGATAGCGGATTGTATTGTTTTTATTTACTATCATAACTTTTCTACAAATCATCTGTATAATGTCGTCTGTCTATATCTTGAGAAAATTTCCGGTTATTATAATCTGCCGATTTGTTACGGGCAATGGATAAAGTATGCCAGTCTTCATTTTTCAACATTTTGGCTATGAAAACCATTTGACCGATATGATAAGGATAATGAGCTAACTGTCTGTTGATTGCTTCAGTAACTGTATGCCCGTCATTTCGGATATAAATAATTTTCACTAAATCGTTATCCGTTAAATTTCCTAATGTATCCAACAGACAATTCCAACCTTTATTCCAATGTTCCATCAATTCCGATTTACTCTGAAACGGATTGGTAAATTCCGCATCACGGTTTCGCCAGGGCTTTTCTCCGTCTGTAGTCAGAAAATCGGTAAATCTTGACAACATATTTCCTGCAATATGATTGACCAGAATGGCAATACTGTTGCTTTCTTCATTATACTGCCAGAATAATTGTTCTTCCTGTAATTGTTCCATTGCTTTTTCTCCAAGCATTTTGTAATACAGGAATTGCTTTTTGATACTTTCTAAATAACTGTCCATTTCTCTATCTTATTTGGGTTAATACAAATTCTTTTCTTTCATTGATATTACCAATCGGCACGTTTATGACTTCATAACCGTGCTTTTCATAAGTACTTTTCATTTGGAAATAGGTGTGTACTGCCTCCTGCCAATCCTGTTTTCGTTCATTATCTGTTTGATAAATTTCTTTCCAGGGTGGCAGGATAAATACCTTAGGATAATATGAGCAATTCAATACTTTTTCTATGGTTTCCGTTGAAAGTACATAGCCAATCATATCCGCATAACAGACGGCATCCAAAATACCTCGGTCGAAAAAGCAAACTTCATATGACTGGCTTGCTTTTGCTCTGTTGTAATCTAAAAGGGATGCGGCTATCATTTTATCGGTATAAAGTTGTTTGTTTTTCCAAGGCAAAGCATCACCGTTTAGTGCTGTTTCTTCGCGGATAATCGTTCTGGCAGCTTCCGGAATAGTTTTATATCCATTTGCTGACAGAGCATTTAATAAGGTTGTTTTTCCTGCTCCGGGGCCACCGGTTATAACGAATAAGTTTTTCATTATTTTTCAAACTTATAATGTGCTCTTACTTTACTTACTTTTCCTTCATTATTCAATTCCATATATTCTGCCGAAAAGGAATTATTGACACTTCTGTAAAATAATACGGTTGAATTAGCTCCTTTGAGTTCATGGTACAATTCAAAGTGCAGGTCGGGGTATTTTTGCAGGGCTTTTGAAAAGTAATCCTTTAAATCACTTTTATTGGAAATTTTACCTTCTGCATTTATTCCCATTTGCTGGATAATGGGCGAAACAAAATCAATGTTTTCGCTGTAATGTTCCATTATTTTATCCAAATCGTGGCTGTTCCAGGCTTCAAGCCATTCTTTTGCAAAGTCTGTATTCATATCCGTTTATTTTGATTGGCTGTTTTGAATAACTTCTTCTGAACTCAACCCAAACATGGGCGGTGTTTTTACGTCCAACAGGTTCAGGTAAATATAAAGCTGTGCCCTGTGGTGAATTTCGTGTTCGGTCATTGCCCGAAGCCACTTCCAAACTGTAATTGGAGCATTACCGGGTGTCAGGCATTTACGTTGCAAATCTTCATTACTCAGACTTTTGAAAATGGCTAACGCTTCTTCGTGTTTCTCACTAAAATAATGGATTACATTATCGTAACCGTCTGCGAGTTCTTTACCACACCCATTGTAAGTACAGGGATTTCCTAAAATAGTTTCGGCAAACATATACCGCTCAATGGCCGCAATGTGTCTTATCTGGTCGGCAATGGTAAATTTGCTGGGCTTGTATGACCAGTCCATATATTCCGCAGGAATAACGGCAATCAGGCGGTTGGTACGTTGCCTGATTTTCTCGTAATATTCCAAAAAAGATTTAATATTAGTGATTTCCATATCCGATTTAATCTATCTGTTTGTCGGGTGATTTTTTTGATAACTGCATCAGTGTAACCAATGAAGTTGCTGCTAATGTTTCCTTTCCTTCGGCACTAACTGCAAATACGTCTGAACGCACTACAGTCAACACTTTTCCGTTTTTGATAACCTGTGCTTTAGCCACAAGTTGTTCACCAATGGCAGGATTTAGGTAGTTTACTTTCAGCTCAACTGTTGTAAAATAGCTGTCTTCCGGTTTAGCTGACGCTCCGGCATAGCCCGAGGAAACATCTACCAATGAAGCAATGGTACTGCCGTTGAACATTCCTGCCGGACGAGCCATAAAATCCTGTTTGGGAACAGTAATTTCAAAATATCCGTCTGCTATGCCTGTTACTTCCGCACCGAATAATTGCATTATTTTGGAACGCCCGAAACTTTCCAATAGTTGTACTTTTCTTTCATCTTTCATAGTCTAAAGATCTTTATATAGGTTATTTCTTTTTATTTCCATCAATCGCTCCGGGTTTTCAGGAGATTGAAATCCAAACTGACGGTAAAGCGAATGAGCATCTAATGTTGCCAATAATGTCCTTCTTAGCCCTTGCACAAAATCCAATTCCAATAGATGTTTTATCATCATTTTTGATAATCCTTTCCCTCTGTATTCTTTCAAAATATAAACATCTGCCAAGTAACCAAAAGTGGCATAATCCGTTACCAATCGGGCAAAGCCAATCTGTTTTTCGTCCTTAAATAATCCTACGCAAAAAGAATTTTGCAACGCCGTTTTTACAGTTTCCAACGGAATACCTTTTGCCCAATAGCTTTCCTTGCTTAAAAACTGATGGACGGCTTTGATGTCCATATTTTCAAATCCCGATTTTATTTCAATTATCTGATTGCTTATTTCCATTGCATTTTTTTTTTCAGATTTTTGATTTGTGCCAAATGGTGTTTACAATGCCAACTGTATTTTGCCATAGCTTCAGCAATAGTCTGACTTTTATTCAAATCCGGATGAAAGAACGTTCTGTTCCAATCTTGTTTTTCTAAACCTTTTAAAAGTATAGCCCAACGCTCGTGAATGCCTTCTAAAATGCTTAATGACGGCAAAATGGATATATGTTTCGCATCCGATAATTCCGCCCATTTTTCTTCTGCAAAAGGTTTGATAGTCGGATTATCTTCCGTCAATGCAAACTTGATGCGGGCAAAGCAATTGATATTGCTATCCGCTACATGATGAACAAGCTGCCTGACAGTCCAACCTTCTTTTCTGTATGATGTATCCAATTGTTCATCATTCAAAGTCATTATCTCTAACTTTATATTTCCGGGAAATAATGCAATAACATCAATGTATGATGCATACATTTCTTCGGTGATTTCTTCCGGCTCTTTGTATTTGCCAATCGGATATTGATTAATCTGTTCCATTTTCTAATGTTTATATAAACCAGTTCCAATTATATTTATCAGAAATTCGCCCTTTTCTAATGTTGTCAAGTTGCTTTTTCAGTTTAAACATTGTTGCATCATTAGCAGTATATGGATGATATTCTGTTCCCAAGATATTTATACACTTAACAGGAGATATAACCGCAGCTGTGCCCACACCAAATATTTCTATTTTTTTGCCGGATTGAAATTCATCAATAAGCTCTTGAAGTTGAACTTTCCTTTCTTCGACAATCATTCCCATATCTCTTGCAATTTGTATAATTGAACTTCTGGTCACTCCGTCAAGAATTGAAGTACTCAATTTAGGTGTAATCAATCTATTGTCAATTACAATAGCAATATTCATTGTGCCGGCTTCTTCAATATATTCGTGAGTTTTAGCATCTGTCCAAATTACCTGGTCATATCCCTGTATTTTGGCTTGCTGTGCCGGATAAAATGCAGCACCGTAATTTCCTCCGCATTTGACATAACCTACTCCGCCTTCTGCCGCACGTACAAATTCTGTTTCTACTTTTAAACGTATAGGTTCAGGATAATATAATCCCATTGGCGTACATACTATGCAGAATAAATATTCATCCGAAACTTTAACTCCTAATCGAGGTTCTGTGGCAATCATAAACGGGCGTATGTATAAGCTTATTTCTTGTTCTTCCGGAAGCCAATGTTCTTCCAGACGAACCAATTCTTTTATTCCTTCAATAAATAAATCTTGCCCCACAGCAGGCATACACATTCTTTCCAATGAAGCATTAAATCTTCTAAAATGCTTGTCAGGTCGAAATATGATAACTTGCCCATTATCTTGACGAAATGCTTTCATTCCTTCAAATACGGTTTGCCCGTAATGTAAACACAATGACATCGGGCTCATTTTAATATCGGTCTGTGGCACTATGTGAGGTGATTGCCAAGTACCATCTTTGTAATTACATAGTAAAATATGGTCTGTTGGCTGAACGCCAAATACAAAATCATCATAATTAAAATTAGATTTCATACTTATTTCAGACCTTTGAACGTTTATCATTTTTTCACTCTATTTAATAGTTATCATTTAAAATCATTTCCATTTTAGTATCTGCTCGCTTGTACTTTCCCTGTTCAATAGGGACTTCGATAAAGCCTAATTCTCTATAAATACCCAACGCCGGTTTCAATGCTGTTTGGGTGTATAGTACCAGTCTTTTTACGCTCAAATCTTTTGCTTTATTAATAGCGGCCTGACACAGCATTTTTCCTGCTCCGTTACCCTGATAATTTTCATCCACCGCCATTTTGGTCAATTCCATTGTATCCGTATCTACTTTTTTCAAGGCGACAGTTCCGATTACCTTGCCTTCACAAACGGCAAACAAAATTTCTCCTCCGTCATTTAATATCGCTTCTTCGGGATTGGAAAGGACGTATTTATCAATATCTTCCAACACAAAATATTTTTCAATCCACGCCCGGTTGAATTTTTCAAAATAGGGTTTCCATTCCGGACGGTAATTTTCTATGCTTATCGTTTTCATAATCTTATCTCGAATAAATTGACCTCAATATTGTTATAGTGTTCCGGCAAATCACTCTGTGGCGGCAACTGTCTTTTACCTACCCATTCAAATCCTAATTTTCGGTAATAACCGGTCAATGCTTCATTGTTTGCCCAGGTATCTATCCGGATAAATTTTTTCTTATTTTTCCACGCTTCAACCATAGCCCAATCCACCACTTTCTTTGCTATATTTTTTCCTCTGTACGAATTGCGTATCGCCATACGGTGTAAATAAATGGCTTCTTTTCCGTCTTTGTCGTTCCAAATAATAGGTTCGGCTTTTACTATGGAAAATACACCAGCCATTTCATCGTCCTTATCTAAGACTTTAAAGTGCCTTTTCTCTGTAATTTCATTTTCAATAAATGATTTACTGAAAACAGGCCAACCGTATCCACTTTGCTGAAATTGATAGGCTCTTGCTTCGCTGTATATTTTTTCCACCTTTGGAATGTCGGCTATAACAGTTCGCTCTATTCTCATTTCTTTGCCATTTTCTGATAACCGCTATTGACACAATACACACCGCTTAAAGTAGCGACCAAAGCCCATAAAGTGATACCGGTTAGTTTTTCATTCAGGAATAAAAATCCGAGCATAATGGCAATGAACGGATTGATATAAGCATACAGGGAAGAAATGCCTATCGGCAAATGTTTCAGTGCGTACACAAAAGCGGAATACGCAATAATGGAACCTACTATAATCAGGTAAACCAATGCCCAAATACTGGATGTCGTTACAGTTTTTAACTCTGAATAATCATCCAAAAAAGCACTGAATACAAACAAGGCCATTCCTCCCGAAAACAATTGCAATGCAGCATTTTGTAACACGTTCTTACTGTTCGGGATTTTGTATTTTGCTAATACACTCCCCGAAGCCCAGGCCAGACAAGCTCCGAAGGCTATTAACATTCCCGTAAAATAGGCAGGATTGGCAAGGTCTTTTAGATTGTCCCGAAAAATCAGTACAATACCCAAACAGCCTAATATCAATCCCACGATAATTAATAAATGTGGTTTTCTCCTGTCAAACCCAAACAAATAGCTGATGACCACCACAAAAACAGGAATGAGTGATAATATCAATGCTGCCAGTCCGCTCGAAATGTAGCGTTCGCACCAACCAATCACACCGTTTCCCAAAGCCACCATTAAAACGCCCGGAACAGATTGATAGAGGAAATCCGATTTATTCATTTTCAAACTCCCTGTGAGTTTTAATCCTAAGAGCAAAGCTCCGCCTGCAATCACCTGCCGAATAGCAGCAAACAAAAACGGCGGAAAGGTTTCCACCCCAATACGGATAGCGAAATAGGTCGTTCCCCAAACGATACAAACAATGAAAAGTGCTCCGTAAGCCAGACTGTTTTTATTATTATCCATAGCAATCTGATAAATTATAATGCAAAATAAGGAAGAAAAAACGTATGGTTACAGATACAATTTTTGTAATTTTGTAGGATACAGTATGAAGAGCAATGAAAGAAGTTTTATATCAAAGAATAGCAACGGTTCTTACGGAACAAATCAAAAACGGCACACTGAAAACAGGTGATAAGATGCCGTCATTACGTACGCTGCATAAAGAATATGGTGTGAGTATGAACACAGCCATACAAGCGTACTTGGAGTTGGAAGCCAACGGCCTGATTGTTTCCCGACCACAGTCCGGCTACTATGTGAGTTACAAGCCTGCATATTTGTCTGTGCCTTCCGTGAGTACCCCTTCTAATCAGGCAAAATCTGAAAGTGTAGAAACACTGATTTCCAAAGTGTATTCTACGTTAAGCAATAATGATGTTACCCGGCTTTCTTTGGGTGTTCCCGAAAACGAATTATTGCCTATTGCCAAACTCAACAAAGAATTGGTCAATGCGATGCGTGCCCTTCCAGGAAGTGGTACGGAATACGAAGAAATTCAGGGAAACCGAAAGCTACGCAGGGATATAGCCCGATTGACTTATACCTGGAACGGAAATTTAAGTGAAGACGACATTGTTACGACTGCCGGGGCTATGAATGCTATTTCATTCGGGTTGATGGCACTTACACAAAAAGGCGATACGATAGCCGTTGAAAGTCCTGTTTATTTCGGCATATTGCAGCTGGCTAAAAGTTTGGGATTAAAAGTTATTGAATTACCAACACATCCTGTTGCCGGAATTGAGCCTGATGCTCTAAAAAAAGTCATGTCTAAAATAAAAGCGTGTATTCTGGTTTCTAATTTCAACAATCCGTTGGGAAGCTGTATGCCCGATGAGCATAAAATGGAAGTGGTAAAAATGCTTTCGGAACGAGGTATTCCGCTCATAGAAGATGATTTGTATGGCGATGTATATTTTGGGAACAGCCGCCCTAAGCCTTGTAAAGCATTTGACGAGGAAGGTTTGGTTCTTTGGAGCGGCTCTGTATCCAAAACATTAGCTCCTGGTTATCGTGTGGGCTGGTTAGCTCCGGGAAAGTTTAAAGATAAAATCGTTCATCAGAAACTCATTCATACCGTTTCTTCTACGACCATCACACAGGAAGCTATCGCTAATTTCCTTGAAAAAGGCAGGTATGAACATCATCTTCGGAAATTAAGAAGTGAGCTGCACGCCAACAGTCTGCAATTTGCACGGGCTGTCGCCGAGTACTTTCCGGAAGGGACTAAAATCAGCCAACCGCAAGGTGGATTTATGCTTTGGGTAGAATTGGACAAACGAATCGATACTGCGGAATTATACGACCGGGCTATCCGTCAAAAAATAAGCATTGCTCCGGGCAGGATGTTTTCATTGCAAAACCAGTTTAACAACTGTATGCGGTTAAGCTACGGGCAATGCTGGTCGGAACAGATAGATGACAAGCTGAAACAGTTGGGAAGAATTGCTAAAGGGTTGATTTAATAGCGTTTATCCAATTTGAAAGAATTGTATCCATCAGTCTGTTGCATTGAGCAATATGGCTGTTGTTGTTCAATAATTCATTTTCACTTTGTACATAGGGTAGGTTATATAAAAATTCATCTTTCCCGTTTTCGGTCATTTGCATTAAACTTCCTATAGTTACTTCTAAATGAAATTGTAAGCCGATGATATGTTGATTGTAGTAAAATGCCTGATTGATATTGGCTCCCGAATACAGTAAATTCAGAGTGCTGTCTTGGGGAATTTCAAACTGGTCTCCGTGCCAATGGAATACAACCGGATTATGTTTGAACAGTTCATAAAACCAAGCGATTTGCTTACATTCCTCTGTAGGAAAAACAGGAAACCACCCGATTTCTTTGTTCTTTGCCGAAACTACTTTTGCCCCCAAACAATCGGCAATCAATTGAGCACCTAAGCAAATTCCCAACACATTTTTACCGGATTGGATACACGATTTTATAAATGCTTTTTCTTGTTTCAACCAAGGGAATTGTGTTTCATCATACACGCCCATCGGGCCACCCATTACAATCAACGCATCTATCTTTGAAATATCAGGCAATAGAAAATCTGTTTCAAAAAATTTTGTAGGTGAAATATGATGATGATTCTCTTTTAACCAAGTCTCAATGTGTCCCAATCCCTCAAATGGCACGTGTTGAAAATAATGTACATTCATTGTTTATGCTTTTTGTTCATTCCAATAATAACTATCAGGATAAATGCGCTGTCCGAAAATAGCTGTACCTACCCTTATGATGGTTGCGCCTTCCTCTATGGCTGTTTCCAAATCGCCACTCATTCCCATTGACAATTCTTTCATTTGTATATCAGGAATGTTCAATGCGATAATTTCTTGTTGAATATTTTTCAATAATTTAAAGCATTGTCTCACTTTCTCGGTTTCAGCACTGAATAAACCAATGGTCATCAATCCTTTTATTTTTAGTCGGTTCAATCGGGCAATCTGCTGAACCAAAGCTATGGCTTTATCGGGATGCACCCCGAATTTACTTTCTTCATTGGACGTATTGACCTGTACAAGTACATCTATGGTTTTATCTTCATACTCCAAACGTTGCTGTAACTTTTCTGCCAAGTCTATACGGTCAAGCGATTGAATACAGGAAACATCATATTTTAAAACCTCTTTGATTTTATTGGTTTGCAAATGCCCAATGAAATGATTGGTATGTGAAACACCTTTCAATGCTTCATATTTCTCTTTGAGTTCCTGCACTTTGTTTTCTGCTATCAGTGTATGTCCTGCTTGCAATGCAATTTTGATACGTTCGGCAGGTACGGTTTTAGTTGCTAATAACAATTTTACTTCATCGGGATTTCTGTTACTTTCCTTGCAGGCATTGTTTATCCGTTCTTGTATGACTGCCATATTTCGCAAGATTTCTTCATTCATACGTTGATGTTTTCTTGGAATATTTTGAGGTCGGAAATGGATTTGAACCATTGTAAAAGATATTGCGTATCCTTGCTTTGCCACTCAGCCATCCGACCAATTTCAGGCGAACCGACGTAGTCCGCCTTTTCTTTTTATTTCCACCAATAGTAATAATTGTGCTTATCGTCATATTCAAATCCGCAACGTGGATAAAGCTTGTTGCCAATGTCGTTCGTTTTTTCAGTTTCCAACATCAATCCGCAAGCTCCTGTCTCATCACACCACTGTTTGGCTCTGTCTATCAATGCTACCGAAAGTCCTTTACCTCTGTAATCGGGATGAACAAACAAATCGCTCAACAGCCATTGCTTTGCCAATTTGATATAATGATACAGTTTATACAATTGAACAAAACCAACTGCTTTGCCTTCGGCATAAACCACAAATATATGTGATTGGTCATTGTCCAATCTTTCTTTAATGAACTGTTTGCACTTTTCGTAATCGTCTGCCTGACGGTAAAAAACCCGATAAAGGTTAAATAATTCTGCTGTTGTGTCTAAATCGTTAAGACCTACTTTTTTGATACTGTAATTCATTACTCTCCATTATTTTGATTAATGATACAAAAATAATGGATGACAGGATGAGCTTGATGGTACAGTTTGATGATATGTAAGTAGTCCAGAACAACGCTCATCGCTTTTTCGGTTTACACCATTTTTCTTTACTTATTCCATAGACAAAATTCAATCGTGATGCTCCGTCCGGATAGGTTACGACTTCTTCCGCAATTTTATCCGCACCGACACGCTCAATGGCAACCTGCGAACGAATATTACTTGCCCCGATATGGAAATATACTTTTGAAACAAATTGAAAAATATAATCCAATAAGGTGTTTTTTACCAAACGGTTAATGCCCGTTCCCCAATATGCTACGGCATAAAAGGTATAGCCTACGAAAATGCTGTTTTCCTGTTCGTTATAATTGTAAAAGCGTGTACTTCCGATACTGTTCCCCGTGGTTTTATCTACGATTTTAAATGCTCCTTTGCTTTGCATTGCAAGGTCAAAGAATGTTTTAAATACATCTTTTTTCCAACGGTTATTATCAGGGTGCTGTTCCCAAATTTTGGGGTCGGATGCTACGGCAAATAAAGCCTCAAAATCCATTTCCTGCAACGGATAAAGGATTGCTTTTTCGTTTTCCAATATGGGCTGACTGTTGATTCTCATTTTTTAATAGTATTAAAACTCATCATAGTTTATCTTAATGCTTGCACTTATAGGAACTGCTACACAAGCCAAAATCAAACCTTGCTGTATATGAGCTTCAGATAGGACAAAATTCCGTTTTAACCGCACTTCACCCTCCTCCAGTTTGCATACGCAAGTGCCACAGGTACCTCTGCAACAGGAATGTGGAGCATCAATTCCAGCATTGAGCATCTCATCAAGCAAAGGTGTCTGTTTGTTCCATTGGATATACTTTGTTTCTCCGTTGAGTGTCAATCTTAATTCTACAATGTTCGATTGTTCGTTTTGGGCTTCGGCAGGGTTGGTTTCTTTGTTTGAATTCATCTGCTTTACGAAATATTAATATATAAAGCCCGAAAGTTCTTTATCACTTTCAGGCTTTGATATTGCATTTAATAAACTACTTCACTTTCAATAGCTGAAAGTATGTTATCTAATTCCGCTATTTCATTTTCACTAAGTGGTTTCAAAGGGCTTTTGAAGCCACCTCCGCCTACTCCCAACAGGTCTAAACCTGCCTTTATAGAACGTGGTAAACCTTTTGCCACAATGAACTTTAATAAATCAAACTGTTTATAAAATATGCTTTGGGCTTTTTCCAGATCGTTTGCCTGAATAGCATTGTAAAGAGCAATATTGAGTTCCGGAATCAAGTTAGGAGCGGCAGTACACCAACCTTTGGCACCAGCTGAAAAAGCGGCTAATGCCAATGGATTAGAGCCGTTGAAAAACGCTACATCTTCTCCCAATTCCTTTCTCAGATAGTGCATACGTTGCACATCGCCCGAACTTTCTTTGACCATAGTTACATTCGGAATTTCCAACAAACGCTTCAATAAAGCAGGTGACATATCCACTCCTCCTGTAGCAGGATTGTTATATGCCATTATCGGAATAGAAATTTTGGAAGCAACGGTATCATAGTGTTTCACAATTTCATCATCGGTCAGTTTCCAATAACTCATCGGAATAATCATTACTGCTGTTGCACCTGCTTTTTCAGCGAATTTTGCGTGGTAAACGGTTTTTTCGGTGGTAAGGTTGGAAACACCTACCAATGTAGGTACTCTACCTGCCACCTGTTGCATTGTCGCTTCCGTTATGGCTTCTTTTTCCGCATCATTGAGGTAAGGCATTACACCTGTACTTCCCAAGGGAGCAATGCCGTGAGAACCTGTGGTAACCAATCGCTCTACTTGCTTTTTGAATAGTGGAATATCAACGTTTTCGTTGTCGTCAAATGGTGTAACCGGGTATGCGATTACGCCTTTAAATGGTACTTTGTTCATTTTTTGTCCTGTTTTAAAAATTAAAAATCTCTGCCTTCTTCTTCACGCAATGCTACACCTAAGTTTTGCAATTGAGGTGCATTTTCACAAGCGATGTATTTTGCGGGTTCTGTTTCACTACGGTTTTGGTGCTGATGCCAAGCCCAAGACGGGATGTAAACCGCATCTCCAGCTTCCCATTCCACGATTTCATCCTCTACCCGTGTCCAACCTTTTCCCTCAATGACATACAAAACAGTTTCGTAGGTATGCCGGTGCAAGTGTGTTTTCTGTCCCGGCAACAGTCCGCCAATGGTCATACTTACGTTTTTGCTTGGTAAATCCACAAAGAAAACCGGGTGCTTTCTTTCTTCGGAAAACTGGTTGTGTACACCTGCATTTTCAACGTTTTTGTGAATGACGTGTGAGGGCTTCACATACGTTGGTCTTGCAAATGTCTGATGAAAGTCTTTCGAGCTGAACTGTTTTTGCTCTGCGTGGATTGATTTTTTTACTTCTGTTGCTGTTTCTAATTTTGACATAATTGAAAATTTTATGGTTCTATTGCATTATTGCATTACAAAAGTATTGTACCTTTGGACTATCGAAATGATACAGTTTATATAAAAACAGATAGTCCAGATGTTGAGAAAATGGAACTTTGAACTTCAATTAGATGAAAAATCAGATAAAGCCATTTATTTGCAAATAGCCGATGCCATTATAAAAGACATTCATTCGGGCAGATTAAAACCAGGCGACGCTTTGCCCGGAAGCAGAAATCTTGCACAACTTTTAAAGGTCAATCGGAACACGGTTGTAGAAGCCCTTAATGTCTTGCTGATTGAAGGTTGGCTGGTTTCCAAAGAAAGGCAGGGTACGTTTGTTGCCGATACATTGCCCGGTTTTAAAGAAGTGCAATATAACCAGCACATAACTGCAAGCTCAGATAGTATAAAGAGTAAGCATTATCATTTACAGTTTGACGACGGGCATCCAGACAGTAAAATTGCCCCTATTACGGAACTGGCAAGGGCTTACCGTCAAATTTTCAACCAAAAAGCAAGATGGCAGATGATGGGTTATGGCAATGAATATGGTGATCTTGAATTTCGAAAAGCCATTGTTCAAATGCTCAATCATCAAAGAGGGATGCAGATAAACGAACAAAATATCTGTATCACTCGGGGGAGTCAAATGGCCATGTATCTGACCGCTCAATGTCTGTTTACCAAAGGGGATTATGTGATGATAGAGAACCCGGGATACAAACCCGCATGGAAAGCATTTGAACATGCAGGGGCAAAACTGTTACCTGTAAGTGTGGACAAGGACGGATTGCTGATCGACGATGTGAGAACTTATCTAAAATCCGGTAAAAAAATAAAGGCAATTTATGTTACACCTCATCATCAATATCCAACTACAGTAACATTGAGCCTAAAAAGAAGACTGGAACTGATAAAACTTTCCAACAAATATAGTTTCACGATTATAGAAGATGATTACGATAATGAGTTTCATTTCGGGTATCGCCCGGTATTGCCTTTGTCGAGCTTTACAGAACTAAAAAACTACGTTTACATTGGAACAATGAGCAAAGTGGTTGCACCTGCTCTACGTATCGGCTATTTGGCAAGCAACGACATCACTTTGATTGAAAAGGTAGGTAATTTACGAAAAATTATTGATGTACAGGGCGATAGCATCATGGAACAGGCTGTTTTGCAACTGATTAAAGACGGCATAATTAAAAGACATATCAAAAAAGCAACAAATTACTATAGAGCCAAAAGAGATTTGGCAACTAACCTGCTAAAAAAACACCTTAAAGACAAAGCTACATATACCATTCCGGAAGGCGGTTTGGCATTTTGGGTCGTTCCTAATAAGAAAATGGATTGGTTACAGATTTACAAGAAACTAGAAAATAAGGGCATTAAAATCATTACGTCCGATACGTATAGCTTTAATGAGTGTATAAACGGTATTAGATTGGGCTATGGCTCGCTTTCTGAAAAGGATTTGGAAGAAGGGATTATGGCATTAGCAAAAATGCTATGATCTTTAGATTGGATTACCAAGATTGATTAGCATTACTTATCATTCCACGGCTGGGCAGATGTTAAGTCTTTGGATTTCCATTCTTCCAAAATGGTCATTGCACTTTTATCGGGAACGTATAAGAAATTAATCTTACGTTCATTGGCATTTTTTCGCAATTCATCAAATATAAATGTGTCATCAAATCCAACTTTAGAAGCATCGGCGTTGGTATTTGCAAAGTACACTTTATTGATTTTTGCCCAATAAATAGCACCTAAACACATAGGGCAGGGCTCTAGCGTAGTGTACATTTGACATTCAGACAATTGAAGATTATTGATGTTCCTGCAAGCCCTTTCAATAGCAACCATTTCGCCGTGTGATGTAGGATTGACCCGCTCAAATATTTCATTATGTCCCTCTCCGATAATTTCGCCATTTCTGACAATCACGCAACCAATAGGAAGCCCTTTGCCACTTTTGTATGCAATTTCTGAAAGCTCAATTGCTTTCAACATAAAATTTGGATTATAGTCTGGGTCGATTTTTTCATTCATTGTTTCATCATTTGAATGGCAAATTTATTCAATCTATCTTGTTAATTAATGTACATATCTACTGCTTTATCCAATTCCTCGCTAATCACTTTGGCGTAAATCTGTGTAATACCAATGTCTGAATGGTCTAACAGCTTTGAAACGTATTCTATCCGCATACCGTTGTTTAAAGCATTGGTAGCGAATGTATGACGGCTCAAATGGAACGATAAAGTAAACGGTAATTCCATATCCTTACCTAATCTACGCAATTTCTGACCACACAAAATATTCTTTGCATTGATGATATACGCCTGATAATCGGTATCGGCATCAAACCTTTCTACATCTTCCAATATCGGAAAAACAAAATCACACGGTAATGAAATTTCGGTTTTGTATTTGTTTAAAATGTCAATCGCAGTCTGACCTATTTTAAAATTGTGGGTTCTTCCTGTTTTGCGAATGGTCTTTGTAATGCGTTGCTCTTTGTCGTTATAGTTTTCCCATTTCAAACTCACTACATCACTAAACCGCAAGCCACCTGCATACACCGAAAAAATGAACATATCCCTAAATACTTCGTCCTTTCCTGTGTATTCAATTTTTAGGGTTCTTAGTTTTTCAATCTGCTCTTTATTCAGAAATAAACGTTTGCCCTTATCTCTTTTTACTTTCACTTTTGAGAAGGGATAAATGTTTTCTTCTATCACATCTTCCCTTTGTGCATCACGAAACATTACGGATAAAATCAGCAAAGAATAATGTACGGTTGTTGCTCCGTTCTTCAAAGTGTTGGACATATAATTGATATAGTCTTTCAACATCGTAACAGTAATATCATCGAAATAAATATCTCTGTGTCCGATGAATTTTTCAAACTTTGCTACATACTGTTTGTAATTTTTATAGGTGGCGACTGATACCGTTCCTTTGATACGCTCGCAACGATTGTAAGCATATTCAAAGAAGTTTGCCATATCTTTACCCTTTATTGCTTCTTTGAGTTTTCGAGCTGATACGGATTTTCGTTTGCGTTCGTGGTCGGCAACTGTCCCCTCTGCATCGGCAATTTTTTGAGCAAGAAAGGCGTTCATTCTCGCACTGTTGGCGTGGTTCTTCTTTATTTTCTGCTTATCATCGTCCCATTCGTTGCGTTTCAGCTTTACGCCTGTGGCTACAAATTTAGCTTTCCTATCCTTTATAACCCTTATGTACAAAGGGCTATGACCTGTTTTGTCTTCCTGATTTGTCCGAAGCACTAATTTTATCGAAGCCATATAAAAAAGTATTATATTTGTTGTACTAAAAAAAACAATCGAGTGAAAAACGATGAAACCCTTTGTAAATCAGCTATTTCAAAGCAGTGCAACCTGATACAAAGGTACAACATTTGGTACAACAAACCTAACTTTTCGTTGCTTTTTTCTGCGTTATTCTGTTCTTTCTTATTTTATAACTTATTGATAAATATGTATTTGAGTGCAAAAGGCGACATACGATTTAACACTTTTAATAACATCGTATTGGCAAAATGCGGGGTTAAAGTCTAAGTTGAAAATTTTGTAATATTTCGCCGCCGCTATTTTTCCATTCCACTAATTTTTTGTAAGTTCGTTTCATGGAAAAAATATCGGCTACGTCCGAACTTTCTTGAACTAAAGTTCTTCGAAAGCCCGCACTTCGCCAATACTTTTTCCGTAGCGAGGAAATCCCTTCGGGCTTCCCTCGCTACGGCTCGGGGCTTCACACGTCAAGCACAGCCCTTCTGGACTGTCCTCGAACTTGGGTTTCACGCAAGCGAGAAACCTGCGTGAAGCCCCGAGCCGTTGGGCACAATATTAGAATGACTGAGAAGACAAGTAACATATTATACTACGGTGGACTAATTCTACTAGCAATTGGAGCATTTGGACTGACTTTCGCTGCGTTCTTTGCAATAATTGGATTACCAGTTTTTATCATTGGACTAATCTTGATTTTGACTTGTCTAAAAAAGTCTTGGAAACAACGTCTTATTCCAATCGGACTTTTCATCATTGGAACTGTAGCTTTTTGGCCAATTTGGAGAGCAGTAAATTCAGTTGGGCCAGAAATTTTTTTAATCCCTGAAAATTATCGCGGACGAGTAAATATTGTTTATAAAAAAGAATGCGGGATAAAGCTTGAGAAAAGCGATGAAGGTCTAGTGTATAACATACCAAGTGACGGAATTCTAATTCTTGACAAGGAACAGAAATATGGATTTATAGACCATACTTATTATTTGATTGACAAAAATGGCAACCGAACTGAATTGCCAAAAATGGACGTGCGAGATTTTAATGAAGAATGGACTTTAGAGAAAAATCCGAACGAGCCACCAAGAAACAAACTTGGGATTTTCTATTGGGGCAGAACAGGAAGTATGGGGAAAATGATTGACGAAAACGGAGAAGTATCTAATCAAGACGACCTTTACACTTATAGCGAATTTTATGTTTCGACTTATAGTGACTTAACGGAAAGATTTGATTTTAAATACGAGAGAGAATTTGACTCAATCAGAGACAACAAAATACAAAAATGCAAATAAATACTGTGCCCAACAGCACCTACCCAAAAGTGGCGGTTCAGTGGTTAAATCAAGCTTTGTACTTCTATCAAAGGTTCTGCTTGGTTGACAGTGAATCGTTCCGAAATCGCCACCTTCGGGTAGCTGCAAAACGCCGCCGTCGCCACCGCCAACATCGCATTGGTAAAATGGTACAGCTATCAACTCTCTTTTTTCCCAAAAACCGAAAGCAAAAAATAACTTCCGATTCCAAAAAGAAAAGCAGAAGATACAGCCAAAATAACACTTCCGATAAGGTACTGCAAAAAGTGGTCTTGAATCATTGAAAAAGTAATTTCCTCGTCAAAACTAAAGGTCGATAACCCTGGAACGACCAAGCCTCCGACTTTAAGCGAAAGCCAAATAATCAAAGGTATCATCGGGGGAATGCTGATATTGGAAAAAGCAAACGCCAAAACCTTGTTCCAGCGGAATGTAACCGCAAAAAATATCGTCAGGAAAGTCTGAAAACCCCAAACAGGAAGTATCCCGAAAAGCACTCCCAAAGCAATCGACAACGATTTAATTTTGTTGGAATCCTTACTCCCTAAAACGTCTTCTTTTATAAACTGTTTAAAACTTTTTTTTTTAAAATTCCGTAAAAAATTTCTCGGAATAATATAAAGCAAGGTAATCGTAACCAAAACCGTATTCAAAATGCTGATTCGGGTAAAATCCCTGAAAGGTCTGAAATGCGACACCCTTTCGTCCATATCATACAGCACTTTTACAGGAATATTTTTGACTTTTACGCCTTTCCAAGCTGTTCGCACAATAACCTCGATTTCAAACTCAAATTTTTTGGTATAGAATTTTTCAGGTAAATAATCCAACGGATATAACCGGTAGCCCGATTGCGTATCTTCAAGCTTGATTCCCGTTTCAAACCAAAACCAAAAATTGGAAAATCGGTTTCCGAAACTGCTTTTTTTTGGGATTCCGTCTTGGTTCATATTTCGGTTTCCGATTAGCAAAACAGGAGCCGATTCCGATTTCAGAGCCTCGATAAAATTCGGAATATCATCAGGATAATGCTGTCCGTCCGAATCTATCGTTATTGCATTTTTAAACCCTTTTTCTTTTGCAACTTTAAAACCAATGGCAAGTGCATTTCCCTTTCCTTTGTTTTCGGGTAAATGAATTTGAATAATTTGAGGATAATTTTTCAGGATTTCGGAAGTAGAATCCGTTGAGCCGTCATTCACAACCAATACAGAATCAGTATATTCCAATACTCCGTCAAGCACTCGTTTTAGTGTTCTTTCGTTGTTATACGTAGGAACAATAACAATTGTCTTAAGGTTGTCTATATCGGATTTTTCAAATGACATCGTTCATTTATTTAAAAGATTTCGACTGCTTAACGTATTGTTGTACGTATGATTTCAGTTCAGAATCTTTTATATGGTTTAAATTTTCACTGATAAAAGTAACGTCTTCCTGAATATTCGAATTGTATTTCAATGCTTTCGGAATATTTTCCTGAATACTTAGGCGAATCAAACGAATCTCAATGTTTTCGGGTTCTTTATTTACTGATTTGTCAATAAGCCCTGCCCCATTGACAAAAAGTTGCTTTCTGTCGCTTTTGACCGTTGTGTTTTTGGATTGCAAAATCAAAGCTGCTCCTTTATAAGCCTGAAAAACAGGTTTTTTGGTATCTGCCTTTTGCATATACGTTATAAAATCCTGCTGTTTTTCTTTTGAAGATGATACATTACTGTACAGGTTTCGTATCTCTGTAAGGTTTCCCGACAAAGACAGAACAAAAAAGAACATAATAAGTTTCATCATTTTAAGGTTATTTACATTAGATTATACACTTTTAAACAACTTAAATTAATTTCGTCAGTTCGAGTAGCGAAGTGTAACGGAGCATAAAGAACTTCTCGATACAATTTTTCTCCGTTTCACTACGAAAAATCACTCGAAGTGACAGAACAGGTTATACAATATACAATCCTACATTATACAATTTTATACGTATTAGTCAGTTTCAGAGCTGTTGTTTCGCCAAACGAAGTTATATTTTTGACTTTTACTTCGTTGTCTGTCAATGTCATATCCAATTCTAATTTTAAATCAGGAGTTGCCTCCGGATTGATAAGAGCCATAAATTTTACGTTTGACGCATTGGTTAAAAATAGTTTTTTTTCTGTGATTTCCTCTGTCAGCTCTTTGATAATCTGCATCATTCCCACTCCCGGCGTAACCGGATTACCCGGAAAATGTCCTTTAAATACTTCGTGCCTGGCATTAAGTGTCAAATCAACCTGATAGGATTGGTCAGATACTTTTTCCAGCGAATTTACTTTGTAAAAATCTTGTAATAACATGGTTACTCCGTGGTTAAATCAAACGAGTAAGCCACACCTACCTGAAACAAAAAGTTGGTGTTATAATCGTCATAAAAATAATTTCCGTCGTTATAGTAATAATCTGATTCAAACACATCGACAATCCCTTTTTTCACTCTGGCTTCTATGGTAAAATTATCAGTAATACTGTAACCTAACCCGAAAACAAAAGCTAAATCTACTCCCGCATTCGAATAGCGGTTTGAATTGGCTTCAATATCAAAAGTAGGCCCTAACTGAAAGTTAATTCCGCTCGGAAGATTCAGTTTATTTATCAAGCTAAACGAAATATACGAAAATGTTATATCTTTTTTCTCATACACATCTCGTTGTAAATTGTAATCATAATAACCTACCGGAATTCCTGCTCCACCCTGACTGGTATATGTAAGTTCAGGCTGCATAGAATAAAATCGTCCGAGTTTCAGCTCCCCGAAGATTCCGGCATAAAAATCAGGCTTAAAATCTGATTCGGTTTGTGTAATTTTAGAAAAATTTGCTCCTCCCCTGATTCCGGGTTTAAAGCTAACTTGTGCCTCTGCGGTGGTTATTCCGGCGAAAGTCAATGCAATGGCAATAATAATCTTTTTCATAAATTTATATTTTAGTTAATTGTATCGTAAACGGCATATTGTGATGAATAATCCCGATATGCTCTGCAAAAGTATCTTTTTTGTTTTGAAATTCAAATGTAATCTTTTCTTTTGATTTTCTGGCGAAAATCATTTTATATAAAAACTTATCTTCTTTGTTCTCAAAAAGATAGATATTTCCACTGTTTTGCTCAGAACCATAGATAATTTCATTTTTCCCAACAAAGGTCTTGTTTATCGCATAAACCGGCTGAAGCAACATTCTGAAATCGTCTTCCAATGCTTTCAAAAACCTTTTATTATCCATGCCATCGACGAAAAAATTCACTTTAAAGCTATCAGAAGATATTTCAAAATCGAGTAATTTATTCCCGAAATCGGTAGCAAAAACAACCCTGTGAATATCTTCGTTTATCTTTTTTATAACTACGATTCCGCCCAGATTTCTTCCATAAATTTCCATATTGGCTTTATAGACATAATCCTTCGTAGTGTCTGAAAAATATGGGTTACTATATTCCGAAATGGTAGTCGTTGTGAGCTCAGCGTTTTCAGGTTGATAAACACCACAACCTGTCCATATCAGCGTGAGACTAATTAGTAAAATCCGAAGGACTGACTTTTGCATTCAGTTGTTGATTTTTGAAAACTATTCTGGTATAATCGCCTGAAGATTCATTGAGTTTTACTTCCGAAACCACAAATGTGTCAAACGGAAAATACAGCTCAATTTCTGCAATAACCTTTTTCAAATCTTTAGATTTCGGGATAAATTTAGCCACATAATGTGTTTTGTTTTTGTAATAGCTGATTGAAAATTCATTGTCGTCAAACATATTTCCGCTTACACTTCCGATAATCAGCTTGTTGATTTTCTCAAACATCTTGTTGCCCGAAGCATCAAAGCTCGATTTATTGCCTTGGTCGTTGATGTGGATTTTTCCTTTTTTGAAAACAATGCTGTATTGATACGGCTTGGTATATCTCCAATTCAGTAAATCGGGGGCCTGAAAAACCATATTTCCGGAAGTTTCGATATCATTAGACAAAAAGCTCATATGTTTATGTTGAACAAAATCGGTTTTCAGGCTTTTGATTTTTTTAGATTTTTCTGTTACTCCGCTTTTGAATTGAGTTATTTCATTTGCCGAAAGCTTCTGTTGCTGTGCAAAAGAACTCGATATTACTGCAAAAACCGCAATCAGACTAAAAAATACATTTCGGATTTTATTCATTTTCTAACAATTTATTGATAGTAATCATTTGATAATTTTCCTTTTGCAAAGTTAGCAATAACTGTTCCAAAACACGAATTGTTTTGTCGGAAGTATCGTGCAACAGAATTATACTTCCGGGTTTGAGCTTGTTTGTAATGCGTTTTAAAATTTTGTTTTCGTCCTCAATTACCGTATCGAGCGAACGGATATTCCACCCGATTACCTGATATCCTAATTCTTTTACAGCTTTGGCTATATGCGGATTCGTAACTCCGAACGGAGGTCTGAAATAATGATTTTTTTCTCCTGTGATTTCCTGCAAAAGAAATGCTGTTTTTTGCAATTCTTCCCGAACTTTTTCAGTTGAAAAAAATCCAAACGAATTAGTGTGGCTGTATGAATGATTGCCTAATTGATGTTTTTCGGAATAAATTCTTCTGCAAATATCAGGGTGCTTTTCGATTTGCTTTCCGATACAGAAAAAAGTAGCTTTTGCATTGTATTTTTCTAATAAATCGAGAGCTTTTGGCGTAAAATCCGTAGGCCCGTCATCAAAAGTTATGGCAATTATTTTTTTATTCGTTTTTTTCCGATAAATAACAGGAATAAAATAACCCAACCGAATGTCAAATGCTCCCCAAACCGTAAAGCCAAGCCATATAATTCCTATAAAGAATAACAATAGGTAATAACCGGAAAGTATTAGTATTATAGCCGATACGATGCAAAGTGTAGATATGATTTTGTGTTTCACAATTAGATTTTATTAGCTATAATTTTGAGGTAAAATAAACCTATTATCTTATAATGTCGGACTTCCCTTCTTCCATTTTCTTTCACTCGAATTCCATATTAAATATGGAGGGTCAAAACCTTCAACAAAAATTATTTCAAACTCATTATCATTGATTTTTTTATATTCCGGCTTTCCAATTTCATACTCCTGATATATTCCATATTCATTCAATTTTTCCCAATCATTATTTTCTGGTAACTCTTCTTTGGAACTTTCTATTTTTTCAATTATCTGATTTCCAAGTTTAATTTCAGTAACTCGATTATATTTAACAGGTAAATTTATCCAAATAATCCATAATAGAATTATCCCGATAAAAACACCTAATATAATTTTAATTACTTTCATTTCTAACATGTATAATTTTACAAAACACCTCTCAAAAGCACCAAACTATGATCTAATCCTCTATACTGGTTGTATAGTAAAATGGTTTTGTATTGCTGTTTTTCAACTGAATTGAGTCTTATTACCTCTGGAATTTGCTGTTTTTTCAGCATATTCGCAGCAACCCAAAGCCCGAAAGCCGAAGCTGTATTGTATTCTCCGCTCAAATGCTTGTAATACACCTGAACTGAATCAGGCAGATAATTTGAGACTTTTTCAAAATAACAATCAAACTCCATATCTCCATTATTTCCTAAAACAACCACATCTATTTCAGAGGTATTGAGGTTGTTTTTCTTTAGAAAAGCATCAAAAAAATCAGGTAATTTTTCTTTACTTATTTTGTTTTTAATTTGAACATCAACAACTTCCGCATAAGTTGAATCTTTACGAATATTTTCCAAAGCAAAAAACGTTGCTCCCTCCGAAAAAACCGTTCCTTTCGATTTGGAATTCAAAACCGAAAACGGTTTGTCCTGCTCATTTTTAATCAGCCCAATCAATTTATACAACGAAAAAGTATGCTCTGCATATTCATCAATTCCTCCAACCAAAATGCTTTTTGCTTCTTCGGAAGTGATTTGCATACACCCATCAAGCAAAGCCGATTCAAACGAAACAGCTCCATTTACATACGTAAAATTATATCCTTTGCAGGAAAGTCTTAAAGCGATTTGAGCCGCAACCGTATTGTGTGTGGATTGTATAAATGAAGTCGGAGTTAAAAACTGTTCGTTGTTGTCCAAAATGCTTTTCAGAAATTTTTCTGAATCCTGTGAACAGCCCATTCCCGTTCCTGTAATAATGGCATCAATCTGTTCCAATTCCGCTTTTTGAAGTGCCTGAACTGAAGTGGCTACTCCCATTTTTATCCCCTTTGCCATTCGTCTGATAGCAGCAGGAGGAATAAACGTTTTGTAATCGGGCTCAATAGCAGATAAAGTAGTTGTAGTCTGATTAACCACTGCCGAATCCAAAAAATCCGATTCAAAAGTATTTTGAGCCGATATAGCGGAAATTCCGTTGATAAAACATTTTTTCATCTGTACTTTTTTAAAAGCCACGAATTACACAAATTTTCACGAATTATACGAATATTTTCTAACGAATAAAGTAGCCATTTCTAAAATTTTGAAAAGATTAAAGACGAACAATTCCCCCCGAATCCGAAAGAGTTTGACAAAACCGTATGAATTTCTTTTTCGGTAAGCTCGGTTGTCGGAATCAAATCAAATTCTTCCATTTTATCTTTAAAATTAAGATTCGGATATACTACATTATGCCGTAAAGCCAATATGCTGTAAACCGCCTCGATAGCCGCAGCTGCAGCCAACGTATGTCCCGTATAAGGTTTGGTCGAACTGAAATGCGGAACATTCTTCCCGAAAATCTGCAATAAAGCTCTCCCCTCCGACAAATCATTATTCGGAGTTGCTGTTCCGTGAACATTGATATAATCTATATTTTCGGGAGAAATATCAGCCATTTTCAAAGCCTTTTCCATTGCCAGAAAGGCTCCCTCTCCGTCTTCTGACGAGGCAGTCTGATGATAAGCATCATTGGCATTTCCGAATCCCGAAAGATAAGCCAAAATTTCTCTGTTTTGCTCTTTTACGATTTTATCCGATTCCAAAACCAAATAAGCCGCTGCCTCTCCCAAATTCAGTCCTTTTCGGTTATTATCAAACGGGGTATTGTACGTATCGGTCAGAATCATTAACGTATTAAATCCGTTGATTGTGAATTTGCTCAAAGCATCACTCCCTCCGACAATTACCCGTTCTAATTGTCCCGAGGCAATCAGCCTTGCTCCAAACATTACCGCATTCGCAGCCGAAGAACAAGCTGTGCTTATCGTGGTTACAATTCCCTCAATGCCTAAAATGTCCGCTATTTTGTGCGAAACATCTCCCGCATCGTGCGAAGTAATAAATCTTCGGATTTCGGGATTGTCAAAATATTCATAAAAATACTGTTCGGTTTTGTCCATTCCTCCCACACTCGTAGAAGAAACCAAACCTGTCGGGTAATCGTTGATATTTTTGATTCCTGCGTTTTCGACCGCTTTTTGAGCAGCATAAGCTCCCAAAAGCGTAGTTCTCGAAAAGTTATGATTTTCAGGTAGATGAAGTATATCAGCTAACTCGGAATTGGTTAATTTTATTTCTCCGAATTTCAAAACGCCTTTATGAACCGTATCGATATTTTCCAAATCGGAAATACCCGAATCACGGTTTTTTAAGGCATTAAAATTCTCCTCTACCGTAGTTCCGATAGCTGAAATAATGCCCATTCCCGTAACCGCAATTTTCATTTTATTTCGTTCTGTTAGCTTCGATATAATCAGCCATTGTCTGAATAGATGTAAAAATAGCCCTGCCCTCTTTCGGGTCAGCCAACCTGATTCCGTAGTCTTTATCCATAAGTACGATAAGCTCCAGGGCATCTATCGAATCCAATCCTAATCCGTCTCCGAAAAGTGCATCGTCATCTGCAATATCCGCAACAGATAAATCCTCCAAATTAAGCGTTTCGATGATTTTAGCCTTTAATTCTTCTTTTAAATTTCCCATTTTATTCTGTATATAATTTTTTGATTGTTTCTATGTTGTGCTTTTGCGTTCCGTTTTCTGAAATCAGACACATAAAAGCCTTGTATTCCTGTTGAAAATACTCAACCCAACCCCAAAGCACCTTTTTTGATTTTCCCGATTTTAATAAATATTCCGAATATCCTGTCAAAAATTCAGGATTAAAAGCCTCAAATATAAAGAAACTATTTTCAGAATACAATTTGTGTCGGATACTTATTTCCCCGATGCAGATATTGGGTAACGTATAAACAAAAACTGCAGGACTCGGATAGTAATTTTCCTTGTCTGATATGGATTGCTGATATTTGTAATCTGTATCCAAAGAAGAAGAACGGTTAGCCAAAACCAAAGCAATATCGTTATCCGATTCGTTCAGTTTTTGGCTTTTAAGTAAAATTTCCGCTCCCAAAAAAGCAAGTTTTGACAGATTATCCATTTTGAAAAACTTCGGATAATTCGTACCGAAATGCTTATAAACCTCTTTGGAAAAAGTCGAAAAATCCTTCGAATCCGAGCCAAACAACTCTTTTCCTTCCGAAATAACTTTGTTATTGCAGATAGATATGCTTGATTCTATGTAAAATTCTTTATTCAATTTTTTAAAAATGGGCTATTTGAAAGGATTTATGCGACAAATATATAAATTATTCCCCGCAAATTTGCGGGGAATATTTTGCTGTTTTACAGCAAATTTCAGCAAATACCGTTTTTTACCTAAACGCCACACCTTTTGCCAACGGCTTAAATCTAAATATATAATAAGGTGCTTTTGCCAAATTCTGACCGTTATTGAAAACTGCCCCTAAATGAATTTGTGCAGATGAAACATACATATATCCGTCCACGACATTGTAACTTACACCATCAGGCCAAAGCAACTTTTCATCAGTAACAATATGATGTGTGCTTTTGTCTTTGGCAAGAATAACCGCTACGCTATTGGTTTCCATTGCTGTTAAATATAAATTTCCGTCATCATCAATGCTTAATCCACCATTGTTTGGTTTCTCTGAATAGGTTTCTATTCGCTTATCTAATTCTCTTTCGGTTAGGCTTTCATTCAATAAATCGTCCATTTTTACACGGTATATTTTACTGCCGTTCAAAGGTGCATAATACAACCATTCAAAATCCTTGTCTGCCGTAATTCCGTCACAACCTACCAAAAGATTTTTCCCGTTTATAGCCAAAGGATTACCTTTTATCATTATAGGAATATTTTCGGGCAAAGTAGTCCGAGAGCCTTGTAACAATCTTCTTGTTTTACCTGTTTTCATATCTACGATAATCAAACTTGCGGTGCTTCCGTCCCCACCATTACCGATACCCTCGTCTGCAATTACAAAAACTCCGTGTTTGGTATCAACCACCATATCATTCGGTTGGGAAGTAGGAACAACAGCTGTTTCGGGTAAATAATAAATCCGTTCTAATTTATCTGTAATGGTATTCCAACCAACAATTTTTGGCGTAATAGGATTTCGTTGTGCCATATCCAACAGCCAAACAATTCCGTTTTCATCGTTTCTGATACCCAAAACATTGCTTAAATAATGGTCGTCCGTTTCCCGTGGTGTGTTCCATTCTTCATTTGGAAAAGGCGTTGTTGTTTTGGTTTTAGCATCGTATTTCACAACCCGAAAAGTCGGATTGAAAAACGGGTGATGACTGTAAACCAAATCGCCTTTATGCGTAAAAGCAATATTTCCTACCGATTGTTCAACGGTTGCAAAAACTTCGTAATCGGCTTTTTGAGAATAAGCGTTAACACCTATCATCATACTGAATGCTAAAATGTATTTCTTCATAGTTTTATTTTTAAATAGACTGTACAACTTCGTCTAATGCAAAACGGGATTTTGGTAAAACAGTCGGGTGTGTCAAATCACTTGCATCGGCATAGCCTACCGTAACCGCAAATAACGGGTCATATCTGTCCTGTGGCAATATTTCTTTGTAGGCTTTACGATTGATACCCTCCATTGGTGTAGCATCAAGTTCCATACTTATACAAGCACTTAAAAAGAATCCCAAAGAAAGATAGACTTGGTTTTCTATCCAAGATTTTACTGCCGCATTTCCATTCGATTTTATCATTGGCTCATAGAAACCTGTTACCCACGCTTCGGGAAGAACAGAAAGATTTCGTTTTTCAAAATGCTCAATATCTTCCATTACACTAAACACGACTAAAAGCCCGACATCGTTAATCGAATTTTCGTTCATATAAGATTGCGAGGCTAATTTTCTTTTGACGGTTTCGTCCGTAACAAATGTAAATTTCCAAGGTTGGCTGTTGATTGAAGACGGACTTAACCTTAAAATTTCTTTCAATTCTTCAATTTGTTCTGTCGAAATCTTTTTAGTCGGGTCGTACTTTTTGGTTGCGTATCTGCGTTTCGCAAGGTCTAAAAACTTCATAATTTTTTTATTTTAATTAAACTATACTTTTTACTGTTGCAAAACTAAATATAGTAATTTATCTTTGCAATAACGGTTAAAATTGATAGTAACAGATGTATAATATAGACGACAAACAATATCCTTGTTCCACAAGCCTGACAATGAAATACATAGGTGGAAAATGGAAAGCGGTAATTCTTATTCATTTAATCGAAAAAAAACGATACAGTGAATTAAGAAAAGAATGTAAAGTTATTACGGAACGGACATTGAGCTTACAACTGAAAGAAATGGAGGCAGACGGTTTAGTCAAACGTACCGTTTACACAAGTAAACCTCCTCTAAAAGTTGATTATGAATTGACGGAGTTCGGCAAAACGCTTATTCCTTTGCTAAAAGCCATTGCACAGTGGGGAAAAGAAACAGCCAAGACAAATAAACGAATAAAAGTTGTCAAGTAAGTTTTTTGTTAAATCATTACAGGATTGTTATAAGTTGGGGTTGTGTAAACGTGTTATTTTTTTGTCTTTTCAAACAAAACAGCCGTATTACAACCTCCGAAACCCGATGCTGTTTTCAGAAAGTAATTCATATTTTTATTTTGAAATTCCGTAAAAACCGTAATCGGCTTTGAAACTCCTGATTCCTTAAATCCCAAAGACGGAAGAATTTTATTTTGATGTAATGCCTCAATGCTGATAACCGTTTCGAGCAATCCCGAAGCTCCGAGCGTATGTCCGTAGTTGGCTTTCAGGCTGAAAATCGGAATTTCCGACATATTCATTCGGTCAAAAGCAATAGCCTCCATTTCGTCATTATACAAAGTTGCTGTTCCGTGAGCCGAAATAAAACCGACCTGTTCGGGTAAAATTCCCGCTTCCTTAAAAGCACTCTGCATACTTCTGAAAAGCCCCTCTCCCGTTCTCGAAGGACCTGAAATATGATTCGCATCGTTTATTGAACCTTCTCCCAAAATCTTAACTGCATTTGCACTTTTTTGTTTTGACAAATAAACTGCTGCAACCGCCTCACCGAGATTGATTCCTTTTCGGTCTTTATCGTAAGGTCTGCAAAGCTCATCACTCATTGCCTGAAACGAATTGAAACCCGAAATCACAAACTCCGAAATTTCATCTCCTGCCACGACAAAAGCCTCTTTATAATCCGAAAACTGCAACATTCGTTTGGCGACCGACAAAGCCAAAACTCCCGAAACACAAGCATTGGAAACCACAACAGGTTCAGTTGTAAACCCAAAAAAACGGGCGGTTTTTTGAGCTAATCTGCCTAAATTGGCTTTTGAAATATCTTCCGATTTATCTTCCAAAAGCCTGATATTTCCTTTGGTTGTGGATAAAACCAAAACCGATTTATCGGTTATTTTTTTCCCTTTTACAATCGGGGACAAAACCAAAATCAACAGCTTTTCCAATCGGGTAAAATCCGTATCCGAAGAAATTGCGGAAAATCTTCGGTTTATTTCTTCATCAGAAATTTCTCCCAAAAGAACATTCGGAAACATAGGATATTTATCCGAAACCGAAATTCCCGATTTTCCGTTCAAAACAGCATCAATATTCGACTGTACATCAAATCCCAAAGGGGTAATGCAGTTCGTTTCAGAAATATATACAGCGTCTTCCATTACAAAATTCCCGTTTTTTGTTTCCACTTTTCGTAAAATTCGGGATTGTTCAACGACAAAACTCCGTCTTTATCCACAAAAACCTGAATCGTCTGACCTGTACAAACCAACTCGTTATTTTCGTTATAAATCTTATACGTAAAAATCATTTTGGCAGCCAGAGTCGGGATAAGCGTTGTTTCGATGGTAGCATATTCCCCATATTTCAGTGAAATTTTATGCTCACATTCCGATTTTACGATAGGCACGACATAACCCTCCTTTTCAATATCCAAATACGTCAGATTATGCTCACGTCCGAAAGCCTCTCTCCCCTCCTCAAAATAAACGAGATAATTTCCGTGCCATACGATTCCGAGCGGGTCGGTTTCGTTGAAACGGATTCTGAATTTGTAGGTAGAAGTAATCGTTTTTTGTTCTTCAGACGGCTCTTTTCTTTTTGTCATAAATAATCGAAATGGTTAATGTCGCTGCAAAGAACAAAAATAGTAAAATTATATCGGTAAGAACATCTGAAAGACCTCCTTGTCTTAAAAGCACGTCATAAAAAGCGTTCAGTCCCCAATTCATCGGGGAAATTTTAGCAAATCCCTGCATTATTTCGGGCATTGCAAAAACAGGTACCCAAACCCCTCCGAGTGCAGCCAAAATGATAACCGAAGTAGCTCCGAAAGGTGCAGATTGTTCCTGTGTTTCTGCATACGTTCCGAGTAAAACCCCAAAGCCTATGGCAGCCAATCCCGAAAACAAAGCCACAACCGTAAGTAATCCTAAATTCGTCCATTCCAAAGCAATTAAGCCAAAATACGGAAAGATAAATTTTCCGATGAAAAGCATTACATAAAACTGTAATAAACAAATAATCAGATAGGTTATGATTTTGCCTCCCAAAAATACCAAATGCGAAACAGGGCTTGTCAGCAAACGAACGTACGTTCCCTGATTTTTTTCCTTAACCATATTGACAGAAAGCGGAACAACGATAAAAAACATAGCAAACAACGTCCACGCAGCAATATTGTGCTGAACAGAATTCGGTTTTGGCTCTTCGCTATTCGTTGTTGGTAAAATTTCCTCAAAAACAATCAGACTTTCCTGCTCAAAAAACGAGTTTTCTTCGGATAATTGTTCCTGAAAAGCCTTATAAATAGATTGGTTTTCGATTTGGGTTACGATTTTATCAATGGCATTCTGAACTCCCGATTTGAAAGATACGTGCGTAGCGGGGTCAAAATACAATTTGATTTCTTTGGTCGAAAAATGGTTTTCTTCCGTATTGGAATCATCTCCCAAACCAAAAGCACTGATAGCTTTTTCCACATTGTGATTGACCCTGTTTTGTAAATCACTGCTCAAATTTTCGGGAATGACAATTCCCATTTGGTATTTTCCTTTAAAAACAAGGTGTTGAAGTTCCTGCTCATTAACGGAAACCAATACAAAAGATTCACTTTTTGATAAATTATCAACAATGGTTTTTGAGATTTCGCCTTTGTCGTTATCCACAAAAGCAATTTCTATTCGGGTCGAAACAGCTTTGAACGAGCTGTCCTGAATAAGCGTAACGGTAATAACCAACACCAAAGGCATCACAAACAAAATGACCAAACCTCCCCAATCTCTCGACAGGAGCAACATTTCTTTTTTGACCGACTGCCACAATTTATACATCATCACGAAGCTGTTTTCCTGTTAAACTTATAAACACATCTTCGAGATTTGACACATTTTCGGTATTTTGAATCAGATTTTTCGGAGTATCACAAGCGAATATTTCTCCCCTGTCAATAATGGCAATTTTCGTACAGAAATGCTCCGCCTCCGACAGATGGTGCGAAGTATAAATAATGGTTGTGCCTGACCTGTTTAATTCCTGTAAATATTCGATAATCACGTTTTTGGATTGTACATCTACCCCAACAGTTGGCTCGTCCAAAAACAAAATCTTCGGATTGTGCAATACTCCTGCTATCAGATTGATTCTTCGTTTCATTCCTCCAGAAAAAGTTCCGATTTTTTTGTCTGCAAATTCCAAAAGTCCTAATCTTTCCAAAGTTTGATTCGTTTTTTGGTCTAAATCTTTGCCTTTCAGTCCGTACATACCCGCAAAATACGCAATATTCTCTCGGGCTGTAAGCGTAGGATACAAAGCATATTCCTGCGGAACAACTCCGATATTCTGATGAATTTCGGTTTTTTGGTCTGAATAGGATTTGTCTAAAATAGAAATCTTTCCCGAAGTAGGTTTCAGAAGTCCGCACATCATCGAAAGCAACGTGGTTTTTCCCGCCCCGTTCGGTCCTAAAAGACCGAAAATCTCTTTTTGAGCAATAGCCAAAGAAACTCCCTTAACCACAAAAGTTTCTGTGTTTTTGTATTGTTTGTAGAGGTTATTTATCTGTATAACACTTTGCGACATTGTCCATTTTTAAAACCCTGCGAAGTTACGGTTTTTTCAAAAGAATCGGAAAAGTCATAAAGTCAAAAGTCTGAAAATTCTGTCATTGCGAGGAATGTAGTGAAACGGAATGACGTGGCAATCTAAACATAGAGATTGCTTCATACCTCGCAATGACAAGGTTATATAAATACTTTGAGGCTCAAAATATTATAAATATTCCATTACAAACTGTTCGCAATAATCTTTTATTTGTTGTCGGATTTGCCTAAACTGTTCTTTAATTTCTTCGTCTGTTCCTGTTGCTTTTGCTGGGTCTGAAAAGTTTTGATGAAACTTCTTTGCTTTAGTTGGAAAAAACGGACAACGTTCTTTGGCATTGTCGCAAACTGTAATGACAAAATCAAAATCAATGTCGTAATATTCATCAATGTTGTTTGATGTATGTTTTGAAATATCAATTCCGTCCTCTTTCATTGTAGCAATGGCTTTTGGGTTTACTCCGTGTGTTTCGACACCTGCACTGTAAACTTCTGCATTTCCGTTCGCAAATTGTCGTAAATAACCTTCAGCTATTTGACTTCTGCAACTGTTTCCTGTGCAAAGCACTAAAATTTTCTTTGTCATTGTTTATAATATTTTTGTTTTAAAAAAAGACTTGCTCTGACTAATAAAACCAAAACAGGAACTTCAACCAAAGGTCCGATTACACCCACAAACGCTTGAGGCGAATGAATACCAAATACCGCAATGGCGACGGCAATCGCCAATTCAAAGTTGTTGCCAGTAGCTGTAAATGCAATAGATGCGTTTTTGTCGTAAGGGACTTTTAGAAATTTAGCGATGAAAAAACTCACGAAAAACATCAGTACAAAATAAATGATTAATGGTATCGCTATTTTTATGACATCTAAAGGCAATTCCAATATTTTGTCGCCTTTTAAACTGAACATCAGTACAATGGTAAACAATAAAGCATACAATGTAATGGGCGATATTTTTGGAACAAACTTTCTATTGTACCACTCAATGCCTTTCGATTTTACCAAATAATAACGGCTCACGAAACCAGCAAAAAAGGGAATGCCTAAATATATCAGAACGCTTTGTGTAACGTCTTTCATTGAAACGCTTACATTGAAATTGGCAATTCCTAATTTATTGGGCAATATGTTGATGAAAAGCCACACGAAAAAACTATACGTCAATATCTGAAAAATACTGTTTAGGGCGACTAATAATGCCGTGTATTCTCTGTTTGCTTTTGCCAAATCGCTCCACACAATAACCATTGCGATGCACCTTGCCAAACCGATTAAAATTAATCCCGACATATATTCGGGTTCGTTTCGTAAAAACAGAACGGCTAAACCAAACATCAAAAGGGTACTTATAACCCAATTCAATATTAAGGAAATGGCAATTACTTTTTTGTCTTTTAGAGCTTTAGGTAACAAGCTGTAATCGACTTTTGCTAAAGGCGGATACATCATTAATATCAATCCGATGGCTAATGGTATATTGGTTGTGCCCACCGAAAGGGAATTGGTAAGGGTTGAAATGTTGGGAAAAAGATAACCTAATCCCACACCCACAAACATTGCAAGGAAAATCCATAGGGTCAGGTAGCGGTCGAGAAATTTTAGTTTGCGATGCATAATATTCACTTGGTTACTTCGCTAATTTTAATATTCGATATGCGCCTCGGGCCACAATTACAAAGACAATTCCTCCAATGATTAGATCTGGATAGCTGGACTCGAGTAAATAGACCATCGTTCCGGCTATGATTACGCCCGAATTTATAATGACATCGTTGGAAGTGAAAATCATCGAAGCCTGCATATGGGCTTCCTTGCTTTTGTTTTTTTGTAAGAGATAAAGGCAAATCACGTTGGCAATTAAAGCCAAGATGGAAACAACAATCATTGTTTTGAAGTCGGGTATGGCTTCTATTCCAATAAAACGTCTGATGACTTCCACAAAACCGATTAGAGCGAGAAGGACTTGAAAATAGCCGGCAAATTTAGCAATGTTGTTTTTGAACGCTATACTTCCGCCAACCGCTAATAACGCCAAGGCATAAACAATACTGTCTGCCAGCATATCCAGGCTGTCTGCAACTAAGCCCATAGAATTGGAAAAAAGACCATACGCCATTTCAATCCCGAAGAAAGCAAAATTGATGATTAATACTGCCCAAAGTAATTTCTTTTGCTGTTGGTCGGAATTTTCATCAAAATGGCCTTCACTTTGTTTGGTAGAAATCAATGTGGTGTTTAAGTTCAGTGTTTCCAAGGCGGCTAAAATCGGTGCTGTATCTCCGTGGTGATAAACATTTAGCTTTCTGTTGGCTACGTCAAACTCCAATGATTTTACAGCATTAAAGTTTTGCAATTTCATACGAATGAGTTGCTCCTCACTTGGGCAATCCATTTTCGTAATTCTGAATTCCGTTTTGCTAATCATAAACATTGTTTTTAACAGCATCCGCCTCCTGGCGTACAAGAAGCATTTTGATTTATAGACAATTCGTTTAAATTCTTCTTTACTTTCTCGGACGGAATTCCACACGCATCTTGTGCTAAACAAGCAGTTGTTTTGTTTTGCAAAATGAAATTTGTTCCGTCAAAAGCCAACGCATATTTTCCAATTGTGTC
>Ga0180217_1000902_pt1 | contig 38176 bp, 19 predicted proteins | sample eDN3rd37CBELigOP_FD_128521 | JGI IMG/M metagenome (GOLD analysis project Ga0180217, IMG submission 128521) | Enriched Organic Plus compost microbial communities from Emeryville, California, USA - eDNA 3rd pass 37_C BE-Lig OP (version 2) (version 2) ...
CTAGGTGTGTATTGAGATTGCTTCTGGGTGCCAAAAAGGAGCGGTCTCTATACCTCTTAGTCTAGGTATTCCGGCCCCCCCTAGAACTTTGCCTGATAGCCTTTTTAGCCGGATGCGGTTATATGAAAAAACTGGAGCACTAAGCCAGGTTGATTGCACGCGTGTAGCTCGAGTACAGACGCGTGCATGAGTCTGCCTTACTCTGATTACTCTGCCACCGGAGCCGGTGCGCAGTACTTTACGGCTTTGCCCTACGCACCTCCCTCACAACTGCCACAGGGATGGGAAAAATGTGTTGATAATTATGGAAGAGAGTACTATCGTAACGTGAACACGAACGAAACCCGGTGGACGCCACCGCCACCGGACTTTGCAGGCTCCTCGCAGACTGCTGAGCCCGGAGCAAATCCTCTTGGATCTGGATACAACACTGGTGCCAGTTCCTACTACCCAACGGCACCTTCGGCGATCCCAAACAACTCGAGTGCACTGTGTGGTGGATGGGACACAGCGCCCATTCTCCCGCGCGCTTACAGTTATCGCTTTACTGTTCCGCCTCCATCTTATTCTGGCTCGGGAGCTGAGGCTGGCTTCCCCACAGAGCCTCCTTCCCAACCTGACCATGGAACGGCCAGCGTAGCCCCGTTCCCCTACGACGCGCCTCCTGCATATGGACAGAGTGCATCACCTGCGTATGCACAGGGTGCATCGCCCGCGCCCGATACGTTGGGGGTCGACGTGGTGGGAGAAGCACCCAGCCAGCAGTTCAACGGTGCAGCTGGGAGCCAGGAGTTCGAGGCGATTTTCACCGTTCGACCTTCGCGTGCCGTGCTTAGTGATGGACGTTCACTCTGGAACGCAACACTTGGTGCCGTATGGGACCACTGTTGCTTGTTCGTCGTCACGGTTGCTGTATGGGGAAGCGTTGTTTTGCTGATCGTAGTAACGCCATTGGTATTTGGTCTGTTGTTTGTCACTGGTGTCATGTATCTCATGTTCGGTGTTTTTGGAGCAGGTATATGCTGCAAGGACTGCTGCCGAGGAGTTCATCACTTGGTCTACCGCAACAGTGTTGCCGTTCGATATGCGCTTCACCCTACGCGTGCGCCTGAGGAGCTGCGTCAGCGCTTGGAAGAGTATGTGTCCGCCCGTATCAAGGCCCTCGCAATCTTCTCCAACTACAGGCGTGAAACTCGACGCACCAAGAATGGTACCCGTACCACCTACAGACTCCTCAGCAGATACGTGCTGGGTCTCCCCTTGGAGAGCTGGGAAGATACGTCGCCTGAGCCTAATCAATATATCGGCGCCGTCAATTCGCTCGGTCTGAGCAGTGCATTGATTGATATCAACGCCAACTACAGTCTTGAGGCAAGCCAGAATGTATTTCTTGAACGCCTCCAGAATCGTTATGGCCCCGATCTCAAAGGCGCTGCGGACACGCAAAGGTTCGAGTTCAAAATTGAGCCTCAGGTCTCCGAGAGCAACGCGATTGGTGATCGCGAGATGTGGGTTCTGGGCAAGAAGCGTTGTGTATGTTTCTTTAATCCATGTGTCTATTTCCTTACCAACCTGACGACAACGTTCCTGTTGTATGAGATGGTGGCACGCTGTCTCGCTCCAAAATATGTTTACCCTGTCAACAAGCACGTCCGCCTTAAGGTTAATCGTGCTCCCTGGTTCGAAGTCAATAGTGCGCAAATCAATCTTGTGCCGCTGAATGAGCTACCGCACGAATAAGCCTTCGCGATTTTCGACTTCCCACTTCTGTCGATGGCGTTGTCTACACCCTACAGTCATTACGTATGTCTTCAAGTCACTATTACGTCCTTGAGTTCTCACTGTTGACCGTTTTTGATTTTTCTGTATTCGTTTCCTCACCTGTCACCAGTCAAGGCTAGGAATGGTGCCTTCTGGCTCTGAGTCCACTCTCTTTCAGACACTCTTTATACCAGCGTTATCTCGTTTTTGTATTTGTTTGGCCGGCCTGCACTAGATTGTAACCAACCCGAGATGCCTCTCAGACCAACTATCCTGTAGCTTTAGTTCGTCTTCAAGGCCAACCAGAGTGTTTGTTTAATCCTGTTATTAAATACCACACGCTATCAATACACATGCCCTCTGTAGCACCTCATGCATGCATGACGGCACTTCGTAATGTGAAAGGAGTAGACAAACGGAACACCTTGTCTGGGGAGGAAAAGGTATTGCATGGGACTTAGGCCTCTTTCCTCCAATCTTACTGATTACCCTCGCCGACCTTGGGAGCCCACGGTTTGTCTGGGGACTGTGCATACGTCATGAGGTCCTTCATAACTGGGTTATTCTGGTACTTCTCGGGTAGTGGCCTGCCCTCGCAGAGCCAACGCATGAGATCCGAGTTTTCTTCAGCGCAGATACCCTCGATCTAGAGTGATTGACGACGTGGAGATAGGGCAGAAGAGCTTAGCCGAGGCGAGTAACTTGAGCGGCGACCATGGACTTATTCACACCAATATATATCCTCGGGAACGTTCCCAAGAAAACTACAATATTACAACGAACGTACGAGATTCATCGACTCTTCGTTGGTGATGAGGCTATCTTTGTTGCGCTTCACCCATGAGCCAATGATCAGATCAAGCTCAAGCCAGCCTATATCGTGACAATAATAGAGTGAAGTACGGGATTGTTCACCGTGAGCACCTTAGATCCCTTGACTGAAAAGCCCGATCAAAACCACTGCGCCTGACTAGGCGGATGGAGACACGACAGTGGTAATGTAGCCAGAGGGTAATACGTACCACGCTGTTGACTGTGATAGAGCAGCTTCTTAAAGCGAGTCTCCTGCTCGGGCGTGGGTTGCACCTGGGTCATGAAGGCTCGGACAGCGAGCGAGGTTGGAGCTCGAGTCGCCATGCGAGTGAGGCCGACTCTGAGGGAGTTAATAAAACTCATGAATTGGAAGCCGCCTAGATGAACAAACGGAATAAAAAGGAACATTTGTGAGAGCACGTCTCAGTTCTCCGTACTCACTGTTCGGGAAATGTGCGATCGACTCGTTTTTTTACGACCACTCCGATGTGGGTGGATGGAGTTATCAGCTCCACTCGGATGCTGTTGTTGAGCATGAAGCTCATGGAAACTGGGCGTGTGTAGGGAGTTCACAGTAAATAAGGACCTGCGAGACTTAGCCCAACGCATAAAAGCAGGCATTTGTGCTATCTTCCAAAGATGTATTCGCCTTTCTTTAGGGTCTGGCCGATCCAAGCCTTGACCTGTGGGTTGCTTTGTATCCAGTGTCAGCAGATGGAATACGACCCAGGCACTACACTGGCAGACACCATCGCACGAGGGCACCTACATTTGTCGTAGGGAAACCCTATCTGACTTCGTAATGTCGAGTTTATTCAGTTTGCCACAGGAATCTACTCTAACAATCAGGGTGTCGGAAAGATCGTAGCCGGTGAGCCAGTTAATGAATCATTCAAATCTTAATCATGAGATAAAAGCGGAGTACGATGTTGGCTAGAAAGAGGACAGAATCACACTGAAGAGTATCTTAACGAATCTTTAAATCTGTAGCACGTATCGACCGTTAGTTATGCTTTTGGGAACTCGTTAGATTGTAACTAGTGGGAAAGAGTTCCGGGGCAAAGTGACGGGGGGCAACAACATAGGGCAATGATCCAAAGAAAGCGCCCATGATCAGCCCTACAATGACGTCTGAAGTGTTGTGTTTGTTATCTGATATACGGGAGGCGCCGACGATCACAGCGCTTAAGATGAAAATATACTAGATGAGGTTAGACGAAAATTTGTGGGCCCAGTGAGACGAGAAGAAGAGATCCAGCACTTGGGTGCATCGTCATTGGTGGCAAAAAGAACCAATCCGAAACAATCACTAGATAATCGCTACGTACCGCGAGTATGAGAGGAACGATGCTGCCCATAGAAGGAGATTTTCGGAAGCAGCGGTAGATGTAGATTCCAAAAAAGACTGCACCTGTCATGGAAATGGATGCATGCCCTGAAGGAAAGGACTTACGCCCATCGGCGAGGTATTCGACATCGGTCGTGGTGCAAACAACGCTGGGATTGGCCACATAGCCGGTATTCGGGTCCACATCAGCGTTGGTCGCGGAGTAGTTAGGGACACAACGAGCAAGGTAATCTGGACGATGACGTCCAACCTACATAACAGATGGCAACAGACATACAGAAAGGAATGAGCTCGGAACACGGGCAATCGGTACAGGCCGACTGAAAAACTGAAACCGCGAGAGAATGAAAGGTCAGACTCGCACAGTTAGGCTCCAGCCTTACATACCAAAAACTTCAGACTGTTCGTTGCAAGCTCGTTGAGGAAATGAGCGGTAGCGAGCCAGAATAGCTGTGCAATTGTGACATTGATACGGTCATCTCGCATTTTCCAGGCCAAGAAGAAGCTAGAAGGACAGGCCGGCGTGTGATAATGTGAGAACTAAATGAACTGTGCGTGTGCGTGGGTGCCATGATTACCGTAATCTTACTATCATGTGAGTGGGTGAGTTGTTATATCACGACTACGTCTATGAGTACGTACTTGTATCCCAAGATGCAAAGCGCGGGGAAGAGTGCATAGACTAAAAACACGACGACTGCTGGGATGGTGGACTTCTGCTTAGGCCAGGCGATTGACTACAATGGGGAAGGAGTGAATGCGCAGGACATGATCAGATACGCAGGGAAACTAAGTCTTTCCGCATAAACCACTCGTGATGGGGTTGCATACTGGACCAAACGGCCTCGTTCAACTTACCTGGTCATCCTTGAAGAAACCTCGATCACGAGGATAGCCCAGGATGTCCTGCGATATGAGCAGCCATAGAATGAACATAACACCAATAATGCAAAGCCAGGGAACCCACATGATCCTTCTCCAATTCATGGAGATGGGGACTCGCGCATTCGGGTTGATTCCAAGGAGTGAGTCCTCGAATTGTAACTCTTCGGGAGTCTGAGGACCCATGGAGTTCTCCATTCCCTTCAGTTCCGTTGGTGAGGGTTGGTCGGGGATCATCAGTGTCATGGACGTCGTTGAACCGACGTGTGTGCCACCTTGATGTGCGGTGGCGGATGAGGAACTCATCTGAGTGAGTTCCGTCTCCATCGCTTCACTTTCAGTATTCGGCCTTAGAGCCCTAGATCGTGAAACTGATCTTGCTTTTAAGTGGGTAAAACGCACTGTGTATCGTGTCGCTCGGCTGGTCCTAGCACGCGGCTTGTTCGAACACGTGCTTTGTCAGTGCCTCGGTCAGTGGTACCAACACCCGCACGCGCTCACTAGTGGATTCGGGATGAACACGATAGGTCTCGTTCGCAGGGTGTTCGGCTTGGAAATAATTCGTCGCTGCGCCAAGAGTACCACGTAAGTGAATGCAGGCCGGTAGTAGGGTTAGATTCCGACGTGGATATCAGATCCTCTGCAATTCAGCGTATATACACTCCCATTTGCCATCAAATAATAACGGCTTGGGCTATTCCTGCACCCCCGACTCTGGAGACGACACGGTTCAGCCCTCCTGCGTAGACCCACAGGATGACACAGTGGGGAGGTGTGCAGCCAAACGGACAGACAAGATGCAACATAGGCATGGCTCGCACCCGCTGCACCGCCTGCGGGAATCATACTGTCATTCACGCCCTGATACGACGCCTCTAATGGTTCCTCAAAGGGCTCATAATATGCTGTCTCGCGGGTTTCCTCACAGTATACGCCTCATGAACAGGTGCTGCTACTGGAACCAGTAGTACCCACACGGATATAAGCAACCTCCGTCCGCCAGTGGCGAGACCCTCTTGGCTCCAGCCCTACAGACCTGGAACGTGTTCATTAGTGAGCCTCGTTTCACATAGTTTTCCCGAATAGGGGGTGCTGGAATACGAAAGAATCACCTCGGCGACAGCAAGAACGAGCGAATATATCTCACGATGGGAGCTGCCTCAAGACAGCTTTCTATATGTGTAGCGTGCGGTATTTCATTGTGTAGCGTAGCGTCGCTTACCAACACTTGTACCTCGCTGGCTGGCCCGCTAGGCCCTTTCCTTCGACGGGATCAGGGCCTAACGTTCAAAAATCAAGTCACTTGCGATGGAAACACGGAGATGTCGGATGTGTCGCGCCTTACAATATGTATGAAATTTACTAAGATGCTCTGTCGTATGCAACTATCCCATCGTTCTAGGTCTGGACCGGATGTTCAAGCCGCAAGAGAGCGCTGGTATCGCGGACCTCGCACAGAAGTTCGTCGAGAAGGCGAATCAACGGTGCGTATTGACTTCGTTGCTGTTGAAGAGCCCGCATATTGATGTGCATTCATGTCGTATGTCCGATTAGTGTCTAATCCCTCGATTTGCTATGCATATAATCACTTCTTGACTCACTTTGTAGATGGTGGGAGCGCCGGAAGGAACCACTCTCGGTCTGGCAAGCGTGCAAGGCGCCAGATGGCAGTGAGTACTACTACAATGTCGAGACGCAGGAGACGACGTGGGACAAGCCCGCTGAACTGATGACACCCGAGGAGATGGACTCGAAGGGTGACTGGTACTGGATTCCTCACGAGACCGAGTGCTTCATCCCCGCACGCGTCCTCTCTCACACAGCGCGCACCGTTACGGCCAAGGACATGCATGGCGTAGAGCACACCGTAAAGGCTAAGTTTGCGCAGCTTGAACCTCTCAAACGCTCGTCATTGCAGCGCATTGTCTCAGATTTGGTTCTCTTGGATGTGATGTCCGCTCCGTTGATTCTTCACAACCTAAAGCAACGGTTCTTCAAGAACGAAATCTACACCAACGTCGGTACAATTCTCATTGCGATTAACCCCTACAAGGTCCTCCCACTTTATACGGAAGAGGTCGTGCGATCGTATGCGCGCAGAAAGCTCGGACAGGAAATGCCTCCACACTCTTTCAACATTGCTCACGATGCGTTCGTGGGCTTGCGAGATTTCGAGCAGAACCAGTCGATCATCATTTCAGGTGAATCCGGTGCAGGAAAGACCGAGACGACGAAGCACTGTCTGCACTATCTGGCGTACATGGCTGGAACTGGCAGCAACATCGCGAACGGTATCCTCCAGACGAACCCCGTTCTTGAGGCCTTCGGTAACGCGAAGACATTGAGAAACGATAACTCGTCGCGCTTCGGCAAGTTCATGCAGATCAACTTCAGTGGTCGCCACTGCGCCATGTCTGGATGCATTATTCGCACCTACCTTCTGGAGAAGATCCGTATCGTTCACCAGACTCCCAACGAGCGCAACTTCCACATCTTTTACCAGCTCACTAAAGGTGCTTCTGAGGCTCAGCGTCGCAAGTATCATCTGCTCCAGCCCCATCAGTACAACTATCTCAAGACGTGTACTGATGTTCCGTCGATTGACGACTTGGGTGATTGGAAGCAGGTCGAGGAAGCGTTTACTGAGCTTAAGTTCTCCGATGATGAGCGTGATGGCATCTTGTCCGTCGTTTCAGCTGTTGCGATGATCGGCAATATTAAGTTTAAGACCGTTGATGGTTCCGCTGGCGATAGAGCCTTGGTTGAGGATGAGTCAAAGGGCTCGCCGGTGGCAATTGTTAGCGAGCTGTTGAAGGTGCCTCTTGAAACGCTGAGCAAGGGTTTGGTAAACAAGCGGCTACGTATTATCGGAGCTGCCGACACCTTTGTCGAACTGTCGCCGAAGCAAGCCGTCGCACAGCGTGATGCCTTCGCCAAGTTCTTGTACGGCCAGCTGTTCGAATGGCTTGTTGAACGGTTGAACAGAGCCATTGGTGTTCATACCGATACCAACCGCTACATTGGTTGCCTCGATATCTTCGGTTTCGAGATCTTTGAGAATAACTCCTTTGAGCAGCTCTGCATTAACTTCACGAACGAAATGCTTCAGCAACACTTCAACTACCAGACCTTCAAGCTTGAAGAAATGGTGTACAAGGCTGAGAACATCAAGTTCAAGCACATTGAATTCATTGATAACCAGCCCATGCTAGATCTGATCGCTAAGAAGCCCACAGGTTTGATCCCACTGTTGGACGAAGAGCTCATTGTTCCAGGTGGTAATGAACGAGGATTCTTGAACAAGCTTACTGAGCGTCATACCGGAAATCCCGTCTTCGGTCGTGATCACTCCTCACAGGACGGAACCTTCCGAATTCGTCACTATGCAGGTGAGGTTACGTATGAAGTCACGGGTTTCATGGAAAAGAATCGTGACACCCTCAACGAGGATCAACTAGATGTCTTGCGTGCTTCCACACACTCGCTTGTCAACACCCTCTTCCCTCCCAATCAGGTACTGTCAACGCGAGAGAAGAAGCGCTCTTTGGGCTCGCAGTTCAATAACCAGCTCCAAAATCTCATGGAAACTTTACGCCGTACGGAACCCCACTACATTCGTTGCATTAAGCCAAATCCAAACAAGGCGCCTCTGGCCTTTGTTCCACGCATGTGCCATGAGCAACTCACCTACTCGGGTGTCTTCGAAGCTGTGGCGATCCGTAAGGCAGGTTACCCATTTCGCCTCAAGCATGAGACGTTTGCTGAGAGATACTCGGTTCTCTTTGAGGATCGCCAACGCCCCCCTCCAGGCAATGTCAAGGCGACCTGCGAAGCTATCATTGACATGATGAAGCTCAACCGCGAGAACGTTCAGATGGGTACTACCATGGTGCTGTATCGTGCCGATGAGCACAAGAAGCTCGAGTTACATCGTAATATCAAGGTTCGATTGACCGAGACACACGAGGACCTCGCGCGACTTACCAAGATTGATCCCTATGTGCAGTACCCCAATGAGGCTGATCGCGAGAACTATTTTATTGAGCTTGCGGCTGCGGTTCGCAGTGCAGATGAATTTAGGATCAATACGAGAGATGCAGAAATAGCGCGTCAAATGCTTGACCGATTTGTTGAGGAAAGAATGGATCCTGTTACGAAACGTCAACTTGAAGAGGCCTATGCGAGCAAAGACATGAAGAAGCTAGAGGCGGTTCTTCGTATTTGCGAAGCACATGGCTATCAAACTTCGATTGTTCGTAAATGTCAGGATCTGCTTGAGAAAATCACTGATGCCGAGGCTGCCCTCCGAGTAGCAATGCAGGAGGTCTCTGAGGAGTTCTTGGAGAAGGCCATCGCCATGTGTGAAGAGTTCGCATACGAATCAGAAAATGTCCAGGCCGCGCGTGATCTCCTGGCAAATCTCGTGCGAGCTAAGGAAATGATTGCACGTTCAATGCAGACTCTCAACCATGAGCACCTTAAGAAGACTCTCGATTTCTGTGCTTCTTTCAACTATAACTCGCTCTTGGTTCAAGAATGCCAGGCCAAGTACGACCAGGTTATGAGCGTGCGTGCAAAGCTCAACGAGGCGCGTAAAGATGTTGACATCAAAGCCCTCACCGCGGCAATTGAAGCTGCACAAGAGCTTGGATACGATGCACCTCTCGTATATGAGTGTACCCTTCTCCTTGGCCGACTGGAGCGTATTGAAGAAGAAGCTAATCGAGCCGCTGAGTACATGAACGATCCTCATATTCGGGCGGTGCTGCGTGCCGCAGATGAGGTGAAGTACAAGTCGAAGGCCATTAAGAAGCTCCAAGGCTTCGTCTCCGAATCACCCGAGGACTACCTCACCCTGCAGATTAAGGCAGCAAGCCTAGCTGGTGATCACGAGCGAGCAATTCGTTTGACTCTACAACTGACCAACCACAAGTTACGCAACCTTGGTCCGGCTCAATTGAATTTGCGTAACTTCGAGCACCTCAAGGACCCGCTTGTCTGGGGTAAGGAGAAGTTCTGGGGCAGTGCTCAACGCCGTGCAGACACATTCCTCTCATGGACAGATGCATCCCTGCATGCACCTTTAACTCGCGTGTTCGAGGGCATGCCGTCTCAAAGATATAAATTCATCTTCCCTAAGATGGTTAACAACTTTGAGACCATTCAGAAGTACATGGGTCAGCGAAACACGTCACGCCTCCCGCAGCGTATTGAGGAATTCTTGATGGATTGCATGGAGATCCCTGAAATCCGTGATGAGGCGTACTTAGCTCTGATGAAGCAGCTTACTCTGAACCCACAGCCTGAGGCTGTACCTAAGGGTTGGCAATTGATGACGCTGGCTTTGTTAACGTTCCCACCATCAGTACATCTGGAGAACTACCTGCTCCACTTCTTGAACTCGAACCAGTCATTCTGGAATGGTCATGACCTTGCCTATTATATGGTGCGCATTGTGTACCTCGATGCAGTTGCACGACCCTTCTGGAGATCGCGTGAGTCATTGGCAGATGTACCTCGTCTAATTCAGAGTATATGCCCTAATGTCTCGAAATCTGATGAGCGCTTCAATAGTAGCGCTGCATGGGAGGATCTGTTGGTCAAGTTCGACGACGATGACTACGAAGAGAAGGTCGAAACGGCATTTAAGCGGGCTACGGCAGCACGTAAACGATACGAGGCGTACCTGGCTGTGTCCAAGAAGCTTTGGTTGACCGATATCATTGACCGCAAGCGTGCAGCTGATCTCCGCAACCAAGGCATTTCAGCCTCAACTCCACCAACGGGTATGGATGGCGAAATCATAGGCTCACATGCACCTGAATTGGTCGTCGCGGCTGCTTTGGAATCCAAAGCGCCGCTGCCAGAACTCAGGACGTCAACGACTCTTGACTCTGCTAGCGGTGACGGTGAAGAAAAGAAGAAGAAAAAGAAGAAGAAGGCCAAGGCCGCAGCTGCAGAAGAAGAGCACAAGGCGGTGCCCGAAAAGGATGATGACGAGGAGGAGGAACCAACTCTACCATCCCCAACAGCGCAAAAGGGTGAAAAGAAGAAGAAAAAGAAGAAGGGTAGTGGTGTTCCTCCTGAAATCGTGACAGCGCTTACAGAGGCTTCTTCCGCCGCTGCTGCCGCGTCAATAGAGGAACCCACGAAGAAGAAGAAGGTCAAGAAGGTTAAGAAGGCAGCCCAACCCGAAGATGATGATTTCTAATTTAGTGCTTTAACTGAATGCACACAGTCCTAAATAACTTCGCGCTATGAATAGGTCCACAATACAAGTTTTATTCCATCCAACTATGCAGATAGTCGCTTCATGCGTTAAGCGTTCATAACGCCCTCTGGTAGAGGGGACATAAGCATTCCAGATGATGCCTCTGAAAGCTTGGATGCGTCTGCAGCCATTTGAACGGCGCTTTCATCCCATGACAAAGCACCCGAATAGACTGTCTGCTGAATGTTGTGCTTAACAAGGGCTCGCTTAAGGATCTGCTCTTCAACCGTTCCAGTGCAGACAAAACGATAGATTGTGACTGGCTTGGTCTGTCCAATACGGTGAACACGATCCATGGCCTGGGAGTCCATCGTCGGATTCCAATCGCTATCGAAGAAGACAACGGTGTCTGCTGCAGTGAGGTTGATACCGAGTGCACCTGCTCGAGTTGACAAGAGGAACAGGAAGCAGCTAGGGTTCGTTGAGAACTCATTTACAGCATCACGTCGATCAGCGAGGCTCGTTGAACCATCCATTCGCTTGTAGGAATACCTTCTCCTTCGAACAAAATCCTCAAGCAAGTCAAGGGCAGTCGTGAATTGTGTGAATAGCAGCACACGATGGCCTTCGGATTTGAGCTTGGCGAGTAGTTTGTCCAGCTTTTTCAGCTTGCCTGACTCTGAAAGGGCCCGCTCATGCCAGGAAGGGATCGATACATTCGCCCAAGGCCAGCAGGCGATGCCTGATACCTTTGAATAGAAATCGCGCTCATGAGCCAACAAGCCCGTAAGGGCAATCTGGGGGTAGCAAGCAGAGATCGCGTAGGGTAGGGCCTCGACAATTTTCCGTGTCCGCGAATCCAAATGGTCCTGACCGAGTGGCATGGTCCCTGTCTCTCGAGGGGATGCCAGGTGATTCGCTGAAGGTTGGGTAGTACCTCCGACTGCCTGGGCCCGCTCGTCAGCGTGCTTCTCTACAGAAGCCCCAGGTTGTATGTGCCGCGAACGAGTACGTCCGTTTCGAGCGGAACTAGGCTTTTGGTCCTCTTCATCTTCGAGTTCGTCTTCGGCGCCTTCATTGTCCTGGTCTGGATTTGCTTGTTTTTCGAGCTCCATGAACTTTGCCGCTTCCTTGGCGGCTAAGTCACGCAGGCTCTGAAGTTTCAGGTGCTGTTCCTGGCGCATGAAGGCAGGAATTGAGGGGCCAAGTACAGCAAATCCATGGAATCGAGGTGCGGGTGGTGACAAAAGCGGAGGGACTCGTTCAAGTGCGATCGACTTCGCATAGAGGAATGCGAGAGAGATGTTTGACGGGAAGAACCTCAAGGCGTGTGCCAAGCTGAGGTGCTCAGAACGGCGCGAATTTTGCTGAGAGTCCCATCTGATCGCGGACAGTTGATCCCTCGTGCACACAATACCCTTGAGACTGGGCTCCTGCAACCAGGCTGAGCTCGTGACAAAGTCGCCGAGACTTGTACTTATCATATCCAAAAGGACATCGATCGGGCTGAATGATCCTGGTTTGTTGAGAGAGGGGATTTGTCTGCTTTCAGCACTTCCGACTGCAACTACGCTCCTAGCCGCCTTGTTGGCACTCGCCCAGAAGACCAGACCTCGCTTGCTCAGAGCGGGTGAAATCCATGCGGAAATGTCAGTGGTAACATCAGGGACGAACCCAACATCCACTATCGTAGTTGCCGATCCAGGTAGTAACTGACCTGACGTGCAGGGCGGTAGGATCGAATGAATTCCCCAGAGGGGTTGATCGACACACGCTCGGCAATCGACTCCAGTTAAGAGGGACAGCTCCCAAGCATTGAAGAAATGTCGGAAACGCAGCATTGCCTTCGCGTCACCAGGAACGAAGGGGAAGAGTGGGGGCGCGACGCACCGCTCTACGTAGGCCACACCTGTCTCTCGAATCAGACCCATGAGCTTGCAGAGGAGTGGGGATGAAGACGGAACCGCTTCCACTGATCGGCTGGGAGTCAAGCTGTCAAGCCAGCTTGGGACAGCCTTGGCACCTGAGAGGAACCTAAGACGATTCAAATGCATCACGACCTGGCGTATTTCGGGATTCAACTGTCCTGGCTTCGAGATATCAGCGATAAACAAATCCTCCACATCATCGAACTCGGGCGTTTGGAAGTTATATGCGGGTTCTCCGCGTTGAACGAGGAAGGTGCTCTGTGAATCAGCGCGAGGCTGGCTATCCAAGAAGGCGAACCGATCTGGTAGATTGAGTCGCGCAAAGGGCGATTCGGGTGGTGTGGGTATCCGAATTACACGAGCATCTGTGGGGTCGGCTGCTGGTTGGTAGAGTGGTAGTCCCGTGACGGTGTGTGTCGTCAAATACGAGAACTGATCCCTCCTCACGTCGTACTTCCACTCAGCGGTTGATGCCGTGCGATCAGGTACACGACATGCTGCGGGTAAACGGAATGCAGCAGGTCCGCTGACAAGATCGTGAATATTCAGGCGAGCAAAGGTTGAATAGGGGGCTCTGGGGTAGCGGGCTAAACAACTGCGAGTGATATTGTCAACGAATCTATGATCTGCGCGCGGAATGAATGATTCAGGCTCTTGTAATATGGCAGACATTGCATAGTGGAAGTGATTTTCACTGCGCCTACGCTGAATCACGTGGAACAAGAAGCGCTGGAGTAGGCTGCTTGTCCATAGGAAGGATATTTCACCGGGCGAAAGATCGCAAAACCTAGAGAAGCTAAAGGCAGATTTGCAGCAGTTTCCGTTCTCCGCTGTCAATAACGAAGAATGGATCGCGGCTGGATCGAAGAGATCAAAGTGTCGCCTGACCAGAGCATACTTCTGAGCAAGTAATGCAACGGCTGAGAACGAGGAATCCGCCCGAGCCGTAATTCCTGGGGATGTCCGCAAGTGGGACGGTTGTGTACTAGATGTAACGAGTAGCTTAGTGCTGTGCAATACGGCAACGTCACGTAGGGCACTCAACTCGCGGTCATCTTCGACCGAGTCCGCATAGAGTCCGTAGAGATGGCAAAGCTCTGATGAGCATTCTGAAACAGAATGCAGTGCATCAGCCTGAGAACCACGTACCGAACGATCCCAAGACATCATTTGAGGGCCACTAGCGGCATCGCTTCTTTCACATTCTTCGTTGAGAATGAAGTCTTGAACCGCTTGAGACAGTTTGACGGAGATGTCACCAGGCTGATTTGGTATGTCCATAGCATCTGTAACCTCGTCGCGCCACGGACGTGCGTCTTGGAGAGTATAATGCTTAAAGTAGGGTTTGATCGCTCCAGCGGACTTGCGCTCCTTTGTCTGCTTCCCTGGTTGACCCTTACAAATCATCGCCCAGATTGAGTCAAACTCCTGGGTTTGCCCTTTCGCAAACTCCCTAGTGATACCGTAAACTTGACGTCGTATGCCCTTGTTTCCATTAGCAGCGGCTCCACGCTTGATGACTTTAGTAAGTTCGCTCCATGTCATACTTGTCACATCCTCTTGAGCCAGGCTGATCGAGTTGATGTCAATGCATTCGGGCTGTTTGGTCGGAGCAGTTTGCAGTATGTCCGAGAGAATCTGACACATCTGGCTCAACGCATTGGCAAAAGCCGAAGCCCGATTTGCTGCCTTTGTATACGCATAATGCTGATAGGGCGGAAGATCGACGTAAACATCATCAAGGAATGTACGGGCTACAAGCCGGGGCAGATCGAATTGGATTTCGCTACTAAACGGTCGTGAGTTGATTGGATCGGTGATGTAACGATAAATAATAGCGCCTGAGGCAATAGCACTAGAGGGGCCAATCGCCCTTTCTCCGCGACCGGACGGAGAGGGTCCAGTCTGTCGGAAAAAGCCAAATGGTGACCGACCTTCAGAAGGTGCGTGTAGGACAGCAGAATCGCATATTTTCCTCAGGTTCATCAGCGTCACAAGCGTCTCGCCTGTTAAGGAATCGAATGATGAGAACCCGCCAGGAACTACTTGCTGGCTCGCTTGCTGTGTCGAATCAGAGGTGTCTTTACTCACCTGATTCTCGGGATCGACGATTCTCGTCTCAGCCTGTGGCTCGTCATCGTTACCTGCATCATTGTCTAAGCCAAGGCTATCGAGCGCAGCCATTGACAACTGACCGCTTCTTGCTTCGACGGCACGGTAATAATTCGCCTGTGTGAGTGTGAGATAGCAATCCACGCGCTTTTCCGTCTTGGGAACCAGTTCATTCTGGACATCAAGCTTTACACGGCGCAGCATGAAAGGTTTCAAGACTTGGTGCAAACGTTGCACTTTCTGAACATCCAACGCGACACCCTCACTAGCACCTGTAAGGAAGTCGCTGCTTCGCGTAGCAGCATCACGCTCAATATCCTTTGAGAACCACAACGTAAACTCCTCTAATGAATCAAAGAAGTCGGGCATGATGAAGTGGAGTAGAGCCCAAAGTTCTGCCATGCTGTTCTGGATAGGAGTACCTGTGAGCAACAGACGATTTCGACATCGTAAGGATAACAATGCTTGCCACCGCATGGAAGACGAATTCTTCAAGGCGTGGGCCTCATCAAGTATCATAAACTGCCAATGAACGCGTTGGAAGTAGCTGAGGTCGCGGACAGCAATGCTATAGCTTGTGACAAGCACATGGAAGGCTGCGTCTTCTACATACAAGTGCTTTGGCTTCCAGAACTTGCGAATAGTCTTACGCTCTTCTAGCGAACCCCAATACGGTATGACCTTCAAATTGGGACAAAACTTACGGACCTCGTTGCACCATTGGTGAAGGGTCGAATTCGGAGCGATAACCAAGAACGGACCCCAAATGTTTTTTTCAACCGCGAGATATGACAGAAATGCGAGCGCTTGAACGGTTTTACCCAGACCCATTTCATCTGCAAGGATACCATTAATGCCTTGGTCATATAACTGAGCGAGCCATGCGACACCCTTACGTTGATATGGTTTGAGCTCACCTAGGAATGCACGGTTCTCGAATGTGGGGAGCTCCGAGGGCCCTTCGGGTTCTCGCTCCGCTTCGATCTCACGGAGAACCTCCCGCTCTTCCATTCGCTCAGACGACCTTGAGTACTCAACAGATTGTTGTCGAGCCTGTTCATAGGTTCTATCGGCTCGTTCAAGATTTATCGCCATTGAACGGAGCAAACCTGTCGCTGCCTGTGCCGCCTTGTTAGCTAGATCATTTTCATCAGAGTAGACATCGTTGCCCGCATCAGCTAACTCTGGTACTAAGGCAGATGATACGACTGAAGGTTTGTTGATCAGTTGTGCTGGCACGACATCGTCAGTTGAAAGCTTAGCGTTCGGATCTGCGAGCTTCTTTCCAATGAAGTGCGAGAAGAGCTCTGATTGAGCCAAAATAAACTCAAGTTTCTTTTGATGACGAACGGTTTCACGATCTTCTTGAATCTGTTTACGCCGCTCCTCTGCCAACCTCTGCTCTTTACGCATGGTTTCAACCGCATCGCGTTCGAACTTACGCCAGAAACTGAGAACATCTCGACAGACACGACGCAACTTATAGCTTCGACTCGTGTCTATGGACACTCCAGGGATTGGAATATAGCGAGGTGGGGGAGAGGTCAGTACAATTGGGTTGTGCTGAGAATCCAGAACCCCTTCGACTTGTGGGAAGGTACGTCTTCTAAGTCTGGGGAAGTTGGTCCGAAGTTCTTGAATGAGTAAAAGAGCATAATGCCTATGCAAACCCGCACGGGCAACCAAGGAGTCCCTTCCATATTGAATCCATGGATATGAGTGGCCCTTCGTGATTTCGTGATAAATCCGTCGCTCAGGGGTCATCAGCGAAGCGCACGCTGAAGGAGGTAATGAGGCTGGAGCACCATGAGTCTGAGCAAACTGTTGGCACGCAAACATTAGTCTAAAGACTTCGGTACGGAGCTCACGAAGGGCACCACTGAGGATCCATCCCTTACAATTCGGGCACTCCAGATTTGCATCCAGGTTTTCACTGCAACCGCTGGAACCACAACCCATACAATAGCGACGCATATGTGATTGGTTAGAAAGGCTCGCGGTGTCGTTTGCTGAGTGTTGTTTCGTTAGTCTTAGCCGGAAATTCACGGAAACTGCATCTCGAGGTGGGGTTTCAAGCGTAGAAGCGTCCCAACCTTCAGGATCATCGCGGATCGCGTCACAAAGCTTTTCCACGATCTGAGCATCCGAAAGTGTCGGAGTCGTTGAAGTCGTCGTTCTTTGGGGCAACTTGCCCTTAGCAAAGTAATGTAGCAAATGTGTGGGATCATTTGGGTCCAGCCCATGATTTCGTAGGTCGCTTTGTGATACGCGTTGGACTCCGTACTTTCGGCAGGCTTGAGAGAGTGCGCCTACACGTCGCATGAGTGAGGAAGCATAGATCATCAGATTCATTGCAAAGGACCATGCCACTTCGAATGTTAATCCGAGAACCGTTGTGGGTTGCTGCGTCGCGTCGGGTTGTGGAGTGAGTACACTGGTGAATCCAGAGGTGAAGGCTACTGCCTCACGCCTCAGGTCGCTCAGCTCTCGGCAGAGTGCAGTACATCGCTGCGCAAGCTTGTGGTAGTGAGAGCCTCGCGACTCGCTTCTCGCTGAAACCTTGGTCGCAGCCTGGCGTTGCAGAAGAGGTATCTGCGTCTCACGCGCGAGCCATGCTGCAATTGTGTGTGGCAAGTGCGAGGTGGCTTGTTCTGTGCGAGGCGTCGATTTCCTTCCTGAACGCTGCAAGCCGCTCCAACTACTTGCTTGTGCCTCCAAGTCGGCTTCTTCGCTCTTGACTTGTAAAGTTGGTCCTACTTGGGAGCGGGCCAGACCCGCATGAACGTAGATCCCATCCTGTGGTTGAATCTCAGTCTCCGATTCAGTCTCTGATTCAGTCTCACTTCTCATGCCAGCATGTCTCGCCGGAGGTGAAGCACTTGTTGACCCAGAAGAGGTCAGAGTAGTCCTATCCAAACGTTTATCTAGTTGCAGAGCTCCGCTCGCGACGGCAGTAGCTAGGGCAGATTGAATACTCAAAAAACCCTCCTTCCAGCTCAATGATTCATCTTCGTCACTATCACCACCACGCAACTCGCGTGGAACACTGAAACGCGTCCCGGATGGTGGCAGCCGTGGGATTACAACGAGGTCTGCATGCTTCGAAGTCGGCCGCTCTAGATCCTGCGGTCTAAGTCGGTACACAGACGAATATAATGGCCTGTAACGGCCACTCTCTGATGTCAGACTATGGGCACCACCCTCAGGCGGTGTCGTGCTCGTTTCCATTCGTACGGGATGAACTGTAGGATATGGAAACACGTGAGCCAAGGGGTGTTGAGTGCTCACCGGCAGTACATCACCAGTTGCGTTGCTTTGCCATCGAGTAAATGTCGGTGTTGAGTCGAGGTACATATGCAATGCCTTCACAGCGGCTCGATTGCGGTCCTCATCGGTAGCAGTCGTGTCCCCGACCTGATGTAGAGCCTGTTGAAATTCGGCCGAACGCCTTAGTGAATCGGGTAGCAGGGCATCTTTAATTGTAGCGCCAGCGACAAACAGCCGCCCCAACGCGGATTCAAGGGACGGGCTGATCTGAATATCTGTATCAACGTTGAAGTGAATTTCAATATCACGAACCGCTGGCCGCTCGGGTTCTTGCCCTACTTGTCTTTGTAGTACATCCGGCTGGCGCTGGTTTGCGTGTTTACTTGTGTTGATCCCTCGACTGGATGACGACAATGACGACATTGAGGAGGTGCTTACGCTTGAAGTAGCCGGGGCTGAAATTGATGGTGCCGTGCCCGTTACAGCAAGGGTTGTGGTGACGGTAGCAGCGGTTGGAACAGCACTAGTGACCGTTGTTGTGGCCGTGGTCGTGGGCTTTGTTATGTGGGTGGCTGTGGGCGTTGCCGCGACCGTGTCAGGAGCCGCAACCGTGTCAGGAGCCGCGACCGTGGCCGGATTCTCTAGAGATGCGGAAGCTAGACTATTTACCTGGTTCAATGTGTCCGCAGTGACAGTCTTCTTTCCTGAGCCCTTTGGCCGCCCTATCTTTTTCACCTGAGGTGTAACAACGGCTGTCAACTCCTCGTTTAATTGCTCGCGCGGCAAAGGCTCAGCGGAGTCACCAGGCTCTTCACCAGATATCGAAGATTCGGTGGTTGTAGCTTTTTTGGATCCTCGAGGTGCTCTGGCCCGAGCCCTCGGAGACCCGCCCCCCTCAGTCTCTGTGCTATCAGCGGCCGCGCGTCGTGCGCGCCGAACGACAGGTTTCAGAAGCTGAAGTGCCTCAGTCATACTTCGTCCTTCAAAAACATGCGGAGCGAGCTTCTTCAAGTGAGCCACCGCTTCATCACGCTGAGTGGTGGCATCTTCTAGAGCCTGTGCACGAGCAACGAGCTCCGCATGCACCTCTCCGAAGGTCATTCCCAACTCAGGAATTATCTGTGCTCCGGGTATTTCACGAGGATATCCTGCAAGGACGACGCGCAGCGCCTTAACAGATGACCGTATTGCATGGATATCTCGCCTTGCCGTTTCAAACTGCGTCAGATAGTGGCTTGCTTCTGGACTAAGTTGTCCGTGAGGGTCTAATGGGTTGTCACTTCCTTCTTTTGTTGAATGCGACTGTGTAGAGTGCAAAAGTGCAAGCCTAGCGGAAGAACGTGTCCGCGTGTTTCTCCTGCCGATATTTGGTCCTTCTGTCACACCTTCCACTTCGGCTGCTGCTGAGACGCTTTCCTCGTCGGGTTCTGCTTCCATCGCATCCATTACAGCGGCTTGGGTAGCATCTGCACCTTCCTCAATATCTGGATCTGTCGAGAATGTGAGACGCCTCACTGATCTCTCCTCCTCTTCGATCTTGCTTTCTTCCACCTCATCTTCTTCTCCTTCACTCTCGCTGTTAGCGGAGGGAGTCAAAAGGACCAGCTTGGCGCGCTTGGTCTGTGGGGCAGCGCCAGTCGTTTCCTTGTGTGCTGGTGCTGCTGTAGTGCCTACGCTCCCTTGCACGCTTTCCTCTTCGACTTCTTCTTCCTTCATTCCTTCATAGGCAGATGGTGTACGCTGCGGACTCATGATTCCGTCCTCTGCTTTCTCTTCATCTTCAAGAGGGGGACCAGGTCGTTTGACACCTAGCTCACTACGTTGAGGGCTGTGCCACTGACTATTTTGATGTGGCTGCTGGCCACCCTGCCCCTGCCCGCTCCCGAAAACATGCTCGGGCGCGGCGGTGCTGGGCTGTGGCTCGGACATGTCCCTTTGCCGAGCCCCGTCTCTGCGGGATGAATGGAACCACAGGGGGTGGGTGAGTCAAGACTAACACAATGAACGGTACGCCGGTGTCGAATGACATGCAAGCTCATACACTTTCACACACTTCCACACACTCACCGAAGATGCTCCGGCTTCCGAACCACGCCACGACCTGTGCGGCCTCCGCCCATGCGATACGCAGCGATACCGCAGGGTTGCTCGCGGCAGACATGGGGTAACCACCGCGCCGCATGGTATCGTGGAGGATTTGGTGGGCAGCAGCTAACACATCACCCGGAAAGGGCAGGAAATGCACGCTTGGAAAGAATCCGCCTTAGTTTCGGTGCAAAAGGGGGTATTCTGCAGAATGGTGCGCATGACTTGGCTAATATACCGACTGCAATGAATTAAATATCGCAGGATACGTCGTCATGTTGCATATTCTGAATCCCATATCTCGTCTAACACGCGCTCCCAAAGATCAGTCATTGGACCAGCTCTTGGCCCTTTTCCGATCCTAGCGGTTTTCTGCATGTTTCTCGCGAGCGGGAAGAGCTGTGCGACCCCTCCGCTGCGGATAAGCATAGCGCTTTGGCTTACATCTCCCCCAGTGAGATAAGGGCCCGGCTCACCTGGACACCCGCTGAACTTGCTGCAGCTCACTTAAAGAAAATGCGGCTTGTGACTGGGTTGTGGGTATGCATGGTAGGTTGTCGCGGTACTAGCATATTCATAGTGTGCACTTTATGGCGATGAGTAAGCCGACGCTACTTCACGGATGGATCCCCCGTGGATCCTGCGAACCATGCCCAGAGGTCGGTCTGAAAACCGTTACACTTTCCAGGTATTACATGTTGTGTTTTACAGTGTTGCAGAATGCGTGTACTGAAACTCATCATAGTACTCCATATATGTCACACTGGTCTGTCAATCGCGCTCATTGCCTATGTCGTGCACTCACTCTGTCACTCCACAGATGGACCCGGAATCCTCCTCTTCCGAGCCCAGAAACGCATCTGCGAGCGTTTGCGCAGCACCCGAGCCCGCCGCGCGGCCACACGCACCATCGGTGTTCTATCAGACCGGCCGGTTCGTCCCGCCCAGCGAGCGACCTCAGACCTCACCCGCGCGATCATCTTCCCTGGGCCCACTGGAGGACATTGTCGGACGAAAGACCGTTAGGATCACCAACCGCGACCCGCTGAACCCGGAGTACCGCCTGCCCTCGGTGAAGTACGCCCCGCCCCCCGAACCCAAGGTCGGTTACAGAGATCATTCGTTGGATGGTTTAATGTCAGTGTATCAGGTGTGAGATAATGTACAGACTCTACATGGACAGCTTCGATCGCTGTGCTACTCCCTGCAACGACATGATATCGTTTCGAAACCAATGATTGCATCTGAAACTTCCATGTACTGAACGATACTCGACTTGGTTTTCCCTTCGCTCCACTTTCTAGTTCATTCGAGACAACCTCGATGTGAGTGACATCGACATTGGCAAACGCAAGCCCCTTGACCGACCCATGACCGTCCCTGAGAACGGAATTCGATACAATACCATCGCGAGCCCAAGCTACAGTGCGGATGGAAACCCTGTGCCCTTCTGTGCCACCGCCAACTTGAAAACCTGGGGTCGACCAGCGCCCAATCAGGTTCCCTCACCTGAGGCAGCCAGCAACCCTGCTAGCGACGCGGTCAAAGCCTCACCTCGACAACTGACAACGAATCGCCCCGGAGGCGTGAGGAATCCCCTCGACGTGAGAGATATTGCCGGAGCAATCCCTGCCATCCGCACCCGCGAACGGAAGTCATGGACCGGTAGCTCGGCCTCAACCGCAAGCACTTCGGCAACAGGAGACGAAGGCCGACCTCAAACCCGTCCTCGCAGTGTTACTTTCACTCGACTAGGTTTCGTGCCACCGTCTAGTATAGAGAATTTAACAGGACCCACAACGATCCCCGATGGTACTTTGTCTCTGATCACAGCGGACATTCCAGGTGCAAAGCCGAAGGTGATTGGACTGGGCAAGTCTCAGCGCCGAACCAATCCTTTGGTGCCGGACTATGCTACAGCATGCAGCGACGCAACGGCCACCGTGTGTGCAAGCCAGACTGGATCAGAAGCAGGCAGTGCCCGGCAGGACCAGGAAGCCACAGATGATGCAGGGTCACCTATCTCTCAACTGATCGCAACAGCCAAAGCTGCTCAAGAGGCGTGTGCGAGAGAGATCGCCATGAGCACCCGGACGGGCTTCCAGGTCGGTCCCATTCCCGGATCTGACCGCGATACCTCAAGATCTGGCATTGGATTTCTTTCAAATGCTGCACTTGTGCGCTCCACCCACGTTCGCGATCTTGTCCGTGAACAAGAGGAAGCCTATCGAAAGTTCGTACGAGAGCAGCTGGATAAGCAAATCGCGTCGGGTTCAGTCGAGCAGTCGGGCAAGTCCGAAGATAGTGAACTAACTGGTGAACGAGAAGAGCGCTCTCGTGAAGCATCAGGTCAAGCAAGGCTCCCTTGGTTTGGTGCAGAAATCGAAGACGCTCTTGCGGGTGATTCCATATACCCCGACTGGCGTAATCGGCTGGTTGGTCCCAGCTCAAAAGTGCTGTTCTACAAGAATGCCCGTCGCACCTCGGAGCCACTCCGAAAGACAAACGATTTGGATGACCTCCCTGACGCAAAGGCAGATAGCTATGCTCCATACTTCACCGGCAATCGAAGGTACCACGCGCTTCAAAAAGCCCCCAAAAATGTCACTTCACCGACTTCGGCGACGACTGCACAAACTGGTGGCTTTACCGAAGCTGAGCTGAGGATACAGCATCGATGCACGGATCCTCTAGACCCAGACTACCCAGCAATGGGCCGCCCCAAGGCAGGCCTACTCACGAGGCCTCGGTCTCCCACCAAAGCCGAGAACATCAGTCTGATTCGAGCATATCTCGCAGCGGACACAGACGCAGAATTTAGCGCAAAAACGAAGGGTTGGTTGGAGAGCATGTCACCTGAGGAGCGCAAGCAGACAATCGCATTCGCGAAGGAAGATATCCTGACCAAGATGAAGCTTCGAACGGCGCTGGGACGAGGCCAGAAGCTCACTCTCAAGGCTGATGCTGTGGTGGCTCCAAGTGTCTCTCAAGATAAGGAGAATGCCTCAACATCTGCAGAGAGCTCATCAGACTCTTCAACCAACAAACCGTCACTGAAGCGATTCGCTGCTCTCGGCAAGTCAGCATTGTGGGAGAATATGGAGGCGCTGCGAAGATACATTGCCGCTGAGCATGACCAGGAAGCCAAGGCCCAAGCTGAGTTCGAGACTGTGTTCGTGAACACGCTTCGAGAGTTGCGATCGAGCGCCTCGAGTGAAGCGGATGCGAAAAATACGACGACCGCGATCTCAGATGAGACCGTGACTGCGAAACCCACAAAGCCGAAGCTCAGTGCCACGCTGCAAGAGATCGTGCGAAAGCCCCGATTAACTCAGAAAGATTATCTCCTTACGCAAAAGGCCAAGGAACTTGCCCAAACTCGTACTGTGTCTGTGCGTGCGCAGAACGTATCGACAACGACGTCTTCCAGTCAAACCGCCCGTCGAACCAGCAACAGTAGCAGTAATACGCGACCGAATTGGGAGGCGACCGTTCGCGCATCGGACATCCAATTGGTGCAGGCCTTGCCGTCGTAGTACTGTATTTATCAGGCTTCCCCTCCTCTCCTCTGTACATAGTTTGTGCTCCCCCTGATAATGAAGTCGAACTACTTTGAACTGACTTGCCACGTCAATTTGAGTCTGCGACGCGTTTCATACTACTGATTGAATTGATTAAATGTACATCGGCGTGAATGAAAGCTGTACCAGCTCTCTCCCTCTACATACTCCCCCGCGGTCAAGTTTATGTCCTCGAAATGGATCTCGACATGCACCTCCGCACCCTGCACTATACGAGCATATAGATAGGCAGATAGCTTCACTCGATACACTGCATGAGCTGTACATTCATAAACTGCGTGAATACTGGTGTGTTTCACCTGGGAACGCCGTCAATCCAGTCCAGAATCCAGTCCAGAATCCGGTCCAGAATCCGGTCGGGGGTGACGAAAAATGCCGTAACGGTCACTACTCCCGAACATCTTTGCAGTCGAGTATCTCGCGTGGACCGAGTGTCATCGACGCAGAATATCGACAGTTTCGTAGCATTGGTATTTTTGTACTTGTAAGATAAGTCAATACTCCTAGAACCCCCGAAGGTTCTGCGAAATCCGTCGCAGAAGACTTGCCAACGATGAAAGCATCGAAAGAGGCACTGGATGAGACATACCTTGTGCTGGACCAGGTATGTAAAATCGCGCAAACACCCGTGACAACACAGATTACCCACATCAACAAGTTCTTCTCGCACAAAAAGGAGATCGCTGCGCTGGTCGAACACCGAGAAGAGCGCATCAAGCAGACAATCCAGGAATGGCAGGCTCGAGTCAAGGAGCTCAAGTCGCGGTCGACAACGCAGCCCAACCAGCGCAAGGTACTTCTGCAGAAAGAGCTTATGCAGGGCGAGATCAGTGACGTCAAGCGCCGCGTAAACGCCCTGTCGGAACAGATCGAAGAGCACGAAAGCGTCATCAAGGACCTGCAGGACCAGATTCAGGAGATCGAACGCGAGCAAAAGAAGGAAGAATCCGAGTCAAGTGCACAGCTCCCTATTGCCGAGAATCACCTCAAGCTGTATAAGTCCATGTGTCCGATCAAGTTTGATGCCTCCATGTTTGCGCCAGGTGCTTCACGATCGAGGAAGACAGCTCAGGCGCAACAAACGCAAGGTGAGCCCACCTGGGACGTGGTCAAGGGCGCAGCGTATCTCATGACCATCGGCGAAGTCAAGCCGTTCGAGTTCATTCGCCAGGAATCAGAACAGGCACGGTATGCAGCGGGCGCCACGCCGGATGCAAGTGGTAGTAGTGGAACACAGCCAGTAGTGCTCTCTCGCGCAGACCTCACAAACAGGATATGGGACATGCTCTGGGAGGAACACGTCGCGAACCGGCAGCTGTGCGAACAGAATAAGGTTCTGCAAGCGTTGAATGATTTGACCATTTCGGAGGATTTGTGATCACTTAGACTGAATACAACTTGATCAGAGTTCGTCTCGCCATAGTGCGAGCATTGAAGAAGCGGGCTTAAATTGGGAACTCGCAGCGAAGAGTCTCACTGCTAGGTGTCAATATTCCGTGTCCACTACATGAATCTACAGAGAATGGGTCGCTGTTCCATAACTGAGATTGGGAGATTGGAACCGAGAGTCAACTCCTAGATCGGTTTATTTCAAGGCGCTCAACACCAGCTCGATTAGGTTAGGATTAGCTATTGCCAACCCTTACTCTGAGCGATCGCTTCGACTTGCGAGACGACCGATTCGAGGCTGTGCGGAGGAAAAGAGCTCGTTTGACAGGGGGCGCAGGGCGTTGAACCGTTCTTCAGCAAGTTGTGTCGGGTTCTCAAACGGTCTTGATTTGCCTTTTTGAGTCATGGCCATGAGCCGATACTTCGAACTGGCAACTGGCAACTAGGTCTGTCTCAGCAGCGGCATCAAGACGAGGGTGATGTCACGCACTGGGCTATGAATGAAAGTGAGAACGCCGAAATTCTCGCCGCACAATTGTGTCCAGAACTGGCCACATTTTCCGAAGTCGCAAAATGTTGTAAATGTACGTCGGCCTGTCAACTAGGGGCATATACCACGCGTGCTCCCCGACATGTCTGCACGAGCGTAGCGTACTCTGCACCAACCACGTGTCACAATACAGCTGCCTCTCTGTAGGGCGAATCTGCCCGACACATCCTACGCACTGACTCGTTTTCTTGCTTTGCCACACAAGTGTGGAGAGACGTTGGCACATCACCGTCAACCCATTATTTGCGGCTATACTTCACGAACCAGCCGTGGACGCGAGGTAAATCAACAACCTCAGGCACGGCCCCGATAGATCTACCGAACGACGGTTTGCGCCTACTTCGTGATTGTACTAGTCTATGGAGAACAATCCTCAGCGCGAACTCATCGCGCAGCTCGGCTACGCGCCGTTCTCGCAAGATCCCGACACGCTTTATCACTGGGTTGAATCTCTTGCCAACTCCGACAAAGGCAGTGCCCGCGCCGTACAAGACTGCATCGAGCTGATTCTCAGCACGAGAACTCGCTTGACGAGCGATCCTGACCTGGATGTTCAACTCACGACTGCTGCAGGCAACGCGATAAGCATCCTGAACTATGGCGCAATCCTCAGCAGACTGCCATTTGACTTCCTTCAGGTCAAGGACTGGAGTCACTGCCGCATCCCCAACGCCAATCTTAACATGGCCGTGCTCGCAGGATGCAACTTTGACTACGCCGATCTGACGGGCGCGACGCTCTACTGCGCCTACACGTATGGCGCCAGCTTTCGACATGCTATCCTAACAGGAGCCACGACGTATGAACACATCCTTGCTCCGTGTCAACCGGCTAGTACAGGGACGATTGATCTCGTTGCGGCCTTCTCTCCTGATACACGCACATTGGCCATTGTGCTTGGTGAGGAAGGTGAGGGTTGCGACGTAACGGTAATGGATGTGCAAAGCTATGGCTGCCTTGCCACTCTCTCGCACAATGCATGCGTCAAGACGCTGGCCTACGCACTTGATGGTCGAACCCTCGCCGTCGCTCTCCAGAACAAGCCCACGCTCTATATCTGGGATATCACCACAAGTACGTTAACACACCAACTGCATGGGCATCTTCACGTCAGGTCCAAGCTCTAGCTTATAGTCGTGATGGGGCTTGGATGGCCTCTGGGTCACGAGTTGGCGTCATTAAGCTTTGGCGAGTTGATCAAAATTACCAACTCGATGCGACCCTTGCTGAGCACTCTCCTCACATCTCGGGACTCGTATTTGACGATAATTCTACCAACTTGTTATCGAGTGATGGGGAAGGAAACGTGTTTTGTTGGCATTTAGGCACTCGCAAATGTGTCGCAATCTACTCGAACCCGGGCTGCGAAGCCACTCCAAAGAAACTTGTCTTGTCGAGAGATCGCTCAAGGATCGCACTCAGAATTACTGATCAGGCTCTATGCTTCTGGGATCGCCGTGATCCCACGGTTTATGAGCTGAGACAGGAGCCGCTTTTACCATGTCTGAAGATCGGACAAGACCCGCATTCAGACATCGAGTTGAAGCACGCTGACGACAACGACTTGCTCGCTAAACCCGTGACTTCACATGAAATATGTGAGCGATTTGGAGTCAGTGGATGGGAGATGACTCCTCAATTTGACTACTTTACATCTGTGCCTCGCCGAGATCAGTTTGTACTGACATGCACAGCAGATGGGCGCTACTTCGTATGTCAAGCAGTTAAGGATCGAGCTCTTCTCTTGGTTGAGACGCCTCCCGTGCTGTTCTGGTGCAGTTGTCTTCTGGGACATGTCACGCTTCAAAGTCAGCCAGAAACGATAGCAGAACAGATATCATGCTTAGGTCTATCCGAAGATGGTAGTCTCCTGTTTGTAGCTCAACCGGATCAAGGGATAGGCGACCCTCAAATCACTGCATGGAGCACCCTCACCGGGACTTATCAATTCACCCTGACGTCGAGCCCAGGGTATGACTTCTGTTCAATCTCCCCGATCCCCGGTACGCGTCTAGTCGCAGGCTACTTCGACTCAGGTCTGGTTGTGTGGGATTTAGATACGCAGATCGAGCATAGCTTCAAGTCTCGTAGTATGCGTGCCTGCACGTCAAAGCGTGCTGTGCTCTCTGCTGACGGTTTGACCATTGTTTATGGAGAGGGGAGAGAGCTTGTAGCAGTTCATGTGAATGCGAGGAAATTCGAACAATCGCATAAGGGCGCGTTCGGTCACAGCATTCCCTCCTTCGAAGAGTTTGCAATTTCACCCGATGCCAAGGTCGTCGCAGCCAGTATCACCGGCCCCTTTGAATCCATAGGATTACAACTTTGGGATGTAGCTCGTGGTAAGAAGATAGGGTGTCGTTATGCAATCACTCAAACAAGCCCTGAAGTAGAATTCCGCAACGTACCACGAGTAGTTTACTCTCCTGATGGCAAGAGTATTGTAACAGCAGGGCCAGATCAATATATTCGAGTGTGGAATGCCGCGGGGCCTGAGCTCAAGCACGTTTTGAAAGGCCATACGGGATCTGTGTCTGCAGCACTCTACTCGCCGGATGGCCGCTATCTTATCAGTGGAAGTTCAGATGCATCCATTCGTATCTGGGATGCAATGACAGGCGAGTGTCAAGCTGTAATTCCGAATGCTGACCAGATTCATTTCCTGGAGCTTTCACATGATGGCTCAACACTTGCAACGGCGACCGCGGACCATTCGCTGGTTCGGATTTGGAAACTCGAATTGAATGAGGACAGCACGAATACCTCGCGAGTGAGTCTCCGTTTGGAGAGAATCATCGGAAGATCCCAGCGGACCGACATCCGAGGTGACTTTGAGGGTGCTGTGCTCGATCATAAGCTCAGTAATGTTCGCCGTGCTCATAGTCAAGCGTATTGTGCGCGACCATGGGAAAGCTACTATGTCGACTCTATCGATGAAGCAAAATGGTTTCACCACGACTTCTCGGAGGAGGAGCTGCACCTCTTCAGAGCTACATTGCAACGTTCAGTGCGACCTTCGCTGACGTACTCAGCACGAGCCGAAGCCGCATATCAGCAAGGTTTATCCCTTGCTGCCAAAGGTAACCTGAAAGCCGCAGCTAGGTGCTTTGAGCGAGCGACGTCTCTTTCCGGCCACCCCCAAGCGTATGCGCGATTAGCAAGCAGGTATAATGTTGATTGTCCACATTCATCAGCTGCATCTGACGGATACCGATATGCACTGCATTCAGCGAAAGGCCGATGCACCGAAGGTATGGTGATTCTGGCCCGTTGCTATGAAAACGGCTTTGGTGTTCCTCAGAACCAAAAGCAAGCCGCGAGTTGGTTCCTGGAAGCCGCTCGCCGGGGAAACGCCGAAGCGATGTTCCGCTTAGGGTTGTGCTACATGCATGGTGCTGGGGTACAACACGATTCAGCACGAGGCTCGCGTTTGATCAAATCAGCGGTACGGGCCGATCACAACAATCCCGAGCTCCAATACTTACTGGGTACACTCTACACGACTGGTGCGCCCGGATTCGAGCGAAGTCCAACTCAGGCTTTCGAGTGGTATCTCAAAGCAACTCAACGGGGTTACGCAAAAGCGCAGGCCAGAGTCGGCCTGGCTTTTCTGGACGGCATCGGAGTCGAAAAGAATCAGCAACTGGCATTGGAGTGGATGTCTAAGCCCGTGGGTCAGGGTTCGGTTGATGCCGCTCTAGAAATGGGTCGTATGTACGAGGAAGGCATTGCCACTGAGCCAGACAGCGGACTAGCGTACGAGTGCTATTCCTTTGCAGCATGCGAGACGAATATTGTCGGGAAGATGAAGACAGCACATGCGGTGCTCTTTGATCCGTATTTCAAAGGAAAACTCTCGAAGCCTGAGCTCAATGATTTAATGTTCGATGCAGAATCCTGCAAAGTACCTCTAGCGATGACATTGCTTGGGATTTGGTACGCCCATGGAGTTGACGTCAAACCAAATGTCAAAGAAGCCTTGCACTGGCTCCATAAGTCAGCGAAACTGGGAGATGCGCTTGGACAGTTCGAATTAGGCGTGGCTTATCTGGCTGAGAAGGGTGTCAAAAGGAATGTGAAGCTCGGCTGGGAATGGATCAACAAGGCCTTGGCCCAAAATGAGCCAAAAATATTGTGTAAACTGGGCGATCTCTTTAAGGAAGGCCATGGCGTGGAGCCCAACGCGACTCAGGCGTTTCAATGGTATTCTAAGGCTGCACAATGTAGCTATGCACGCGGGATGTACGAAGTCGGGTATGCCTACCTGCACGGTTTAGGTGTGGATCAGGACTGCAAGCAGGGTCTTGAGTTCATGAGTCAGGCCGCGCAACGTGGCCACGCTGATGCACAGTACGTGATGGCACAATTGAACGAGGAGGGCTGTTTGGTCGATCAGAATATGCGACATGCTTTCGAATGGTACGTCAAAGCGGCTCGGCAGGAGCATGCTGAGGCACAGAAGCGGGTTGGTGTGTTTTATCTCACTGGCATTGGCATTCAGTGCGATGAGAACTGTGGCTTTGCTTGGCTTAAGTTGGGGAGCATGCAGAAGACGAAGCAGAAGGAGGGCAGGGCCGATAATAGTTTTGTTCACCTCGCTTTGTGTTATTTACGAGGCATGGGAGTTGAACCCGACAGGACACTGGCAGTTAGAATGCTGCGCAAGGTGGTGAATCAAGCATCATCACAGACATGCAGCATGTACTGCACCGCGATGCTGTTCCTTGGGATTTGCGAGCTGAACGGGCTGGGTGGCCTCGAGGCTGATGAGAAGATAGGTATGGACCGGATTACCGAAGCCGTGAACGGTGATGATCCAGAAGCATTGTACCAGCTTGCAGAGCTCTGCCGTGAGGGCACATGGTATCCAAAGGACCTGACCAAGGCCTTCAATTGTTACACTCGTGCGGCTGCTCAAGGTCACACTCTTGCCGAGTATGCGCTAGGTGTGGCATACTCAGATGGCATTGGAATTGAGTCCAATCCAAAGCTTGGATTGGACTGGCTTTCGCGAGCCGCTGCGAAGAACCATGTGCTTGCCCAGAAAACGCTGGCAGAGTACTATCAACCAGGTGGGCGGGGACGAGTAGTGGACACCGAAAAGGCTGACTACTGGTCTCGACGAGCAATGCAATGCTCTGCGACGCCACCTACGTACACACCTATCTACGCCGCCTCTGTCCATGACTTCTCGGTTCATGATTCTGATCATTGTGAAAATGACGGAGCGCTTTTCGAAACTGACAGAAAACTACCTGTTAAAGACTGTCGCGACGGCGAAGATCCTGACTTCCCTGATTAGATGAAGCTGTGCATCGTGGATGTGGCCTTGTCTCCTATTCAGATTCTTTGATGAGTATCTAACGCATTCGATTATCCACGTCGCGTTTTAATCTTCAGTGGGTACCGTCCTGTCGGACGGGAAACGGGAGCCGTTCCGTAGTTTACCTAGCGTCACTTGATAACCCGCGGTCAGCAATCTGTTCAATAGCTCCGGCCGAGACACTAAAGTGACCATCATTTAGACCGCCGTTTTCGGAGAGCAAACCATGCCGCACTACTTGTAGCCCTGAGGACAATTCAAGTCTGTGTCGACACGAACGCGGGTAAGGCAGGTTTCCATGCCCTTGCGCAACGTATGTCAGATAATTCTGACTCCCCCACCCACTTAGCCATCGACAACAGTCTCATTTCCCAAATCCTAGCCCTCATCATACACATATACATTCGCTCAGGTGCCCTGTTGGGGTTATTTCTGCGAACTGGAACAACTTCTGGAAACTGTCACGAATTCGACAGTGGTCAATGAGTAGGGGTCAAAATCAGGAGTGCTGTGGAGTGCTCTAGCAAGACCTACACTGCATAACATTGAGAAGCGTGAGATGTATAGAATGGTTCTAGATATTTCCAACGGCACCACCTGCATGTATACGAAATTTGCCTCTGCATCTGCACTCTCCTGCTTTATTCTTACCGCTGCAGAGCGTTTACGGTAGTATCCACAGCACAGACTCGGGAACTGTGCTCTGCGCGCGCTTGCTCGCACCGTTGCTCATATGATATATGAATCTATCAACCTTGCTTTCGTTGTCCTTGCTGTCCAGGAGCTGCAAACATTCTACAAATACTACTCGAGATAAGGAGAAACTGGACAATCTCACCGCTGTGATTGCCATCAACATGGCCACACGGACATCATCCCCCAATGGAGAACCTACGTCCGAGCAGAAGGACATCCCTTCCCAGTTGCGTGCGCTTGTCGATACCCTAGGTGTCAAACTATTCACCCAAGATCGAGATCTATTACAAGAGCATGCACAGTTGCTTGCAGAGAATCCATACACGATACAGGCGTACATCGACCTCATCCTGGCGACACGCGTCAGGCCTCAGGACATGGAACTCGACAAGAAGCTTGTGATCGCGGCGAGCAATGCTATTAGCACCCTCAACTATGGAGGATTGAGTGGGTTTTTTCCCTTCCGCTTCAGAGACGTCAAGGACTGGAGCAGGATTCGAATTCCATATGCCAACTTAAACCGCGCCCAGATCCTTGGGTGCGACTTCGATAACAGTGACTTGTCCAATTCCACCATGTTTCAAGCGGTTCTGCGAGGCAGCAGCTTTCGTGGGGCGAAACTGAGTGGAGTTTGGACTGGCGAGAGAGCTCCGTTGCGAGGTCACACTTGGAATGTTAGAAGCGTGAGTTTCAGTCCTGATGGGAGCCTCTTAGCATCTGGATCTTGGGATAAGACCATCCGACTTTGGGATGTGGAATCTGGTGCATGTTTGCTCACTTTAGAGGGGCACTCGATGCCTGTCAACAGCATTTGCTTTTCTCCTGACGGGAAGTTGCTTGCCTCTGGTTCTGATGATGAAGATGTGCGACTGTGGGACATTGAATCGGGAACATGCATTGCTACGTTAAAAGGACACACTAGTTATGTATGGTGTGTCCGCTTTACTCTAGATGCCAAGTCAGTGGTGTCATCCAGTTATGATGGCACTCTTCGCTTCTGGGATGTCGAGGCACAGTCATGTACAGCTGCACTGGAGGACTACAACGCACAGTGCTTGGACTTCAGTCCAGATGGCATGTTACTCGCGGTAGCCCACGTGTACACCATTGCCCTTCTGAACGTGGAGTCGAAAGAATGCACCTACACTTTGAGAGGCCACGGAGGGATTGTAATGGCCCTCCGCTTCAGACCTGATGGAAAATTGCTAGTATCTGGTTCTAAAGATTGCACAGTTCGACTTTGGAACGTGGAGTCTAGGGACTGTATTGCTACTTTGGAGGGGCATTACCTACCCATTCGCAGTCTCGCGTTCAACCCAGATGGCAAACTGCTGGCGTCGGGTTCTGATGATGACACCATTCGGCTTTGGGACACTGAATCTCGTCGATGCATCTCGATTCTTACCGGGCACACCGCTGGCATCAACTGCATTAGTTTCCGCGGAGATGGCAAGTGGCTGGCATCCGGTTCGGAGGACGAAACAATCCGACTTTGGAATGTCATTGAATCTATCCATTCCACCCCAACAATGCAGGGTCATGAAGGTTGGGTGACCTGTGTCTGCTTTAGCCCCGACGGCAAGCGCTTTGCATCCTCCTCCGTGGATAAGACCACCCGTATCTGGGATGCGGAGTTTGGCGTATGTGCTGCGGTCTTACAGTGTCACGAGGCTGTGCTGCCGGGACTAGTCTTCAGTCCAGATGGCGCGTGGCTCGCATCCACTCCAGATGACAACACGATCCGAATTTGGAATGTGGAATCAGGTACCTGCAGTACCATCTTGCGAGGGCACGAAAATTTGGTCTGGAGTGTTAGCTTCAGCCCGGACGGGAAGTTGCTCGCATCCGGGTCTTGGGATGGGAAAATCCGACTTTGGAATGTTGAGTCCTGGGAGTGTGTGGTCATTCTCGAGCACAAAGATGCGGTAGACACAGTTCAGTTCACTCCTGATGGTGACTTCTTGGCCTCAGCGAGCGCAAGAACTGTGCGACTTTGGAACTTGGCATCCAACGAATGCATCCACATCTGGAGCTCTGACTCACTAAGTTTCGTCGGCTTCAGTCCGGATAGGAAGTTGTTGGTAGCAGGCCCATATCATCCTGTCCAAGTACGGGAGGTTGACACCAACCGCACCATAGCCACTTTGGGAGATGAGTCGTTGCCGAAGATCATTTCAGTTTGTTTCAGTCCGCACACCGAGATTTTAGCCACAGGCGATTGTTATGGCCAGATTCGAATTTGGGATATAGCGTCCAAACGATGCATTGCAACTTTATCAGGGCCTTCCGGCTGTGTGGAAAGTTTGAGCTACAGCCCAGTCGACCGGAGGAAGTTAGTATCGGCGCATCAGGATGGTACAATTCGTGTGTGGGAGGTCGAACCTCCGCGCGTATCCTTGAAAGCCATCCATGGTTTGCCCTACCCTCTCGACCTAGCGGAGGCGGACTTTTCCCAGGCCGAAATGGATGCCAACTTCGAGCAACTCATTACATTCGGCAAAGATTCGGAGCAGCCGGATTCCGGAGTGCATCAACAAGACCGCCAACTGCCAGGGCTTCCCTCCCCTGACGCGAGCACATCCAGCAGAGCCGCCAGCTTGTAAATCAACCCTCTTGCCCATCGAACCGCGGCGAGCGACAATCTGGTGTGTGCAGGCATGGGGAGTAGAGAACCACTGAATCACCCGGTCAACCATAAAACGCTCGCTCATTGTGTGTAAGAGCTGATGGACGCATCACCCTACCTTGGTTGGGGTTGTGGATATTCTCTGGAGAGCTTAATGAGTGTCTCCATGCGACTCGTGTAGGACTGTTAACTCCGGAGGATCTATCACAAGCGTGGCTACTGCCTCTATGCTCGGTTCAGCATGCCACTACCTGGTCATCCCAGGTGTAGAGTTTGCAAAAGTCCAGGAATAGGTGTTTGGAAGGGGGCAAGTTTGGCCTTGTGCTTTCTTAGGGCCTTCATTATTTGGTTCCTTGGGATCGAGCCGTACGCATTCTTGACATCCACGAGTGGGACTAACATGCCGCCCCCTTGGATGTCTTTTCTTACCACCCATAAAGTCGTCCTTGAGGAGCGAGATGTCACCGGGAGCTACGGAACGATATCTCCTGAAGGACGAATCAATGGGTGCCCGTTACACTCAAACCGAGTGTACCTCCAGGGGGAAAACAGAGAGCAAAATCGGTGTGATCAAATGTCACACTGATCCTTCGAATAAAGTTATATATTGAGATGCATACGAAGGTGAGCTTCACATCACATCCACAACTCTCACATCCTGTACCCTGGTTTCGAGCACCCAATGCATAATGAAGGTAAGGGTGGATGTGGGACATATCAGGACATAGAGGAGGCGGATAAGGCTGAGGATCCATGTGAAGTCACCCCCGTTCGGGTGGCTGAAACTTGGATTGGGGAACACATACGTTTGGACAGGTCCCAAATAAAGACATTCCTTAGGGAACATCGCGTGTTATGTGCCATTATACGTGCATACCTCGTCCATTCGGAGCTACCATTCCGTGAGTGTGGGGGATAGATGCATTCGGTTGTCTATCGGAGATCTCTGGCTGTAGTTCTGGAGCTTGTAGATTGGGTGTCAACTCCCTCTCCACTCTGAGGACAATAGACCACGAGCCTGTACCGACTCCTTCCCCAGGCCCAATGGGTGGAGAAGACATATGAGGGTGTGCGAGGTCGATGGCTCCAACGATTGCTGCAAGGCGAGCGAGTGCCGAACGCGGTGAACTACGCTTGGCGAGCTGCTGCGCTCGCGCCTCTTGGATATCCTAACTGGGGTGCCAGAAGGACTCCAACGCCACTGTGAAGTACTTGGAGTTCCAGCTCAACCCTATGCGTTACCAGCGCGAGCAGGCACCATAGACGCAGTCGCGACTTGCCACGGTTGCTTCAACACTCGCGAAGACTGGAGCGGAGTCTGCCCTCACTCATCGTCTACGCACAATCAACGATATTCAGGAGTTGCTGTGGAAGCCTACGGGCTCATACGAGGTGGCAGCTACCGAGGGGAACCACCCGTCTCGCAAGGAGATCAAGGAGGAGGAACGCATCACCGCAACAGGCTTCCTCACCAACGTATTTCCAACAGCTAAGCTCGCATGGCTGGACACCGATCCCGGAGCGACTTCGCTGTATTTGGAAATGTGGTCCATTTGTACTGACCCCGACAGTGTCCCTCTCCTGAAGTGGGACTCTGAGGAGAAACGCAACATGGTTGCATGCGGAGTGTACGTAGATGGTATTCAGTTCTCGATCGTGGGCTTTAACCAGCGTTATACACCCATCGTCGGTGCGGCTCGCCATCCTGCCCACTGGAATGGTCGCCAGACCCACCTTTACCAGGGATACTCGCTCTTCTTCGAGGGACTCAGGGCGACATTCATCCCTACGGGGATGCTGTTTAAGGAATTCATCAACGACCGGTTCCGAGCGCATGCCGGTGTGGTCGAGAAGCTCAGTCTTGAGACCGACTTGATCGATGAGTCTCCGTCCGCAAGCCTCATAGCTTTACGCGTGCATGATACATATCTCGAGGCCGTTACGATTGTCACAATGGATACCGACGGCAACTTCCATCGGTACACATTGAGAAGAAGGCTGAATGCGAAGCGGCCAAGCGCGAGGAGGCCAAGAGGGATCCTGATACTTGCGATTAATCAATTGTTCGAATCACTCTTGGTTCATTCATACACTGATGTCATACATTCTTCTCGCTAATGATGCGACCGCAAATGCCGGCAGGACCGAGCCTCTAGACGCGTATTGAAGGTTGGGTCCAGTGTTGTCAGGAATCCCGAGGGAAGGTAGTGGGAGCGAGCGCTTCTAGGCGTTAGCTGAGTTTCCTCGATGTGTTTGGTTACACCCCCACCACGCCGCATCTCGCCACACAAGGCCAGAAATCTTGTAACAAGAGATTTGGGTGTGTGTTGTCACAACATGCAACAACCACGAACATCCCAATCCCGCCAACCGCAAGATTTACAGAAGGCACTGAACGGAGAAGTAACGGAGTGGACTCGAGTGAGCAGCAACGGAGTGGACTCGAGTGAACAGAACGAAGAACGTATGACCGGATCTTGAGCCCATCCCAATCAAGGAATGGGACACTAAATTCCTGCTCTCTCCACGCGCACGCGATGATCATTCAGGTCAGGAGACTGCTTGCTAAACAAGGGTCAATACGCGGCGCCCAGGAGACAGTCCCGAAGTACATTGCCTACGGCCCTCCTTAATAATCGGAATTGGAACTGAAAAGTTTGCACCGCGAACCAAAATACACAAGACGTGTATCTCATCACTAAAATCTTCTGTTGCTATTTTCTCGGCCTTCCAGAGTCCCATTCGAACTTCATTCCGGAGCAGTAACTCCTTCGTCCATTTCGATCTTGCTAGATCTGGGAACTTCGCCGATCTGCATGCCTTCTTCGCTCCTTCGTTGTCAGTCACAAATGTCCCCTGGCAATTTATGCATCTGGTTTCAAACTGTTTCTCCCCTGATCCGAACAGTTTCTCCCCTGATCCGAACAGTTTAACCCAATCCGGTTAAGTACAAATTAGCGTCTTCGTGCGAGAGTTTAACACAAACACCCTGTTTCTCCCCTTAAGAGCGGCACGAACCTGCTACCTTATCACCCGGATGCACATACTGATGCCAGGTTTCATCTTAAAGTGAACCGATATAGCCCTTTTCCCTACGCTACAGCGCTGCTTACTACACCAAGGTCGCGCAAAATAGATTGAGCGTTGGGTTTTGGCATCAAAGAGGATGTATCTCCCCGGGGAATAGCAGCTGCCATGATCCTTGAGAGATACAGAACCGCTCTCCGGAGAGTCAAGGTTTCAAAGGATGCTCTAGCTAAGCGAGAGCACTCCTCAAATGGAGGAAACAACCCTCAAAAGAGATAATAATAATAATAATAGTAATATGCGGAAATAATATGCGAGATGAGATGAGCGAGGGAGGGTGATGTTTATGTTATGTTATGTTAGTTATGTTAGTTATGTGAGTTATGTGAGTTATGTGCATCAAATCAACTGGAAACAATATGCACCATGGGGGACTCGAACCTCCAACCTTCTGTTGATAAGACAGATAAGCTACTTTGCTTTCAATGGTGCCTATCTCACTCTCACTCTCTCTCACTCCCTCTCACTCTCACTCTCACTCTCACCTCACAACCTTCTCTTGATAAGACAGATAAGC
>Ga0180217_1000903_pt1 | contig 38169 bp, 20 predicted proteins | sample eDN3rd37CBELigOP_FD_128521 | JGI IMG/M metagenome (GOLD analysis project Ga0180217, IMG submission 128521) | Enriched Organic Plus compost microbial communities from Emeryville, California, USA - eDNA 3rd pass 37_C BE-Lig OP (version 2) (version 2) ...
ATCGGTCAGATCGGTCGGATATGGCCTGCGCTCCATCGAAGCAACCCTCCTGCTTGACGTCTCAAAGTCTCTGCCTCAGCAGGAATTCTAGACCTCAGCAGGCTTTTCGGACAGACTCTCAGATCGGATGAGCACTTGCCGGCAACTCCAATATCCGTGGAGATGGCTGCCCCCATGACGCCGACATAATCGTGCGTCTGACCGCGCTCGGCATTATGCAACTGCGGCGATGTGGAATTGTTATTGGAATCCAGAGCACTCGACGGACACTTGTAAATGGGCAGCGCCAGTCCGGCCAGCACAGCGAAGTTCCCGCCGTAGCCTCCCAAGGAGTTCGTGTCATTGCGCTTCGAGGCGAAACCGGCATTGGTTGTCGGTTGACTCAACGTGAGCTGATTAAAGAGCGGCGCCTGATCGATGTACGGCAGGATCGCCACACGCCAGCCAGGCCAGAAATAGTGCGTATGCCCGCCGAGCGGGAAGGTCAGGTGGACGTCGTGGTAGTTGTGCAGCGCGAGCCCGAGTTGCTTCAGGTTGTTCTTGCACTGCGAGCGGCGGGCCGCCTCGCGGGCCTGCTGCACGGCGGGGAGCAGCAGCGCGATCAACACAGCAATGATGGCGATCACGACCAACAGCTCGATCAGCGTGAACGCACGGCGGCGACTTGCCGGCGTTTCCCGGCGCGTGTTCTGGAGGGGCGAAAGCAGATGCGGGTTGCAGGACGACATTCCGAAATGCTCCACTTCATCAGGAATAAAGAGATGATTCCTCTCACAGTTCGCCGGTTGACGCCCTGTGAAAACTGCGCCCGGGCATGAGCCTCCCGAACAAAAGAACTGGCGGTTCAATGAAAAGCATACCAGAGATACACCTCCATGCACCAGAGGAAGCGCCCATATTAGCAAGTGTCATTGCCCCCACAGATGGGCATTAACACCTACTCCTCGTTGGCCCGAAAAAGAAGGGAATCGACGCCCACAAACAAGGGGGAAATTGCCGCTTCGGGCGCCGGGGGAAAATGCAGAGGTCGGTGGCGAGAGTGTCCACATCCGTTCAGCACACGGGAAGAGCGACAGGAGCACGGTCACTCCGCCCGAAAGTGCAGGGCAGAAACGCAACTGCCCCCAAGAGGCGTGAAGACCCGATGGGAGGGCGCAGGCGGACGGCTTTCAGATGCCGGCCGCTACGGCTTCAAGTGCCGGGCGAAGACCGCGAACGCTTCCTGCCCCGCGACTTCGTGGCCTCCGGCGAAGATTTCGAAGGTCGCGCGGTCAGCGAGGCCGAGCCGATCGTAATAGTCCTGGACGATCCGGAATTCTTCCTGGGCCATCTTCCAGTACGCGACGCGGTCGTCGTGGCCCTGCTCGATGTGCACGGGGCGGGGGCAGATCAGCGAGCAGATGTCGGCATCTGCAAAGTCGAGCGCCTGCCGGCTGAAGAAGGCGTAGTTCTCATTCACCTGAATGTACGCCGTGTAATGCGGCGACGGGGTGACCATCTTCTGCGTCGATTCCATGAAGTGGCCGCTGATCGCGCAGGCGGCAATCCGCGGATCGAGAGCCGCCGCGTTCATCGCCGTGCGGCCTCCCCAACTGATGCCGTACACACCGATGCGGCCCGCCGCCACATCGTCCCGCGACGCGAGGTAATCGACGAGCCGCAGGATCTTGAACTGTTCGAGCCCCTGCATCCGCTGTCCCACCATGATGGCCTTGCGGTCGAGCCAGTTCCGTTTCGCGGGCGAGTTCATTATCACGGGAGCGAAGACAACATATCCCTTCTCGACCGCCTGCAGGCCGAAACGGTTGTGGTAGTCGGTCCGCTCAACGATGCCGCAGACCAGTTCCGGCGTGCCTCCCATGCCGTGCAGACACATCAGGGCCGGGCGTTTTCCCTTGAACTGCTTGGGCAGCATCAGGATGCCGTAGACTTCGACGTCGCCGAACGCGGTAAACCAGACACGTTTGGCAATGTGTGTGTCAGTTTCGCGGATCAGTTCTTCGCGCGGGCGGAGCGGATCGCGCGGATAATTCATCCCACCGAGGTAATCGGCGAACTTTTCGCGCCAGGGAGCGATGGATTTTTCGTAGGCCTCGACGCTCGAAAAATCTCGCTTCCAGGCGGCTTTCCGGGTGGCGTAGGACTGCTCGATGAGCCGATCGAAGTACTTCTCAAGCTGCGCTTTCTGTCGTTCCTGATAGCGCTCCTCAAGCGATTCCTGAGTGGGGAATTCCGCGGCGGTGGGGAGCGGCATCAACAGACATGCCGCGATCACCAGGACGATCCCTCCAGCACGACACTGCAGCCCAGACATGACAGTCTCTCCCAAACATTGGCGACCGACCTGAACCAGGGCGGAGAGGGTGATCTCCCGGGGATTCGCACCTCTGCGGACGCATGGTCAAGAGTGACGCCGATTCCGCAGACGCGCGCCCCCGCGCTGACCGTGCAGGGGGCCCCACTGGCTGGCCGCGCTGCGACTACTCACACTGGTGAACCAGTCTACCGCCTCGCCCGCGAGAGGCAATCACGGCGTGTCCGGCGTCCGAAAATCCCCTCTCGCCGCCTGCATTCCGCGGCACGGCAGAGGAGCGGGTGGTTTTGGTCGGCACGGAGCTTTCCTCAGTAGTCGCGTGTGGTCCGGGACAGGGGAAACCCACACCCGAATCGCGAAATCCCCCGAGAAAACATGGGACCTGCAGGCAGAGCGCTCACGGAAAAGCGAGCCTCAAGAACCGGCATTCCTTATCGGTTCGAGGTTGTTTTCCCCAGGTGGGCAGGGATGAACAAGATTCCGTGAAAATCGAATATCCGCGGAAGATCAAGCTTGACGACTCAAAAAACCGACTTTAGGATCTATCAACTGTATTTATACTCCCGTTGGGGAATTATTCGAAAAACTGATACTGGCCACTTGGGTCGTGCGACGTATGCATCTGAGGTTCGTCGAAATGTTCTGTGACGTTGTGCAACAGCGGAGCTTCTCCAAGGCTGCCGCCGCGCACGATGTTTCACAATCGGCGGCGAGCCAGGCGGTGCATCTGCTCGAAAAGCAACTGGGGACGCTGTTAATCGATCGCTCGAAGCGTCCCTTCGAGCTGACCCCGGCCGGTGAGGTCTATTACGACGGCTGCCGCGAACTGCTCAAGGGGTACCGCGAGATCGAAGACCGCATTCTAAAGATGCGGGATCGCGTGGTGGGAACGGTCCGGGTGGCGGCGATTTACTCGGTCGGCCTGCTGCAGATGGACCGCTATGTGAAGCGGTTCAACGAAAAGTATCCGGAAGTCAAAGTCCGGCTTGAGTACGTGCATCCGGACGAGGTTTACGAACAGGTGCTGACGGACGAGGCCGACCTGGGGCTGGTCTCGTTTCCTCGTGAACGCGGCGAGATTACACGGGAACTCTGGCAGGAACAGCCGATGGTGCTGGTGGTTCCTCCGGGGCACCGCCTCGCCGGGAAATCCGAGGTTTCCGCCGCCGAACTCAACGGCGAGAACTTCATCGGATTCACGACGGAACTGCCGATCCGCAAGGAGATGGACCGCTGGTTCAAGCGCAGCAAACTGTCGGTGAACATCGTCCACGAGTTCGACAACATCGAGAACATCAAGCGGGCGGTTGAAGTAGGATCGGGAGTCGCCGTGCTTCCCGTTCCGACAGTCCGCCGCGAAGTGGAATCCGGCACTCTCTTCACCATCTCCCTCTCTGACGTCCACTGGGTCCGCCCGCTGGGGATTGTGCACAAGCGGCACAAATCACTCTCGACGGCGGTCCAGAAATTCATCGAGATGCTGCATGAAGACCCGGCCCCCGATTCCGGCAGCGTGCCGGGAGCGGTTCCCCGGGTCAGCCGCCTGACCCTCGATGCCGTTCCTCATGCCCCGTCTGGCGGGGCGCGAGCGGCGGTCGGGGCGAAGTCGGCGGACGGCCAGAGGCCGCGCCGGAACAAACGGCTGTCGAAATGAATTTCGACAGATTCCGGCTTGGCCCCTTCTGACTCTCCGACGTGCAGCCCTCGGTGTGTCCAGAATCGCCTGACCGGCAGAAACTCGCGTTCACGGAGTGCTCCGCGGACGCAGCCTGCGGATTTCTCAGGCAAACTTCGGAATACGGAATCGTCTGATCTTCGTCACGGGAGAGATGCCTCGGCCCGACGGCCTGAGGTGCCCCTCACCTTGCGTGGAAAGAGAAGCAAGCAATGTCAACAGGCAGCCATTATCGGAACGAGCCCCCCAACGCTCAGGGTCTCTACAGTCCGACCAACGAGCACGATTCGTGCGGCGTCGGATTCATCGTCAATATTCGCGGGGAAAAATCGCACCGGATCGTCCTCGATTCGCTGCAGATTCTCCTGAATTTGACGCACCGTGGCGCCTGCGGCTGTGATCCCCACACCGGCGACGGGGCCGGTATCCTGACTCAGGTCCCGCACAAGTTCCTCGCCAAAGCCTGCGACCAGGCCGGGTTCATCCTTCCCGCGCCCGGCGAATACGGTGTGGGGCTGGTCTTTCTGCCTCCCGAGACCGAGCAGCGGCTGTTCTGCATCGAGAACTTCGAACGGATCGTCACCGAGGAAGGGCAGCAGCTTCTCGGCTGGCGCGACATCCCCCGCGACAGCCACGTCCTTGGCGAAGTCGCCCGGAAGGGCGAACCGTTCATCCGGCAGATCTTCATCGGCCGCGGAAGCGAGACTCCCGCAGACCGCTTCGAGCTGAAGCTCTACGTGATCCGCAAGCGGATGGAGCGGCTGGTCGCCGACAGCGAACTCACCCAGAAGCGGTTCTTCTACGTTCCCAGCCTGTCGCACAAGACGCTCGTCTATAAGGGACTCGTGCTCCCCGAGCAGATCCTCGGTTACTACAAGGATCTGACCGATCCCGATTTCGAGAGCGCCATCGCGATGGTGCATCAGCGGTTCAGCACCAACACGTTCCCCAGTTGGGAGCTCGCGCAGCCGTTCCGCTACCTGGCCCACAACGGCGAAATCAACACGGTGCGCGGCAACCAGAACTGGATGCGGGCCCGGCAGACGCTGTTTGAAAGCGACCTCTTTGGGGAAGACATCAAGAAGCTGTTCCCGATCATTCCCGAAGGGATGAGCGACTCCGCGGCTTTCGACTGTGCACTTGAACTGCTGCACGCGACCGGCCGTTCGCTGCCGCACGCGATCATGATGATGATCCCGGCGGCGTGGGACGGGCACGAGACAATGCCCGACGATGAGAAGGCGTTCTATGAATATCATGCCTGCCTCATGGAACCGTGGGACGGCCCGGCGTCGATCACGTTCACCGACGGTACGGTGATCGGGGCCGTTCTCGACCGCAACGGACTCCGTCCATCGCGGTATACGGTGACGAAGGACGGATTCGTGATCATGGGCTCCGAAACGGGTGTCCTCGAGATCGATCCCGAGAACGTCCTCGAAAAGGGGCGTCTGCAGCCGGGTCGCATGTTCCTTGTTGATACCGCCCAGGGGCGGATCATTGCCGACGAAGAGATCAAGTCGGGCTTCGCGAAGCGCAAGCCGTACCGTGAATGGTTGAATGCCCATCAGGTGCGGCTGGAAGAGCTGCCCGCTGCCGAGGCCGAACCGTTCGATTTCGACACGCTGCTGCCCCGGCAGAAGGTGTTCGGCTATACGCTGGAAGACCTGCGGATTCTGCTCAGCCCGATGGGGCAGACGGGTGTCGAAGCGCTGGGCTCGATGGGGAATGACACGCCGCTCGCGGTGCTCTCCAACCGTCCGCAGCTGCTGTATTCCTACTTCAAGCAGCTCTTCGCGCAGGTGACGAATCCGCCGCTCGATGCGATTCGCGAGGAGATCGTCACGTCGATGATCACCACGCTCGGAGCGGAGCAGGATCTGTTCGACGAGACTCCCGAGCACTGTCACCAGTTGCGTCTGAAGCAGCCGATCCTCACGAACCGGGATCTGGCTCGCATTCGCAATCTGCAGCAGGTGAACCTGAAGGCGCACACCATCTCGACGCTGTACGAAGTCGCCGGTGGTGGCGAGGCCCTGAAGCTCGCGATGGAGCGGGTTCGCCGCGAAGCATCAGAAGCGATTGCTAAAGGCGCGACGCTGCTGATTCTTTCGGACCGCGGCGTCAACGCGGAGCATGCCCCGATCCCGGCGTTGCTCGCCTGCTCCGGGGTGCATCAGCACCTGATCCGGGAAGGAACGCGGACGCGCTGCGGACTGATCATCGAATCGGGCGAACCGCGCGAAGTGCACCACTTCGCCACGCTCTTCGGCTACGGAGCCGGCGCGGTCAATCCGTACCTCGCCTTCGAATCGCTCGCGGATCTCTGCCAGCAGGGAATCCTGAAGAACGGCGACGGCAACCTGAAGTACGAATATGCCGAGAAGAACTACATCAAGAGCGTCAACAAGGGTGTGCTCAAGGTGATGTCCAAGATGGGCATCTCGACCTTGCACAGCTACCGCGGCTCGCAGATCTTCGAAGCGATCGGCCTCAACCGCCAGTTCGTGCAGGAGTACTTCACCCATACGGCCACCCGGATCGAGGGAATCGGTCTCGACGTGCTGGCTGAAGAGACGCGGCTCCGCCATCAGCATGGCTATCCGCAGATCAACGTGCCGGAGAATCTCGACCTCGACGTCGGCGGTCAGTATCAGTGGCGCCGCAAGGGCGAGTACCACATGATCAATCCGGAGGTCGTGGCGAAGCTCCAGCACGCCGCCCGGATGAACAATCAGAAGTTCTACGATCAGTTCGCGCAACTGGCGAACGACTCGGAAAAGCAGCTGGCGACGCTCCGCGGATTGCTCGAGTTCAAGTTTGCCGAGAATCCGATCCCGCTTGAAGAGGTCGAACCCGCCAGCGAAATCATGAAGCGCTTCGCGACGGGTGCGATGTCGCTCGGCTCGATCTCCCGCGAAGCTCACGAGACTCTCGCCATTGCGATGAACCGCATCGGCGGCAAGAGCAACACGGGCGAGGGGGGTGAAGATCCCGTTCGCTATCAGCCCGATCCGAACGGCGACTTCCGCCGCAGTGCGATCAAGCAGGTCGCCTCAGGTCGGTTCGGCGTGACCAGTGAATACCTGGTCAACGCCCTCGAAATCCAGATTAAGATGGCGCAGGGAGCCAAGCCCGGAGAAGGGGGCCAGCTTCCCGGTCACAAGGTGGACGAGTACATCGGCAAGATCCGGCACTCGACGCCGGGGGTCGGCCTGATCTCGCCGCCGCCGCACCACGACATCTACTCGATCGAAGATCTCGCGCAGCTCATCCACGACCTGAAGAACGCGAACCCCGAAGCCCGGGTGAGCGTGAAGCTCGTTTCGGAAGTCGGCGTGGGCACGGTCGCCGCGGGTGTCTCCAAGGCGCACGCGGATGTCGTCCTGATCTCCGGCTACGAGGGAGGCACAGGGGCAAGCCCGCTGACTTCGCTCAAGCACGCGGGGATTCCGTGGGAGCTGGGTCTGGCGGAAACGCATCAGACACTGGTGCTGCACAATCTCCGCAGCCGGATCGTCGTACAGACCGACGGCCAAATCAAGACCGGGCGCGACGTCGCCATCGCCGCGCTGCTCGGTGCGGAAGAGTACGGCATCGCCACCGCGGCGCTGATCGCGGCAGGCTGCATCATGATGCGGGTCTGTCACTTGAACACCTGTCCGGTCGGGATCGCTACCCAGGATCCGCGGCTGCGGGCAAAGTTCGCCGGCAAGCCCGAACACGTGGTGAACTACTTCACCTTCGTCGCGGAAGAACTCCGCCGCTACATGGCGAAGCTCGGCTTCCGCACCGTGGATGAAATGATCGGCCGGGTCGACAAGCTCGACGCTCGCCGGGCAATCGACCACTGGAAGGCCCGCGGCATCGACTTCTCGGCAATCCTCTACAAACCCGAGGTTCCCGCAAGCGTCGGTGTTTACTGCCGCGACAAGCAGGACCACGGGCTCGACAAGGCGCTCGACAATCAGCTGATTGAACTCTGCCAGCCGGCCCTCGATCGCGGCGAAAAGGTCGAGTTGACGCTGCCGATCAAGAATACCAACCGTACGGTCGGGACGATGCTCGGCAGCCGGCTGACCAAGAAGTACGGCGGCGCGGGACTTCCCGACGACACGATCACGCTGCGGTTCCAGGGATCTGCCGGCAACAGCTTTGCCGCGTTTGTTCCCCGCGGAATCACCATGGAGGTCGAAGGGGATGCGAACGACTACTTCGCGAAGGGCCTCTCGGGCGGCTTCGTCAGCATCGCGCCGCCGAAGAACGCCACCTTCCGCGCCGAGGATAACATCATCATCGGGAATGTGGCCTGTTACGGTGCGACCTCGGGTGAAGTCTTCATCCGCGGGCGGGCCGGCGAACGGTTCTGCGTCCGCAACTCCGGCGCACAGGCGGTCGTGGAAGGCATCGGCGACCACGGCTGCGAGTACATGACCGGCGGTCAGGTGGTCGTGATCGGCCCGACCGGCCGCAACTTCGCCGCCGGAATGAGCGGCGGCTTCGCCTTCATCCTCGACGAAGACGGCACATTCCCGATCCGCTGCAACCAGGAGATGGTCGACCTTGAAAAGCTCGAGCTCGACGAAGACGTCGAGCTGATCCAGTCGCTCCTGAAAAAGCACGTGGAGAAGACCGGTAGCGAACGGGCTCAATGGGTGCTCGAAAACTGGGATACCCTGCAGAGCAAGTTCGTGAAAGTCTTCCCGCAGGACTACAAGCGCGTGCTCAACGAGCGCAAACGCGCGTTGCAGCAGCAGGAAGCAGATGAGCCGGTCGAAACCGCGGCGGGCTGACCGACGCGAGAGTCGCACTGCGTTCGGCGGAGTTCATCTGAGTCATTTTCTTTACGTTTATGGCCGGGCGTCCGGAACCTGTTCGTGGTGAGGAAATCTCCCGCGAACTTCCGGAACCGCCACACGGCAGGTCGAGAGGTACAGGTACAGCTATGGGTAAGCCCGACGGGTTTTTGGAATTCAAGCGGGAACTTCCGTCCCGACGGCCGGTCGAGGAGCGGCTGAATGATTACAGGGAAGTCTACAAGCCGTTTCCGGAACTCAAGCTGATCGAGCAGGGGGCGCGCTGCATGGACTGCGGCGTTCCGTTTTGCCACACCGGCTGTCCGCTCGGGAACATCATTCCCGACTGGAATGACCTCGTGTACCGCAGCCGCTGGCAGGAGGCGATTCGCCGGCTGCATGCGACGAATAACTTCCCCGAGTTCACGGGCCGGCTCTGTCCCGCACCGTGCGAGGAAGCATGCGTGCTGGGGATCAACGAACCGCCGGTGACGATCAAGAACATCGAGAACTCGATCATCGAGAAGGCGTTCAGTGAAGGGTGGGTCGTCGCCGAGCCTCCCGAGCGCCGCACCGGCAAGAAAGTCGCCATCATCGGCTCCGGGCCGGCGGGACTCGCTGCCGCCCAGCAGCTGAACCGCGCCGGTCACTCGGTCACGGTCTTCGAGCGGGCCGACCGCATTGGCGGACTGCTCCGCTACGGGATTCCCGAATTCAAGATGGAGAAGCGGGTTCTCGACCGCCGCCTGGCGCTCCTCGAAGAAGAAGGAATCGTCTTCAAGACCAACGCGAACGTCGGGGTCAATGTCGCGGTCGATGAGCTCAAGAAGGAATTCGATGCGATCGTGCTGGCGGGCGGCTCAACGCTGGCCCGCGATCTGCCGATCCCCGGTCGCGAGTTGAAGGGGATTCACTTCGCGATGGAGTTCCTGCCGCTGCAGAACCGCCGCTGCGAAGGGGACGAGATCCCCGATGAAGAGTTCATCAGTGCGAAGGGGAAGAAGGTCGTCATCATCGGCGGTGGCGACACCGGGGCCGACTGCCTGGGGACGGCTCACCGTCATGGCTGTGCGTCGGTGATTCAATTGGAACTGATGCCCAAGCCGCCGAATCAGCGCGACCACAGCATGCCGTGGCCTTACTGGCCGCAGATCCTGCGGACTTCCAGTGCCCACGAAGAAGGGGGCGAGCGCGACTGGAGCGTCTCCACGAAGGCATTCCTCGGCTCGAACGGCCAGGTGGAGAAGCTGCAGTGCGTGCGGCTCGAATGGGTGAACGACAACGGCCGGATGCAGATGAAGGAAATCCCCGGCAGCGAATTCACCATCGAAGCCGACCTCGTGCTGCTTGCGATGGGCTTTGTTTCCCCCGAGCACAAGGGAATGATCGAACAGCTGGGAGTCGAACTCGACCAGCGTGGCAACGTCAAAGCAGACGACAACTACATGACCAGCGAACCGGGGATCTTCGTCGCCGGCGACATGCGACGCGGCCAGTCGCTGATTGTGTGGGCGATCTGGGAAGGACGCGAATGTGCGGTGGGCGTCGACAAGTATCTGATGGGGTATTCCGACCTCCCCAGTTCGCCGCAGTTGCTCGGCCGGGATGTTCGCCAGGGAGTCTGACTCACCCGCGAGAGAGGGGACGCGAGATTTCGCCTGAGAGCGATCATCCCGCCCTCCACAGAAGCTTTCGTTCAGCCCGTCGCGCTTGCGAGAAGTCCGCTTCTCAAGAGCGCGGCGGGCTGTTCGTATTTCTCTCGGCAACAAGTGTATTTCTCGCAGAACCCCGGGCATTTCTCCGGAGTCGCGCTCCTCAGCTCTCCCGAGAGCGGGGGAATTTTGGCAAACACCCGTTCAGCAATTCACCGATTGCGGGAATTGATCTACTGTCTGAAGAATGCGCGTGGGCCCAGTGGTACCGCTTGACGAGCACAGTTTTTGCTCGGGCGGCGAAATGTTCGTGTTATCACGAATCTTGGGGGTACGCGGCCCCGACCTTGGAAGCTTCGATTCCATTCCAGCACGAGCACACGTTCCCGGAAGGGGAGACGAAAGCTTGCAAGTCGCGGGTTCTGCGTCTGGATCAAGGAGAATCCGACTATGACAAGAGAACTCAGTTTGTCAGCCGTGATCGTGATGCTTCTGGCCTCGACCGGTCTTCAGGCGCAGGAGCTCTCAGCGCCAGAGCCACCACCGGAGGGGCAGCGTGCAGTACCGGCCCCCGCCCCGGAAGATGGGAGCTTGCGTTGGCGTTTGACTAAATTGGAAGAGCGGGTGGACAGGCTACAGAGTGAGATCGAGCAGCTTCGTGAACGGGACAGAGACCATAGCTCAAGCATTCAGAAACTAGCCCAGGGAGTGCTTGAGGCCGGTGACCTCGCCAAGCAAAACCAGCGACAGATCATTGACCTTCGTAGTGAGATGCTCAAATTATCAGATCGAGTTTCGGACAATAGTGCGAGTATCGGTGATATTGCAAAGCTAGGTAGTGACGGACGCTATCAACTGGACGTCATTGGCAATATGCAGAGAAACAATGGCTTCCGCCACGAATTGAAGCAAGCCATACAACAGTCGGGGGCATCGACCCAGGGCCGACTCTGGCTATATAACCCCGACCCGTTTGAGCGGACGGTTTACATTAATGGAAGCCGCTGGCTGGCCCGTCCTGGTTGGTCGTATGTCACCGTTCCGCTCGGCGAGGTCTCCGTCACCCAGTGGGGAGGAGTAACGCCCCCAACCCGCGATGACTGGAGGTATGATCCCGATCGAGGGACATATTCCCTGACTTACGATTTCACGACTCCCTGGCGCTAGTCGAGACAAGACGTCGCTCCTGCGGGCCGGTGACGCAGTGCGCATCGGCCCGCAGAAAATTTGTTCGTCGCCCTGCGGTTGGAGCAGGCCAGAAAACCTCATATCGTGGCGAGCAGATTTTGCTCGATCTACTTCGCTGTCTGCCGCACCCACTCCTGCCATAGCTGCTGTAATTCGCCTGTGTCCTGAATCCCATAGGTCACCTGCAGGGCCTGATTCCAACCCTGCTGCTGGCCGACGCGGGCAAACTGCAGGACGAGGCTGCGATCACCCCGCGTAAGCAGGAACTCAACCAGCGAGACGGAAACGGAATAAGCCGCCTCGTTCTCGGGCGCAATAGAGTTCATCATCAATAGGGACGACAGCGACGGCCACTTCTGGCGGCGCACCATGTCGGCGAGGATTTCAGCGCGGCGTTGAATGCGGTCCTGATCATCACACAGGCTGGCAATTCCCTCGTTTGCCCAGGCAGGCATTCCATCGGGGAATTTGGAGCTCAATACAAGGTGCGTCAATTCATGAGCTAAGGTTGTCCCCAGCGCGCGCTCGCGACTGGTGGTGAGCCAGATACGATGATCGCCCCGCCGTTTGCTCCGCGGACCGGTGAGTAGAGTCAATCCTTCGTCAACCTCATCCGAAAGCTCGACGTGAATCTGCGCGAACGCCTCCCCCGGCGGCAGTTCGTCTCCCAGCCACGCCAGCGCGATCGCCTGACGATAGACCTCGGCCTGGGCGAGAACATCGCGTGCCAGGTAATTACCGGCACGGGCGGTTACTGTGAAGTTCTCATTGCCGGCAATCCCCAGATCCGGTCGTTCCATCGTACGCAGATGAGCATTAATTTCCCGCATCTCCTGCGTGCTTTGCTCCACCCTTTTTATCAGGGCGTCGAGCGTTTCCTTGCTCGTTTCCTCGGTTTCGGCAGATACCGCTGCCGTGCATTGAAAGCCCAGAACAGTAAAGGTCACGAGAACGGCGGCGAATCGGGTCAGGGTCAGCTGGGTCCGCATGCAAAAAGCCTCCTTTGCTCAGCGGAAAGGACGTCCCCGCACTCCCAAGCGGGGGAACTGCGCAGCGGGCGAATCCGAACCGTTCGACTCGCGCCAGACTGCGGAAGAGGATCCACTTCGAGTGAACCAGAAGTTCGAAAAAATCTCTGCCCGCTTTCCCGACGGGCAGAGATTGAGGTGGAACCTGCCCTGACTGCAGCCCTCTTTCGGCGCAGTGGCGGTGCGATTCATCACCATGGGGAGACACGCAAGCGGTGCGTGCATGAGAGGTGCCGTTGCCACGAGTCCGTTGATTCCGTTCAAGGCGAAACAAGTACCGTCCGTGGTTGCCCAGACATCAGGCACTCAGCCAGTTCACCGCTGCAATTCCTCGGGAAATGCAGCAAATGAATGAACCAGACTACCGGCCCCACAGGGGTTTGTCCAGCGTCGAAAAGCCCCTGATTTCCGTGATTCGGAAAACCGTCAAACTCCCGATCGAGACATCCCTTCCGAAATCCTAAGTGAACCAGTACAAGCCCCTGCAGAACGGGACTCTCTGTCGGTGGAAGGAGCACGCACCCAGCTGCCGGCGCGCTGCGCTCTCCACATGTAACACCAGGAATCGCTTGACCAGCTTTCACAGCTTCGGAGAAGCGGCGTAGCGGCCTCCTCACCCCTTGCCGTCACGCAGCATCTCGATCGCCGCGTTGCGGCCGCAGGCTCCCATGACGCCCCCTCCGGGGTGGGCCGCGCTGCCGCAGAGGTACAGCCCCTCGACCGGTGTGCGATAATCGGACCAGCCGGCAACCGGTCGCAGGCTGAACAACTGATGCAACGGCATCGCCCCCTGGAAGATGTTCCCTCCGGTCAGGCCGAACGTTCGTTCGAGATCGAGCGGCGAGAGCACCTGGCGATGCAGAATCGAGTCGGGCACGTTGGGAGCAAATCGCGCAATCTCCGCGATGCAGCGATCGGCAAACGATTCCTTCACCTCGTCCCAGTTCCCCTCGGCGAGATGATAGGGTGCGTACTGCACGAACAGCGAAAGAATGTGCTGCCCCGGAGGAGCAATCGTCCGGTCGACCGAGGTGGGAATTGTCATCTCGATGATCGGACGCTCCGAAGGACGGCCGTACTTGGCATCGTCGTAGGCACGTTCGAGATCCTCGAGTGAAGCACCGAAGTGAATCGTTCCACGATGCTGCGGGCCGACTTCATGACGGCCGGGCAGGCACGTAAAGTCGGGCAGTTCGCTGACAGCTAGATTGATCTTCAGGCTCGCGCTCGAATAGTCGATGCGGCTCACCGCCTGCCGAAAGTTCTCCGGCAGATGCTCCGGCTTGAGCATCTTCTCAAACGTGAGGTGTGCATCAACGCCAGAAGCGACGCGCGGGGCATACAGCTCCTCTCCCGATTCGAGCCGCACACCGCGAACCTTGCCGTTCTCGACGAGAATCTCGGCAACGGGAGCATCGACGCGAATCTCGGCGCCGGCATCGCGGGCCGAGTTGGCAATCGCTTCGGAGAGGGCTCCCATGCCGCCTTCGACATAGCCCCACACGCCACGGCTGCCGCCGGCTTCCCCCATCACATGATGCAGCAGCACATATGCGGTGCCGGGAGCCGAGATCGGCTGGAAGTTGCCGATGATCGCATCGGTCGCCAGCGTCGCTTTCAGTTCGTCCGACTCGAACCACCGATCGAGGATCGGCCGGGCCGCACCGGTAATCAACTCGATTGCCTCGGGCAGGCGCTCTCCAAGCCGCTGCAGGGCGCGATACATGGCGTATCCCTGGCGGGCATCGCGCATCTGTTTTTTCAGGCCGCGGCGGCGCCACGTGGAGGGCAGGGGAAGCAGGTCCGGCGGCGTCGACATCAAGGTCGGCTCGATGCACTCGGCCACCTTTTCGAGCAGCGCTTCATACTTCGGATAGGCTTCCGCATCCCGCGTGGAGAACTTCGAAATCTCGCGACGATTCAGTTCCTTGTCCGGCCCGAGTAACAGGTAGCGGCCATCTTCGAACGGCGTGAAGGACGAAGGATTCCGCGGCAGCACCTTGTAGCCATAATCATGCAGCCGCAGATCGCGTTCGATGCCGGGAAGCAGCAGGCTCACGACATACGAGGCCGTCGAGACCTTGAAACCCGGCCAGAGGCGTTCAGTCACGCACGCGCCGCCGACCAGTGAACGGCGTTCGAGAACAAGAACCTTCCAGCCGTCCCGCGCGAGGTAAGCGGCCGTCACCAGGGCGTTATGCCCTCCACCAATCAGAATGCAATCGTACACAGATCGACTTTCAGCTACGGACGGCCGGAAATTCAGGAGAACGGGTCGCTCGCGAGCCCGAATGCCCGTCCCCTGAAGGGTGCCGGACTGTGAGTTGAAACAGAAATCCTTGCGTCTGCGGACATGCCGCGGGAAAGAAAACACCACCACAGCATTCGCCGCAGAAACGATGCCCGCATTCCCGCGGTAGAACGCCCCGGTTCCGTCAGCGCTTGCTGACCCGGCAATTCGGATTGGCTGTACGCAGCCGCTCCAATGCCTCGGGACTGACCGTGGTGTCGTTCAGATCCAGAAATCGTAAGCTCGGCACCTTCGAAAGTGAATCGATCGCGGCGTCGGAAATCTTTGCTTTATGAAGTGAGAGCGTCCCCAGCTTCGGCAGGCGGCTGAGGACCGCGACCCCCGCATCGTCCACAGGACATTCGGCGAGAATGAGCATGCTCAGGTTGGGAAGCTTCGCAAGCGGAGCCGCCCCCGTCCCGCTGACCTGGGTCGATGCGAGTGAAACCATCGAGAGCTGCGGAAGCTCGGCAAGATACTTCAGCCCGTCATCGTTGATCGCGGTCCCGTCGAGATGGAGCATCCGGAGTCTCGTCATTCCGGAAAGATGTTTCAGCCCGTCATTGGTGAGTCTCTCCAGCCGCTGCCGTCGGGAGCCGATCTGCAGGCTCTGCAATTGCGTCAGTTCCGCCAGGTGGGCCAGTCCCTCATCGCCGATATCGTGTCCCGCGAGGACCAGGCTGGAGAGATTCTGCATCCCGCCGAGAGCCCGCAGCCCCCCATCGCTGATCTTCCCTTTGCCGGGAAACACCGAAAACCGCAGCATTTGCAGACTCGGAAGGCTGGCGAGAGTTTCGAGGTCGTCATCCGTCAGTTCCAGCTCCGAGACGTCGAGCTGGATCAACGCGGCCCGCCCCTTCAGGTGCCGAAGCCCGCGACCGGTGACGGCCGTGCCCGGGCAATAGAGGTCACGCAGCCCTCGAAGCTGCGCGATACGCTCGCACCCGGCGTCGTCGAACTTTTTGTTCCCGCGGGCATCGATCCCCATTACCTGGAAGTGCTCCTGGGGAAGTTCTTCGATCTTCCTGATCGACTGCCGTCCGAGCCCCCGGGGCCCTGCGCTGATGGTAACCCGTGCCCCGATCCCGATCACCCACTCGGCGACTTCGCGATCCGGAAGGCCGGCCGCGATCTCTGCGGGATTGACCTCACGCTCGCGCTCCGGAGGAATGTCGATCTTCAGTTCGCGCAACGTCACCCGGGCGAGAGAGCGGGTCAACTGGTCTTCGGGAGACGAGGCCGCGCTTTGCAGCAGTTTTCGTCCTTCCGCCTCGAGTCCGTGATTGAGCAGCGCCATGCCGAAGAAGTATTCGAGATTCGTCGGCTCACCGGCGGCCGCCGTCGAGCGGAGATGGTCCAGCGTGCGTTGATCGAATTCCTTCTGCTCCGCCTGGAAGAACGCCAGCAGCGTTCGGGCCGCCTCTTTCAACTCGGTGCGACGACTTCCTTCCACGTAACGGGGGCCGGGCTTCTCCAGAATCTGCTTCAACAGCAGGTCGCGGGTCTCCGTCTCTTTCAGGCGGTCGGCAATGATCGCGGCATGCAGTCCGGTATACGGATTCGTATGGGCCTCGAAGGAGGCGCGATAGACCTGCAGGGCTTTGTCATCCTCTTTGCTGACCAGATAGTAGATCCCGATCTGAGCCAGGATATTGTGATGAACGGGAGGCGTCAGCGATTCGAAATACTGGCGAGCGTGATCGCGAGCCGCCTGGGCATCTCCCTGTCCGGTCCTGATGCACCAGAAGTACCAGTCGGGCGATGCCTCGGTGTAACGTTCCGCGATACGGCGCATCCAGAGTTCCGCCTGATCCCACTCCTGCAGCCCCTCATAGCAGCGGACCGCCGACAGCATCCCCCAGTGGGCATAACTTGCTGCCGCCCGATCCGCATGCGGTTGCGCTTTCCGGTAATCGCCGGCTTTCATCCAGTGGTCCGCCAGCGTCACATGAATCTCGGCATGCTCCAGGCCCAGCGCCGGCTGTTCGAGCGCCTGCAACAGCGTTTCCCGCCAGACATCAAACTTCTTCTGGTGCTCGTAAAGCGCGGCAAGTTCGCGGTAAGCGACGATGTCCGGCGAGAGGGCGATCCGCTGCTTCATCAACCGTTCAGCATCCTCCAGCCGATCGGCGCGAAAGTACGCCTGCCCCAGTGCCTGGACGATGGACGGATCGTCGGCATATCGCTTTTCCCACTCAGCCGCCTTCGGCTCGGCGGTTTTCCAGTCACCCCGGATGATGGCGTCCACCAGGAGCGGCGAATGCGGACTGCACTTCTGAAACTCCCTGGCGAGGGAGATTTTATAGTGCGTTGCGTTGGTGACCTTGATTGCCTGAAGCAGATCTCCCGCCACGATATCCCCATGCCGGTCGGCGTAAGCACGCCAGCGGTTGTAAAGACTGGCGCTCGACCGGTAGAGATGGTTGGCCAGCATCACCTGCGTCGGCAGCGAGTCGGGGCCGGCCAGCACGGCTTCCAGATCTTTCAGGGCCCGAGGGAAGCGCGTGCTCTCCCAGCCGTAGCTTTGAAGAATCTGCCGATAAGGATGATCCATGTAAAGCGGTTGAAGCGGTTCGACGAGATTCTCCACCGGGACGCCGAACCAATACTTGTAGGCATTCAGTTGCCACGCGACCTGGACGACGCCGGTCTCCTCGATCAGGTGGGCGAGTGCCGAGAGCGAAGGCTCACGGCGATCGCGCCCCGCTAAGCTCTCCCGGCGGAACTGCGAGATCACCTTGCGCCGCTGGATATAGCCCGGAACACCGAACGCGTCCTCCAGCACTTCGATGTCGCCGCGAAGTTCATCGGACAAGCCGGAGAGCGTCAGCAGCCCTTGCGGAAGCGCCGTCTCGAAGACCTGAAAGGCGAGCTGAGGCGCAGAGCGCTGGGTACCCAGCGATGGGATACCGACAAGTGTGGCGACGACGCGCAGGCACTCGGGATTTGCTTCCGCGGTGACACGAGCCTGCTCCACCAGCAACAGTGGTGCCGTCGTATGTTCCGCGGCGCGGAGTTGAAGGTAACGGGCGAGCGGGCGCTGTGCCGGCGGCTCCGCCAGCTCTTCGAGAGCCGGCTTGTCGAAGCGGCAGCAGGCATCGATGATCGCCCCCCATTTCGGTTCGTTCATCGCTTGCTGTGGGGCAGCCTCGCGGGCCGCGGCGATGTCCGCGAGTGCCGAGTGGTGACGGCCTACCAGAGCCCGCACGTAGGCGCGCGTCCAGAGGGCCTCCGCCGATCCTCCAGAATGGACGACAGCGCGTTCCGCCATCAGCAGCGCCCGGGCCGAAAAGACCTTATAGGCGGGTGCATAGAGATAGTCGGTGAGCGATCCGAGATTCGCATAGGTCCGCGCCAGCAGGTCCACACGGGCCTGCGATGCTCCCGATTCCCGCATCGCCCGATGCAGCTCCCGCGCGACATGAAACTGCGTCAGGAAATTCAGGACTCCCGAAGCCTGCACCACATCCTCAGGGATCTCGTCGGGTCCGTCGGCACGCGTCGGCGTCCCCGAATAGCCCGCCCGCTTGAGGACGTCAACCATTTCCGCATTGGCGAGCCGCGTACAGACAGTCGTCAGCGCTTCGATCGATTCCTCTTCGAGCGGGATCTTCTGATCCAGAAGGATATCGAAGTCGTCGCCATCACGGCGGAAGAGCACCAGCTCCAGATGCTGGTTCCTCACCACGGAGGCGATTTCGACCGCGCCATGCGCTCCTGCCGGTGCCGGCAGAAATGTTTCGCGCAGCGTCGCGTCGCGGGTGGAGAGCCCCAGCCCTTCGCGGGCCGCAATGAGCAGGGCCTGTCGCGGAATTTCGCGGAACAGAAGCGGTTGGCGGACCACATCCGTCACCGCGACGTCATGCGTCCCCAGCAGCAGCGTGTCCTTCAGAAACGCCGCTTTTCCCCGCGTGCCCGAACGCTCGGTGATCTCCTTCAACTGACTCGCGAGGCTGTTCGCTTCCCCCGCCCGGCCAGCGGCCTTTGTCTCCACCGTGTCGGCTGCACACAGCGGGTGTTCGCCCCACGCCATCACGCAGATTCCGCAAGCGATGGCCAACCCCAAAGACAACCGCATCGAACCCGTCCCAGCGATCATTCTCCAGCTCCGGCGAGAGGCGAGGTTTCGCGCAGCCCCATTGCCCCAGGAGCTGCGCGTGGGTTTCATCCACGTACGACACCGCTCCGCATACGTGCTGTGCCGCAGGCGCCGCACGTTCCGTTTGCCGCTTGTCCGCTGTGACTTCGAACCTGCGCCGCACCGGGAAGCAGCGGGCAGGGGAGTCTCTGAAGTGTCCCGTCAGGCGGGATGCATTACACGTCCGGCAGGCCCCAGCCGCTGCGGTATTCCCGCCCGAGCAGGGCATTGGCCTCGGCATCGCTTCCGAATGTCATCGACGACGAATCGAAATTCACCGTCCGTCCGACGCGGTAAGCGATGTTCCCCAGGTGACACAACGTACTGGAAACGTGGCCGACCTCAAGATCTGCGATCGGCGTTGACCGGGATCTGATGCAATCGACGAAGTTCCGATGATGGGGCAGGGCGATCTCGCTGCTGCCGGAACTCGCGGACTCCTTTTGACCGTACACCTTCCACCCGCCACGATCGACAATCAGAGTGCCGAACTCCCCATAGAAGGCGGCCGCGGTGCTGCGTCCTTCGATCCCGTGGTTCGACCACAGGCGATGTTCCCAGGTGATCGTCAGGCCGGGGTAGCTGTAGTTCACGAGCAGCGTGTCGGGCGTTTCCTGATCGTCGTCGAAGGCATGCTTGCCTCCGGCGGCGGAGATCTGCGTCGGCAGCCCGACGTTCAAGCCCCAGCGGGCGATGTCGAGCATATGGGTGCCCCAGTTGCCGAGTTCACCGGTTCCATACTCCCAGAACCAGTGCCAGTTGTAGTGGAAGCGGTTCGCATTGAACGGGCGTTCGGACGCGGGGCCGAGCCAGAGGTCGTAATCGACTCCCTGCGGCGTGGGGCTGTCCTTCTTCACGCCGATCGACTTGCGCAGATGCGTCGTCCAGGCCTTGGCGAGATGCACCCGGCCGAGCTTGCCGCTGCGGAGATATTCGATCGCCGACTGGAAGTGCGCGCCGCTGCGCTGCTGGAGACCGGTCTGCACGACACGCTGGTACTTGCGTGCCGCCGCGAGCATCCGTTCGCCTTCGAGAATGTTGTGCGAGACCGGCTTCTCGACGTAGACATCCTTCCCCGCCTGGCAGGCGAGAATGGTCATCAGCGCATGCCAATGGTCGGGGGTGGCAATCACCACCGCATCAATCCGCGGATCGTCGAGGACGCGACGGAAATCGTGCTCCCATTCCGGGGCGCGCCCCTGAATCGCTTCCACCGCCCGCGATGCGACCGGCAGCAGACTTTCATCCACGTCGCAGACCGTCACCAGGTCAACATCGGGCAGGCCGGCGAGGCTCGTGGCGAGCTCTTTCCCCTGGCCACGAACGCCGATCGCGGCAATCGAAACGCGCTCGTTCGGTGCCGCCTTCGCGACAGTCCCGGCGAGTCCGACCATCCCAACCGCGACTCCCGCCGCAACCCCGGCGGCGTTCTTCGCGCTCGAGCCGAGAAACTGCCGACGGTTGATGGGAGATTCACGACGTTCAGCGGAAGTCATGGGCAACTTGCGGGCTGGCGAATGAAACAGAAAGAGCGGCGAACAGCCGCATTCATCAATGTCTTATTATGCCCCTCCGCAGCCTTGAATCCAAGAGGGATAACCATAATCCCGGTCTTCCTTTCCGCAATCGCGGCAGGGAACTCGTTCACCTGCACTTTCGCTGGCGGGAACAGATCTCGTGCGTGGTGCCTCGCGCGAGGGACCGCGCCCGCGCGGCCCACCCGTAACGGGCACTGCTTGACATCCGCGCGACGCCCTGCGAGATTGTGAAAATCGTTACAACCCGAACCTGTTCCGGCCTGTCGAGGCACGCAAACCTGTGAGATTTCGACCGTATCTGGTAGTCGGCCTGTGGGCCGGCGGCATCCTTTCGGTGCTCCTGATCATTGCCGTCAGCCTGTGGTGCATCCTCGGAGTCCTCGGCGACTCCTCGGGAGCGACCGTGGCCCGGGTGCTGACGCTGCTGGTGGGAATTGCCTGGCTCGTGGATCTCGCGGTGATGGTGGCCCTGCTCGCCCTGCGGGAAATCTCCGCGGAGACGCGTCTCCCTCTCGACGAAGAAATGTAACGGCTGATGCCGATCAAGTTCCGCTGCAGTCACTGTCGTCAACTGCTCGGGATTGCCCGCGCGAAGGCAGGGCAGATCGTCGATTGCCCGACCTGCGGCCGCGCGATGCGGGTTCCGTTGCGGGACGGCCTCAGCGAGCCGCCCCCGCGTCCGACACTCAATCTGCACGACCCGGCCCTCGTCAGTGCGCTCAATGAACTGGCCGCAATTGGTGAGATCTCCGCTGACGACAACGACGAGAACACGGACGAGGAGGAACCCGGCCCCTCCACGCCGGTGGTGCTTCCCGCTCCGCCGCTCGCCGAACCTGAACCGGTCTGGCTTGAACCACTCCCCAGCCGTCCGGTGGTGGCGATCGCTCCGGACGCCTCTGCGGAATCCGACGAATCTGAATTGCCGACGGCACTCGTGGAACTGGCCGAGCTGACAGGTGCCGATGCGAAAGCGACACCGCTCGAATCCTCTGAACTTCCCGAAGAACCGCAGCCGGTCGCGTGGCGCTCGAGTCTGATCACGGCAGGGGTGGGACTCGTCTGTCTCTTGGTGGGGTACGGCCTGGGACGACTCCATGCCCCCGGATCGCCGCCAGATGCGAACGCGCCGGTGGAGCATGCTGCCGGGCAGGGAGAGCCACAAGCCGCACCGCGGGCTGCGCTCAGCGGTCGGATCACCTATCGCACGGAAGCCGGTGAGACGCGTCCCGATGCCGGTGCCCGGGTTCTGGCGCTTCCACATCCGGCTCGCGAGGCGGAGAAGCTGAATGCCGCCGGCTACCGACCCGGCGACCCGGAGCGGGATTTTGAAATCGCCCGCGCGGCGATTCAGGCCCGGGGTGGAGACGCGGCCAACGTCGCTGCCGACGGGACGTATTCCCTCACACTCGCGGCGGGGACTTACGACGTGCTGATTCTCTCGCACTATCAGCCACGCTCAGCCGAAGAACCGGTCGCCGCCCCGCATCAGACAGTTCTCGAAGCCTACTTCGAACGCCCGGATCAACTCCTCGGTAAACTCGCCTATCAGCTCGCGCCGTTGCAGTACTCCGGTGGGGAAACGGAAATCCGGGACCACTCGTTTCCACCGCCGCTGTAAGTTGCCCGTTCTGAGAAGGGAACACGGCAGCAAGGCTGTGACAGACGTCTTCCAACGCGAATTCCCAGGCAGTTCCGCGCGGGCCGCTTACTCCGTCGGCACTTCTTCCAGCAGCTTCGCGACGGCTTCTTCGAGTTCCTCGCCGCGCAATTCCTTGTAGCGGATCGTGCCGGTGTGATCGAGAATGTAGATCGTCGGGAAGGCATCAATGCGCCATTCGGCGGCAATCGGACCGTTCTCGCCGTCATACCAGCTGCGCCAGGTAACCTTGCGTTCCGACAGGACTGTTTCGAACCGCTCGCGCGTGTCGCAGTTGATCCCGAGAAGCGCGAACGGCTTGTCCTTCAGGTTCTGTACGAGGAGCCGTTCGTGCGGATACATCACAGCGCAATGCGGGCACCAGTCGGCGAAGAAATCGAGCACGACCACCTTCCCGCGGTAATCGGAAAGCTTGAAGCGGTTCCCCTCGATGTCGGTGCCGTCGATCTCCGGGGCCACCTTGCCGACCGCCAGAAACTTTCGCAGGTACACTTCGGGTTCGGCCAGTGTCCCGAGAGTCGTGCCGCCGGCGATGACATCGCTGAAATCGCGCACCACGCGTTCCAGCAAACGAAGCGATTCGGCCTGGTCCGCTTCCGTCGCCTCTTCGCGCTCAGAGAGCGCCATCGCGAGTGAATAGCAGGCAACGCCTTTCACCTCGTGGTGCGGGCTTTTTGCGAGAAGCTGCTTCAGGAAACTTCGCGACGACTCGCAGTCGAGAGCGGCGAGGGGAACCGCCAGATCCCGCAGACGCGACTCCTCGGAGTGGTCTTCAATCAAACGCTCGGTCGCCCGCTTCACGAGCGGCTCCGCAATCTCGACCGGTGCTTCCGCCGACATCGCGGAGGCGAGATACAGCGCCTGATAGGCGGCCTGCGTCTTGCGATTCGCGTCGGCAAAGTCGAGCAGTCTGGGGACATGCTTCGCAACCGGACTGTTCGCCTTCAACAGGGCTTCCTGCTTTGTCTCGTCCTCTTCCTTGCCAATGCGAACGGCGAGTTCCTCGTAGTCGCGGCGGAAGACATTGACGATCTCGGCGACCCGTTCATCAATCTTGCCGATCGGCGTTTCGTCGGTCGTTCCGGGAGAGCCGCCGACATCCAGGGCGACGGCCGTGCTGAACATCCGCTGCCGCTTGAGTTCCAGCAGGTGCTTGATGTGCGCCGCGAACCCGAGATTCAGCCCGCGCATGATCCATGTGTTGATGCCAATCACCTCTCCCCGCTGATTGAGCAATGGGCCGCCGCTGCTGCCGTTGGAGATGACGGCATTCGTCTGGATCCAGACATTGCTTTCGGGAGCATCAAGAAACCAGCGGGCATCTTCCGGAAGTTCGCCCGTCCTGTAGACGCCGCTGACGATTCCCGTGGTCGTCGTGAACTTGAAGCCCTGCGGATGCCCGATGGCGATGACCTCCGAGCCTTGCCGTAACTCTTCCGTTTCAGCGAGACGGAGCGGTTCGATTTTGGCGGGCTTCTTTTCGAGCTCCAGTATCGCGAGGTCCGCGCTGGGGTCGTACGCGCGATACCCCTTTACCGGGAACTTCTCGCCGTCGCGGAACTGCACGCTGGCCTTCGCGGCTGCGGAGACCACGTGATAGTTCGTGGCGATCAGTCCCTCGGAGTCGATGATGAAGCCACTTCCCAGCACGACCTCGCGGTCGAAGGCATCGTAGCCGTTGATCAGCACGACCCCGTCATCCAGCCGATCGATCATGTCGGCGAGCGACAGTTTTTCGTTCGCATCCTTCACCGGTGCGGATGATGAATCGGCCTCGCCTTCCGCCGCTTCGGACTTCTGCCGGGCGACGGCTGGTTTTGCGGGAGCCTTTGAGCTCTCCTCACCGCCAAGCCAGACGGCAATCCCCGCGACAGCCGCACAGAGGAGAACTCCACCCCCCGCGGCGAGCAGCATCGATTTCCGCGATGTGGACGCCGCCGGCGATTTCGTCCGCGGCGCAGTCCGGCGAATCCGGTCCGCGTAGGTCGGTTCGGCATTCAGGTTGGGAAATCCGCCGCCAGGAGCCTCCGGTGTCGATGTCACCGGATGTGAAAGAGGCGTCTCGGCTGCGGCCGACGAAGCTTGCTGCACGCCCGTCGCGGGTTGTCGGGGCGGTGTGTCTGCTGCCGGGGGAGTCGGGGAAGCGACGGCGGCAGGATCGTCCGACGCGGCCGGGACCTGAAACTTTGCCCCGCATTTCGAGCACTTGCCGACTTTCCCCGCGTACTGATCGGGAACCCGCAGTAACACCTGGCAACCCGCACATCGCACCTGAATCATGGCCCCTTGCCCTTTCCGCGAGGACGTCGGAGATCGGCCGGTGAAGATTCACTGCGGCAATTCTCCCGGCAGAGTGTCTCTCATCGACATTCTGAAATGCCTGCGGTTGAGGAACAAGCAGAAAATCCCGCAGGACAGAAAACCCGCTCACGCGCGTCCCGACGACATCCGGCAGCCCTCGACTGCCCGCGGTCCGCCTGATTTCCACAGGGAGGCAAAGAATCGCCGTGGTTCAGCTGCGGCACGCGATTCGCTGTGATGCTGCGCTCCTGCCGGATTCTGTGGAACGGGCTTTCGATGGCTTGCGCGGTCGGAGCCGTCCTGCGGGGTTGCCGAGGCGGAACGTCCCGAAAGAATAGAGAAGGCCGATTCCCTGCGCGGGGGATCAGGCGGTGAATGCATTCGGCTGAGTTGCCGGAGTGCCTGGCCATCGCCGCCGTAACACTCTCCCATGCTTGACCCTCCGATGTTCGCGGTCCTGTCATCACTTGCCGAACTGCGCGAGAATCTGCGCTTCGCGGATGTCCTGGACATTGGGGTCATTGCCTTCTGCCTGTATTTCGGCCTGATCTGGCTGGGGCGGCGGACCTCCTGGTCGGTGCTCGTGATCCTGGGCTCGCTGACCCTGCTCTACAGTTTGGCCCGCACGCTGGACATGTATCTGACGTCCACGCTCTTTGAGGCCGGCTTCACGCTGCTTCTGATCAGCCTGGTCCTCGTCTTTCAGGAAGACATCCGCCGCGGTTTCGAACGGGTGGCCACATGGGAGATTCTCGGTCGACGGGGAGCCCCGAGTGAACGCTCGCAGTTTCTCGATACCATCATCGAAGCGGTGCACGAAATGGCGAGGCAGCGCATCGGCGCGCTGATCGTCATTCGTGGCCACGAGGCCCTCGACCGTGTCGTCCGCGGCGGCGTCCGGGTAAACGGGCTGATCAGCATGCCGCTGCTGCAGAGCATCTTCCAGCCGAATTCCCCCGGCCATGACGGAGCCGTCATCATTGACGGCGAACGAATCGTCATGCTCGCCGTGCATCTGCCCCTCTCCGAAAACCTCGAAGCCGTCGGCCGCGCGGGCCTGCGGCACACCGCCGCACTCGGCCTCGCGGAACGCTCGGACGCCCTCGTGCTGGCAGTCTCGGAAGAGCGGGGGACGATCAGCATCGCGGAGAACGGCCAGCTGCACATTGTCGGCCCCGAATCCGAGCTGAAAGAGCGGCTCGAAGATTTCTATCGGCGGACGTTTCCGGAGCAGCGGTTCTCGCAATGGCGACGCTGGCTGTCCAGCGACCTCGATCTGAAGTTCGCGTCGGTCTTCTTCGCCGCCCTGTTGTGGCTGATGTTTGCCTACCGAATGGAGACCATCCAGCGCTCGTTCGTGGTTCCGATGGAGTACCGCAATCTACCCGCCAACTGGAAGCTCGAAGAGCCGGTTCCGACCGAGGCCCGCGTGACACTCTCGGGAAGCGAACGGGCCTTCCAGCTGCTGGAATCGTCGCGGCTGATGATTTCCGTCGACCTGAGCGACGTCCGCAACGGGGCCCAGCAGATCGCCCTCAGTGACGAAAACCTGAACAATCCTCCCGACCTGTCGGTCAGCGAGATTGAACCGCGTGCCGTCTGGCTGACGGCCTACGAGATGGTTCTGGTGCAACTGCCGGTGAGGCCGCACTTCTTCGGAAAACTTCCCGACGGATTGACGCTCGCCGACGTCACCATTGTTCCCGAGGTGATCGACGTTCAGGTTCCCCAGGTGCATGCCGACTCGATCCCGGAAGTGCGAACGACGCCGATCTCTCTCAGCCGCATTCGCCAGTCGACCACCCTGGAGGTGGGACTGGTCATCCCGGACGAGGCACGGCTCCCGAAGAACGCTCCCCGCAACGTCCGCGTTTCGGTGCGCGTCCAGTCGCAAGCGGCTCCGCCTGCCTCGCAGCCTCCTGCGAACGGAGCTCCAGTAACGGCACCAGGCGAAGAGTCGAACCCTCGCAAAAAGGACTCCGCCACTCCCGCCGGCGAAGATCCGCCAGCGAAGAAGGCCGTCCCCGGCGCCGCTGTCGCTCCGGGAATGTCCCTCCTGGTTCGCTGAAACTTTGCCCGCACGACCACGGGGGAATCGATACGGCTCTCATCACGTGGGTGGCCGCGTGGCCGGGGCTGGACGAAGGAAGCCCCGGGGGAGAAGACTCCGGCTGTCACCAGGCAGCCCTATCCCCCATAGCCGAATGCGAGGTAAGCGAGACAGGCAGAACGCGTAGAATCCCGATCGGATTCGGCTTCGCTTTGGACAAGAGCGCACCGCCAAAACTGGCGACGTCCACCCTCACCGGGGTTTCAGGAGTCCCCTCCAACCCTTGCCACGCGAAATCGCGCTCTCAGCAAGGCGCGTCTTGAAACTGCCGCCAGGGCATTGATCACGGAGTCGAGCGGCTTTCCGGAATCTCCAGCGGAAAGCCGCTCTCCCTCGATTTCCGCCGGTTACTCCCAGGCGAGCGGCGTTTGCCACGCCTGCTTCAGGTCGCGGAGTGCCGAATCGATCACGACGTCGCCGCTGCTGCCGTGAACGGTGAGCCGATCGCTCCCGGTCACCTCGCCGATCGGGGCCAGAGGCAACGATGCGAAGATCTGCTCCAGTTGCCGGATGCGATCGTCGCTCGGGTCCGCAACCTCGATCAGGAATCGCGTGTTGCTCTCGGAGAAGAGCAGGACCGCATCCGAGAGGCCGGTCTGTTTGGCAAGGGTGTCGAGCTGCAGGTGAACCCCGAGGTTGCCGGCGAAAGCCATTTCCGCCACCGCGGTCGCCAGACCGCCTTCACTCAGATCGTGGCAACTGCGGACAAGCCCGGCCTTCATCGCCTGGTGCAACGCGGCGAAGATCTTCGGAGCCTGCTCCAGATCGACCCGGGGAACTTCGCCCCCGTTCAAGCTGTTCACGAGGAAGTAGTGGCTGCCGCCCAGTTCTTCCTTTGTCGCTCCGACGAGGAACAGTCGGCTTCCCGCCTGCTTCAGGTCCATCGTGACGGCCTGCCGCACATCATCGATCTGGCCGAGGGCACTGATCAGCAGCGAGGGCGGAATCGCCACCGTCTGCCTGTTGCCGGCTTCATCGACGTAGGAGAACTCGTTGTAGAGGCTGTCCTTGCCGCTGATGAACGGGGTGTTGAACGCCACGGCGACGTCGTAGCAGGCGAGAGCCGCGCGAACGAGACTGCCCAGCGTCTCCGGCCGGTCGGTATTCCCCCAGCAGAAGTTGTCGAGGATCGCGATCCGCTGCGGATCGGCACCGACGGCGACACAGTTTCGCACGGCCTCGTCAATCGCCGAGGCCGCCATCCAGTAGGTATCCAGATCGCCGAAGCGCGGATTCATGCCGTTCGCGACCACGAGCCCCCGGCGGGAGGTGAGCACCGGCCGCACGACGGCGGCATCCGAAGGACCGTCGCATTCGACGCCCACGAGCGGCTTGACGACGCTTCCCGCCTGCACTTCGTGATCGTACTGGCGGATCACCCACTCCTTGCTGCACACATTCAGCGAGCCGAGGATCTGTCGGAGATCGTCATCGTACTGCGACTTCGTCGGAGCAGGGGCGGGGACGACTGCCGGAGGCGAATACGTCGCCTCGCGGACGATCGGCGGGCGGCCGTCGTGCAGAAATGACATCGCCAGATCCGCCACCTTCTGCCCCTGGTACTTGAGGACCAGCCGGCCAGTGTCCTGGAATTCGCCGATGACCGTCGCTTCGACTCCCTCGGCCGCGCACAGCTTGTGGAACTCGTCCCAATGCTGCGGCGGGACGGCCAGAACCATCCGCTCCTGCGCTTCCGAGATCCAGATTTCGGTATAGCTCAGGCCCGAGTACTTGAGCGGCGCCCGTTCGAGCCACACCTCGGCTCCGGTCTCCTCGCCCATTTCGCCGACCGCACTCGAGAAGCCCCCGGCACCGCAGTCGGTAATCGCCGAGTACAACCCGCGGTCGCGGGCTTCGAGAATCACATCGTGGAGCATCTTCTCGGTGATGGCGTTGCCGATCTGCACCGCGCCGCCCGAAAGCGTCTCGCTCTCGTGCGTCAGCTCCGCCGACGAGAAGGTCGCCCCGTGGATTCCATCCCGGCCCGTGCGTCCCCCCACGGCAACGATCAGGTCGCCGGGATTGACGTGCTTCTCGGTCTTGTCGACCGGGATCATCGCCACGTTGCCGCAGTAGACGAGCGGATTTCCCAGGTAGCGCTCATCGAAGAAGATCGCCCCGTTGACGGTCGGAATTCCCATGCGGTTGCCGTAATCGCGGACGCCGGCAACGACTCCCTGGGCGACCACTTTCGGGTGGAGAGTTCCGGGCGGAAGCGCTTCGTAAGGCGTATCGGGAGGGGCGAAGCAGAAGACGTCTGTGTTGCAGACCGGTTTGGCTCCCAGTCCCGTCCCGAGCGGATCGCGAATGACGCCGCCAATTCCGGTATTGGCCCCGCCGTACGGTTCGAGGGCCGAGGGGTGGTTGTGCGTCTCCACCTTGAAGCAGACGTTCTGCGTCTCGTCGAAGCGGACGATTCCCGCATTGTCGCGGAACACGCTCACGCACCAGTCGTCGGCTCCGAGCTTGCGACGAATCTCCTGCGTTGCCGCGAAGATCGTCTCCTTGAGCATGTTCTCGAAGCGACGCTCGCGGACCTCATCCCGATACTGCACCCGGCCGGCGAGCGTCTTGTGCGAACAATGCTCGCTCCAGGTCTGCGCGACGGTTTCCAGTTCAGCATCGGTCGGATCGCGGTCGAGTTCGACGAAGTGCTGCCGGATCGTCTGCATTTCGGCGAGGTTCAGGTACAACTGCCCGTCGCGGCTCAACTGCATGAGCTGCTCATCATCCATCCCCCGAATCGGGACGGTGATCAATTCGAACTTGTACTCCGTCCCCAGTGCCAGCGTTTCGAGCTGCAGCGGCCCCCACTGGATGTGCTCGATCGCATCGTTGGCGAGAACGCGTGCCGCGACCTGTTCGAGATCGGCCTTCTCGGCATCGGCGTTGATCCAGTACTTGCGACAGGTCGCGACCGCATCGACCGACAACCCCATGTCGGCGAGTGCGGCAAGCGTGCTCGATGCGACGTTATCGGTCACCCCCGGCTTGTAGAGGACATTCAGCAGGGTGCCTTCCGCATGACCGTTCCCGTTCGACTTCGACGCGCCGCCCGACAGCGGGCGGAGGGAATACGTTTCGACGACCGTATCGGCGAGGAGGGAACGGGCGGCGGCTTCGACGGCCGACTGATCCACCGCTCCCTGAACCAGAAACGAGCGGGCGCTGCGCACCTCACGGATGGAGCGGGCTCCAAAATCACGGCACGTCGCCAGCACACGGGCGCCTTCGCGATCCATTCCCTGAGCCGCAGGACGAATCTCAATTTCCCAAAGCATGTTTCACTCGTTTCGAAGTCGACGGTCGCAAGAAAGACAGTTGCCCGAACTGAATTGTCAATTCACTCAACACTCAATGATAGTCGCCCGGCCCCAGATTGACAGGAACCGCGACAGGCGGCGGAAAGCGGAAAGCCGGGCGGAGGAGGCACACCCCGCAAACCCCTCGGGGATTCGACGAAAAACGACTGCCGCTATAGCGCCTCCCGCTGGCGGCGGGCCTCGTCCAGCAGGGCCCGCAGGCGAGTCGCATCCCGCTGCCGGAGGGCCTCGTCGAAGTCCCGGATTCCGTCCGTGAAGCGTTTGAGGCTGGCGAGCACGGCGTCCGCATTCTGCAGAAGAATTGCCGTCCACAGGTCGGGATCGCCGGCGGCAATCCGCGTCGTGTCGCGAAAACCGGTCGCCGCGAGGTGCCGATTCTGCTCCGACAGCGTGGAGGCCAGCGCGGCGGCGGCCAGATGGGGAAAGTGACTGGTCTCGGCCAGTGCCCGGTCATGGTCGGCGGGAGTCATCTCGAGGACGCGGGCCCCCAGCCCCCGCCAGAACCGCGCGACTCGTTCGGCGGCTTTCGGCGAGGTTTGTTCGGTGGGCGTCACGACGCAGACGCGGCCGCAAAACAGGTCGGGATCGGCGAACTCGAAGCCCTGCTTCTCGGAGCCGGCCAGCGGATGCCCGCCGACGAATTCCACCCCTTCCGGCAGTCCGCCCTGCAGACCTTCGCAGATCGCCTGTTTGACGCTGCCCGCATCGGTCAGGACCGTGCCGGGCCGGCACGCCTCCGCCGCGGTGCGGACTCCTTCGACGATCCGGTCGACGGGGGTGCAGAAGATCATCAGGCTCGACCGCCTGGCGGCCGCCGTCAGGTCGCCGGTCACTTCATCGACCAGTCCGCGTTCGCGGGCCGGTTCGAGTTTCTCGGGGCGTCGCCCGACGCCGATCACAGTCCGCACGCCCGCCCGCCGCTTGACCGCCGCGGCAATCGAACCGCCGATCAAGCCCACGCCGACGATCGAGATCGTCTCCTCCAGGGGAAGGGAAGGGTCCGTGCTGGTGTTCATATGGCCCGCATTGTAGGGGCCACCGGACAGCTTTTCCAGCAGAAGCCCCGCGGTGCCGCCCCGGTGCCGCCCTCGCGACGCGGGTCACCCTCCCACAATGCTTCCCCCCCGACGGCCCGCTGTGTGATGAGCCTGTCGGAGGAGTCATCCCCGCGTCAGGCTTTCCCCAGGAGTCGTTCGAGCAGCCGACCTTCGCTGAAGGCCATCGGACGGCCGATCGGCGTCATCATGTGCTTGTTGTGTTCGACCCCCAGAACGTGCAGGATCGTCGCATAGAGGTCCTTCACCTCGACCGGATCGCCCGGCTCCGTCTTTCGCCCCTCGGGATCCGTCTCTCCCAGAACAAGTCCGCTCGCCAGCCCCCCGCCGCCGACCACGCACGAGAAACCTGTCGGCCAGTGATCGCGGCCGGCCAGGGGGTTGATCTTCGGTGTCCGTCCGAATTCACCAATGCAGAGGACCATGGTGGATTCCAGAAGATCCCGCTCTTCCAGATCGCGCACCAGACTGGCAAACGCGGGGTCAAGGAGCCCGGCATTCGCGCGGTGGGCCTCGAAATTGTTCGCGTGACTGTCCCAGCCGCTCAGGGTGACCTCGACCGCCCGCACTCCGGTTTCGATGAGCCGCCTTGCCACCAGGCAGCCGGTGCCAAACGCATTCCGCCCGTAAGCGTCACGGACCGCCTGCGGTTCCTCTTCCACCTCGAAGGCCCGCAGCTGGGCAGAGGTCATCATGGTCAAGGCGCGGTCGATCGTGTCACGGTGCAGAGTCCGTTCGAGCTGCACGCGGCGACCGCGGCGAAACGCCTCTTCCAGCACGTCCAGATTGCTCAATCGCCGTTCCTGGCGGCGGCGACTGGTCGCCGGCGTGACGTTCTCCAGCGGACGCGCGGGATCGTGAACCTTGAAAGCGTCGTACTCGTCTCCGAGAAAGCCCCCACGCCCTGCCGAGCTCGCCGGCCCGAGGGCGACGTAGCGGGGGATCTCCACGCCCGCCCGCGGCAACTCGTGCGCGAGAATCGCCCCCAGCGATGGATGCGTGAGCGTTGGATCGGGACGATACCCGGTCTTCAGCAGATACGTCCCGCGTTCGTGATCTCCTTCCTTCGATACGAGCGAGCGGATCACGTTCAGCGAATGAATCCGCTCGGCCATCTGCGGGTAAAGATCCGCGATCTCCAGACCGGGGATTCGCGTCCGGATCGCTTGCGTTTCGCCACCGATCAAGGTTCCGGGATGCGGATCCCACGTCTCCAGCTGACTTGGCCCTCCCGCCAGCCAGAGGAGAATCAGCCCCTTCGGCCGCTCTTTGCCCCGCGCCTCCGCGGCCCGCCCCTCAAGCGCCGGCAGCACAAACGAAAGGCCAAGCATCGACGAAAGCCGAAGCACCTCGCGCCGCGTGATTCCTGCCGATGGAAAAAACGGGAAACTCATGACTGGTTCCTTCCTGCGACATGCGGCAGAACCGACGACCTAATGATTCCAGGCAAATTCCGGTGCATTGAACATGCTCCAGAACATGTCCTCGACAATCGCCGACCGCTGCGGGGGAGTGGCGGCCCCGAATTGCGCGAGGAAATGCTTTCGCTCTGTCTCGGTGGGACGCCGGGTCAGACAGGCCAGAAAAACCGCTTCAATGCAGGCCTCATCGCTTCCGGCCAGCCCGGTGATCCTTCCCGACGAACTGAACGGATTCGGCTCGATCACCTCGCGAACGAGCTTGCCGTTCATCCGCAGCAAGGCCTGCGGAATCGTGCCGGCATGATCCTGGAGCTCGTCTTCCCCCAAATCGCCGTAGGCTTCGACAAAATCGCGCTCGCGAAAGAAACGAATCAGCCGCACGAGCAGATGCGAATTCCGGTCGATCGTACCGACCGAGGCGGCCTGCAGGCAGGCACCGATCATCTGCTCGGGTCGCAGGCGAACCAGCGGAAACACCGCCCATTGCGACTCCAGTTGAGCCAGTTGCGCCTCGTCGTCGAGTGAGTGCGCAGAGTCGAGACGGAAGGGACGCGATGCCGCAATGACTTCGATCAGCCGCCGCAGGTCGTAATTGTGGTTCCGGAAATCTTCCCCCAGCAGGTCGAGCAGATCGGACTCTCCCCCCGTCGGCGGGTCGGGAAGGTCATCGACCGGATCGAAATAGGGACGGCCGAACATCAGCCCCCAGACGCGATTGGCGATCGCCCGTTCGAACCGGCGGTTCTCGGGATGGGTCACCCACCGCGCGAGTCGTTCCCGCCGTGTCCCTTCATTCCCCTGCCAGTCGGCCCCGAAGGGGACGGCAGGGGAGATGACGCGCTTTTCGAGAGTCTCGCGGTCTTCCACCGTGAATTCTCCCGCCGCATCCTCGACGCCGACGAGGGACATGCGGACCTGTCCGAAGTATGCGGCCAGCTGCGCGAACTGCTCCTGCTTCCAGTCGGCAAACGGGTGGTCGTGACACTGGGCGCAATCGATCCGCTGGCCGAGAAAGGCGCGGACACTGCGGCCGGCCAGCTTGTTCTCGTCGATCTCCTCATTCGCCACCGCGGCGGTAATAAAGTTCGTCGCCGGCTCGCCCGTCCACAGGCCTTCCTCAGCAATCATCTGCCGCACGATCGAATCGTACGGCGTTCGTCGCTGAAGCTGCTCGCTCAGCCACTGGACGAAGCGGTCACGGCGAAAGACGATAAACTGCCCGGTTTCGGCCCCGACGAAACTCCGCGCGAGCCGCTCGGCAAAGTAATCGGCGAAACGCCGGTCATTCAGGAGGTGCCGGGTCCAGCGTTCCAGCCGCGCGGGTGCCGTGTCCTGCTCGAACCGGCGAATCTCTTCGAGGGACGGGATCGTCCCGTGCAGGGCGAGCGAAAGCCGCCGCAAGACCTGCAAGTCATCCGCTACCTGGGCAGGAGTGAGGCCCGATTCGCGCCACTGGCGGTCGAACTCGGCGTTGACCCGCTCGACGGCACGCGCGAGACTGGCGCTGGCCGCGTCCGGAAGGGCGGGAACGGTTGGAACGCGCGGCATGCGGATGGCGCTCGCCACCAGCAGGCAGACCGCCGCCGCAACGCCAAGCGGAACCAGAAAATTGCGGAGCCGCGGTAATCGCATCGGTTTGGTTCACAGAAATCACAGCGTTTCGCCGTCGCTGAGGAATTTCCGTCGACGATCCGCTGTCTGTCTGGTCAGTATACTGGAAAGAGCCGCGCCAGGTTTCAGCGGATTCTGCGAAACCCTGCCGCTCGCATCGAGGTAAATCCTGACAGCCCGACGGAAGCGACATTCCGCACAGGAAACAACGACATGGACTGGAAAGACCGGATCAGCGCTCCGCCGGGGCTTTCCTCTTCACAACCCGGCCTCGCACCTGCGTCTCACTCCAGCCAGACCATCCTGCTGGAGTCGGAGGCGTCGGTTTCTTCCGGCGTCTCGCCGTTCGCCCGGCTGCTTGAATCCCGCCGTGCGCCTTCCCTCCGGCAGCCGGTTCGCTTCCTGGGCTGGCTGATTCAATCGCTGTTTGGAATCGTCAGCCTGATCCTGTTCCTCGCGGTGGTCGCAGCGATCCCGATTCTGAACTTCCTCGCTCTCGGGTATCTGCTGGAAGCCGAAGGGCGGGTCGCCCGCAGCGGGCGTCTGCGGGATGGATTTCCCCTGCTGGATGTCGCACCGCGGTTCGGATCGATTGCACTCGGTTTCTGGCTGTGGCTGCTGCCGCTGCGGTTGCTCGCGGACGCGGTCTACGAGGCGCGCTGGATCGACCCGGCGAGTCGCGCGACGCAGCGGCTTGAGCGTCTGCTCCCGATCCTGACTGCGATGGTTACCGTGCATCTCTGCCTCGCACTCGCCCGCGGAGGCAGCCTGGGCTGCTTCTTTCGGCCGCTGAAGAACATCCGCTGGCTGCGTGCCCGGCTGCTGGAGCGGAGCTACTGGAGCGGGGCGGAGCAGGGGATTCGAGAATTTGTCGCGGCACTGCGACTGCGACATCACTTTTCGCTGGGAGTGCGCGGCTTTATCGGCGCGTTTGCCTGGCTGGCGATGCCCACGCTGCTCTTTGCCGCCGCGCGAAAGACGGCAGGCCTTCCGATTCTGGTGACGTTGTGCGGCGGATTGCTCCTGGTGTTGGTACTCGGCTGGGTACCGTTCCTTCAGGCGCGGCTTGCCGCGGAGAACCGGCTCGGAGCGATGTTTGAGTTCCGCGAAGTCCGCCGGCTGCGAAAGAGCGCGCCCCTCTGCTGGCTGCTGGCGGTGGTCGTGACCTGCACGCTTTCGCTGCCACTGTATCTGGCGAACGTGGTGCTTCCCCCCGCCGATGCGATGTGGCTCGTGACGCTGATCTTCATCGTCAGTATCTATCCGGCACGACTGCTTGTCGGCTGGGCTTACTCCCGGGCGCTGCGACGCCGCGATCACCCCGCCGGATTCGGCTGGAGATGGCTCGCCAGCGGAGTGATGCTACTGCTGCTCGGCGCCTATGTGTTTCTGCTCTTCTTCACGCAGTTCATCGGCGAACACGGCAAGCTCGTGCTCTTCCAGCATCACGCGCTGCAGTTGCCGATGCCCTTCTGAGCGCGTCCCGACAGAGCGCGTCCGGACGCACCTCTTTCGCCTTGTCACTCCGGCTCGTTGCATCACCGTCACCAAAGCGTCGCGGTGCGAAGAGGCCGAACACAACCGCTCACAAGAACGCACGTTGCGTCTCGCCCCTCCGGAATTTTGTGGCATATCTGCGTGAGGACCCCTAGAATCGAATAGATCACGTCCCTTGCGAGTTCCGCTCATTGCTCAATGGAGAAAGGAAACGCAGATGATTGCTCACGTCGAGGATATCCGAAACGTCGCTTTACTTGGCCACGGAGCCGTGGGGAAAACCACCCTGGCCGACCTGATGCTGTATCGCTCTGGCATCGGGACACGAGCCGGCTCCGTGGATGATGGGACCAGCGCACTCGACATCGACGACGAGGAAAAAGAGCGAAAATTCTCGATTTCGTCGCACCTCATTCACTTTGACTATCAAGGCGTCCAGACCAATCTCATCGACACGCCGGGCTACCCGGACTTCATCGGACAGGCGATCGGAGCCCTGCGGGGCGTCGAAACCGCGGTGATCGTTATCGCCGCCGACTCAGGCATCGCAGTCAATACCCGCAAGACATTCGAGCAGGCAACGAAAGCGGGCGTGGGCCGCATGATCCTGCTCAACAAGCTCGATCACGAGAACATCAATTTCGAACAGGTCATCGAAGACATTCAGGCGACCTTTGGAAAGCAGTGTCTGCCGCTGAATGTACCGATCGGACTCGGGGCCGACTTCCAGGGAGTTGTCAGCGCCCTCGATCCGAACAATGAAAAAGCGAAGTCAGCGATTGTCGATGTCGCCGCATTGAATCAGGCGGTGCTCGACGCGATCGTCGAAGCCGACGAAGCCCTGATGGAGCGGTATCTCGAAGGCGAAGAGATATCGCCCGATGAACTGACCGCGGGCATCACGAATGCGATTGCCCAGGGAACGCTGATTCCGATTTTCTGTGCGAGCGCCAAGACAGGTGTGGGCGTCCCCGAGTTCATGGATGCGATCGCCCGCTACGCGCTTCCTCCGACCGCCATCAAGCGGACGGCAGAAAAACCCGACGGCGAAGAAGTACCGATCGTCCCCGATGAAGAGGGCCCGCTGATCGCGCAGGTCTTCAAGACGCGGATCGATCCGTTCGTCTCCAAGCTGAGCTACATCCGCGTCTTCTCCGGCAAATTGCGGAAGGACATGGTGGTCACCTGCCCGGAAACCGGCAAGCAGTTCAAGATTCACCAGCTCTATCACGTCCAGGGAGGACAGCAGGAACCGGTGGAAGAAGCGATCGCCGGCGACATCGTGGCCGTCGCGAAAATCGAGGATCTGCACGTCGGCGACACGGTCTGCTACGGCAACGGCGCCGTGAAACTGCCGCCGCTCAAATTCCCCACGCCGATGATTGGTCTGGCGGTCGAGCCGAAGAGCCGCAACGACCAGCAGAAGATCTCGGGGGCGTTGCACAAGATCGAAGAGGAAGATCCGACCTTCCACGTCACGCGCGAAGCGCAGACCCACGAGATGGTGATTCAGGGGATGAGCGAACTGCATCTGCAGATCGTTCAAAGCCGGCTGCACAACCGCGAAAAGGTGGACGTCATCACCCATCCGCCGAAGATTCCCTATCGCGAAACGATTATGGGAGAAGCGGAAGGCCACTATCGGCACAAGAAGCAGTCCGGCGGTTCAGGCCAGTTTGCCGAGGTGCATCTGAGGCTCCGCCCGTTGCCGCAGGGGATCAATCCCGAGGAGTACTTCACGAAGGAACGGTTCCCGAACCTGCGCGAGTATCATTACGATCCGGAATTGAACTTCGCCTTTATCGATCGCGTGACCGGCGGTTCGGTGCCGAACCAGTTCATCCCGGCGGTCGAGAAGGGGGTCCGTGAGCGGATGGCGAAAGGGGTCCTTGCCGGGTTCCAGGTGCAGGATGTGTCGGTGGAGCTGTTCTTCGGGAAAGATCACCCGGTGGACAGCAATGAAACGGCCTTCCGCATCGCCGGCAGCATGGCTTTCCGCAACCTCTTCAAGGAAGCGAAGCCGGCGCTGCTTGAACCGATCATGCACGTGGAGATCACGGTGCCCGGCGACAAGCTGGGAGACATCACCAGCGATCTCAACAGCCGTCGCGGCCGCGTAGAAGGCATGGACAGCGCTCCGGGCGGATTCCAGCTGATCACCGCCCGCGTCCCGCTCTCCGAGATGATGACGTATTCACGAAATCTCTCGAGCATGACCGGCGGGCAGGGGGCCTTCACCATGGAGTTCAGCCACTATGACCTGATGCCTCCGAACGAGGCCAGCAAGGTCATCGCGGCAGCCACACATGCCGAGGAAGAGGAATAACTCCTCGCCCCCGCGGCAAACTCCCCGCAGACCTGATGACATCACCCCGGCTTCCCCAGGAAGCCGGGGTGATTGTGTTTGCTCCCTGCCCCCGCGCCCTCCCTAAAGCCTGTAGCCTGAAGTCGAATGGCACGCGGATAAGTTGTAAGTCCGCGGGGCGAAATGATCTGGAAGAAAGGCGGCCTCGTCTGCACAAAATGGAGATGGTTCGTGACATCATCGTCCGTTTCCGCAGGGAGGCCACCA
>Ga0180217_1000904_pt1 | contig 38122 bp, 24 predicted proteins | sample eDN3rd37CBELigOP_FD_128521 | JGI IMG/M metagenome (GOLD analysis project Ga0180217, IMG submission 128521) | Enriched Organic Plus compost microbial communities from Emeryville, California, USA - eDNA 3rd pass 37_C BE-Lig OP (version 2) (version 2) ...
CGAAGAGCTCGGCATCACGATCACCGCGAAGCTGCAGGACGGCCAGTTCGACGCCAACACCCAGCTGTCGCAAATGCAGAACGCCGGCACCAGCGGCCAGGCCGACGCCATCATCACCGTGCCGCAGGACGGCGTCTCGCTCGCGGCGGCATTCCCGCTCGCGAACGACGTGCCCGTCGTCGCGGTGCTGAACCCCATCGGCCCGGAGGTCAGCAAGATGGAGCCCCAGGTCGAGGGTGTGCTCTCGACCGTCGCAACGCCGCCTGCCGAGGGCGCCAAGGCACAGGCCGAAGCAGCCGTCGAGTACTGCAAGGACATCGACCCCTGCAAGATCGGCCTGATCGCCGGGTTCCTCAACACCCCGCTCGACCTCGAACGCCTCAACACCTGGGAAGAGATCCTCGGCCAGGAGAGCAACATCGAGATCGTCGGCACCGTTGAGGGCCAGTGGGATCGCGACAAGTCTCTCACCGCGGCAGCGAACCTGCTGCAGGCGAACAAGGACATCAACGGCTTCATCGCCGGCGGTGACCAGATGACCACCGGTGCGCAGATCGCGCTCGAGAACGCTGGCATCGACCCGTCAACGGTGTTCCTGACCGGTGCCGGCGGAACCGAGGACGGCATCCAGGCCGTGCTCGACGGCAAGTGGACCAACGTCTACCTGAACTTCCCCTACTCGGCAGGCAAGGCCGCGCTCGACCAGGCGATCAACGCACTGCGCGGCGAGACCGTCGAACCCGTGGTCGACTCGGACTCGCTCGGGGGCATCGGACCGCTCGCGGACAAGGCGGTACTCGACGAGAACCCCGACTTCAAGGGCGAGTGGAACGGCTGATCCCATGGCAGTGCCCGCAACCGACTCAGTAATTGTCGAACTCCAGAACGTCGAGAAGCGCTTCGGCGGCACGCTCGCTCTGAACGACGTCTCGCTGCAGATCCGCCGTGGCGAAGTCCACGCGTTCGTCGGCGAGAACGGGGCCGGCAAATCGACACTCGGCAAAGTGATCGCGGGCATCTACTCGGCCGACAGGGGGACCGTCGCAATCGACGGTTCCCCCGTCGACCGGTGGAACCCGGGCCTCGCCCAGCAGCGCGGCATCTCGATGATCGCGCAGGAACTCGCGCTCGTGCCAGACCTCACCGTGGCACAGAACGTGTTCCTGGGCGTCGAGGACCACGTGCTCGGGTTCGCCCGAAACAACCTGCTCGAACGGTTCGCCGAACTGGAGGCCGAGGTCGGCTTCGGCCTGGACCCCAAGGCTAAAGTGAGCGAGCTGCGAATCGCAGACCAGCAGAAGGTCGAGATTCTGCGCTCGCTCGCCCGAAACGCGCGACTCGTCGTCATGGACGAGCCGACCTCGTCGCTCACCGCTACCGAGATGAAGCAGCTCGAGCAGCTAATGCTGCAACTGCGCGACCGCGGGTGCGGCATCATCTACGTGTCGCACTTCCTCGATTCGGTGATGCGCGTCGCCGATCACGTCACCGTGATGCGCGACGGACAAATGGTCAAGAGCGTGCCCGCGCAGCAGGTCACGAAAGAGACCCTCGTGACCGCCATGCTCGGTCGCGAACTCGAGCAGGCGTACCCGGAACGACCGACCGCACCGGACCCGAACACACCGCCCCTGCTCGAGGTGCGCGAGCTGCGCACCGACACCGGAGTGGAGGACATGTCCTTCGACGTGCGCCCGGGCGAAATCGTCGGCCTGCTCGGCCTCGTCGGGAGCGGCCGCACCGAGTGCCTACGCGCCGTGTTCGGCGTGGACCCGATGGTCGACGGAGAAGTTCGCTTCGACGGCCGTGAATGGCGCGGAAAGAAGCCCCGCCACTCGATCGAAGCCGGCCTGGGCTTCGTGTCCGAGGATCGGCACAAGGACGGGCTCGTGCTGCAGCGCTCCGTGCGCGAGAACATCGCAATGGCGAGCCTGGCGTCTCGCGCGAGCGCAGGCATCATCCGCACCCGCGAGGAGAAGCGCGACGCGCTCGGATTCGCGACCGCGCTCGAGGTGCGGCCCCCCGACATCGAACTCCCGGTCGGCTGGTTCTCCGGCGGTAACCAGCAGAAGGCCCTGCTCGGCAAGGCGCTCGCCGCGAAGCCGAAACTCCTCATCCTCGACGAGCCGACGCGCGGCGTCGACGTCGGCGCGAAGCGGACGATCTACGAGCTCATCGTCCGCATCGCCGAGGAAGGGATCGGCGTGCTGCTGATCTCTTCGGAGCACGAGGAGATCATGGAGCTCGCTCATCGCGCCTACCTCGTGTCAGAAGGGCGCACCATCGGGGAGATCGTCCCCTCAGAAACTTCCGTAGAAGACGTGCTGTTCAGCCTCTTCAACGTCGTACCGAAAGGAGCGTCGGCAGCATGACTGAGGCCGCAAATACGACCGTGACGCAGATGCGGGCACGCAAACGATTCAGCTTCGGCGAGTTCGTCATCGAGTACGCGGTGGTGATCCTGCTCGCGCTCGTGCTGATCGCGCTCGCGGTGCTGTCACCATCGTTCTTCACGTTCGGCAACATCGTCAACATCCTCAACCAGAACGCACCGCTGCTGATCATCGCCGCAGCCGGAACGTTCGTGATCATCTCGGGCAACTTCGACCTCTCCGTCGGTGCCATCTACGGAGTCGCGGGAGTCGTCTCGGCATGGCTCGCGGTCGCCACCGACAACGTCTGGTTGTCGCTCGGCGCGGCCCCGATCGTCGGCCTGGCCCTCGGGGCCTTCAACGGGACCGTGATCACCCGGCTGAAGGTGCACTCGTTCCTGGCGACGCTCGCATCCTCGATGATCTTCACCACGATCGCAGTGCTGATCACCGGCGGCACCCTGATCACCGTCACGACCGCGGGGTTCACGGTGCTCGGGCGCGACCGGGTCGGCGGCATCTTCATCGCGATCTTCGTGATGGTCGTCGCGGTGGCGATCTTCTGGGTGCTGCTCACGCGCACCGTGTTCGGACGCAAGGTGTTCGCGGTCGGCGGCAACCCCGAGGCGGCGGAGCTCTCGGGCATCCACGTCAACCGCACCAAGATCATCGTGTTCACGCTCAGCGGCCTGGCCGCCGGCGTCGCGGCCGCGATCGGCGTCTCCCGCATCGCCTCGGGGCAGCCCCTGTCGGGGGCGGGGCTCGAGCTCAGCTCCATCGCCGCGGTCGTGCTCGGCGGCACCAGCATCTACGGCGGTGTCGGTGCCGTGTGGCGATCCCTGGCCGGTGTGCTGTTGATCGCCCTGATCGGAAACGGCTTCGACCTGATGAACCTCAACCCGCAACTGAAGGACGCGGTCACCGGCGTCATCATTCTCGCCGCGGTCGGTTTGGCAGCCGCCGGGCAGAAGAAGCGCTAGGGATCAACCCAGGGCCCAGCCTTGAAAACTCGCGAGAGTCCGTGTTCCGGCCTCGCGCACACACTCGACCGATGAGTCGAAGGAACCGAAATTCGGAAGGAATATTTGACATGCCTGAAAACGTCAGAGTCGCCATTGACGTGGGAGGAACCTTCACCGACGTGGTGAAGCTGGTTCCCGACACCGGTGAGCTGCGATTCGAGAAGGTGCCGACGACCCCATCGGAGCCCACCTCGGGTGTGCTGTCCGCGTTCGACAAGGCTGAGGCGAACCCCGCCGATGTGGAGACGTTCAACCACGGCAGCACGCTGGGACTCAACTCACTGTTGACGCGCACGGGTGCCAAGATCGCGACGATCGCCACGCGCGGCTTTCGCGACGTGTACCTGCTCGGCCGCACCGACCGAAAGGTCATGTACGACATCACGTACCGCAAGGCGGCGGCGCTGCTCGAACGGTACGACACCTTCGAGGTGACGGAGCGGAGCTACTTCGACGGTTCGATCGTCACCCCGCTCGACGACGAGGACGCCCGGAAGGTGGCGCGTGAGATCGCATCGCGCGGCTACGAGTCGGTCGCGGTCGGCTTCCTGCACTCCTACCGCAACCCGGCGCACGAGCTTCGGATGCGCGAGATCCTGCACGAGGAGGCACCCGGGGTCGAGGTGACGCTCTCGCACGAGCTGTCGCGCGAGTACCGCGAGTACGAGCGCACCAGCACCGCGGTGCTCGACGCGTACATCAAGCCGATCATGCGCAGCTACCTGCGCGCGCTCGAGAGCGAACTCGATCGCCGCGGGTTCAACGGCCGATTCCTCATGTCCCGCTCGGGCGGCGGCGCGATGACGGCCTCTGCGGCCCGCGAGCAGCCGGTGAACCTGATCCTGTCGGGCCCGGCCGGCGGCGTCGTCGGCGCGGCGGCGTTCTCGAAGCTCATCGGTCGCCCGAACCTCATCACCATCGACATGGGCGGCACCAGCCTCGACGCCTCCCTCGTGCAGAACGGCGCGCCAGTGCTGTACCACGGCGCCGAGTTCGAGGGCCTCCCGATCAACACCCCGTCGCTGTACATCCACACCATCGGTGCGGGCGGCGGCTCCCTCGCCTACCTCGATGACGCCGGTGCCCTGCAGGTGGGCCCGAAGAGCGCCGGCGCGATGCCGGGCCCGGCCGCCTACGGCAGGGGCGGCACCGAGCCGACGTTCACCGACGCCGCGCTCGCGATCGGCTACCTCGGCACCGACACGCCCCTCGGCGGCGAGCTGACGCTCGACCGTGAGAAGTCGATCGCCGCGCTCGGTCCCATCGCCCAGCACCTCGGCCTCTCCGAGACGCAGCTGGCGCGCGGTATCGTGCAGATCTCGAACACGAAGATCGTCGGCGCGGTGCGCGCGATCACCATCGAGCTCGGCCACGACCCGAAGGACTTCGCGCTGCTGTCGTTCGGTGGTGGCGGCGGCCTCGTCGCGGTCGACGTCGCGCGCGAACTCGGCATTCCCGAGGTCATCGTGCCGCCGGGCCAGGGCGCGTTCTCGGCGCTCGGCATGCTGATGGCCGACGTGCAGCACGACTACTCCCGCACCGCGATCCAGCCGCTCGAAACCATGGAGGCCGCGGCCGCGGACCTGCTGTTCTCCGACATGGAGAAGGAGGCCGCCGAGGTGCTCGCGACCGAGGGCTTCTCGCCCGAGCGCCGCGAGTTCCACCGGGTCGTGGCGGTCCGGTACTCCGGGCAGGAGCACTCGGTGACGGTGCCGTACCCGGAGGGCAGCGACGATCCTCGCATCGGAATTCGCGAGGAGTTCGACCGGCTGCACCTGCGCCAGTACGGGCACACGATGGACGACCCGATCGAGATCACCACGCTGCGGCTCAACGCGATCGGTGTGGTCGAGAAGCCCGAACTTCCGAAGGCGCGGCGGCGGCCCGAGGGCGAAAGCTACAGCTTCGGCACCCGCGTCGTGACCCTCGCCGGAGACGAAACCGCGGAATACCGCCTCGTCGCGCGCGAGGAACTGCTCGCCGGGGACGTCATCGACGGGCCGGCCGTGGTCACCGAGCACACCGCGACGACCGTGCTGCACGCCGGCGACCGGCTCGAGGTCGGCGAGTACGGCGAGCTCATCATTTCGATTCAGCACGGTCAGAAGGGAGAATAACGTGACCGACGCAATCACCACCGAGATTATCCGGCATGCCCTACTGGCTGCCGCCGAAGAGATCGCCCGCAACCTCTGCCGCACCGCCTACAACACGGTCGTGTACGAGATCCACGACTACGGCATCGGCCTGCACGACGCGAACGGCGACGTGATCGCCGACGCTCCCGGCATCGCGATCTTCACCCGCGGCAACGACGCAGGGATCAAGCACTCCCTGGAGTTCCTCGGCCGCGACGCGATGGAGCCGGGTGACGTGTTCATCCTGAACTACCCCTACTGGTCGAGCGCGCACACCCTCGACGCGCTCGTGTTCGCCCCGATTCACGTCGACGACGAACTCATCGGTTTCGCGTCGTGCCGCGTGCACCTCACCGACCTGCACCAGAAGGATCCCGGTTACGTGCTCGATTCGACCGACCGCTCGCAGGAAGGCCTCGTGCTGCCCGCCTCGAAGCTCTACCGGCGCGGCGTCAAGAACGACGATGTCTTCAACATCGTCCGGTTCAACAGCCGCATGCCCAAGCACACGATCGGCGACATCCAGGCGCAGGTGTCGGCGTGCGTGTCCGGCGTGCGCCGCACGCAGGAGATCGCCAAGAAGTACGGCGTCGACACCCTGAAGCAGGCGATGGCGACGATCAACGAGCACGGCGAGAAGCTCGCGAGGATCGGCCTGGCCAAGCTCCCGAAGGGAACCTGGAAGGCGGTCGACTTCATCGACGACGACGGCATCAACAAGGACGACCTGATCAAGATCCAGTGCACCGTCACCGTGACCGATGACGAGATGATCATCGACTGGACCGGAAGCGCCGAGAACGTCGAAGGCCCCATCAACGTGCCCCGCGGTGAGACCGAGGCGCTGTCGAGCCTCGTCTTCAAGTCCCTGACCACCCCCGACTCACCCGTCGTCGCGGGCAACTTCGCGCCGCTCAAGGTGATCACGGTGCCCGGATCGGTCATGCACGCTGTTCCGCCGCAGCCGACGTTCACCCTGTGGACAGGCCTGCTCGCGGGCGAGGTCGCGCTCAAGGCGCTCGCGCAGGGCATGCCCGAGATCATTCCGGCGTGCTCCGGCGGCGACGTCTGCTCCATGATGGGGCTCGGGTACAAGCGCACCGGAGAGTACTGGCACGAGGCGACCAACGAGGCCGTCGGCTTCGGTGGCACGGCCACCCACGACGGTGAGGACGGCATCATGCACCTGTCCGAGCCGGGCTGCCGCAACAACCCGGTCGAGGTGCTCGAGACGAAGTCGTCGATGATCATCGACCACTACGGCTACCGGCCCGACACGGGAGGCGCGGGCAAGTTCCGCGGCGGTGTCGGCGTGAGCCGCACCTACCGCTTCACCGCCCCATCCACGGCGATCGCCCTCGTCTACAAGACGAAGACCGAGCCGTGGCCGATCGCCGGCGGCAAGCCGGGCAAACCGAACGTCATCATCCTCAACCCCGGCACCCCGCGGGAGTCGGTGCAGGGCGGCAGCTACAATCTGCTCGATGACGGCGACGTGCTCGTCAACGCGACCGGCGGTGGCGGCGGCTACGGCAACCCGTTCGAACGCGACCCGCAAGCGGTGGCCCACGACGTGCGCAACGGGTTCGTCTCGTTCGAGTCGGCGCGGGAAGACTACGGGGTCGCGGTCTCGGAGTCGTTCGAGGTCGACGTCGAGGCGACGGCCGCACTGCGCGGCGCCTAGCCGAACCGCGCGGGGCCTAGCCGAGTCGCACTGCGCGTGGCCCAGCCACGCGGGACTTAGCCAAGCCGCGCACCGCTGACCACCCTGAGCCGCGGGCCGGGGAACAAGATCAAGGAGAGTTCATTGTCTGAGCCGACGTTCGAGTACCTGCGGGCCGACGAGACCGCCGAACCGATTGCGCGCGGGGTCGCGCTTGCCACCGCGCTCACCGACGCAAGGGCGAACCACCTGTCGCCCGAGCAGTTCGCGGAGCACGCTGTGCGCCTGGCCGCAGAGGTCGGGGTGCACGCCCGCGTCCGGCACGCTGATGAGCTGTCCGAGCAGGGGTTCGGTGGGATCGTCGCCATCGGCTCAGGATCGAGCCGCACCCCTGCGCTCCTTGAACTGTGGATCGGCGGTGACGCCGCGAACCCGCCCGAGGGGGCGCTCGCCCTCGCCGGCAAGGGCGTCACCTTCGACTCGGGCGGGCTGTCGCTCAAGTCGCCGACCGCGATGTACTCGATGCACACCGACTGCGCCGGAGCGGCCACCGTGCTCTCGGCCATGCTCGTGCTCGGCGAGACCGGCCATGAGGGGCCGGTGTACGCGGCGATGCCGCTCGTCGAGAACGTGCCCGGTCCCGACTCCGCACGGCCGGGCGACGTGGTGCGCACCCGCAAGGGCCTCGGCCTCGAGATCGTCGACACGGACTTCGAGGGCAGGGTGATCCTCGCAGATGCCCTCGCGCTGCTGTGCGAATCGCGGCCGGCCGCCGTGGTGAGCTTCGCGACCCTGACGTACCAGAGCGTGGTGGCGCTCGGTGGCGAGATCGCCGCCATGCTCGGGCGTGACCGGGAGCTCGGCGACCTCGTGCTCGCCGCAGCCGAGGAAGCGGGGGAGGAGATGTGGCCTCTGCCGTGGGCGACGCGGTACGCGAAGCACCTGCGGTCGGTCGCGCCGGGGGCGACCCTGCGCAATCACCCCCTCAACGACACGGGGCGCGCGATCACCGCGGCGCTGTTCCTCGGCGAGTTCGTCGAGTCCGAGATCCCGTATGCGCACGTCGATTTCGCGGGTCCCGCGCTGACGATGACCCCGGACGGACCCCAGGCCACCGGATACGGTGTGCGCACGGCCGTCGCGGTCGCACGAGCATGGAACGGACAGGCATGATGGTAGGCATGACAGACACACTCGTAATCACCGGTGCCCAGGTCTGGGCAGGCGCGGAGCGCGGCTTCGAAGCACGCGACTTCCTCATCTCGGAGGGCCGCGTCGTGGACGCGCTCCCCGCGGGCGCAGAACCGCGCAGGTTCGACGCGTCGGGCAGCTGGGTGATCCCCGGTCTCATCGATGCGCACTTCCACGCCTACGCGACCAGCATGGACGGCTTCGAGAACGAGCGCGGGCCGCTCAGTTACACCGCGATCAACGCCACGCGGCGTCTCGAGCGCACCCTGCGACGCGGATTCACGACCGTGCGCGACGTGGCCGGCGGCGACATCGGGCTGGCCCGAGCCATCGAGGCCGACCTCTTCCCATCCCCGCGCTACCTCTTCACCGGGCCGGCACTCAGCCAGACCGGCGGGCACGGCGACCCGCGCGCCGCGCACGTCGACGTCTGCTTCTCGCACGGGCACATGTGCGAACTCGTCGACGGGGTGGACGCGCTCCGCCTGGCCGTGAGAAACCGCCTGCGCACCGGTGCGCACGCCATCAAGGTGATGACCTCGGGCGGGGTGTTCTCGCTGACCGACCCGATCCGGGTGCCGCAGTACTCGCCCGAAGAGTTGCGCGCCGTCAGCTCCGAGGCGGGTCGCCAGGGGAGCTACGTCGCTGCTCACGCCTACTCGCCCGAGGCAGTGATCCACTCGATCGAGAACGGTGTTCGTTCGATCGAGCACGGCAACCTGATCGACGCGCCAACCGCGGAGCGCATGGCGGCGGCGGGCGCGATCCTCGTGCCCACCCTTGCGGCCTACGACGCGATGGACCGCCGTGGTGCAGAAATCGGGCTGAACGCGACGTCCCTCGCCAAGAACAGCGAGGTGCTCTCGCAGGGGCAGCACGCCGTGCAGCTGGCACTCGAAGCCGGCGTGACCGTCGGATTCGGCAGTGACCTGATGGGCGACCTCGAGGACGACCAGTTGCGCGGCGTGGCCCTGCAGGTCGAGGCCGTCGGGGTGGTCGAGACGCTGCGGTCGATGACCGAGTCGAACGCCTCGCTGATCGGGGACGCCCGCGCCGGGCACCTCGGTGCGGGCGCGTACGGCGATGCGGTGGTGCTTTCGGGTAACCCGGTCGAGGATCCCTCCGCCCTCTGGGAGCTCGACGCGAGAGTCGCGGTGATCCAGGCCGGGCGGCGGGTCTAGCCTCCGCCCGTCGCGCACGCTCCGCTGCCGCGGTCTTCCGCTCGGCGCGCTGCGGCTGGCTCTGCTGGCGCGCCCGCTCGCTGCGAACGCTCCGCTCTTCCGCTCGCGGCGCACCGTCCGCCCCTACGATCTCGCTCCGTCACCACGATCCTGCGCCGCAGGACTGTAGGGGCACGGCGGGATCGTAGGGGCTCGCTGCATTGTGCCGCGCCGCGCACCCGCGCACCCGCGCCGCGCACCCGCACCCGCGCACCCGTGCGGCACCGCGCACCCGCGCAGCCGCGCCGCGCACCCGTGCGGCACCCGCACCCGGGTGCCCGCTCCGCGCACCCGCGGATTTAGTTGACGCAACAATTTGTCACAACCCATAATTGCAGGCATAACGGAAGTGAATGTTTCTGTTAAGCTGTTCCACGTTCGGCTCGCCGCGATCACCTGATTCCGCAGGTTCGTCGGTCTTCGACGAGGATCCCGCGGGCCGTCCCTCCCTACTGCGAAAGGAAGAACAGACGTGTCTGCAACCACCGAAACGCCGCGAAAGACCCGGCGACTACCCGGCTGGATGACCTCATTCGGCTGGCAGATCATCGCTGCCCTCATCGTCGGTGTCGTGCTCGGCTGGATCGCACTCAGCATCGGACCCGACGCCGAAGGCAACGCGAACGGGCTGCAAGCCACGCTCGGCGTGATCGGCTCGAAGTACGTGTCGCTGCTGAAGGCCGCCGTGGTACCGCTCATTTTCACTGCGATCGTGTCGAGCATCGCGGGGCTCCGCAAGGTCACCAATGCGGCGCGCCTCGCCGGGCAGACGCTGCTCTGGTTCGCGATCACGGCGCTCATCGCGGTGTTGATCGGCATGGTGCTCGGCCTGGTGCTGCGCCCGGGTGCCGTTGCGTCGCAGACGGAACTTGAAGCAGGCGAGCCGCACTCGGTCGGCACCTGGTGGAACTTCCTCGCCGGCCTCGTTCCCGGTAACTTCCTGGGGCTCGAGATCGGCGTCTCGGGCGGCGGGGACGACCCGCTCAGCGGCAGCGCGAACTTCAACGTGCTGCAGGTGATCGTGATCTCCGCGGCCATCGGCATTGCCGTGCTGAAGCTCGGCGAGAAGTCGGCACCGTTCCTGAAGGTCGTCGAGTCGGCGCTCGCGATCATCCAGAAGGTGCTGTGGTGGATCATCCGCCTCGCCCCGATCGGCACCATCGGCCTCATTGGAAACGCGGTCGTCTCCTACGGCTGGCACACGATGAGCTCGCTCACCTGGTTCGTCGCAACGATCTACATCGGTCTCGCGATCGTGCTGTTCGTGGTCTACCCGATCCTGGTGAAGTCGCACGGGCTCTCGATCAAGCAGTACTTCTCCGGGGTGTGGCCCGCGGTGCAGCTCGGCTTCGTGAGCCGCTCGTCCATCGGCACGCTGCCGCTCACCGAGCGAGTGACCGAGCGCAATCTCGGAGTGCCCCGCAGCTACGCCTCGTTCGCGGTGCCGCTCGGCGCGACGACCAAGATGGACGGTTGCGCCGCAATCTACCCGGCCGTCGCCGCGATCTTCATCGCGCAGTTCTTCGGCATCGAGCTGACCATCATTCAGTACGTGCTGATCGCGCTCGTCTCGGTCGTGGGCTCCGCCGCGACCGCGGGCACCACCGGCGCGACCGTCATGCTCACGCTGACCCTGTCCACCCTTGGTCTGCCGCTCGAGGGCGTGGGTCTGCTGCTCGCCGTCGACCCGATCGTTGACATGGGCCGCACCGCGCTCAACGTCGCGGGCCAGGCACTCGTGCCGACCATCGTCGCGAAGCGCGAGGGCATCATCGATCTCGACCTGTACAACGCGCCCCGCAAGGGCCAGGTGTTCGACAACAGCGACGCCGAGGGTCGCGGACTCGATGAGGCCGACGAGGCCAGCGAGGCCGCACTCGCCGAGGTGGAGGCGGAACGGGCCGCAGAGGATCCTGCACGCGCCGCAGAGCCTTCGCACGCGTAAACTCCCACCAATTTCCTAAACGCAGACAGACGCGTAGTGCCGGTGGCTCGAAGCCGATCGGTACGACGCGTCTGTCTGCGTTTTAGCTGTGTCGGTTGCTTGTCGAAACGCTTCAGCCTGAATTAGCCGACGGCCGCGATTCCGACGATCTCGAAGCGGAAGTTCTGCACCAGTGCACCGCCGTGTGTAAACCGAGGCGGCACCGGTTCAGGGATCATCTCGGTGTAGATGCGGTTGAACTCGTCGAAATTGCTCATGTCACTCAGAATGCAGTGGACTTGGAGTAGCTGATCGAGACCCGAACCGAACTCCTCGAGCGTCGCCGCAAGGTCAGCAATCGCTGCGCGTACCTCGTCGCCGAACTCTTCACACCGCACACCGCGCTCATCGACACCCACTTTGCCCGAGGTGAAGACAAGCCCGTTCGCGACGCGGGCCGAACTGAATGTACCGAGGTTGCGGCTGTCGTTTGCTGTCATTTTTTGAGCCTATGAGGGAGCTCCGCGCTCGCAAAGTGCGAAGTGCTCATCCACCCTCGAAAACCGTGTGCGTTTTGCCCGCTAGGCGCGAATCGGACTTGCGTAACTTCGTTGCAACTAGTCCTGACCGCAGGAAGCCAAAGGAGGCATCTATTGAAAAAGTACAGGGTATCCATGGATATCGGCGGCACGTTCACCGATATCGTGACGTACAACAATCAAACTCGCGAGTTCAGGGCGACCAAGGCTTCCACCACACCGGGAGAGTTGAGCCTCGGAGTCATCGAGGGTTTGAACTCGCTTGTCGACGACTTCTCCGAGATCGAGTTCGTCGTACACGGCACCACGCAGGGTCTCAACGCTTTCCTCGAGCGTCGCGGCGTCCCCGTGCTGCTGCTAGCAACTGATGGGGTTGAAGACACCTATCACATCGCGCGGGGACCGCGCCACGAACTCTACAACGCGCAGTACCGCAAACCGACTCCGTTGCTCGAGCGCAAAGACGTGGTGGGTATTCCGGGGCGACTTCAGTACGACGGTTCCGAGCTTCGTCCGCTCGATGAGGAAGCTGTGCGCGCCGCGGCTCAACGAGCGAAGGACCAGAACTACGGGGCCATCGCCGTAGCTCTACTCTTCAGTTACAAGAATCCGGCGCACGAGCTCCGTGTTCGGGAGATCCTTCGAGAGGAACTCGGTGAGGACTTCACAATCTCACTGTCGCACGAGGCTGCAAAGGAGTGGCGCGAGTACGAGCGGACCTCGTCTGCTGTGGTCGAGGCCTACACCGGGCCGGTCGTACGCAACTATCTGCGCGATCTCGAGGAGCAGCTTGAAGCTCGGGGGATCAGCGTGCCGTTGCACATCATGCAGTCGTCCGGGGGTGTGCTGACTGCTCGCTCCGCGCGCGAGCGACCGCTGCAGACCCTGCTATCGGGCCCTGTGGGCGGCGCAATCGGCGGCGAGAAACTGAGCGAATCTCTGTCGACGAACAACCTCATCGGCGTAGACATGGGTGGTACATCGTTCGACGTGTCGCTGGTGGTGAACGGCGTTCCGGATGTTTCGACTGAGGCGGTGCTCGAGGGGCAACCCATCCTCATGAGTGTGGTGAACATTCACACGATTGGGGCCGGCGGCGGGTCGGTGGCCTGGATCGAAGCCGGCGGGCTTCGGGTCGGCCCGCGCTCTGCGGGAGCCAACCCTGGACCCGCATGTTATGGCCGAGGTGGCACGGAACCCACCGTGACCGATGCAAATCTTGTGCTCGGACGCGTGGCGGCAGAGAACTTCGCTGGCGGGCAAATGCAGCTCGACATCGACGCGTCTCGTCGGGCGCTCGCTACGGTCGGAGAACAACTTGGGCTCAGCGTTGAGGAAGTTGCGGAGGGCATCTGTGACGTCGCCAACTCGCAGATGGCCCAGGCGATTCGCACGATCACGGTGTCGCGCGGCATCGAACCCCGCGATTTCGCTCTGGTCGCGTTCGGTGGGGCGGGCCCGATGCATGCGGTCTTCCTCGCGAAGGAACTGGGTATCGCCGAAACCGTCGTGCCGCGCTTCCCCGGTGCCTTCTCGGCCTGGGGCATGCTGCAAGGCAACATTCGCAAGGATTTCACCGAACCCTACTTCTTCGTCGATGAAGACATCGATGTCGCCGATATGAGCCGTACCCTGCGGCGCATCGAAAGCGAGGCGATCGCGTCGCTCGACAGCGAGGGCATTTCCGCTGACCGTCGGGTAGCGGAGCACGCGGTTGACGTGCGCTACCAGATGCAGGAGTTCTTCCTGACGGTGCCGCTCATGTCGGCGGAAGAACCCAATGAGCCGGGCTTCCTCGATACTTTGTCGAAGCGCTTCGCGAAGCAGTACGAGGAGCGCTACGGTCACGCGAACTATGGAGCTCCGATCGAGATCGTTACCCTGCGCACTCGCGTCATCGGTGAGTTGGATAGCAACGATGAGAGTCACATCGAATCGGCGGGATCCCAGGACTTCCCGCACACGGTGCAGCCGGTGATCTTCGATCGGGTCACGCAGGATGCGATCGTCGTCGACCGTGACGAGCTACGCGAGGGTCACCGTCTCGAGGGCCCGGCGATCATCGTCGAGACCACCGCAACGACAGTGGTGCCACCGAACTTCTCGGTGACCGTGGATCCGCACGGGGCCCTCATCATCCGCAACCTCGAAGTCGAAAGGGCAGCCTGAACATGACTCCTACCGCAAATCTGCAAAGCGTTGATCCGGTCACTGTCGAGATCATTCGAAACGCACTCACCAGTGCTGCTGACGACATGAACGCGACGCTGATCCGTTCCGCCTACTCTCCGATCCTGTATGAGGGCGGCGACTGCGTGGTGGCGCTGCTCGATGCGCAGCATCAGGTGCTCGGGCAGTCAGCTGGGCTGCCGCTGTTCCTCGGCAACCTCGAGACCTGTTCGAAGGCCGTTGAGGAGAAGTACGGCCGTGACGTCTGGCAAGAAGGAGACATCTGGATTCTCAATGACTCCTATCTCGGTGGTACACACCTCAACGACGTGACCATCTTCGGCCCCGTGTTCGTCGATGGTGTGCTCTCAGGCTTCTCGGCGACACGCGCCCACTGGATGGATATGGGGTCGAAGGATGTCGGTGGGTCGATGGACTCGGTAGACATCTTTCAAGAGGGGTTTCGGATGGGGCCGGTTCGCCTCATCGAAGGCGGTGAGGAGACCTCCGTCGTCGACCTGATCAAGACGAATGTGCGTTTCCCGTACCAAACCATTGGTGACATGCATGCAATGATCGCGGCCATGCGCATGGGGACGCTGCGCATGCAAGAGCTTGTCGCGAGGTATGGACTCGAAACGGTGGAAGCCGCGCGGGACGAGATCTTTCGCCAGACTGAGGAGCTCGAGCGAGAGGTCGTCAGGAACATTCCCGATGGTGTCTATGAGGCAGAGGGTGTGCTCGATAACGACGGTATCGATCTCGAGCAGACGATCCCGATCAAGCTCAAGGTCACCGTAGCGGGCGAGTCCATCGACTTCGATGTCACGGAGTCGGCCGACCAGACCAAGGGTCCGGTGAACTGTGGCATCGCACAAGCCATCTCGGCGCTTCGCGTCGGTTACAAACTGCTTGTGAGCCCCCACTCGAACTCCAACGGTGGTTCGTTCCGGCCGCTCACCACTCAGGTTCGCGAAGGGTCGGTGCTCGGTGCTGTCAGTCCGGCGGCCTGTCAGTGGTATTTTTCGCACCTGGGATTGCTCATCGATCTGGTGCCCAAGGCACTCGCTACCGCCATGCCGGATCGTGTCGTGGCGGCCTCGCACGGTGACTCGATGATCATCAACACCGCGGGCTTCGATCCTCGCACCGGGCGCAACTGGGTCACCATGGAGGCGACTCTCGGTGGCTGGGGCGCGTGGCAAGGGTCCGATGGTGAGTCCGCGCTCATCAACAGCGTTAACGGTTCACTTCAGGATCTGCCGATTGAGATGGTAGAGACGAAGTATCCGTTCCGCATCAACGAGTACCGCATCGCTCAGGACACCGGCGGGCCGGGCAAGTGGCGCGGCGGCAACGGTGTGATTCGCGAGTACGAGTTTCTCGCCGATTGCGTGTTCGGGCTCTGGTTCGAACGGTCGCAGACGCCGCCATGGGGTCTCTTCGAAGGGTCGCAGGGTTCCGGGCCCCGGGTCATCGTGAACCCGGGGACGGACCATGAGGAGCACCGGCTGAAAGTTAACGCTCGCCCCACGAAGGCCGGCGAGGTCGTGCGACTGCAGACCAGCGGCGGTGGCGGTTTCGGCAGTGTTTCGGAGCGCGACACCCAGGCGATCAAATCCGATATCGAGAACGGCTTCATCTCGGAGGACTACGCCCGAAGCCATTACGGATACACCGGATAGTTCGCGTTCGCAGCCACGTCTCATCTCAGCAATGTCATACCACCAGAGAGGAAAACCAACAATGAAAAAACGACTGATCAGCGGTCTCGGGGCCGCCGCACTCTGTGCGCTTGCATTGAGCGGTTGTGCGCAGGGCAGCAACGATGCTGCCGCTAGCGACAACGGTGACGATGCTCTCAGCATCGGATTCTTCGGGTTCGCGGCAGCCAACTCGTTCGCCCAGGCGACCTACACCGGGATCGAGCAGGCGGCCGAGGAGAACGGTGCGACCTCCACCTTCGTCGACGGCCAGTTCGATGGTCAGCTGCAGGCTCAGCAGATCAATGATGCGGTGACGGCCAAGACCTACGACGTGATCATCATCCAGGCGAACGACAACCTTGTGGTGCAGGATCCGCTGCAGAAGGCCGTTGACGCCGGCATCACCGTCGTCGTCGAGTTCGTACCGGTCGGCCCGGATTTCACGAGTATTGAACCGCAGATCGACGGGGCAATCAGCGTCGTGGACTCGCCCGTGACGAATGGGGAGACGCTCGGCCAGCTCGGTCTTGAGGCATGTGAGGAGGTGACGGGCACGTGCCAGGTTGCGTACATGGAAGGCGACCCGTCTTTGCCGCTCGACAATGCGCGCACCAAGGCGGTGATCGACACGCTCAAGTCCGGCGGCGACGGCATCGAGATTCTGCCCAACGTGACCGGCGGATACAGCCAGGATGAAGGCCGCACCGCATTCCAGGATATTTTGCAGGCGCATCCCGATGTGAACGTCATCATCGGCTCGTCGCAGGCCGTCGCCGGCGCGACGCTTGCGGCGGAACCGGACTCAGGGATCAAGTTCATCGGAAACGGCAGCCCCCAGTCAGGCGTCGAGCGTGTGCTGAACGGTGAGTGGTTCGCTCTGTACGCACTCGATGTTGTTAAGGGCGGGTACACGGCCGCTGAGTACGGTATCCAGCACGCTCAGGGCGAAGACGTTCCGATGGCAACCGACGAACGGAGCCTTGCGCCGGGCGAGGCCCTCGGCACCAAGGAAGTGCTTGAGGAAGCGGGCTTCGTGTCCGGCTACGACGAGTAGGACTCCCGCCTGGGAGGGAGGGCACCGGTCAGGATCGGTGCCCTCCCGTTCAGGAGTCGGACCGAAACAATGAGGTAAAAGGATGACGACTCAGCGCACTGCGGAAGCAACCGCGGTCCAAGCGCCGACAATCGAACTGCAGTCGGTTGGGAAACGCTACGGGGGCATTTCGGTGCTTCGTGACGTTTCTCTGACGATACGACCCGGTGAGATCCATGGCTTGCTCGGAGAGAACGGAGCCGGGAAATCAACGCTGCTGAAGATCCTCGGCGGCGTGATTGCCGCCGACGACGGAACGGTACTCCTCGACGACAAGCCGGTCCGTCTGGGCAGCCCCAGAGACGCGATCGAGACAGGCATCTCCCTGATCGCGCAGGAACTTGCGCTCGTTCCTGATCGCTCAGTGCTTGAGAACATCTTTCTCGGGCAGTGGGCGAATGTTGCGGGCCTCACCAACGAGCGAGCCGATCGGGAGCACGCGGAACGCCTGCTCGAAGAGACGGGGTTCGAGCTCGACCTCAACGCACCGGTTTCGAGCCTCTCGCTCGGCCAAGGGCAGCAGGTCGAGATTCTCAAAGCCTTGGCACGCGGCTCGAGAGTGCTGTGCCTGGACGAACCAACTGCCGCGCTCGGCGAGACCGATACCGAGAATCTGATCCGTGTGATCCGGCAACTTGCCGCCAAGGGCACGACGATTATTATCGTCTCGCATTTTCTGGATGAGATTCTCGCGATCGCCGACCGGATCACGGTGCTCCGCGATGGTAACCAAATCATCACGGATGAGGCCAGTGGCTATGATGCCCAGAAGCTGGTCAGCTTAATGGTCGGACGTGAGGTCGAAGCGCTCTCTCGCAGCCCCGAACCGGTCGCCGCTGATGCGGAAGTGGTGCTGCGCGTCAAAGGGCTCAGCAACCATAGGATCTCTGACGTCTCTTTTGAAGTCCGACGAGGCGAGATTCTCGGGCTGGCCGGGTTGATGGGCAGTGGCAGAAGCGAAACCCTGAACTCGATCTTCGGTGGTGATCGAGCCACATCGGGAGAGGTCTGGATCCGCGATCGTAGGGTGAAGCGCAATTCGGTTCGGGCGAGTATCCGCAATCGACTCGCTCTCGTGCCGGAGTCCAGAAAGGATCAGGGGCTCGTGCTCGGTCGCGCCGCGTCCGACAACATCGCCCTGCCCTCGCTGGGAGAACGGCAGATATTCAGTTTCATTAGAACCAAGCTTGAGCGCGCAGCTGTGGCGCACGTGATCCAGCTGGTCGACATCCGCGGTCGCGTGCAGCATGTAAACGTAGGCGAGCTCTCGGGCGGAAACCAGCAGAAGGTGCTCTTCGCGAAGTGGCTGGTGGATCCGCCAGAGGTGCTGCTGATCGACGAGCCGACCCGCGGCGTAGACGTCGCAGCGAAAGCGAACATCCACAACCTCATTCTTGAACTCGCTGCCGCCGGCACCGCGGTCGTGGTCGCGAGCTCCGAACTGGAAGAGGTTCTTTCAATCTCACATCGTCTCGCCGTGATGAAACAAGGTCGGATCGTCGCCGAGCTCGATCGTACGGCGACCCCCGACGAAGTCATGACCGCTGCATTTCTCTAGGAGACCAATCAACATGAAAACAGAGACGCTTGCCGTGGATGCGACCACGACTTCGAAACGGCGCTCCCGGGTGAACCTTACCGATTTCGGTGTGCTCGGCGGACTACTCATCATCATCATTTACCTGAGCCTTGCGACGAACACGTTTCTGACTCAACCGAACCTCGTCAACCTGCTGGATCAGGCGGTCGTCATCGGTCTGATCGCAGTTGGTGCCACGATCTGCATCATCAGCGGCGTGTTCGATCTGTCGGCGAGTGCAAACCTTGCGATCTCTGCGATTGCCGGTGTGTACTTCACTCAGATGTTCGGAGTCACGCTCGGCTTCCTCCTCGCGATCCTCACCGGTGCGGTACTCGGAGCCATTACCGGGCTACTTATCTCGCTGACGCGTGTGCACTCGTTCATCGGCTCACTTGCGATGAGCATCATCTATCGAGGCCTCGCCGTGGTCCTCACCGGCGGTGCCATCGTTGCGCCGCTCGCGGATCAGCTCGAAGGCTTCCGGGTGTGGACTCGTCCGGTTCTCGGAGGGGTCACCGCGGGCACGCTGCTGTTCATCGTCGCGCTCGTGATCTTCGGCATCGTGCTCTGGAAGACGACCTATGGGCGGCGCGTGTACGCCGTCGGTGGCAACATGGAGGCCGCACGACTGAGCGGTGTTCGCACGAATCTGGTGCATATCTCGGCCTTCGCGATCAGCGGGCTTTGCAGCGCGGCGGCGGGCATGGTGCTCGCCTCACGCGCTGGATCTGCACAGCCGGCGATGGCAACTGGGCTTGAGCTGATGGCGATCGCTGCGGTGGTCATTGGCGGTACGAGCATTATGGGCGGGTCCGGTGCGATCTGGCGCACCGCGGTAGGTGTGCTGGTGCTCACTGTCATCGCCAACGGCTTCAACCTGCTTGGTTGGGATACGACATATCAACAGGTGGTGACCGGCTTGCTCATCCTGCTTGCCGTGGCAGCTGACAGCCTACTGGTGCGACGACTGAAGCGAACCTGACTCCTGACGCGTGAGTAGTATCGGCTGAAAGTGCGTGCGTCGAATGCGGGGGAGTTCATGCGGCTTGGTATTCGTGTCGGTCGATCTCGCATGCATGCGGTGGCCGTCTCCCGTCGGGGCATTCAGAGCTGGTATTCCGTCGACACGGCGGACACGTCCGCGGAGCAGGTCGCACAGGCCTTCGACTCGGTACTTGCCCAACTGCTGGAATCAGATGCCGGGGCATCTCAAGGTGCCGAATCGGTCGTCTCGATTACGTTCGAGGTCAGCGAATTACTGCGACCGGACGCCAGCTCGAGGGTAGCGCTCGTCCGCATCGCGCCTCGTGCGCCTATCGACGCCGTACACGAACTGCGCCGTCAGGTGGACGAGTTCGACCCCGCACGCATCATCCACGTTTCCGGCGGACACTCGTCATTCGGCGACGAGCTCGTGCCCTTGGATACTGCCCAATTGCGCGGGATTGCCGCGTCGGCACCCAAAGGTGAGAGGTACGTGATCACGAGCGTTGGTTCATACGTGAATACTGAACACGAACTGGCTGCCGGGCGTATCATCTCTGAAGTCGCCGCGCCGCGGAGCATCGATTACTCGCACTCGTTCTACAGCAACACCGTGGGTATCCGGGAGAGAACTGCGTTGGTGAACAGTGCCGTATTGCCAGGGGCCGAGGCCGTCGCAACGACGCTCGGACTCGTTGCCGGGCGCCGCACGCCAGCAGCACGCCTCTATGTCACGACGAACGATGGGGGTTGCGTCCCCCTGGCTCGGCTCTCGGTCAACCCCGTGCATTCCATGTATGCGACAAAGGCGACGCAAATGGTGGGAGCGTCGGAGCTCCAAGGTGTCAACACCGGTCGAGTGCTCGTCGTCTCTCAAGACAGTGCGTTCCTCGGCGAGGTCGCCGAGGGTGCCATCGTCGTGGGGCCCGGTTTCCGCGACCCGAAAGGGGCGAGGCTCGCAACGAAAGCAGCCAATCTGGCCGAATACTCACACGCTGCGATCGCGCGGGAACCAGGGTACCCGGTCGTGATCTCCTCGGAGGCGGACGAAGCGGCATGGCAGAACGAACGGCACCCACCCAGGCGGGCGGAAGTCGACCTCGGTGCGCTAGGAGCAGCCTGCAGTCCACTGGTCGACTGGGTGAATCGAGTGGTCAGAGTGCGAACGGATGAACAGTTTCGGCAGGCGCTTGCCGCGGCGGAGGCGAGGGTACGGACACGGCTGGTCTCGTTCGGTGCCGCCCCCTCATCGGTGCGTATTCTCGAATCACGTGCCGAGGCAGCTACGTTCCGGCACCGAAGCGTGGTCGCGCTTCGAGTGCGCGGAATTGCGGAACGAGCGGCGATGGACCTCTCCGGAGTGGAGCGCTCATCATGAGACTGTCTCTGGACGATGTGCATCACCTGCACGCGGGGGCCCTCTTCAACGCACCGGCAGTCGACCACGCCTGGTGCGCCGAGGAGGTCGCCAGGGTTCTCGCTCACATGGAGCAGTACGGGGAGGCACCGGAACTGCTGCCCGTGGAGTCTCTGGACCCGGATGATCTCGTCGTCTCGATCGGGTACGTGAACAAGGGGCATCCGATCGCGGAGTTGCGACCGGTGGGCGACGAGTTTGTTCGCTGTGTCGAACTCATCGAGGCTTCACTCGGGCAACAGGTGGCGGGGGTGATGCCGCTGGCCGCAGGCAATGTCAACGCGATCTCCCCGCTGCTGCCAGCGATCCGCTTGGGCCTTCCGGTGATCGACGCGGATCCCATGGGACGGATCTTTCCCCTGGTGGACCAGACCGTGTTCACGTTGAAGGGGTTATCGGTGGGGCCGGTCGCCGCAGTCGGCGCACTGGGTGAATCTGCGCTGTTTGACGTCGAGCGCCCCGCACGCGGCGACAAGCTGCTGCGTGCGGCGGCCGATGAGTTCGGTGGATGGGCAGCCTCGGCCACGTACCCGATGACAGCGAGCACCCTCGCGGAATCAGGTGTGATTGGAAGCCTGTCTCGACTCATCCGAATCGGGAGGATTCTCAATCTGCCGTTGGAGACCGATGAGAAGTACGACGCGCTTCGGAGATCGGAGGGCGTGAAACAGATCATTCGGACGCGGATCGGGGATACGGCTTGGGCGTCCCAGCCGGCTCGCGTAGGCAGAAATCAGCGCACGGATAGCGTGGTGCTGCTCGAGAACTCCCAGGGGAGGCTGGTGCAACTCGAGGTCGAAGACGAGCTGCTGATGCTCCTGGTTGACGGCTCGGTCAGGGCCGCAGTTCCCGACATCATCACCATGCTGCAGCCGGAAGAGAACCGGGTCGCGGAACTGAGTGATCTGTGGGCCGGAAACAGTATCGACATCGTGGTGATGCGAGCCGCCGAGCCTTGGTACACGCCCGAGGGCATGGCACTTGCCGGTCCCAGCGCGTTCGGCCTACTCACTGGCACAGCCGGAAAGGACGCCGGACGATGAGCGGAACCCGCAACCAGGTCGACATCCTGAACTTGCTTGAGTCTCGCGCTCTGCGCAACGTGGAGACCAAGTACCTTTCTTCGACCACGACACGGGTGCAGGATCTTGCGCTGATTGCCGACATCGAGGACATTGTCTCGGTGGGTCCGGATACGTTGATCCTGCTCTCACAGCGCGCGGCGATGGGTGGCTGGATGATCTCCGCGGCTCTCCGATACGCGTGGGAGCGCCGGGCCAGTGCGCTTATCGTGCCGAAGTATGCGGTGAGTGACACAGAGATAGAACTGGCCAAACGGCTCGATGTGTCGTTGCTTGCCACCGAAGCCGAGGTCACTCGAATGGCTATCGAGGTTGCTATGCAGATCGGTGTCGAGAAGTCTGGGGCGGCGGCGCGCATCCAGGCGCTGATGGATCGACTTTCTCGCACCCGAAGCCTGCCGGAGGCGCTGGAGTTGCTCTCGGACGAGCTCAACGGGCGAAGCGTCCGAGTGCAGTCAGCGGGCGCAGCGATGGTGAATGTCGTGGGATTGGCAAGTGACACGGAGGATCCGCAGTCGAGGGGAACCTTCGACGTCGAGGTTTCGGCTCCCATTTACCCTGAGGATCCCGCTCAGCATCTCCTCAATGCAAGCGTGTGGTCTCACGAGGCCGACTATGCCGAACAGGTGTTGCGAGCCGCAGTACCGATGGTGCGAGCTCTCCTGGACTCGGCCCGGCTGAACGCCATCCGGGCATCCCTGCCACCCATCACCCTGGCCGCACTTGCAGGTGTGCAAGGTTCTGGAAGCCTCGACGTACCCGGAGCGGAAACCCTCACCGAGACGTTCAATTGGCCAACGAGAGGTGCCTACCTCATCGCGTGTATCTTAACCACCGATCGAGACTTGCTCGGCACTGCGGTGCACCAGGTGTGGGAGGGAGCGTTCCCCGAGGTCCCGCTGGCACGAATCAGTGACGGCTGGCTTGCTGTCATGCCGGTGCAAGACACTGACGCGTACCCTGCGATCCTCGAAGACATGAAGCGGCAGTTCCGCCCGCTACGCGTACTGGATCTCAAGCTGGGTGTGTCGACACTGCGTCAGGACGTCGACAAAGCGACCGAAGCGATTCGCGAAGCCTGGTTCGCCGCCCGGCTGGCGGTTCCCAGTACGAAGGAAACTGACGAGAGCCCTGTCCGCGCATCGATGCTCTCGTTCGGTGAGATCTCAACAGGGCTGATCGATAAATTGCTGCCGGAGGACCTTGCTTCGCAGTTGGCGAGGGCCATGCTGCCTGAACTTCTCGATGACCCGAACGCCGAAGAACTGATTGATTCCGTGGTGGCATACCTCAATTGCCGCGGCTCCGCATCTCACGCGGCGAAGCATCTCGGCCTACATCGAAACACGATCCAGGCACGCGTACGCAGAGCAGAAGAACTCGGTGTGTCGCTCGCGTTGCCCGAAGAACTGCTCTCTACGCACATGCTGTTGAGCGCAATCTCGAGATCGCGCCATCGCTCGGCGCGCGACAACCAGGTCGAATAGCTAAACGCCCTCATCGCAGCGTGACTCGTGTGCAGTGTGCAATCAGCGCGCCGCAACTCGAGCGGTACTGTCTCTGCAAACCTGTCCGGTGGATGGCACCGGACCTGAGCTGCAATGGAGTACGCACAGCATGATTCGATCCGTTTTGACCCTGCACACCGATCCCGAGAATGCTGAGCGCATTCTTGAGCTCTACCGCCGCGAGCAGATTCTGCAAGAATCCCTCGACCTGACTCGCCAAATCAGCTCCGATATCGCGGTCGCAGCCGACGGCAGCGGCGAGGTGATCGTGACGGCAGAATGGCCCGACGAGCTGGGGTATCAGGAATGGCTGGATCACCCGCGTCGGACACGCACCGCGCCCGAGCTCGAGGCCTTGCTCGCCGGTGCAGAAGTCGGTGTCGGGAAGCTGTATCGCGTCGATCACCGGGTGGTGCGGGACTGAAGTGGCTCGGTGTGACCGTCGTTCCGAAGAGTGAGGAAATCTAGAGTAAATGTCTGAAAATGTACGCGTTGCGATCGACGTCGGCGGCACATTCACCGATGTCGTCAAGTTGGTGCCGGAAACCGGCGAACTTCGCTTCGAGAAGGTTCCAACGACTCCTGACCAACCCACCAGCGGGGTACTCTCGGCATTCGAGAAAGCCGAGGCCGCACCGAGAGCGGTCTCGACGTTCAACCACGGGACCACCCTCGGCCTCAACGCTCTGCTGACCCGCACCGGGGCACGAATCGCGACGATCGCGACTCGAGGATTTCGCGACGTCTACCTGCTCGGCCGCACCAACCGAGTCCCGATGTACGACATTGCCTACCGCAAACCAAAGGCGCTCCTCGAGCGCTACGACACGTTCGAAGTCACCGAACGGCATCTCTACGGGGGAGCCGTTGCCATCCCGCTCGATGAACAGGAAGCGCGAGAGCTCGCGAGAGAGATAGCTCGGCGCGGCTACGATGCCGTGGCCGTCGCATTCCTCCACTCGTACGCTTCGCCAGCCCATGAGTTGCGCATGCGCGAGATCCTCGCTGAGGAGGCTCCCGACGTCGAGGTCACCCTGTCACACGAACTGACTCGGGAGTACCGGGAGTACGAGCGCACCAGCACGGCGGTGCTCGACGCGTACATCAAGCCGATTATGCACGGGTATCTCAAGGAACTCGAGGGTGAGCTCGATGGCCGCGGGTTTGGTGGACGCTTCCTGATGTCGCGCTCCGGGGGCGGGGCGATGACCGCGTCGACAGCCAGGGAGCAGCCGGTGAACCTCATCCTGTCGGGCCCGGCCGGCGGAGTGGTCGGGGCAGCTGGTTTCGCGAAACTCATCAACCGTCAGAACCTCATCACGATCGATATGGGTGGGACGAGCCTCGACGCTTCCCTCGTGCTTGACGGCGAGCCAGTCATGTATCACGGTGCAGAGTTTGAAGGCCTGCCGATTAACACCCCGTCGCTCTACATTCACACCATTGGTGCCGGTGGAGGATCGCTCGGTTACCTCGACGAAGCGGGTGCCTTGCAGGTCGGACCGAGGAGCGCGGGTGCTGTACCGGGACCGGCCGCCTATGGGCGCGGTGGTACAGAGCCGACCTTCACAGACGCGGCCCTGGCCCTCGGATACCTCGGCACAGATACACCGCTGGGGGGCGAACTGACACTCGATCGCGAGAAAGCGCTCGCCGCGCTCGCGCCGCTCGCGGAGCAGTTGGGCCTTTCCTCGACCGAACTCGCTCGAGGGATGGTTCGAATCTCGAACACGAAGATCATGGGTGCTGTTCGCGCCATCTCGATCGAGCTCGGTCACGATCCGAAGGACTTCACTCTGCTCGCGTTCGGCGGTGGCGGGGGGCTCGTCGCAGTTGACGTTGCGCGTGAGCTTGGGATTCCGGAGGTGATCGTGCCGCCCGGCCAGGGCGCCTTCTCCGCGTTGGGGATGCTGATGGCCGACGTGCAACACGACCTCGCACGCACCAATGTGCAGCTGCTCGAGTCTCTCGAGTCCGAGGATGCTATCAACGCTTTCGCCGCGATGGAAACCGAGGCGGCAGCGCTGCTCGAGTCTGAGGGCTTTAGCCCTGCGGCCCGCCGATTCCGCAGGGCGCTGGAGGTGCGGTACCTCGGGCAGGAGCACTCGGTGGCGGTGGACTTCGATATCGAGGCCGAAGACCCCATCGCCGCCATTCAGTCGCAGTTCGATGAGCTTCACGAGCGCCAGTACGGGCATGTGATGGATGATCCGATCGAGATCACGACGTTGCGCATGACCGCAGTCGGTGTCGTCGATAAACCGGAGCTGCCGAAGCTGGCGGCCAGGGCAGCCGGCGAGTCCTTCCCGAGGCGCACCCGAACCGTTGTGCTGCCCGGCGATGTCGAGGCAGAGTACGCTCTCGTGGCTCGGGAAGCTCTCCTTGCGGGGGACAAGGTTGCAGGCCCGGCAGTGGTGACCGAGCATACGGCGACCACCGTCCTACACGATGGCGACCACCTTGAAGTCGGCGGGTACGGCGAGCTCATCATCACGATCGATTCCGCTCAGAAAGGTGCGTGACATGGTTGACCCAATCACTACGGAGATTATTCGGCACGGCCTACTCGCGGCGGCAGAAGAGATTGCGCGCAATCTTTGCCGCACCGCGTACAACACGGTCGTGTATGAGGTGCACGATTACGGTATCGGCATCCATGACAGAAACGGAGATGTGGTCGCTGACACCCCCGGTGTGGCAGTGTTCACACGCGGCAACGATGCCGGCGTGAAGCATGCGATCGAGTTTCTCGGCAAGGACGCGATGGAACCGGGAGACGTGTTCATCCTGAACTACCCGTACTGGTCCAGCGCGCACGCACTCGACCCACTCGTGTTCGCTCCGATCCACTGGGAAGATGAACTGATCGGATTCGCTACCTGCCGCATCCATGTGACCGACCTGAATCAGAAGGACCCGGGATACGTGCTGGACTCGGTCGACATCTCCCAGGAAGGCCTGATGATGCCGGCCTCCAAACTGTACCGGAGGGGCAAGCGAAACGAGGACGTATTCAATCTCATCAAGTTCAACAGCCGTCGCCCGCGTCACACCATCGGCGATATCCAGTCTCAGGTCTCTGCCTGCTTCACCGGTGTCAAGCGCACGCAGGAACTCGCCGAGAAGTACGGTACCGCAACTTTGGTCGAGGCGATGCAGGCGATCAACGACCACGGGGAGAGACTGTCCCGACTGGCGCTGGCGAAATTGCCTAAGGGGACATGGACTGCGGTCGACTATGTCGACGAGGACGGCGTCGACATAGGCCAGCTGGTGAAGCTGCAGTGCACGGTCACCATTAGTGACGAAGAGATGGTGATCGACTGGACGGGCAGCGCGAAGGGCGTGAAGGGTCCGGTGAACGTTCCTCCAGGGTTGACCGCTGCGGCATCCTCACTCATCTTCAAATCGATCACCACGTCGGACTCTCCCGTTGTCGCAGGGAACTTCGCGCCCATGCGTGTGGTGACAGAACCCGGCTCGGTCGTACACGCGGTTCCGCCGATGCCCACCTTTACGCTCTGGACGGGTCTGCTCGCCGGTGAAGTGATCTTGAAAGCTTTAGCTCAGGGCATGCCAGACAAGATCCCGGCCTCGTCAGGCGGCGATGTCTGCGCCTTCATCGGCCTGGGCACGAACCCGGCGACCGGTGAAGCCTGGCAGGACGGTAGTAATGAGGCCGTCGGGTTCGGAGGCACGGCGACGCACGACGGTGAGGATGGAATCATGCATCTTTCGGAGCCAGGTTGTCGGAACACTCCGGTCGAGGTCTTCGAGATGCGCACGCCGCTCTTCATCGAGCACTATGGCTACCGTCAGGACAGCTGCGGCGCGGGGAAGTACCGAGGAGGCGTCGGCATCAGCCGATCGTACCGATACACCGCACCCGGCATCGGCATCATGCTTGTCTACAAGACCCGCACGAACCCGTGGAGCATCAACGGTGGTAAGGAGGGGACGCCAAACGCGGTGATCCTCAACCCCGGTACCGAGAAAGAAGTATGGCAGGGACCGAGCTACAACTACATGGGCGAAAACGAGGTGCTAGTCAACGCCACGGGCGGCGGTGGTGGGTACGGCGATCCCCTCGAGCGAGACTTCGACGCGATCGTGAAGGATGTGCGCAACGGTTTTGTCTCGCGCGAGGCGGCAGCGCGAGATTATCGGGTTGTCGTAACCGACGATTTCCAAATCGACTCCTCGGCTACGGCCGCGCTTCGAGCTGAGGTGGGTGCCTGATGGTTGCACACGAATCGCTGGTGATCAGCGGGGGTCAAGTGTGGGGCGGACGCGAGCGCGGCTTCGAAGAACGCGATCTCGTGATTGTGAATGGAGTGGTTGCTGACCGCGCCGCTCCGGGTTCTGCGCAGATTGATGCAGCAGGGCGCTGGATCGTCCCAGGGTTGAGCGACGCGCATTTTCACGCCTACTCGTCGAGCATGAACGGACTCGAGGCAGAACTCGGCCCGCTCAGCTATGTGGCGTTGAACGCGAGTCGACGACTGGAATCGGCATTGCGGCGAGGGTTCACCACGGTGCGCGATGTGGCCGGTGGGGACATCGGCTTGCAGCGTGCGGTGAACGATGGACTCTTTCCCTCGCCAAGGTATCTCTATACCGGTGCGGCGCTCAGCCAGACCGGAGGACACGGCGATCCGAGATCAGCGCACGTAGATGTGTGCTTCACGCACGGCCACATGTGCGAGGTCGTGGACGGAGTCGATGCGGTGCGGCTCGCGGTCCGCGAACGACTGCGTACCGGTGCCCATGCAATCAAGGTGATGACCTCGGGCGGCGTGTTCACGCTGACTGATCCGCTCCCGATTCCGCAGTACTCCGCAGAAGAGTTGCGGGCCATTTCCGACGAGGCAGCCAGAAGAGGCAGTTATGTGACCGCGCACGCGTACTCCTCCGAGGCGGTGATGCACTCGATCGAGAACGGCATCCGCTGTATCGAACACGGCAATCTGATCGATCGATCCGCCGCCGACGAGATGGCGCGACGCGGAGCGTACCTCGTCCCGACACTGGTGACCTACGACGCCATGGGACGACGAGGAGCACAGCTCGGATTGAACGAGGTATCGCTTGCGAAGAACGCGCAGGTGCTTTCGAGTGGCAAGGATGCGGCCGCCATGGCGCTTGAAGCAGGCGTGCATCTCGGATTCGGCACGGACCTGATGGGTGACCTTGAGGACGAACAGCTGCGGGGTATTCAGCTTCAGGTCGAGGCGATCGGGGTCGTGGAGGCGCTGCACTCGATGACCGTCGGGAACGCTGAGATTTTCGGTGACGCCGCGCTTGGGCACCTCGGACTCAGTGCCTACGGTGACGCACTGTTGCTGAGTGCCAACCCGCTTGAGGAGCCGAGTGCGTTTTGGGAGCACGGGGAGCATAAGCAGGTGGTGCAAGGCGGACGTTTGATCGACTGAGCCGTTCGTTGCGGGAATGGAGAAGGTTGACTCATGTTTGAGTATCTGCAGGGCGACGGCGCTGAAGCGATTGATCGCGGGGTAGGGCTCGCGACCGCGCTCACGGATGCACGGGCGAACCAGCTGTCGCCCGAACAGTTCGCGGATCATGCCGTGAGAATGGCGAGCGAGGTCGGTCTGCACACTCGCGTGCGTCGAGCCGTCGAACTGGAAGCGCAGGGGTTCGGTGGGGTTGTGGCCATTGGAGCAGGATCGAGCCGACCGCCGGTGCTTCTCGAGCTGTGGCTCGGCGGCGAGCCTGCGACCCCGCCGAAGGGTGCGCTCGGGTTCGCTGGCAAGGGAGTCACCTTCGATTCCGGTGGCCTGTCGTTGAAGTCTCCGACCGCAATGTATTCGATGCACACCGACTGCGCGGGAGCTGCGGCGGTCCTCGCAGCGATGCTGGTCCTCGCCGAGACCGGGCATCAGCGGCCGGTCTATGCGGTCTTGCCGCTCGTGGAGAATATTCCGGGCGCAGACTCGGTGCGCCCGGGCGATGTCGTCCAGACCCGCAAAGGTCTCGGCCTCGAGATCGTCGACACCGATTTCGAGGGCCGGGTGGTTCTTGCGGACGCGCTCGCGCTGCTGTGCGAGTCGCAGCCCCAGTCCATCGTGAGCTTCGCCACGCTCACCTATCAGAGCATCATTGCGCTCGGGAACGAGATCGCGGCCCTGCTCGCGCGGGATCGCGAACTGGGAGAGAACGTACTGGCTGCTGCCGAGGCCGCAGGAGAAGCAATGTGGCCGCTGCCATGGGCTACGAGGTACGAGCCTCGTTTGCGGTCGGTGGCCCCAGGGGCATCTCTGCGTAACCATCCACTGAATGACTCGGGGCGTGCGATCACTGCCGCTCTGCTCCTCGGTCAGTTCGTCGACCCGGAAGTCTCGTACGCGCACGTCGATTTTGCCGGGCCGGCGCTCAAGATGACCGAGGATGGTCCGCTCGCCACAGGGTTCGGTGTGCGGACTGCGGTGGAGCTCGCGCGAGCTCTTGAGCGTGAGGAACCGGCCTGAGCGCCCTGCTGTTGGGGTGCGGACGTGATGCTCTGTGGCTGTGGAGCTTTCGCGCTGCGTGAACCGCGCTCAGCGCAGCGTGAACCCGCTGCCGAGCGCGTCGCGCGGGTCGAGCACGAACCGGTGCTCACCCGTGCGGTACGCCGTGCCCGACACTTCTGGGATCACGGTTGGGGTGCCGTCTCCGCGGGTGTCGCCCGCGCTCCAGCGCGCCTCGAAGACGGTGTCCACGATGGAGCGGTGTTCGAGCGTCTGACCCTCGGCGAGGCTCCCGTCGTCGGCGAGCAACGCCAGACGGGCACCGGTGCCCGATCCGCAGGGGCTGCGGTCCACCTCGCCGTCGGCGAACACCGTCACGTTGCGCTGCCGAAGCGGGGCCGCGCTCCCGCCCGGTTGCCTCGCGGCACCCGCACCGTACCGGCCGGTGGTGGCCGGGCCCAGATCCTCGTAGAGAATCGTGCCGTACACCCCCGATAGGCGCGGATCGTCGGCGAAGTGCGCCTCGGGCGCCTCGTTCAGTGCCCACTTGATCTCGCGGCCGAGCGCGATCAGCTCCGTGTAGTCGGAAGGGTCGACGCTGAGCCCCAGATCGGCCGCGCGCACCGAGGCGTAGATCGCGCCGCTGAAACTGAGGTCAGCCCGCACCTCGCCGCGCGAGGTCCGCACCGCGACGCCCCGACCGGTGACGTGCGAGGCCACGTTGCGGAACGTCGCGCGAACGAGCTCCCCGCCCCGGCGCTCGACGAAGGCCGACACACGACCGGAGGGCACGTCGATGCGCACCTCGGTCACGCCGTCGGGGTCGCTGGCAACGAGGCCAGTGTCGGTCGCCCACACCCCGAGTGCGATGGTGCCGTGGCCGCAGGCCGTTGAGAAGCCGTCCTTGTGCCAGAACAGCACCCCGAAGTGGGCGGGTTCGAGGCCAGCGGCGCGCTGCTTGTCGCTCAGCTCATCGGGTGGGGTGATGAAGCCGCCGTACATGTCGGCGTGGCCCCGCGGCTCGTTGCACAGCAGCTCGCGCATCGCGTCGGCCCCGGCACCGGGCGTCGTCGAACCGAGCGGTTCTCCCGATCCGGCAATGGCTGCGACGCGGCGCTCACCCACGGTGCGCCCCGCGGGAACGGGGGAGCCGTCGTGCACGATGCGGAACGGCTCGCCGGCCGTGTGGTAATCCGTGGTCGATACCCAGGTCTCGGTCGAACGCGTCACCTGCTCCTCGATTCTCGTCAGTATTCCGGCAAACGGTGTTCGGGCGACGGGGTGTTGCGCGCTGCGGCAGCGTCGCAGTGCCCGCTGCCGCAGCGTCGTCGCGCTACAGCAACCCGTCGCTCAGCGTACTCGGTGTGCCGAATCGGTGCGCGGTAATCGAGACCGCCTGCTCGTGCACGAAGGGGAGCATCTCCACGCGACCGGCCCGCACGACCTCGCCACCGTAGATGGCGACATCAGGTTTGCCGCCGGTTGATTCGAAGGCGGCGGCGACGAGTGTCTCGCGCGAGGATCCCGCCACGACGCGCACGCGCGCCGCGGCGTTCGGCCCGTCCTTGGCGGCCAGCGCGCCCAGGCGGGCGTTCCAGGCGGCGTCGTCTTCGAAGTGCACGTCGACGCCCGCCTGCTCGAACGCGGTGGCGATCGCCTGCGGGAGGGCCAACGGGGTGCTGAGGGTGATGCCCGGAGCATCCGCGCCGGCGCGCGCCGCACCCGCCGCGATGCCTGCCGCGACCACGCGCACGACCTGTGCGGTGCTGGCATCGGCCGCCGCACGGACGGTCACGGGTACCGGCAGGTAGCGGAGCACGTTGCGCTCGATGCCGAGGCCGGAGGCGTCGCGGGCGACCCCGAACTCCTGGTCCCACGCGTCGGCGTCTGATCCGAGTGCCGAGCGCAGCCACTCGAGCTCTTCGCCCGAGACCCCCGCCTGCTGGGCGGCGGTGAGGAGCGGAGCGACGTTCGGTCGCGGTGCACGCAGGTCGGCCGACACCGGTGCGTCGGTCCAGTCCACGAGACCGTGCAGGTAGTTCGGTCCGCCGGCCTTGGTGCCCGCACCGATCGCGGACTTCTTCCACCCGCCGAACGACTGGCGGCGCACGATCGCGCCCGTGATGCCGCGGTTGATGTACGCGTTGCCGGCCTGCACGCGGCGCAGCCACCGGTCGATCTCGCCGCGGTCGAGCGAGTGCAGCCCGCTCGTCAGTCCGTAGTCGATCTCATTGACCATGTCGATCGCCTCGTCGAGGGTGTTCGCGGTCATGATGCCGAGGATCGGGCCGAAGTACTCCGTCAAGTGGTACTCGCTGCCGCGCTTCACGCCGTCGCGCACGCCCGGGCTCCACAGCTTGTTCTTACCGTGCTTATCGAGCGCGAGCGGGCTGTCGCTTTCGAGCGGCTCGGGTTTGATCAGCCAGCGTTCGCCGGGGCCGAGCGTGGTGAGTCCGCGCAGCAGCTTGCCGTCGGGGGCGGTGATGATCGGCCCCATCTGGCTCTCGAGGTTATCGGGCGTGCCGACCTTGAGCGACCGCACCGCATCGAGCAGCTGCCCGCGGAACCGCTTCGAGGTCGCGACGGAACCGACCAGGATCACGAGAGACGCCGCCGAGCACTTCTGGCCGGCGTGGCCGAAGGCCGACTGCGCCACGTCCTTCGCGGCGAGGTCGAGGTCCGCGTTCGGCGTCACGATGATCGCGTTCTTGCCGCTGGTTTCGGCGAGGATCGGCAGATCCCTGCGCAGCTCGCGGAACGCGACGGCGGTCTCATATGCCCCGGTCAGAATGAGTCGGTCGACGCGCGGGTCAGCCACGAGCGCGGAGCCGAGCTCGCGATCGGCGAACTGCACCAGTTGCAGTACGTCGCGCGGCACCCCGGCTTCCCACAGCGCCTCGACCATCACGGCACCGGTGCGGGCGGAGTTCGAGGCCGGCTTGATGATGACGGAGGCACCCGAGGCGAGGCCGGCGAGCACGCCGCCAGCGGGGATCGCGGTCGGGAAGTTCCACGGCGGAATCACCGCGACGAGCTTCTGATGCACCGGCTTCGCGCCGTCGGTCTGCTCGAGCAGCTGACCCAGCATGGCGTAGTAGTTCGCGAAGTCGATGGCTTCGCTCACCTCGGGGTCGCCCTGGTCGAGCGTCTTGCCGGTCTCGGATCCCATGACCTCGAGCAGCTCGGCGCGCTTCGCCTCGAGGCGCTCGCCGGCGCGGTAGAGAATGCGGGCGCGCTCGTCGGCACCGAGCTCCTGCCAGCCCGACGCCGCGGCGATGCCCCTGGTGATCACCTGCTCGAGCGCGTCGGCATCGTCGACGCGTGCAGCGGCGACGAGATCCTCGCCCAGCTTCGAATCGACCATGCGGCCCGCGATCGCTCGGCCCCACTCGCGATTGCCCGGCAGGTCGGGGTCGGTGTCGGGCGTGTTCTCGAAGTGGCCGGTGCGGCCAGCTTCGACCCGGGCGGAGACTCGCGCCTCGGCACTGTCGGCGTCGTAGGCTCGGCGATCCTGGCGGCGATTCGGCCCGGGAACCGCGTACGACGCGACGTCGCCGCTACCCGTGATGCTCTCGAGCTCGTCGAGTGAGGCCAAGAAGCGGTCTTTCTCGCGCTCGAACAGCACCTCGCTGTCGTTCAGCTCGAAGACGGCCGACATGAAGTTCTCCTGGCTCGCCCCCTCCTCGAGGCGGCGGATCAGGTACGCGATCGCGACGTCGAACTCCTGCGGGTGCACGACCGGCACGTAGAGCAGCAGCTTGCCGACCTCGCGCTTGACGGCCTCCGCCTGGCCAGTTGCCATGCCGAGCAGCATCTCGAACTCGATGCCGTCGGCGGCACCGCGTGCCTTCGCGAGGAGCCACGCGAGCGCCACGTCGAAGAGGTTGTGGCCGGCGACGCCGATGCGCACGTGCTTCACGCGATCCGGGTGCAGGGCGTAGTCGAGCACGGCCTTGTAACTGGTGTCGCTGTCCTGCTTGGTGCCCCAGGTCGCCGCGGGCCAACCGTGAATCGTCGCGTCGACGATCTCCATCGGCAGGTTCGCACCCTTCACCACGCGCACCTTGATCGGCGCGCCGCCCCGCGCAACGCGCGCCGCGGACCATTCCTGCAGCTGCATCATCGCGCCGAGTGCGTCGGGCAGGTAAGCCTGGAGCACGATGCCGGCTTCGAGGTTCAGGAACTCGGGCCGGTCGAGCAGCCTCATGAAGACCGCGAGCGTGAGGTCGAGGTCCTTGTACTCCTCCATGTCGAGGTTGATGAACTTCTTGGGGCTCGCCGCGTTCGCCTTCTCGAACAGCGGGAGCAGCTGCGCCTCGATGTGCCCGACGGCCTCGTCGAAGGCCCAGTGGTTGTGCGGTGCGACCGTCGACGAGACCTTGATGGAGACGTAGTCGACGTCGGGGCGGTCCAGCAGCTTGTGGGTGCCCGCCAGCCGGCGCTCGGCCTCGTGCTGACCGAGGATGGCTTCGCCGAGCAGGTTGATGTTGAGATCGACGCCCTGCCGCTTGATCTTCTCGATTGCGGGGCCGAGCTTCGCATCGGTCGCGTCGATGATGAGGTGGCTGACCATCTCGCGCAGCACCTTGCGGGCGATCGGCACCACGATGCCAGGCATCGGCTTTGCGAGCGCACCGCCCAGTCCGATTGCGCCACGCATCGGTGCGGGGAGGAACTTGGGGGTGAGCGGCACGAGCTCTTTGAGTTTGTTTGCGGCGGAACCCAGGTCCTCGGGTCGCACGACACCGTCGACGAAGCCGACGGTGAAGTCGAGACCGTTCGGGTCGCGCAGCACACCGGCGAGGCGCGCGGCTGAGGCGTCGGTCGGGATCTGGGCTGCCTCTGCGAGCCAGCGGCGGACGAGGGAAATGGCCTCGTCAGCGAGCTGCTGCGGGCGCACGTTGTGGTTCGGAGTGCCAGTCATGATGCCAGTGTGCAATCGGTCAAGCATGAAGTAAAGCGATTGTTTCTGCGCAATAATGTTAAGCTAAACTGCACAACTAGGGGGTGTGTTCATGCTCGAGATGAAGCGGTTGCGGTTGCTGTGGGAACTGAGCGCTCGCGGCACCGTCGCGGCGGTCGCGGAGGCGCTTAACTACAGTCCCTCAGCGGTGTCGCAGCAGCTCGCCCTGCTCGAGCGCGAGGCGGGGGTGCCGCTGCTGCGCAAAGTGGGGCGCACGCTCGAGCTTACGCGCGCGGCAGAAGGACTCGTGGCCGACACCGAGCACCTGCTGGCGAGTTTGGAGCGTGCCGAAGCTTCACTGCGAAGTGACCGTGACGAGATATCGGGAAGACTGCGCATTGCAGTCTTCCAGACTGCGGTCCTCGCGCTCATGCCGCAGGTATTGAAGCGCCTACGTGATGAATATCCCGTGCTCCGCGTGGAAATGGTGCAACACGAGCCCGAGGCAGCGCTTCGCGAGACCTGGGCGCGAGGATTCGATCTCGTCGTTGCCGAGCAGTACCCGGGTCATGCGGCACCGCACTTCGCGGGTCTCGACCGCGAGCAGCTCATGCGAGACCCCGTGCAACTCGCGCTCCCATTGCCGCGAAACGGCGACCGCCATTTCAACCGGGTGCAAGAGGTCGCGGATGCGGCTGCCCTCCCGTGGGTGATGGAGCCTCGTGGTGCCGCGTCGCGCCACTGGGCCGAACAGGTGTGCCGCAGCGCAGGGTTTGAACCAGACGTCCGCTATGAAACCGCTGACTTGCAGGCCCATGTGCGCCTGATTGAATCGGGCAATGCGGTCGCCCTGCTTCCGGGCCTGGTGCACCTCCCGAATGCGCCGAAGCTTCGCTTGGTCGATCTGCCTGGGTTTCCTCAGCGCACCCTGTTCACTGCGGCCCGGGCGTCGAGTCGCGACCGCCCCGAACTCGCCGCGGTGCGCAAAGCTCTCGCGTTTGAGGCCCGCGCGCTCGGTCTCCAAGAAGCCGACCTACGAGAGATGAACGAATCCGAGTAGGCCCGTCGCCGGGGACGAGAGCCAGGCACCCGGTACCAGGTGATCGCAGTCTCACAGGAATCGTGTTGGCGCGATCGTCTGCCTCAAGTCGTTTCTTGCTTCCTGGCACACCACTTCAGTCGCGATGCGTTCTATCCGCAGCCTGCGCGGTGAGTGCGCGTTCGATTCCCGCGAGGTGCTCGATGATCATGCGGCGCAGCGCGGGCGCCGCATCGGGATTCGCATCGAGCCAGCCCGCCGTCGCGTCCCGTAACTGCTTGTTCGCGAGCGGTGCCGGGTAGAACCCGTCGACGATCTCCTCCACGATCGCGTGGCTCCGATTCTGCCAGATATCGAGCAGCGAGGCGAAGAAACGGTCGACGTACGGTGCCAGCAGCGAGGTATCGTGGGCTCGCAGGAAACCCAGCCCGCTTGCCCGGACGATGGCGTTGGGCAGGCCCGCCTGATCGAACACCGACGCCCACACGCGATCCTTGTCCTCGGGTGTCGGCAGCGCCGCACGGGCATGCGCCGCGGACTGGTTACCGCTCGCGGTGCGGTCGTCAGCGAGTGCCGCGTCGATCTCTTCGTGCGTTGCCCGGCCGCCTGCCGCGAGCGAGATCAGCAGCTCCCAGCCCAGGTCGGTGTCGATATCGAGCCCCTGCAGACCGGAGCGTTCGTCGAGGATCGCGAGCACCGTGTCGAGCTGCGCCTCGGTCCTCGCGATCTGCGCGAACGCCTTCACGAACTGGAACTGCAGGTCGCTCCCGGCCTCCGCCTGTTGCGCGAGCCGCCACAGCGCATCGGCCACGCGTGCGAGCGTCGCGTCGCGCCTCGAGGGTGCCACGTAGCTTGCTGCGGCGAGCAACAACTGTTGGAGGAGGGTGCGCAGCACCGTCGAGTTCGTCTCGGCGGAAATATGCGTCAGCACGATATCGACGAAACGGCTTGCGGGAAGCTCGCCATCGCGGGTCTGATCCCACAGGGTGCCCCACGCGAGCGAGCGCGCAAGCGAACTCTCGAAACCGCCAAGGTGCGCCGACACGGTCGCAAGCGAACGCTCGTCGAGACGCAGCTTCGCGTAGCTCAGATCGTCGTCGTTGAGCAGCACCAGGTCGGGCTGCTTCGACCCGACCAGTTCCGGTAGTTCGGTCAGCGCGCCGTCGATGTCGACCTCGAAGCGTTCGATGCGGCGCAGCGCGCCGCGATCCTCGTTGTACAACCCGATCGCGATGCGGTGCGGGCGCAGCGTCGGATACTCGGCCACGGCCGTCTGCTCCACCGCGAACCGGGTGAAACGCCCATCACGATCGACCTCGAATACCGGGCGCAGCGTGTTCACCCCAGCGGTTTCAAGCCACTTCCTCGACCACTCGGTCAGGTCCCGCCCGCTGCGCGCCTCGAGCTCGGTGAGCAGATCGACAAGCTCGGTGTTGCCGTACGCGTGCTTCACGAAGTAGTCATGCACGCCCCGCATGAACGGTTCACGGCCGACCCAGGCGACCAGCTGCTTGAGCACGGACGCACCCTTCGCGTACGTGATGCCGTCGAAATTGACCAGCACATCGTCCAGGTCCCGGATCTCGGCGACGATCGGGTGTGTCGAGGGGAGCTGATCCTGACGGTATGCCCAGGACTTCTCGCTCGCGACGAAGGTAGTCCACGCGTCGTCCCACTCGGTCTCCTCCGACACGGCCAGGGTGGACATGTACTCCGCGAAGGACTCGTTGAGCCACAGGTCGTTCCACCATCGCATCGTGACGAGGTCGCCGAACCACATGTGCGCGAGCTCGTGCAGGATCGTGATCACGCGACGCTCACGCATCGCATCGGTCACCTGACTGCGGAACACGTACGCCTCGGTGAAGGTCACGGCGCCGATGTTCTCCATCGCGCCCATGTTGTACTCGGGCACGAACAACTGGTCGTACTTCTCGAACGGGTACGGGTAGTCGAACTCCTTCGCGAAGAACTCGAACCCCTGCCGGGTCTTCTCGAAGATGTAGTCGGCGTCGAGGTACTCGCCGAGCGACTCACGGCAGAACACGCCGAGGGGAATCACGCGGCCGTCAGCATTCGTCAGCTCGGACCGCACCACCCGGTACG
>Ga0180217_1000906_pt1 | contig 38078 bp, 37 predicted proteins | sample eDN3rd37CBELigOP_FD_128521 | JGI IMG/M metagenome (GOLD analysis project Ga0180217, IMG submission 128521) | Enriched Organic Plus compost microbial communities from Emeryville, California, USA - eDNA 3rd pass 37_C BE-Lig OP (version 2) (version 2) ...
CCGCTGTTACGCGAGCGGGCATCAAGTTGGCACGTACGCCGAGGTCACACAGGCCGAATCCCTCACCTTCCTCAAACGAATGGGGGTGTTCGACCGGCTCGGCATCCCGCCCCGCGACGTCGATGTGTCCCTCTTGAAGGATCCGCGGCGTCGAACCGTCACGCGCACGATCGCTCGCTACCTGTTCGAGCTGCAGGACGAGGACCGGCAGCCGCTCGTCGACGGCGTCGCGTTCCGCAGCCGTCTGGGCGACGACATCCGCCTGTGGGCTGTGTTCGAGCGAAGCGAAAGCGACGCCAGCGAGCTCATCTCCCCCGCCGGCGAACCCGAGACTATTGCTGACGACCACCCAGTGTTGATGCGAGCATTCGCGATGCTCGGACTTCACTGGGCCGAGCATCGATGACGTAATCGGCCCTTGTGAACGGTTTTCTTTCTCGCCGCGCATGTGAGCGGTGTGGAGAGAGAACACCCTCGCAGACAGGTCCGTGCCGATCAGAAGAAGGCTCGGCGTATAGCCTGGCGCGAAAGAGTAATCGACGTCACGGTGATCCTCGCCGCCGTCACTGAGCTCAGTCGTCTGGCGGAAGCATGCATCGCCTTGGTGATGATTCTCGGCTAACCGCTGCCGGGTGGCGGGCGTGCTCGCGGAACTGTTTCAACGCGCTGGTATTTTGGCGGGCATGCTTACCGAAGTGGCCACGGCCGTCGCCACATCCGAGATCACGTTCTCGGCGTTGCCGGCAGCGATGTGGGTGTCGATCGCGTTGTTGGCCGCGGGCTACGCACGCACCCGTAACCGGTCGGCGTGGGCCTGGTTCATCTCGTCGCTCTTCCTGGGGCCTCTGGCCGTGTTCTGCCTTGTTGTTTGGCCGTCTATCCCCCAGCAGCACGCCACCCCAGGCGGCGTGGAGGCGAACGTCCGCTCAACGTCTCCGTAGCGTGAGCGACACCAGCGAGCGGCCGTGGTGATGGCAGCTGCCGGCCTCCTGGCGGATGCGGTCGCTGACTAGGACTCGGGGCGTCGTGTGCGTTCCGTTTCAGTCGGCGTTGTCAACGATCTCGTCCGAGTTGGGGTGTGGCCCGTTGAGTGTCGATTCGCTGCAGGGCGGGCTGTGTGTGAGCGCCCGTGGGGACGGTATCGACGAGCGCGGCGCCCGGCTCGCTGCGGGTCTTGTCCACCTCGAGTCGGGGCTGTGCCAGTCGCCCCTGGGCTTGTGCGTTCGCCGCTTCTTCTGCCGTCGTCCAGTAGACCTGATACCTCCTGACGGCCGGACATTGCTCAGCGAGAGCGCGTGCGGCGGTGGCCGGCTTCGATTGGCCGCCCTCTCCGTCGAAGACCTCCCGCGCGTATTCGCTGGGGACCCAGCGGCCACCGAGGTCGTCGCCCTCGCCGCGTAGGGCTTCGGCGTACTTCTTCTCCCAGCGCTGGCGGATTCGCTGTTCCGAGACCTCGTAGGGCACCTCGACGTCGATCACGCTGATGTCGTAGCCGGCTTCGCTCAGCTGCATGCCGAGGGCGACAGCGTCGGTCGCGTCGCTGAGCACGGTGTCGATGACGATGTTGTCTCCTTCGCCGATCGCATCGCGGCGGAGAGTCTTCGCGAGGTAGGACGACTCTTCGTGCACGAGCGCGGCGAGCTCTAGCGGGTAGAACCTCTCCCCCGCCGCTTCCAGTTCTCGAATCCGGGGCGGGACGATCCATTGCTCGTAGCTGCCGTCTGCTTGGGCTTCGCGTAGAAGCAGCTCCTTGAATTCGTCGGCATCGATGCTGAGGTATTCCCGGTCTTTCGCGCCCAGGATCTTCTTGCGGACCTCGCTCTTGCCCGCGCCGGGCGGACCTGCGAGCACAATGGCTCGACGCTGCTGGCGCACGCCCGGGGCGCCGTTGCGCACCTCTTCGATGAGTCGTTCGTGAAGCCGGTCTCTCGTAGGGGTGGGTGCACCGTCCACCCACCATGCAGGGTTGTTCTTTGTCGCCGTCGGCGCGCCCTTTGCGAGGGGCTGACCGGGCTTGGACAGCTCCCTCACCAGCTGCATGTGCTGGGCTGTCACGTCACTCGACACGGTCAGTCACTGCCGATGTACCCGGTGTCGGTATCGAACGACCTCGTCTCCAGGTGGGCTGCTCTGGCGTGACTACTGATCGCCGTTTTGCCGGGAGGGACACGGCTGACACTGTACTTCCTGGTTCGCCCGCGACGGGGGTCGTCGTCGCGGGCATTTTTCATCTCCAGCACGAACCCATCCTTAGCGTTGATGAAGATGCGCCCTCGCGTCGTCGTGACCTGAGCCCCGCCGAGCTCCTTCGCGATTGCCTGCGCCGCATATAGCGCCCTCTTCTTCGCGATCAATAGCTCTTGAGTCTTCGCGACTCCCCTGCTCGGCGACGGCTGTGAAGTTTCCTTCTCGCTAGGAAGGACCGTCTCGACTTCGGCCGGGTTGTGTCGGCGGTTGAACACCTCTTCGTAGACGTCGTCCTCGATGAGCCCATGCCGCCGCGCGTCGCTGACTTCCGACCAGGTGCCCGGGGGGTCGACGATCAGCGAGTCGTACCCGTCGGTGTGGCCGCCCTCTGCATACGGGAACCGCGTGAGCTCGTCGACGAGCTGGGCGCGATCGATGAGGCCGCCCGCGTAACGCTGACAGATTTCGTACGGTGTGGCACCGGAGAATCCTTCCTCCGGCATCGGCACTTTGCCTGCTGTACGAAGAGCGCTCAGCACTGAGGGCTGGGAGATCCGCAACCACTTCGCAATCTGCGTCTGCGTGTGGCCGAGTTCTGAAAGGCGGCGAAGTTCACGCCGGTAGTCGAGCTCGGCGATTTCCTTCCGCTGACGGGCCCGCACTGCGGCCTGCGCCTCTGCGGGGATCTTGGTGCTTGGCATGCTCTTGCCTCCCTATAGGACATTCTATAGTGCGTAGACGAACTACCGCGAGGGCCTGCGGGATTACAAGCGAATGAAGACGATCAAGCATCCTGCGCAGCGGTGACCTCCGGCATGCGGGCGCAGTACTGTGCCGCAGTACGGGCAGTGTGGCGTCGCTGCGGCTTCAAGGTCGTCTGAGCATCGAGTGAGCACGTTGGAGGGTAGGCGCGATTGCTCGCGCTTGGCGCAGGTTCTCCACGGGAGCAGGCTCAGGCTTCTCAGGTGCCGTTTTGTAGTCGGCCGATCCAGCGCGTGAAGGCGCCCTCGGCTGCTGACCTGTCGAAGTGCTCACCGAGGGGAACCCTGTAGAGGGGCATGCCGTCGACCTTGAGCTCGGCGTCGACGATGATCCCGTCGGCTCCGCCGCGGTAGACGGGCATCACGCTGACGATGTGGTCGGTGTTAACCCAGATCGAGGGGCGGCCGTCCTTGTCGGGGACAGGTATTAGCTTCATGGACGCCACTCCCCCGCGATCTGCTCGGACCCGTACGGTCAACATATCGGGGCGGGTCTGCGTCGACCATTTAGGTTGCAAGCGCGCCCGCGGCATTTACGTGGCTTCTGCCCCGGGGCTACAACCTGGTGGGGCGGCCTGCTGGGAGGTTGGCGGTGTCGGGCTGGAAGGGTTCGCCGTCGTTGTGGGTTGCTTCGATGCGGTGGATCTCGGCTTCGAGTGCGTTGGCGACGAATTCGCTGAAGGTGTCGACGTTCTCGTAGAACTTCGCGTAGCGGAAGGCGGCGCGTGCGCGGCCGCGGAGGGTCGGGTCGACGTCGGCTGCGATCTGGACGCGCGTGGCCAGCTTGGGTTCGGGCGTTGCCTTCTTGGGCGCGCGCGTAGCCTTTGGCTTGTTTGCCTTCGGCGTTTCAGGGGCCGGGACGGCGGGTTCGGTGACGTGGGGGCGGCTGGCGGCTTGGAGGCTGCTGGCTGCCCCCTGGGGGCGCCTGCGGGGCGCGAGGGGGACGTCGATGGTCCGGTCGGTGGTCTGGTCAGTCATGCGTTGACCGCCTCTCGCTGCTGCTCGCGCTCGACTAGGCGCTTCATGATTTCGGTCGTGAGGGCTACAAGGTCGTCAGCGACGCTGGAGGCGGTGCGGGTCACCCGCTCCCCCGCTGCTTCTCCCCTGCGGATGCGCCACCATTCGGGTTGCTTCTGCGCGTACTCGTCGAGTTCGTGGACGAGCTTTCCGAAGCGGCGTGCTTGCTGTGCGACCGATGTGGAGTGGCGGACGGACGCGTTGAAGAGCAGGGCTTCGTTGCCGACGACTTCGGCGATCATGCGGCGGGCTTCTTGCTCGACGCGAGTTGCGCTCTTCTCGACGTCGAACAGGACTACTCCGAGCAGGTCGAGGTCGGGGTTCACCGCGACGACGTGCTCGAGGCGTTCTGCGAGCTCCATGAGTCCGCGGCCGGTGCCTTCGTCGGCTTTGGAGGGTGCGAGCACCCAGCGGGCGGCACCGATGGCGGCGGTCTGGAGGCTTTCGTTCCCTGGCGGGCAGTCGAGCAGGATCAGGTCGTAGTCGCTGGCGATGGGGGCCAGGACGCGCGCGAGCGCGTCGCGGGGCTCGGTGCCGCGCTGGGCGGCGGCGAGGGCTGCGGCGGCGCCGTGTAGGGCCGCTCCCCCAACGATGACGTCGACGTTCTCGCGGACGTCGCGCAGGATTCGCACGTCGCCGAGGCCTTGCAGGGCTGCGGACAGTGACCGGCCGGCGTCGTCGTTGTCGGTGTCGGCGTAGCCGAGGTCGAGGCCGAGGTTTCCCTGTGGGTCGTCGTCGACGAGCAGCACCTTGTAGCCGCTGCGGCCCATGAGCCCGCCGATGTTGGCGGTCAGCGTGGTCTTTCCGACTCCGCCCTTGCCGTTGATGACGGCGATCACGCGGTCTAGCGTGCTGCGGTCGATCGTCTCTCGGCTCATCTGGTTCTCACATTCCTAGGATTGTTAGCAATGCGAGCGTAGTTAGCATTGCTGGCTTTGCGGGGATTGTGAGGGCGTGTCACATATCTAGCAACTCTCACATTGTTAACGTTTCTCCCCAGCATCACATTCCTAGCATTGTTAGCATTCCTACCGTTGTTAGGGCGGTTAGGAATGCTCACAGTAGCAAGGCGGGGGAGCGCGAGGGGGCGTCCCCCTCGCCCACGCGTGGTGCGGGTGGGCGAGGGGCGCGGGCTAGAGGGGTCCGATCCAGGTGGCGAGGACGGTGGCGCCGGTCTTGGTGTCGAGGGTGAGCACGGTTCGTTCGCCGCCGGAGGTGCTTCGGTAGTCGGGGTGTATGCGGCTCCACTGGTGGAACACGGAGGAGTCGAGTCCGAATCGTTCGATGAGGCTCCGCTGTTGTGGGCGGCTGTTCGCGTCACGGAAGTCGCGTTCTGCTGCTTCGCGCGTGGATCGCTCGGGGCCGACGGTTCCATCGGTGTAGCGGGCGATGTAGGTGGTGGGCACGTTGGGGTTGAAGCGGTTGTAGGCGTAGGTGTTGGCCGTGGTGGGTCGCATTGCGGGGTCCCTTCTCAGATGTAGCGGGGGTTCAGGGGAGTGGTGCCGTCGTAGTCGAGGGCGAGCAGCCAGGGGTTGAGCTGGTCGATGTAGATGCCCCGGGCGGTGGCGTGCACGGTGCCGGTGTCGTGGTGGAGTACGTCGATGTCGATCGCGTCGGCTGCGGTGAGGCTGATGGTTACGGCCATGCGGATAGCGGCTTCTGCGCGGTTGCCGTCGGGGTCGAGGGGCAGGATGTGGGCGTAGAAGTGGAGTCCGCCGAGGTTGTCGCGGCCGGGGACGGCGGTGAGGTGGATGCCGCCGAGGGACCAGAGAACGCCGATGTCGATCGCGTCACGGAAGTACTTGGCGGTCTCGCGGTGGTCGTCGGTGACGTTCGTGGCGCTGGGTGCTGTGGTGTTCATTTCCGTTTCCTCTCCTGTTCTTTGGCCCGAAGGCACGTAGTGCCGGTCAGGGAGGGCTGCCGGAGCGCAACTCGAAGGGCGGCGGGGGAGGGATTTCGGCGCGAAATGAGGGAGCACAGCGACCGCGCGCCGACAATCTCGGCGGAGACGGCCCGCGCAGCGGGCTTGCGTGAAGGTCGGCCGAGCGTAGACTGCCGCAGGCTTCGGGCCAAAGAACTGCGACGCGCAGCGTCGTGCCGGGGCGCGGAGCGCCGGCCGATCAGAAAGGACCGCGTGGCCCGTCACGCGCAGCGTCGAGCGGTTGCGGCCGTGGGCCTGGCCCGGAGCGGCGGTGGCCGCTCCGGCTCTTCCGCGCTTTCTGGGCGGCTTTCTTGGGCCGGGCCGCGCTTGGTGGCCCGGCCCTTGGGTTAGTGGGCTTCTGTCTTGGTGATTGCCAGCGCGACCAGTGGGGTTGCGATGGTGATCAGGTCGGCGATAGTGCCGAGGATGTCCGTGACCATGGTCACCTCCCTTCTCGCCGGATACCCTGCGGCGACTGCCGGGGGGGGGTGCGCCGGCTTCCACGCTGTGGGCGGTGAACCGTGGTGAGCTCAGTCGCCACAGGTGTGTAAGGCGTACGGGAGTGGCTGGGTGGTAGTCGTCTCGGTGTTGGGGTTCTCAGGGGCCTGTGGCCCTTGAGCCGGGGTCGAGGGGCAGGCGGCCCCTCGTCGGGGAGGGCGCTGGTGGTGCGCCCTCCCGTTCGGGTTAGTCGGCGTCGATCATTGCGGCGATCTTCTCGACGGGGCAGAGGGTGTAGCCCCAGCCCGCGAGTGTGCGGAGGTAGGCGGCGGTGTCGGCCTGGGGGTTTCGCCAGGTGTCGCGGCTGGTGTGTTCTTCGATGCCGCCGAGGACTATTGCGAGCGTGATGTGGGTGGCTCGGGTCGGGTGCGCGGTGAGGTGTTCGTCGATCTGGGTGCCGTAGGTGTTCTCGAGCCCGAGCAGGGTCTTGGCGAGGCCGTTGCCGCGGCTGAGGCCGTCGGAGACTTTGTGGCGGGCGGAGGCCATGAGCGTGGCGATCACCAGGGGCGCGTTTTTGGGGAGCGTCTTTCGGGAGATCAGCGACGCGAGCCATTCGCGGCGCACGGTTTCGGCTGCGTCCCACTCTTTGTTGTTGGCGATGAGGGTCTTTCGTTCGGCCTTTTGCTCGTCGGTCATGGGGCCCTTCGTGGCCGACTGTGTATCGGCGCGGAGAGTGAGGCCTGCCGCTTCGGGGTCGTCGACGTAGTACGTCACCTTGACGCTGTCGGCGTTCCAGGCGTTGACGTATACAGCGATTCCGGGCTTGCCGTCGATGTCTTCGGGCTTGGGGTGGTTGCCGTCGTGGTCGGTCACCTGGTGCAGCAGGTATGGGGTGGGGTCATTCCACGCGGGCGCCTGGCTGAGGATGCGGTGGCCTTTGGCTGCGTGCTCGGCTTCGGTCTTTTCGCGGAGTGCGGCTGCGGCGCGTTCGTTGCGTTCGCGCTGGACGGCGACGGGGTAGTAGCCCGGGTCGTTGATGGCGATCTCGGTGAGGCGGGCGACGACTTCGGGGTCGTCCTCGAACTCTATGAGGTCGGCGGCCTGGTCGAGCGTGAGGCCGACGTTAGCGATCAGGTTGGTGCCGGTGGCGCTGGCGGCGACGGTGAGACCGGTCTTGATGCGGTCGCGCTTGGTGCCGGTGCGCTTGGCGATCTGGGCGACGGAGAGTCCGGCGATTTCGAGTTGTTTCCATGCTTCGACGCGCTCGGTGTCGTCGAGGGCTGCGCGGTGCTCGTTTTCGACCAGCTGCTCGATGATGCGTCGGGCGGTGTCGTCGGTGCCGTCGATGACGTACACGGGCATGGTGGGCAGGCCGACTTCTCGGGCGGCGAGGGTGCGGCGCTGTCCGCCGCGGACGTTGATGTTGCCGTTGCTGTCGCGCCACCCGAACGGCGGTACGAGGATTCCGTTCTGGCGGATGCTGGCCAGGAACTCGGGGTCGAGGGTGACGCTGGTGCGCACGTTCGTCTCGATGACGATGGAGTTCGGGTCGATGTGCTCGATGGTGCCGGTGGGGGCGCTGGGGGCTGTGGTGCTCATGGGGCTTGTCCTCTCAACTCGTTCTTCCGGCGTGGTGCCGGGGCACGTAGTGCCGGTACCGGTGGAGGACGCGGAACGAGTGGAGCGGCGGTACCGGACTGAGCGCAGCGAGGGAGGATAAGGAGCCGTGGAGGGAGTGCAGCGTTCGGAGCCGGTTTAGGCTCGGAGGCCCCGACACCACAAAGGAAATTGAAGGTGCGGCCGTGGAGCGGCCTGGAGCGGCAGTGGCCGCTCCGTCCTGGTCCGGTTCGTCGCGGACTTCTGGGCCGCATCACAACTGGGCGATTTGTTCCGCATCAGCGGGTTCGGGCAGGTCGGACTGGGTGAGCCATCTCAGCGTGCTCGCAAGCTGTGGCTAAGCCCACGGTTGCAGCGGGGCTACCCCCTTTCCCGGTGCGTTGATGAGTGGCTACTTTGTGCGCCATGGCGAAGAACGACGAGGACCGATACGTGGTCCCGAATGCAGATCGCGGTGGATGGGACGTCATCAAGGAGCATGCTCAGCGCGCTTCTGGTCACTTTGATACCCAGAAGGAGGCGATCGACCGGGCTCGGGAGATTGTGGAGAAGAGTGGCCGGGGGAGGGGTGATGTGAGAATCCAGGGTCGTAACGGGAAGTTCCGCGACGCCGACTCCGGGACTCGTAACGAGACGGGCGCGAAGGACAAGCGGTAACCGGTCTCTGTTGGGCTGGGGGAGGTCGGTTGGTGCTTCCGGGTTCGTCGTCCGTGCCGCCGGCGGTGGCGCTCGCTCGGCCTGCTGCTCGGTTGCCCACCGCACGGGATGCGGCGCTCTGGTTTGAGCCGAAATGGGACGGGTATCGGTTGACGATCGTGCGCGATGAGCGCACAACGCTGTGGTCGAGGCAGGGCAAGGACCTCACCGTCTCGTTCCCAGAGATAGCGGCGGCCGCGGAGGCGGAGATTCCATCTGGCTGCGTGCTCGATGGGGAGCTGGTGATCTGGTCTGAGGGGCGGCTGAGCTTTGACTCGTTGCAGCGACGGGTTGGTTCGCGGGCTTTGCGTGCGAAGCAGTTGGGGAACGAGCTGCCGGCGTCCTATGTGGCCTTTGACCTGCTGGCGGTCGCTGGCCGTGATATCCGTCACCATGCGTTGTCGGTGCGTCGCGCGTTGCTCGAGGAGCTGGCATCGACCTGGACACCTCCGCTCTCTCTTTCTCCGGGCACTTTGGACCGAACCGAAGCGTTGGAGTGGGCGGAATCGATGGGAAACGCCGGCATCGAAGGTCTGGTGGCGAAGGCCCTGGACGCACCCTACGCAGCAGGGCAGCGGGAGTGGATCAAGGTCAAGCGACGCGACACGATCGATGTGGTCGCGGGGGCCGTGATCGGCCGGCGCTCTCATCCTGAGGCGGTCGTGGTGGGTGTATATGTCGACGGCCAACTGCGGATCGCGGGACGATCGACGGCGCTGCCTTCGTCGACGTCGCGGGCTCTGGGCGAGTTACTCGAAGCGCCGAAGGACGCGCATCCCTGGCCTGCCACAGTGGCGCCCGGAGCTGTCGATCGATTCAACGCGGGCCGAGATCCTGTCACCTTGACGCTGGTAGAGCCGATCGTGGTGGAGATCTCCGCCGACGCCGCCCGCTCCGGGTACTCCTTTCGGCACGCAGTTCGTTTCCTGCGGGCGCGACCAGAACTCGACGCTCGGACGGTCATCAGTCCCTGAGCTGTCAGCGTCTCTGACTAACCAGAGACGGACGAACGCCCCGGACCATCAGGAGAAGTCTGCGCTCAAGAGGCGTAGATGGTTTGAGGTCGCGCGGTTCCCCAGTAGGGCGCATCCCGACAAAAGCGCGCACCGCGTCGGGATGCGAGGAGAGCACGCACAGCCTGACAGATCTGCCGGACGTCATTCAGGACGAATCGTGCCGCGTGTCGCAGTCTTGTGCTATCCCGGGAAGAGAGGTTGCGGGGTCCGTGATCGGATGGGGTGATGTGATGGGTGAGGACTGGGTTTGCTCAGCTTGTGGTGCCGACGTGACCTTCTACGAAGTCGAGACCACGTCGTATGCAAGTCGCGCGCGGACGTTCATGCCGATGCCGTACGCGTGCTCCAACGGGAGGTGTTTCTACTCAGACCCGAGTCGCCGACCGTACGCCGGTTGGCCCGTCGAGCGTTCGGTGTGGCTATCCCGACAGACCAACGGCTAGTAGCTCACTGATCTGCCTCCTTCGGACTTGGCGTCACCGCGGCCCACGTGCCGACGAGTGCGCATACGATCCGCGGCCGCATCGATCTCCGAAGCGGTGAAGTACGAGCTGGCCTTCCCCGGGTGCACGTCCGCGGCGATCTCCGCCACCTCGAGCTCCCGGCGCCCGTCCGAACACCGTATTGGTCAGGCAGCGAGGGCGACTGCGGGGCGGAGTGCGCCCGCTTGGATGAGTTGGAGCGCTGCTCGATGGTCGCCCATGCCGTCGGGCCCCCGGGGGTAGCGGGGGAACTCTGGGCGGTCATCTTGGGGGAACAGGGCCACCTTGGTGGGGGAGCGGCGGCCCTTGCGTTTCTTGCCGGGCTTTCTCATCCACGTCATTTCCGCGCTCCACCAGGCCCATCGGCTGCGTTCGTCGTCGTATCGGTCGCGGCGTTGCGCAAGGTAGCCGGCCACGTGCAGCTGCTCGGCGACGGAGTCGAGTGTGGTGGGTGGCTCTGCACGCCAGCCGCCTTCGATACGACCGGCCAGTCCAGCAGTGGCGAGGCGCTCGAGGTGCTGCCGGACACGGTGGGCGGAGAGGCCGGTGCGCTGGGAGAGATCAGTCACGGTAGCGGTACCGGTTTGGGGGAGCTGCTGGTAGAGCATGCCTGCGGTGCGGCCCAGGCTGCCAGGTGCGGCGAAGGTGTCGTGGGCGAGTAGCTGCAGTCGGGTGGCGAGGCGCTGGGGGAGCAGGCTGGGCGGGGGTGGGGCCGGGCGCGCAAGCGCTTGTGTCCGGTCTTGTTCTCGGTCCTCTGTGGAGAACCGCTTGGACAGCCTGTAACGCTGCCCGTGGGGTGCGACGGGTTCACCGACTCGAACCAGCCATGCGGACTCCGGGGCACCTTCGACGAGCGGCGTCGTAAGCGCGCGGAGGGCGGTGTGCACGGTGGTGCGGCCGTAGCCGGTGTCGGCCGACAGGCGGCGGATGTCGGCTTCGACGATGGGCTGCGCGGACTGGAGCATGTAGAGGCAGATCGCGTCCAGCACGGCGCGTGAGCTGTAGGTGCCTCGGTGGCTGCGGGCCGCGCGGGATGACCGGTCGGTATCCCACAGCCCCGGCATGGCGTCGGCGCGCTCTTGCGCCCGCTGAACGGTGGCCGTGACGTTCTGCAGCCGTGCCCGGTACTCGGGGTCGTCTCCGGACTTCTCGAGCGGGTTCGCGGCCACGTACCGGACGGCCTTGTGCCATGCGGCCGTCAGCACACGCGACTGCTCGTGGGCGCTGCGCGGGATGCGGGCGCCGCCGCGGCCGCGGCGGGTGCGCGCGTGCTCGAGCGCGGGCCGACGAAGCAGCTCTCGGACGTCCGCGTAGGACCAGCGTGCGTGGGCGCATCCGGCGAGGATCGTGGTCAGCACGTAGGACGCGTCACCGTCTGGGCGTTCGTCGAGGAGCGCTGCGACGCGGGAGGTGAGGGGGCGCTTGAGGCCGCTCATGCGGGGGTGCCCGTCGGCGTCGACCGTCATTCCTCGAAGCGGGGCGGTGGCCGGTGCGGGCAGTTCTGCGCCGATGTCGACGAGGAACGCGGCGAGGTCGGCGATCGCTTCGGCGGTGACGGCGCGGCGGGTGAGCACGTCGGGGTTGCCGAGAGGTGTGGAGGCACCGCCAGAGCGGTGGGGTGCTCCAGGGGGGCGTACACAGCCGGTGACCGGGTTGCTGAGAGGGCTCGGGTCAAGGGACGGGAGCAGCTGCCCGGCGAGGTTCGCCAGCGCGCGGATGTCATCAGCGAGGATCGGTGCGTCAGGAGCGATCCACACATGCCGGCCGCCGGTAGGTCCGGACTGGCACACCAGGTGCTCGATGTTGAGCTCGTCGAGCCAGTGCGAGAACCGTCCGGCGTCGTAGACGGCGTTGCCGCGACTGGCGTCGAAGTCGAAGCAGAGGTAGTCGAAGTTGCGGCGGTCGCCCGACAGGTACATCGCCCAAGGCGCCGTCGGTGCCGGCGAGTCGATGCGGTGCTCGTGGTCGTAGTCGTTGAGGGCTTCACCGGTAGCGGTGCGAGCAGCCACGCGAACAGTCGCGCGCACCGAGAGCGCGCGCGTGATTTCCCACGCATCGTCCAGCGACACGCCGGTGAAATTGCCGGTTTCACCCTGTTTTTGGGTGCACTGAGCTACTATGAAGCCACCTGCTCTCGACGTTGGCTGCTTTCGATGTCGGTAGTGGGACACCAAGAGCTCGCCTCTGGGCAGTTCTTGAAAAATCGATCCGGTTAGTCGCCAAACTTCAGCGGACCGATGACTGACTCTCTTATCGCCCCTCGCCTCAGGCGGGGGGCGAAGTCATTTACGCGGCTGGTATAGGCAACGTCTCCTTCTGCGGTCGGGGAGAGGGGATCACGGGCAGCTGCCCGTTCTCGGCCTCGAGCATGTTGATGAGCGCTTCCATGTAGTAAGCGATGGAGACGCCGCTACGTGCGGCGGCTTCCTGCACAGCAGCGCGGGCCTGGGGCGAAACGCGTCCCTGGAGCAACACCGTGGGTGCGCCTTCCGCGCGACGTGCGCGGCTCTTGATTGCACTCATGCGCCAACCATTACGCAAGGTATGCATTCGGGCTCGGACCGTTCCGGCGTGTCGCGCGTAAATCCCCACAAGTGGGGGCGCGCTTAGCCCAGCAGGTATTTGGACAGTTCAGTGAAGTCGTCGCGGAACTGGTCGCCGGCCGCTTCGTAGGTGACCTGCTTGCCCTTTCGGAGCCCTTGTGGCTCCGAGGCGGCGACGTACCCCATCGCCTCGAGCTGTCCTAGGGCGGTCTGGATGGTGGGGGCCCCTAGGCCCGTTTCGGCCGCCAGGTCGCGCGCTGTCATCGGCTGCTGAGTGCGCATGAGCGCGCGCATGAGATCGAGTCTTGCCCGGCTGGAGACGGCCTGCCAGGCCAGGTCGGCCCGCTCAGGCATCAATTCCGATGCTTCTCGTAGGCGGGGCATAGCCCTCATTCTGCCGGAATTGCACTGTCTGCATTCGTTCCCCTTTTGTTCATGTTTTAGTCATGAGGTAACCTCATAATTAAATCATGAAATGGCGGCGCTGAGCGGCCAGGCCGGCTGTGGGACGCACTGAGCTTGTCCTCCATCTGGGGACAAACATTCGGCAGAACGCCCGCAACGTGGGACAGACTTCCACTCAAATGTTCGCATGGCGCACGTAGGCGGAGAGTGGGCCGTGACGATTGCGGCGGGTGATTCCCATCTGAACGCAAGGAGAAATATGACTGAGATGACGAGGGCGCGCCTGCATAAGCGGTCGCGTCGATTCGCCGGACAGGTGAGGAAGGGTGCAGCCGCGTTGGCGGCCCTTGCGATCGGTGCGAGTGCCCTGGTCGCAACGGGCCAGGCAACAGCGGCTACGGACGCGTATGGGGTGGGGGACCTCTCCGGGAACGTGATCGGCTGGCAGGGGAGCATGCGCACCGCTGACGGCACGTACGTGTTCTGCGTCGACCCGGGCACGGATTTCCCGTCAGGCAGCGATACCCGCGTGGGTTACCGGACGTCGTGGAAGGGCGTGGAGGGCGATCTGCTGGCGGGCGTGAACCGAGCGCTTCACACGATCGACGACAAGAGCGACCGCGACGCGGCCGCGCTCAACTTCGTGATCAAGCACGTGTTTGACCCGGATGCGATGTACCGCACGCACAATTACCCGAATTCGGGCAGTTGGCCGAAGGGTGACCTCGGCAAGTACATCGAGTGGGTGCTGTCGACCACGTACCCGAACGCAGCCGGCGGGTGGCGAGGAATCCGTGACCGCGCGCTCAACCTACTCGACATCGTGAAGAACACCGATGCCGCCACCGCGGATCCCGACGGTGGCACCGGCAAGCTCGTCTTCACTCTCGATAGCCGAAACCACTACAAGGGCACGGTGGTGATGGATGGCACGGCGGATTCGACGGGCACGATCACGCTGACCAATGGTGTGTTCGCGGACACGGGTAAGGCCAAGCGCACCGGCGCGAAGGAGGGCGTGAAGTACGCCGTTCAGGGTGTGCCGACAGCTGACGGCAAGCCGTACAAGATCAGCGGCGTGGGGGAGTTCACCGCTCCGGGCAAGGGTGGCTATCTGCCTGAGGTTGAGCTGTGGACCAACCCTGAGCAGAACATGGTCGCCAAGGGCCGGAAGGTCACGGTCGAGCCGTTCGACGTGAAGGGCTCGGACCCGACGTCGCGCACGTCGACGTTCCGGCCTGTGCTGACCAGCCAGGCGGCAGCGTTCGCGAAGGACGGTGTGCTGAAGGACACACTCACCTTCTCCGTCAAGGCTGATGCCGACGGCGTGAAGAACCCGTGGGCTTCTGACGAAGAGGGCTACCTCGACGTCGGGTTCAAGGTCACCGCGTTCGGCCCGTACGCGACGCCGCAGAAGGAGGTCAAGGACGCGCCGACGGATGCGCCCGTGGCCGGTTCCACCACGACTGTGGTCGCCGGGCCGGAAAAGCCCGTGACGGTGTCGATCCCTGACGTCAAGCAGGGCGGCTACTACACCTTCGTCGCGGAATACGACCCCGCAACCACCCCCGCTTACACAAGGCGATTCCTGCCGGCGAATTACGCCTGGAAGCACGCTTTCGGCATGGCGGAGGAGACGACGATCGCGCCCATGAGCGTGGCGCTGTCTTCGCAGGTTCAGGCGGCGGAGGTCGCGTTGAACGGCCGCGGTGATGACGCGGTCATCGTCGAAGCGGACGGTCACTGGCTGACGACCCGCGACGGTGCCGGCAACGTGCCGGTCGTCCTCACGGGCGAGTACATCTACCTTCCCGAGAAGCTCGGCGACGTGGAGCCGACCGCGGAGCTGCCGGACGGGGCTGAGGTCATCGGCCGTGTTCGGCTGACGGTGACCGAGCCGGGCACCTACTACGCGAAGGATGCCGACGGGTTCGACGAGCTGTCGGTTCCGGCGACCGCCAAGGGCCGTATGACGTGGCGTTGGTCGGTGCTGGAGGATGAGCAGCCCGCTGAGGTGGCTGGCTTTGTGAAGGGGTCGGCTGAGCTGATCGCGGAGCCCACCCAGACGCAGCAGATCGCCGTCCCGGAGATCGAGACCCAGGCGCAGCCGTCGGTGAAGCCGGGGGAGACGATGAGGGACACCGCGATCGTGTCGGGCACGCTCCCCGAGGGCGGTCTGAACCTGTCGTTCGGTGCGTATGACGTGCCGTTCGGTAAGGACGGTCAGCCGGTGTGGCCGGGCGAGCCGGGGGATTATTCGGGGTTCTGCACGCCGGAGAACCTGGTGTGGGATAACCACGGTGACCCGCAGCTGGTGACTGAGCCCGGTGAGTACACGTCGCCGGAGGTCCCTACGGACGAGTACTCGATGACCCTTTGGGTGGAGCGGGGTTCGTCGGTGCCGGGCGAGGGTGGCGAGCCGGAGACGATCGTCGAGGGCGAGTGCGGCATCCCGAACGAGACCACGTATGGGATGAAGGTGGGCACGCAGGCGCTGGTGTCGACGGGGGAGCGGTTCGCGAACCCGGGTGACGAGATCTGGGACACGGTGCGCCTTGAGGGTGCGCTGCCCGAGGGCGCCCAGGTGAAGGTCGACCTGTACCAGTGGACGGGCGACGCGTCCTGCACCGAAGCGACCCGCGTGTGGTCGAGCAAGCCGGTCACGATCGACGGCGGCATGTTCCGCGACGGTGTGACGGTCGACCTGGCCGAGCACGGGCAGAAGTTCACGGTGCCCGCGCTGGCCGACGGCACCCGGCTCGGGTTCGTCGAGACCACTGTCGACAGCGATGGCCGTGTCATGTCGACCGGCGTGTGCGGCGAGGAGTCCGAGACGGTGACCGTCGTCGTTCCGCAGGTAGGGGCAGCTCTGGCCGCGACCGGTGGCCGCAGCGACAACATCCCCTACCTGGTGATGGCTGCCGGTGGCCTGCTCTCGCTGGGTGGCATCGCGATCGTCTGCGCCGCGGTGCTGCGCCGTCGCCGCCTGCTCACCGAGCAGGGATAACGGCACCTGCTGGGAAGGCTCTGGCGAGCGATCGTGCAAGCACGTCGCCCGTCAGAGCCCCCGGCCCGCCCGTCAGGGCGAACCCCACAGGACCGGTCGCCGGAACTTCCAGGCACCAAGCGACCGGCATCCGTGCCGGGGGTCCGTAAAGGATCCCCGGCACACAAAGGCTACGAAACGAAGGACACGAGATGAACCCCCACACTGACTCCCCGGCCGAGGCGCCGGTCGATGCTCGTAAGCGACGGAGCTTCCGGGCGCAGGCATGGATCGGCGGGGGATCGTTCCTGGTTGTCGCCGCGCTGGTCGCCGGCACCGTCGCGTGGGCGGGACACGCCGCGCAGGAGAGCGCGCCGAGCATGGAGGAAGCCCGCGGCCGCCACTCGGCAGCGGTCGCCGCTCTGAGTGCGCTGTCGGCCGACGCGGAGGCCGCGCGGGCCCGCTATGTCAAGGCGTCCGAGCGGGTCGGGCAGGTCATGGCAGACCTCGATGAGACAGCCGACACCCTCGCGCCGGGATTGGTCGAGCCGCGGTCGGCGCTTGCGGATGTCAGTGACGCGGCACAGCAGGTGGAGCAGGCGCTGTCGGCCGCCGAGGATCTGACCGCCGGGGTGACCCAGGTCTTCGTGGCCGAGGTGCAGGCCGAGGAGACGGACGTTGATGAGGTTGCGACGTCGTCGACGGTCGAAGAGCTGACCGAGGCTGCAGCGCGGACAGAGGCCGCCGCTGCGGACGCTCAAGCCGCCGTGAAGACGTACCGGGATGCCACCGGGTCGCTGACCGACGCGGAAGCGGCGGCGAAGAAGACGGTGACCGCGCTGGTGAAAGCCGTGATCGCCAAGAGCGCCACGGTGAAGTACCCGAAGGCGGACAAGGCTGCTCGGGTCGCCTTGGCGAAGGCGAAGAAGAAGGTGGCCGCGCTGACCGCCGGCGGTGGAGTGACCAGCATCTCCCGCACCAATGACACGTTGCGCTCGTACGCGAAGGCGGTGGCCCGCGCGAAGAAGTCGCACAACGCGAACGTCGCCAAGGCGAAGCGCGACACCACGACCACCCCCGGAACGCACCAGACCACCGACAACAACACGACCCGTAACAGCTCGAGCTCGCACGGCTCGTCGACGTCCCGCTCCGACTCGAAAGCCTCCGGATCGAAGAGCTCGCCTTCCAAGGGATCGAAGAGCTCCGGCTCGAAGGCCTCCGGCTCCAAGGGCTCCGGCTCGAAGGGCTCGAGCTCGAAGGGCTCGGGTTCGAAGGGGTCGAGCGAGCCGGCGTGCTACGGCAACCAGGAGCATGCGTGTGAGAAGACGCCCCCGACGTTCAGCACCAACTCTGACTTTGTGGGCTACGCCAGCTGCCGTGGCCGCGGACTCCTGGAATCTCACAACGTGGGGTACGGCGGCCGGTCGCTGACCGGCGGCAACAACTTTGACTTTCCGTGGTCGGCGTACGTGGAAGGCCCGACCGTGTACTACGTGGCGTGCCGATGACCACGCTGACGAGCTTGAACGAAACGGTTACCGTACGCGGCCTGGGCTCACACGCCCGCGTCGTGGACAGGGCTGATGCGGCGTGGTGGCTGCTGCGTGTGGCCGTGCCCGATCTGCTAGGTCTCGTGCCGGCCGAGATCTCTCGGAAGAAGGCGAGTGCTGAGGCGGCGACCATCCTCCGCTCGGATGGACGCTTGCGGTTGCAGAGTCTGCAGCTGGACGGGTGCCCCGAGGATGTGCTGAAGCAGCTGCGCTCGGCTCGTAAAGAGATCGCGGCAGATGCGGACCGTCTGAGCGATTCGCTGGCTGTCCTGCATGGTCGCGGTTCCAGGTTCCTGCAGGAGTACGGGTCGTTGCGCAACTTGCTGGAAGTGGAGTTCCCGGCCCTCCTCGGCGCGGCCGATGCCGCACGGGACTTGCCGGGTGTTGCGGACGTCGCGATCCCGGCGTATCGATGCGCGGTGCTCGCTATCTGTCGGTCACTGCTGTTCGCGCAGCTCTGCGGTGATCACCGCGTCATCCCCGCACAGGTGTTGGCGTCGTACCGGAGGTCGCTGTCGGCGTTGAGCGCCCTCGCGGAAGGGTGCGCATGAGTAACGGCAACTCATCGGAGGCCCAGGTGTCCGTACGTCTCGCGCGTGAGGCGCGACGGGCAGGGATTTGGGCCGGGGTGTTCGTGGTGGCGCTGGTCGGTGTCATCGCGGTTCGCCTCTGGCTTTGACGTCGACGTGGACCACAACCGCGCATCGCGCAGGAACGGAAGAAGAGCATGAAGAAACGGATAGCCCTGGTTGTTGCCGCGCCGCTGGTGGGAGCCAGTCTTATCGCGGCAGCCGTGATCGCAACGAACCTGGCCGGCAACGGTGAGCCTGTGCCTCCTGTGGCGTCTCCGGGTGCCACGTCGCGGCCGCCGTCGACGGCTGCCCCGGAGGCGACAGCACCGCGCGGCGGGGTGGTCGATGAGTCGGTGAGCGAGCTTGGCATGGTGCCCGAGCCGATCACCCGAGACATCGAGGTGTATGCCGATGCGGCGTTCCGCGCGTTCGCGACCTACGACACGACGAAGACGACGCGCTCAGAGTTCATCGGTCATCTGAAGACGTGGTTCACACGCGACATGGGGATCCACAAGCCAGAGGACCGGGTCAGAGCGCTCAAGCACCAGCGCAGCGCGCTCTATGACCGGGTCGACGGTCTGCAGATGTGGGACGGGCTGACTTCCACTCGCGGTACGGCTGTGGCCCGGGTCGACGGACCTATTCGCTACTCACGGCATGACGAGGATCCGACCGGAGACATGCGGTGGGCAGACGGTGATGTGACGGTGACGTACACGCAGCATGATGGTGGCGCGCGTCCGGCCGTGCAGGAAATCACGATGCCTATTCGTGCGCTGATTCTGTGTGGGGCGGAGACGGACCCCACGCCCGGGTCAGCGCAGAAGTCCGGTGATTGCAAGCTGGTCCGGATCGTCTCGGCGCGTCCGTGATGGCCGCTCCGGTGGCGGCCAAGGCCGCGGTCGCGGTCGGCAACTCGAAGGCGGGGCGAAGGCTCCTCGGATCGATGCTGCTGCTGGCGGGCGGGTTGTCGTGTGCCGTCGTCGCCCCGCTGGCAGCCCCGCCGGTGATGGTGCTTGCGGTTGCTACTGCCGCGAACACGGAGACGCAGCCGACAGGTCCCGTCGACGACGCGCCGACGGTCGTCGGCGAGTGGGGCCTGCCGCTGACGAAGCCGTACTCGCATGGCCGTGGCTTCGGGTTCTTTCCCGTTCTGGGTTGCCCGATGTGCAAGTCGGACCACAACGGCGCCGACATCTCAAAGCCGTGCGGCGCCCCGGTGCATGCCGCCGCCGGCGGAACCGTGACCCGTGCCGGCTCGTACTTCGACTACGGCAACGCGGTCTTCATCGATCACGGCAATGGGATCGAGACCGCTTACGGGCATCTGCAGTGGGGCTCGGAGCGATTCAGCGCTGGCGATTCGGTCGACGTCGGCGAGGTGATCGGCACTGAGGGCACCACAGGTGTCTCGACCGGATGCCACCTGCATTTCGAGGTGTGGGTGCACGGCACCCGCACCGATCCCAAAGCGTTCCTTGCCGGCCTCGGCCTGGAACTTTGACCACTCACAAAGGAGAAGCAACATCATGTACGAATCTGTGATCACCGTTCTGGCATCGAGCGTCCCCGATATCAAGCCGAACTACGACGCCCCCTTCTTCAAGGCGTTCATGCAGATCGTGTCCTGGGTGCTCGGAGCGGGACTGCTGGCGTCGTTCGTCGCCTTGATCCTGTGCATCGCTGCGATCGGCTTCAAATCGGTGTTCCCCGAGAAGGTGCGAAGCCTTGCGGTTTCCGCAATCGGGTGGGTGTTCTTCGCGGTCGCGGCGCTGGGGTCCATCTCGGGGATCTTCCAGTGGCTGGTCGGTTTCGACCTGGGCTTCTGATGAGGATTGGTCGCTTCGTCGCCACTGCTTTCGTGGCGGCGGCAGTGGTGCTGGTCTCGGCGGTCCCCGCGGCCGCCGAGACCGGTCCGGCACCGGTGCCGTCCGAGGTGAAGCAGCTTGGTCTTGTTGAGGGGCCAGGGTGGGCGGAGCTGGACGGCGTGGAGTGCGAACGCTCCGGCAATCAGGTGACGTGTTCACCGAAAGATCCGGATGACAACAAGCCGTCTCGCTGCTTTCTCGGCGTCGAGCTCGGGTCAGATCTGGTGACGGTGTGCACCACGTACGAACCGACCGCGACGGCCCTCCTCGCCGCTGACGGCGCGAAGGAGGCGAAGCAGGAGTACGGGTGCTCGTTCGGTGATGTGGTGTGCATGTCTATGGAGGCGTGGGGCCGTGGCCTGGCGATGAGCACCACTGGGATGATGTTCGCTCTGGTGGAGTCGACCAGGTTCGACACATCGGGTGTGCTTTGGGACGCGGCGACCAACCAGTGGTCGTTCTGGGCTTGGGCGGTCCTGGCCATTGTGTTCTTGTCGACCGTGTGGGGGATTGCCAACGCTGCGTTCGCCCGCGATCGCGACAACGTGCTGCTAGTGCTTCTGCGCTCGAGCTTGGCTATCGCCGCCATCCCGATGTCGTTGTGGTTGACGGGCGAGTTCGTGAATGCCGTCGACCAGCTGGTGGCGTACAGCGTGAAGTCCCGTGGTCTTCTCGGCCTGATCGCTGAGCTGCAGGACGTGATGTTCGCAGGAGGCCAGGCCAACTACTTCTGGATGTACACCGTGTCGATGCTGCTGTTCATCGGCATCTTCCTCGCCCTCTTGGTTTTCTCCTTCCGCAATATCGCGTTGGCGGCGCTGATCATGGTCGGCCCGCTCGCGTGGATGCTGTTCCCCGTTCGCGGTATCGGCCGACAGTGGGTCATCCGCTACTTCTCTGCGCTCGCGACGTTGCTGCTGACCGGGCCGCTGACGATGAGCTTCCTGATGCTGGTGCTCGACGGAATCGGCCGTCTGGAGACTCTGTGGGACCCGGCCACCCTCCCGCTGCTGATCGGGCTGATGCTGATCGCGTTCGCTCCGATGGCGGTGTTCGGCCTGTTCTCGTTCCTCGGCGCTGCCGCCGCTGACGCTCTCGGTTCCCGGATGGGGGACTCCACGCGTCGAGTCGTTCAGAGCGGAGCACGCTCCGCCGTGTCGCGGATCCCTGCTCCTCGGATGAACGCCGCACGTGAGCGTGCTGCGGGTATCGCGCGAGAGCGGGCCGGGCGGGAAGCCCAGAGGAATGCCACGCCTGCGACCCGGACGCCGGCCGCGCAGGGCAGACCTGCCCTGCAGCAGTCGCCGGCGTCACCGAAGCCGACCGCGCCGACCGGCACGCAGGCGAAACCGTCACCGACCCCGAGCCCGGCTCCGGCCACGCCACGCCCGCCGCAGTCGGCAGGACCGGCGACACCGAACCCTCGTACACCGCCGGCGCCGACACGTCGCGCCGCACGGCCCCAGGAGTAAACGATGAGCACGACGCTGGATCGCCCTGTCCTTCTCGCACAACGGAACCGTCAGGGCATAGTTCTTGGCCTGGATGCGAGCCAGGTCGTCACGATCGGGCTCGCCGCGGCCATCCTGCTGCTCGCGTCCATTGGCAGCGGCCCGCTCGGCGCGCTGGGCGCGTCGGCGTTCGCGCTTCCGCTTACAGCGGCCTCTCTCGTGCGTATCGGGGGGGTGCCGGCGCCCCGCATGGCGATGCTGTGGCTGATGAAGCGGGTGCGTCACTCGGTGCAGTCCGGGACGGTGCAGCTGCAGCGTCCGGAAGCGCCGCGGGTGCTCGGCACGCTGAACCTTCCCGGTCACCGCGCCAACCTGCAGGTGTGGGAGCTCGAGGAGTTCGCGGTGGTCTACGACCCGACCGAGAAGACCGCGTCGGTGACGGTCGAGCTCGAGGTGCCGGGCTTTCTGATGAAGGACCCGGCGCAGCGCGGAGATCTCTCGGTGCAGCTGTCGCAGGTGCTGGCGACTTTCACCCAGCGTGAGGGGATCAAGCGTGTGATGTTGCAGGAGCGCACGCACTCGTCGACGTTGCGGCCCGCCAGAGACCACTACACGAGCGTTCGTGAAGCGTCCGGGATGGCGATCCCGGAGGCTGTGCTCCGCAACTACGAGCAGGTCATGGACGCGGCCGAACCGTTCGCGGTCGCTCATCGCAACTTCATCACGGTCACCCTCGACCTCAGCGCGTCGAGCAGGCAGATCGCGGCGCTGGGACGCGGCCGCACCGGCGTGCAGGCGCTCGCTCAGTTGGAGGTGCAGACGCTCGTCGACGGGTTGACCGCTGCTGGCATCGAGGTTCGCTCCGTTCTCGGGGCACGCGATCTGGCGGCCCTGGTGCGTCTTGTTGTCGACCCGGAGTCGGCTTCCGACATCCAGAACCGCACGGGTACGAACGCGGGCGTCGCTTTGTCCGGCATGGGCCCGGCGTATTTGGAGGAGCCGCGCGGAAAGAACGGCGTCGTGCTGACCGACTCGGCAGCGCATACGACGATGTGGATCCACGAATGGCCGCGGTCCTCTGCAGCGGTCGGATTCGTTGAACCGATCGTGTTCGCACGGCACCCGGTCACCCATCGAGCGATCAGCCACATCTTCTCCATCGTGATGACGCCGGTCCCGGTGGCCAAGGCCTTGAAGAAGGTCCAGAAGGAGAAGGACGCCTGGAGCAGCAACGAGAAGCTGCGCGCCCGTCGGCAGCGCAACGACAACGCGGCCGACAACGCGGACTGGATCGCGTTGGAGAACCAGGAGAACGAACTGGTCGCCGGCGACGGCAAGTTCTCCTATTGCGGCTATCTCACTGTCTCCGCTGAATCCGAATCGGAGCTCACCGAGTCCGTTGCTGGCATGCGCAGCGCCCTCTCGCGGGCGGGGATGGAAGCCCAGATCCTCTACTGCCAGCAGGCCGAAGCGCTCATGGTCAACGCTCTCCCGACCGGATTGGGGATGAAGTGAGCAAGCACGCGATCGTCTTTGAGGAGGCCGGGCTCACCCGCCGGGAGCTTCGAGCGCGACGCCGTGAGCTGCGCGCAGCGTTGTCGGTCGCGGAAGAAGGGGTGAGCCGCGAAGAGGCTGAGCTGCCTGCCCCGGCGGTCCCGGGACGGTTCGGCCCTGGCCTCCTGGATGGCGGGTACTGGAACCCAGTGCGCCTACGGGTCGCTCCGCACGAGTCGACGTCACGGCACCTCGCCGGCATCTACCCGTTCGTCGCGGATACGAGCATCGGCCACAAGGGGCCGCTGCTCGGCGTCGACCTGAACGCGGACGCCCTTTTCCACTTCTCCCCGTGGGACAGCTACGCAGACGAGTCGGAGCGTAAGACGCTCTCGACCAACATTCTGGTCGCGGGAGGCTTCGGGTCGGGGAAGTCCTCGACGATCAAGCAGCTTGTGACGCGATCGCTCGCTTACGACTGCCAGGTGGTTGTGCCCTCGGACTCGAAAGCCGAGTGGGTGCCGGTCGCTGAGGCGTGCAAGGGGTTGGTGATCCGGATCGGCGGGGGGTCGGCCGCTCGGTTGAACCCGCTCGATCGGGGTCCGCGCCGCACCGGCTCCACGGAGGAAGAGGACGAGCGTGAGGTCTCAGAACGCCGTTCATCGATCCTGCAGTCGCTGGTGGAGCAGACGGCCCGCAAGTCGTTGACGGCAGGCGAACTGGTGGCGATCGAGGAAGCACTGCGGCGCGCGTGTCACGCGACCGGGGACAGGCCCACGCTGCGGGCCGTCTACCTCCAGCTCGAGCAGATGAGCGCCGAGCGCTCGGACCTCGCTGCGGCCGCGAAGGACAGCCGGTACGTGTTGCGACGCTTCGTCGACGGCGACCTTGCCGGTCTGTTCGAGGACGAATCCACAGTGCAGTTCGACGATTCGGCGCCGATGGTCGTCGTCGATACGAGCGAACTGTTCAAGCGCAGCGACCTGGTCGCACAGCTGGTGTCCACGTGCACGACCGCCTGGATTCAGGCGGTCATCTCCGACAAGGACGCCCGTCGCCGGCGTTACATCGTCCGGGAGGAGGGGTGGCGCGATCTCGCCTCGGTAGCGCAGCTGCGGATGTTCGAGCAGTGGCTCAAGCTCTCCCGCGATTACGGCATCAGCAACATCATCATCATTCACAAGCTGCGCGACCTGGAGGATGTCGGTGCGGAGGGCTCGGAGGAGCGCGCGCTTGCACACCGGATTCTCGGTGACATTGAGAACTTCTTTCTGTTCCGTGTGAACCGGCAGGAGCTGGAGCACTTCCGCAGCCGGCTTCCCGGGGTGGATGTGGATCTGACGGCACGTCTGAACAAGGGCGTGTTCCTGGCTGTCATCGGAAAGTTCTCGTATCTGATCGATGCGTTCGCGACCTCGACCAGTTGGGAACGGGCGCTTTTCCTCACCGACGCGGCGATCACCAGTGACGACCTTTCGGTGGATGCCGAGCTGTTGGAGGCGGTGTGGCCGGAGCCGGTCGATGATTCGGTTGCCGGGTGGCTTGACGCGTTGAACGGCGGTATCCGATGACTGCCTCGGCGCGGCCGCTGTTGCAGGCCCATATCGATGGACGCACGGTCACGCTCATGCTGCCCAACGGCGGGCGTGAGCAGCATGCTGCGGGCGGCAAGCAAGATCCCCGTGCCGTGGCGGTGCAGCAGGCGCTGAGCCTGGCACTCAGTCTCGGCAGCGATGTCGAGATGCTGACCTCTGGCGATCACGGCGACCACCATCTTCTGATTGCCGTTGATGGGCGGATCTCCCCGGTTGAGCTCGAGCCGATCGTGGTCGCACAGGAGCCTGCCTACGAGGCGGCCAGCGCCGGCGGCGGGGCGAAGGTGACGCGCGAAGGACTGTCGCCGGCACTGGAGATCTTCACGACGAGCGTGCACGACAACCTCGATGCGGACACTGTGCTGCGTCGTCAGCCTGATGCTGGCTCGGTGTTCGACGACGACGGGGAAACGGTGCTGGTCGCTCGCGGCCCGCACGCGGTTCTCACCTTCGATGACGGCACCGTTCTTACCGCTCGCGGACCGCTGACGATTGGTCGTCGCCCCGTGCGGCCCTCGCGTACGGGAACGATCATCCCGATCGACGACCCGTCGGGGACGATTTCCCGTCGTCATCTGTTCGTCGACCTCGCGGACGGCTGCTGCTGGGTGACCGACCTCGGTTCAGCAAACGGCACCGCTCTCATCCGCGGGGATAGCACGGTCGATCTGCTCCCGCATCAGCGGATGCCGCTGGTAGACGGTGACCGCCTCCTGCTCGGCGACCGCGAGGCGATTGTCACTCTGGAAGGACTTGCAGGATGAGTCGCCATGCACGATCCCTGGCGTTGACGGTGTTCGTTGCTGTTGCGTTGCTTCTGGCGGTCATCACGGCCGCGATCACGGAAACGGTGACCGCGGCCTCGTGCGGTTCCGGTGCGAAGCCGCGCCATATGTTCGCCGGGATCTGGCTTGCCCTCTCCGGGGACCCTTCCGTGTTCGCTACTGCCGGCGATTGCGTGCTTCCGGTGACCCTCATCCGCGTGCTCGATCTCCTTGCCGCACTCGCCCTGCTGCTCGCGCTCATTGCCGGGCTCATGATCGTCGTCCGCTACCGGCAGTCGGATCACTACTTTGTGACGCAGCTGCGGGCGCGAAACGGGTTCGCGTCTCGCAGCGAAGTCCGCAAGCACATGTCCGCTCGAGCAATGCTGCAACGGGCCTCGTTCCTTCGACCCGGGCTGACCTCACCTCGCCCGACGGATGTGGGCTGGCGGGTGGGTCGCAGCGGCGGTCTCGACGTGTTCGTGTCGATCGAGGACTCTCTGGCACTGGAAGGACCTCCTCGCTCGGGGAAGGGGTTCCGCGTCCTCATCTCAGCGATCTTGGACTGGGCCGGGCCGCTGATCACGACGTCGACGACCACCGACAACCTGACCGCCACGATGCACCTGCGCGCGCAGCGTGGTCGCGTATACGTGTTCGACCCGCAGGGGCTCTCTGGGGTGCGCGGGCGAGTCCGTATCGACCCGATCGCCGGTTGTGAGGATCCGCTGGTCGCGATGCAACGGGGGACAGCGATCGTCACCGGTACGGCGCTGGGCGCCTCATCAACGAACCAGGAATGGGCGCAGGCGGCAGGCACGATCCTCGCGCGACTGCTCCACGCGGCCGCCGTAGGCCGACGCACGGTCGCTGACCTCTACAACTGGGGTTCGACGCCCGGTCTGGCGCAGGCGGCCGTCGACATCCTCCGTGCTGACGGAGCACCCGGCTGGGGAGAGAGCCTCGACGCGATCCTCTCCGGAGACGAGAAGCTGCTGTCCAACACCTGGTTCGGTGTGCAGGGCGCAGTTGCCCCGCTCGCGATCCCGGCGATTCGCGAATCGCTGATCCCCTCACCTGGCGAGCCCACCTTCGATGCGGACGAGTTCCTTGCCGGCGAGAACACGCTCTACCTGCTCGGTTCGGCATCCGGCGCCGGGGCCATGGGCGGGTTCTTGTCGGCGATCCTCGACGACATCGTTGAGGTTGCCAGGCGGAAGGCGCTGGCATCTCCGAACGCCCGCCTGCAGCTACCACTCGGGCTGATCCTCGACGAGATCGCGAACATGTTCCGCTGGGCCGGTCTCCCGCGGATCATGGCGGACGGCGGCGGCCGAGGCATCTGCACGTTCGTTGTGCTGCAAGCACTGTCGCAGGCCGAGACAGCTTGGTCGCGCGCCGAAGCAGACACGATCTGGGCGGCCGCGACCGCGAAGGTGCTCCTGGGCGGGGCATCGCAGGTCGCTCACCTGCGCGATATTGAGGCGTTGCTTGGACAGCGAGAGCGCACCCGCGAATCTCTGTCGTGGAGCACCGCACATGCGGGCGTGAACTCGAGCGAACAGCACGAGCGGCTTCCGCTGATGTCGGTCGACGAGATCCGCCGCATGCCGCAGAGCATGGGCCTCCTCGCATATCGCAATCGCCGCGGCGTTCTGCTTGATCTGGCCGGATGGGACGAACGTGCTGACGCCGGCGACATCCGACGCGGCAAGGCCACCGCTCAGGCGGAACAGCTCGAGGTGTTCCAGGAGCGTGCACGGTGAGCAACGGGCGAAAGAGCGGCCGCGGAAACCGGTACCGGAGCGGATACCTCCTCTCGGTCGAGTGGTTCATGCGCCGAGATCTCTGGTTCCAGGTCGAGCAGCGGCACAGGGGAGCGCTGGCGTGCGCCGGTTGCGGCCGTCTCGCGGCTCGACGCGACCTCGAGCTGCACCACATCGACTACCGGGGAGTGGTGCAGCGCGGCGGCCGCTGGCTCGCCTGCGAGTCTCATGACGACCTGACAGCGCTCCACCCGCGTTGCCATGAGCTCCTGCACCGGCTCATAGACCGCGACCGTGTCCTTCGGTATCACCGGTCCCGTCAAGCAGCGACCGCGATCGCGCTCCGACGGCTCCGCGCATCGATCGGAGGCGGCTCCGATGCGTGACGGCATTCCCGACATGGACGTTGACGACCTGTTCGAATCCGCCGACCGGTTCGACTTTTCCGACCGTGACGGCGACTCCGCCCCGCTCGGCGTGCACATCGTCAACTGGCGGGACCAGGACGACGATCTAGCGGCCGACGCGTGGGACTCGCTGCGCAGCTGGGTCGAGTGGTTCCTCTTCCGCTACGACGTCCCCCCGACACTCATCCCGGACTGCTGGTTCCGTCACGGGGCGCTCGTCGAAGAACTCTCCGCTCTTCACGTAGCTCACGTGGCCGCATTCGACCCGGCCGATACCGGATTCGGACCCATTTCCTGGCACGAACGATTCACTCTCGCGCGCGATCGCTTCAAGGCCGCGTACAAGAACGGCTGCCTTAACGGCCATGTAGACCCCCGCCCCCGCGTCTGGCAAGTCGACGCGCAGGAGTGGGCCGCGTGGTGCACAAGCACTCACGCTCACCCTCAACAAGGAGAACTCGCATGAGTACACGTATCCCCGTCGAGCTTGAAGGCAACCTCACCGCGGACCCGAAGACGGGCACCACTACAGAAGGCACCGACTACGCCCAGTTCCAGATCGCTGTCAACGACCGCCGCTTCGACGAGGCAACGAACACATGGGAGAACAGCGACACCGTCTTCCACAATGTCGTCGTCTACGGTGCTGCGGCCCGGAACACGGCGAAGTCGCTGAAAAAGGGAGACGCCGCGATCGTTATCGGCGAAATGAAGTTCGGCACCTACACGAACCCGGAGACCAACGTGACGCGCGATACGCGCGACGTCGTGGCGCGATCGGTGGGCGCTTCCCTGCGGTTCAACGGCGTGGAGGTGCAGCGCGGCCCAAAAGCTAGCGGCCCCGCCGTTCACGCGACGGGGCCCGTCGTGACGCCGTTCCCGTCGACGACCGGTCCGAGCGTCGCCTGACGCCGTGGTGGGGAGCTTCCCGCGCCGGCGTGAGCTCCCCACCGCTGTCTGGCGTACCCCCGACGTCCCGCCGTTAACTCGGCCGCCGTCTGAGAGCGACGACGAAGGCCCAGACAACTGTCTGGGCCTTCAGTCTCGGTGAGCGGCGATTGCCGGGTTTGGTTGATGCGTACTATCCTTAAGAGGCGCACCGCATTAGTGGTGCGAAGTGAGCTCGGTAGCCTTCCGGACGGTCGGCGAACCGAGCTTCGCGCTTTTAGTGGAACTCCACGATGCGCTCGATGAGCGGGCTGGCGAGGTTCTTCCACTCGTTGCCCTTGGCGTACGACCAGGCCACAGCATCCGGGATCCACAGCAGCGGCTCCGCTGTAGCCCGCTCGTGACCGTAGCTCACGGTCTCTCGCATTCCCCGAGCGTCCAGACTTCGGTAGAGCGTGCGCCTGTCTGTTGCCACGATCGAATCATCGGTTTCGAGGATGATCCGTCGCGCGTCGATGTCGGCAGCGAGTTCCACCACCGACTCCAGGCACCACTGACGTGCGTCGATGTCGGTCAGCCCTCGTGCGGCGAAGACGTGGGTTCGGGCACCCAGCTCGTCGAACCGCTTGAGGATCTTCCTGCGCCGCTGGTTGCTCTCTTTGACGAAGTGGATGCGGTTCTGTCCTCGCAGCCGCAGCTCGGACGTGGCTGTTCGCATCCGGCTCACATCCCCGTCAGCAAGCGCGGCGACGACGACGATGTAGTCGCGTTCCTTGCTCTCGTCGATGAACAGTGACGTCATTTCTTCTTCTTCCTTCCTGCCTTGAACGCCACCTGTTTCGACTTGGCGCGCTGTCGTTTGCGTGTTTCGGTTGCGGCGATCTTCTGCAGCGCCTGACGTGACTCGTACCCGTAGGAGCCGGTGAGCGAGTACCACATTCGGACTGTTGATCCTGTGGGGGAGAGGGGTGCTTTGATCTTCTCGGTGCGTCGATGGAGGATGCCGACCCTCTCGAGCTCTTTCAACCCGTTCTGGGCGGACTTGGCGCTGATGCCGTACCAGTTCTTCATGTGCTCGTACGGCAGCCACACCTCGCTCTGATAGTTCGTCTCCTTCGCCACAACGAGCAGCATGACCAGGGCGGGCAGTCTCAGCTGGGCGAACAGCTCCTCATGCCAGAAGTCGTCGGGGAGCGAGAAGTAGGCGTTCCATCGGTCCTTGCGGCCGCCGGGGGCCTCGTAGTCGTCGCCGGCGTCCTCGCGGCGGGGCGTCACTCGAAGAAGGCGCCCCTCGCGCTCCCTTGAGATGAGGTTCATCTTTTCGAGGTCATTCCACGCCCGAGAGAGGGTCGAGGCGGACCAGGTGAGGGCGTCCTTGTGGTGTTCGGACTGGAGCGCTCGGATCCAGACGCCCGCTTCGAGCGGATTGCGCCGCTCTTCCAACCACGGCCAGCAGGTGAGCAGAAGAAGGTAGAGCAGCAGAGCGCGATGCTTGCGTTCTGTGAGGAAACGCGCGAGCACTGACGCTCGTTGCTCACCGTCCGGGAGCTGGACGAAGACGTGGCGAATCTGGGTGTAGCCGCGTCCGGAGAGCTGTGTGAGCGCCTGCCGCGTCTCCCCGGGAGTAGCGACCGTTGATTCCAAATTCATGAGGCCAGTATGCCACGAGGCATCAAACGACCATCCCAAAAAGACCGGATCCTCGATTGCGGCCCCGTGCCAGGCAATGCGACGCCGCTATTCAACGTCCCAGTTGCGACACCGCTGCGACTGTCTGCAATACCCCGAGTGTTGGGCGGATTGCACGGATCGGCCGGCCGATGCGGCGCCCGGGAAGTTTTCGATGCGTTCTCGCTCCGGAGATGGTTGCCGCCACGGTCGAGCCCACCCGGGTGAAGCAGCGCGCTGGACCGTTGCTCCGCGGGTCAGCGCCTGGCGGTTCGGCACCCATACGTAGTATTGGCTGCAAGGCGGTAGCTCCGTATCCGCCCCGGACCAACAACAAAGGCCCAGGTTGCAGCCTGGGCCTGTTGGATCCACCGTCTGAGGGGGACCGAGGGAGGAAGTAGCTCCCGGTTGTTCTAACCAAAGGCTACAGCGGAATTACCATCGCGGCAATTCCGTCCTCACCGGGGAACCCTTAGTCGGCGCGAGCCGTCTAAGGAGGTGGTGCGATGAGTGACGAAGAGCCTCAGAAGCACAACCGACGAGGGGTGGTGACGTGGGTCGGCTACGCGCTTAGCGCGGGCTGGCTGGTCTACCGCTTCCTCGGACTGTTCCTGTAACAGTCAACAGTGCCCCCGGGTCAACTGGCCCGGGGGCACTCGTCTTCCGCGGCCTACCGGCTGACGCCGGCACCGCGGGCTCGAGCGGGGGAGGACGATCCTCGTGCGTGGGCGACGCGCTCCCGCTGCTCGGACTCACGCACGGTCGCGGGCTGAGCGTCGCGCACCGCGCGTTCTCCCGCGGCGGCGTCCACGATCCGCACGTCTCGCTTGTACTGCCCTGCCAGCTGCCGGCGTTCTTCCTCGAGCTGCGCGACGCGTTCTTCCAGCTTCGCCTTTGACCTTTCCGCCGGGGTGCGGTCGGTCGTGGCTGTCCCCGTGGCCTCAGCGGCGTGGTTGCGCGCGTCGATCGCCGCGAGCCTCGCCTCAACGTGCCCCAGGCCGAGGCGACCCCGACGGATCATGTCGGCCACCGTTTCAAGACGTGCACGGGCCGGTTCGAGACGGTCAGCGGCGGCCGCTACGTACCGGTCGAGGTCGATGATGGCACCCAGCGGCCGGCGGCGACGATCGTCCCACCGGGCACCTTCCGCGGACTCGCCGGGGTCGGGTGTGCGAGCTGCTCGACCGAGCTCGGCCCGCGCGGCGGCCGTCGCGTCGTCGAGGGTGACTTCCTGCGCGCCTCGACGCATGGTGGCGGCGAGCCCGTCGACGGCCGCGGCGCGGTCGCCGGCGATGACGATCGCCTCGTTGTGTCGACGCCCACGGGTCAGTCCGACGTACAGACCGGAGGCGTCGACGCCGGGCCCGACGACCGACGCATCGGTGGTTTCGCCCTGGATGCCGTGCACGGTCGACGCGTAGGCAAGGTGAACGTGCTCAGCGACGTACTCGTGCGGCACTCGACGCTCGTCTCCGGCATCGGAAGTCGAGACAAGAGTGACACCGCTGCGCCGGATGGATTTGATGACCCACAGATCGCGGTTGCTGACGTCGAGGTCCTTGTCGTTGCGGCGGGTCTGCACGACGTCCCCTACGAGCAGTCGCTGCTCTTTCTGGCCGACAGCGACGCGACGCTCCGAGATCTGCCCGCTTTCGATGCGGCGCTGCTGGATCGCGTCGTTGATCTGCTGCGCTTCTTCGTTCGTGCTGGTCACGAGCGCGATCTGCTTGCCCTTGCCCGTCCATTCGAAGTACGCGTCGACCATCCGCTGCTGCGCGGCCGCGGTGTGCTCGACCAGGCCGACATGGCCGCGGTCGAACAGGTCGCCGGCGACGTCAGCTGCGGCGGCCGCGGACTCCGGTTCCCGCAGGCGCAGCGAGAGCGCCGCGTAGTCGGGGTCCTTGAACCGGTGAACGGCGGTCAACTCGACCACGGCTCCCGATCGGCGCTTCATCATCGCCATCGCACCGGAGTGACCCACCGGCATCGCCTGTAGGTGGTCACCGACCATCGCGATACCTGCACCGGTCTGCGCGGCGAGCTCGGCCAGAGCGTTCGCGGTGTGAAGGTCTACCATGCCGGCCTCGTCGACCACGATCCGGTCGCCGGGGGAGACGGGCAGCTTCCGCGGCCCGGAGTACACGAGCGGTGTACCGTCGGCCGTGAACTGGCCGGGCTCGATGTCGCCGGGCTGCAGCTGCGTCCACACCTGGCGGCCGGAGGCGTCCTGAGTCCACCGGAACCCGTAGTCGTGCAGCAGACCGTGGAGGCTCGACGCTTCCGCTTCCACGGAGCGTCCCGACACCGAAGCGGCCTTCTTCGTCGGCGCGACGACGATCAGACGCCGACCCTGCCGCTCAAGCGCGACCCGCGCAACGCGCAGCATCGTCGTCTTTCCGGTGCCGGCGGGGCCGGTCACCGTCACAAGCCGGTCGCTCCCAGCGATCGCGGCGGCCGCTTCCGCCTGCCCAGCACCGAGGGTGTGGTCGGCGCCGAGCGTGTCGATTGCGACCTGGTCGACGTCGTCCGCGCTCAACGCGACACCGGTCTGCGAGATCTCGTCGAAACGAGCGGCCAGGTCGACCTTCAACCGGGCTGTGTCGATCGACATCATGCTCTTGATGTGCTGAGGCACGTCCTCTTCACCGTCGACCAGATCGATCGCCTGCAGCCGCCCCCGCGCAACAACGTCGTCGATGAGCTCGCCCAGCACGGCCCGGTCGGCGACGACGCCGGATGCGGCGACGGCGCGGGTCGCGCCGGCCCGCAGGTCGAACATGCTGAACCGGCCACCGTTGGCAGCCGAACGGCCGTCGGCCTCGACCACCGCGATCGCGGCGAGAAGATCACGGTCGACCGCGCCGACGTCCACGCGCGGCGCGTCGACGGGGGAGCGGGTGGACAGGATCGCCGGGTCCATGTCGGCGAGCTCTCGCCGGACCATCTGCTCCCAGTCGTTCTCGTCGACGACGCCCGGCTTGTTGGGACGACCCTGCGCCCACGCCCACCGATCGATCTGGGTCAGCACCTGACGGTCGGGCTCTTGCCCCGGGTGCGCGTCGCGCCACTCGGCAAGACGCATCGCCCGGTTCGCTTCGATCTGGTTCGACCGCCGCGACATCGGCTTGACCACGTGCGCGAGCTGCGTGATCTCACCGTCTCGATCGAGCGTGTACCCGTGACGGGCCAGCGCCTCGATCCACTGCGGATCGGTGCGCGCGGCAAGCTCGCCTTCGGCGTTGACGAGGGTGTGCATCTTCATCGCCACCCGCGAATCGATGTTCGACCATCGACCGTCCTCACCTTGCACTTTGACGTACAGCCACAGGTGCCGGTGAATGTGCGGGTCCAGCGCGCGGGACCGTTTGTGCTGCAGCTCGACCACCTCGAGGCGAGCGATGTTCTCACGCACCCGACCAGCTGCACCGCGACGCGCGTTCAGCTCCCGCTGCCACGACGTGATGATGCGATCGCGCAGCCGATCCTGCAGCTGCTCGAACTCAGCGGCGAGCTCCGGGTGAAGAACGGCAGCCAGGCTGTAGGACTTCGGAGCGTTCACCGTCCCGTCGAGTACGAGGTCCGCGTCTGGCGATGAAAGCTCCCGACCGCGACGCTCGCCGGTGTCCGGATCAGTCCCGTCCACCCATGCCGTAAGCCGAGCCTCGTCGAGTGCGTCAACCGTGATCGACCCGTCCTCAACGACGAACCGGGAGACGGCGCCGACACCTGAATCGGAGTACCGCGACAGCGCGTCGATGCCGGCGGCCGACCGCAGGTGGGAGTCGCACGAACCCTCCATTGCGTACGCGATCGCCTGCTTCACGCCCTGGGAATTCACCCCGCGCTTCCACCGCTCAAGACCGCCACGCACCCGCCCAGCGTAACCCATCCACTAATAGTGCCTGCGTGCATTCCATCTATGTCGCTGTTGCGGGTGGCGTGACGTGGCGTGGCGTTCGGGGTCGTTGGCAGCGAAGACGATCGGGCGCGCTCGATGCCGGCGGCTTCGGAGCTGACGAGGGCTGTACGGACGGGGTCGACTTTCGGCGGGGCAGCAGGTCGTTCTGGCGCTCGCGCATAGGCGTCTACATGAGGCCATTTCGTAGCCGTGAGCAAGACCCCCCCGGGTCGCTGTCGAGGCGACCGTCGTCGGATGCCTCGGGCGGTCCGTGCGCGGCGGCGATCGGTTGGGGAATGAGACGCTGCCCGCACGGTCGTCCGTGGTGCGAGAGCGACCGCTGAAGCCGGGGTCGCTTGGGCGGTAGCGGCGGATCAGCTCGAGAACATCATGGCGGTGCTCATCGCGGTCCCTGATCTGTGCACCGGACGGCTTCCCGTCGACGGGCTGCAGTCAGCGACATTTCTGTTGGGTGCCGCAACAACGGCTCTGTCCAAGCGGAGCCGAGGCCACTAGCCGCGCACGGAGTAGCGGCGCGGGTGCAGTGCGGCTGTTCCTTGAACTAGTAGGAGTAGAACGGATGTTCTAAAGTAAGGGGATGGGTTCGAACAGGCGTTATGGGTCTGATCTCACCCAGGAGGCCGTGAATGAGGTGCTTATTCGTCCTATGCCTGTTTCGCTGAGCTCCGCGGAGATCGGCGCCGACCCTTCGACCGCACCTGATGCTCCCGAACCGGTGCCTGTGACGGCCTGGGTCCGCTTTCCGGAGACTGCGATCCAGGTGCAGGGGAGCGCGGTCGCGTGGAATGAGCGAGCCGTGTGTGTTGAGTTCGTCCTCCGGGACGGTCGCACGCTCCGCTCTTGGGTGTGGGCCAGCGCCGTCACGCGCAGGCCGGGCGGTTCGAAGTACTCGGATCGTCGATAGTCATTGCCGGGGCGCAGGGAGGAGGCCGTGCACAGGTCGCGCAGCGAGCTCGTGTGCGGGCGGGGGTCTGGGTCCCGCTGTCCAGGTGTGGGCGGGTGAGCCCTGAGGAGCTCAGCCGTCCACAGGTGGGCAGGGGGATGCGGTGCGGTGGCCCGTGTTGCGGTGAGCTGGTGGGGGTTCGTAGGGGGCCTGTGGCCCCATGCGCCGGGGTGGAGGGGCAGGCAGCCCCTCCGAGCTTGCCGGCACATTCCCGGTGGGTGACGTCGGGGGCGGGGTCGCCTAGACGGTGAGCGCGGCGCTGGTGAGCCAGCGGGTGAATTGGTCGAGGGCGGCGTCGGATTCTTCTTCGTTGGCGAAGTGGCCGATGAGGATGGTGTGCTGGGTGCTGTTCTTGAGGGTGAGGAGCACGGTGGGATAGTAGCCGCCGGGCACGTCAGGGCGGAGTGCTGCCTGGTAGGTGAGGTCGACGGTGAGGTCTTCGACGGTGGCGATTTCGTCGGTGTTGATGATGATGACATCGGTGGTGCGGGGGATGCCGTACTGGTCGCGGCTGTTGGATACGACGAGCTGCTCAAATCTGGTCATGGGCTAAGCGTGGTCCGGCATCCGTGGCGCTTTCGCCGCCGTGACGGGTGTGGGGATGGCGGGGTCGTCGTTGACCCTGTGGAGGGGGTGTGGGGGAGTCGTCCCCCACACCTGGCCGCGCCCGTTACCGGTGCGGGGTCCCGTTGTCTCGGTGGCGTTGTTCCTCGGCGGCCGCCGCGATCCGCAGGGCCGTTTCGAGGGTCATGGCGACGGGGGTGATGCGGCGGCGTCGGTAGGTGCGGTTGCGGGCGGCTTCCCGGGCGTCGCGGGTCTTGGTGACGATGGTGGCGTACTCCTCAGGGCTGATCGGGTCTCTAGGTGCGTTGTTCCATCGGTGCATGCGCTGAGCGCGCACGAATCGGTCGTGTCCGTCACGCTCGCTTGAGAGGTCGAGCCCTGCGACGCGGGTATAAAACGCGGCGGGACCGGCCATGCGGGGGCGGTGCCATGAGCGCGCCGGCCACAGCCGCGGGGGCGGCATGAGGGCGCGCGTGCGGTCGTCGACGAACGGGCGGAGCGCGGCCTGGTTCATGGGCGTTTGCAGGCCGCGGGCGGCGCGTCGGGCGGCGCGGTCCTCGACCAGCCTCCGGTTGAACTGCTGCCGCTTGGCTTCCTCGGTCGCGAGCCGGAGGTGCGGGGCGTCACGCTCCTTGTGGAGGGCGTACATCTGCCGGTAGGTGCGGTGTCGGGTGAAGAATTCGTGCGCCTCACGGTCGCGGGCGACGATTTCGTCGGCTGCTTTGCATGGCCCAAGCGTCTGCATGTCTTGGCTCCTCCTCGTTGTTTGCCCCGGGGTGGCGGGGGCGAAAGCAGAGAGAGCGGAGTTGGAGGTGCGGAGCGTGACGGGGCGGCGGTACCGGACCGACCGGAGGGAGGGAGGATAAGGAGCCGTCCCGGCGCGCGTAGCGCCGGAAGCGCAGCTATCGTCGCGCAGCCCCCGACCACCCCTGGGCAAACAACATCCCCCGGCCGTAGGGCCGGGGGATGGGGAATGATGCACCGCGCTTGCGCGGTGGCCTCTTGGATCAGGCGCGGTCACGGTAATGAGTCGCTGCGGGATTGATATTCGAGCCCAGCTGGGGGCGGAGGACGGTGCCGAGCCATAGGTACTATCGTCAGCGCCATGGTGGAGGTTGTTCTCGGGGTCGTCACGGTCGTTGTCTCAGGGATCGCGCTTTGTCTATCTGCTCGTGCAAACAGGACTGCGAGAGCGGCCTACGATCTGGACGCAGAGGCGGCCGCTCGTGCTGGCGAGTTCCAGGATGTCGAGTGGGATGTGCGGTACGAGCCGCAAGAGCAAGGGGCCACGATGTGGCTGACCAATATCGGATCGACCGATGCCTGTCATGTCTGGGTTATCGCGTCGGTAGGTCGGAAGCGCGGCCGCTTCGAATGGGGTGACGTCTTGTCAGGCGAAAGCAAGGCTGTGACGATCACCGCACGCGTGGTTGGTGATGGCACCTATGAGGTGCCGTCGCCGTTCAAGATCGTTTGGCAAAGCCCGCGCGGCACACTTCGCGAACAGTCGTACACCGTCCCGCAGATCTCCTAATCCCATCCATGTGGACCGCGCGGGTAGGGGGGTGTTGCCCGTAATATTTGGGCTTAAAAGCGTGGGCATAATGACATAAGATCTATTATCGGCGATCGGACCAGAGATAGTTGCGGCGATTATGGATGCGATTATCCTCGCCATTTTGGTGGCGACGGGCGTAACCTAGGTGCATGAGCGCACGACTGACCACCTCGCATCAACGCCCGGATCTGCAGGCGTACCGGGAAGCGACCGCTCTGCCGCTGCCCGAACTCGTTGAGAGGCTGCGGGATTTGGTCGGCGTGAAGCTGGTGGCGTACGTCGGCAATGTGAAGAACACGCGGCCGGTCGGCGACTGGGCCGCGGGACGCAGGTCGCCGGGTGCTGACGACGAGGCGCGCCTTCGGCTGGCGTTCCAGGCCGCGCGGCTGCTGCGGGAACGGTACGGGTCTCCGACGATTCAGAGCTGGCTTCTGGGTGCGAACCCTGCACTCGGGTATGAAGCGCCAGCGCGGTACATCCGCCAGAACAGCCCGGCCGACGCCGCACCGGAGATCATGGCGGCTGCGAGCTCGTTCGCTTTCGTCGGATGAGCCCGGTTGCAGCGCTGCCGGTCTCTGGCGACCCTGGCGCAGTCTGGCGCGTCGGTTATCGCCCGGACCCCTGGCGGTGGACACCGTGGCTATTCGCGACCGACGAGGGACGCTTCAACGGCCGATGGGACGATGAGCGCGCGAAGTTCCGCACCTTGTATACGGGCGAGTCTTTGCTGGGCTGCTTCCTCGAGCTCCTGGCACATCTCCAGCCCGACGAAGTCGCATGGGCCGAACTCGACGCCATAGATGACGACGACGCAGCCGCTCCAGACTTCGTGCAGCCTGAGCGCGGCGCCGTCGACCTCAGCTGGCTTGAGGACCGCTGTTACGCGAGCGGGCATCAAGTTGGCACGTACGCCGAGGTCACACAGGCCGAATCCCTCACCTTCCTCAAACGAATGGGGGTGTTCGACCGGCTCGGCATCCCGCCCCGCGACGTCGA